>Ga0126376_10002779_pt1 | contig 10017 bp, 5 predicted proteins | sample PanSoiMetPlot_15_FD_92760 | JGI IMG/M metagenome (GOLD analysis project Ga0126376, IMG submission 92760) | Tropical forest soil microbial communities from Panama - MetaG Plot_15 | ecosystem: Environmental > Terrestrial > Soil > Tropical forest > Bulk soil | place: Panama | collected 2016-02-17 | reverse complement strand
CTTGGGCAAGCCCGGCATCGTCATCACGTCGCCGCACATCGCCACGACGAACTCGGCGCCGGCCGAAAGACGGACCTCACGGACCGAAACAACGTGATCGTTAGGTGCGCCCTTGGCATCAGGGTTCGTCGTGAAGCTGTATTGAGTCTTGGCGATGCAGACCGGCAGCTTGCCATAGCCCATGGCCTCGAAGGATGCGAGCTGATCGCGCACTGGCTTGTCGATCGAGATGTCCTTGGCGCGGTAGATTTCGCGCGCAATCGTGCGGATCTTCTGCAACAGCGGCATTTCATCCGGGTAGAGCATCTTGAGCTTGCTTTTGCCGGAATCGACGGTTCTCACCACCGCTTTCGCTACGTCGGCAGCGCCTTCGCCGCCCATCGCCCAATGGTCGGCCATCAGGGCCTCGACGCCCAGCGATGCGCAGGCCTTCTGGACGAGCGCGATCTCGGCAGGCGTATCGGCGGAAAACCTGTTGATGGAAATCACCGGGACGAGGCCGAATTTCTGCACGTTCTCCACGTGGCGCGCGAGGTTCGAGATGCCGGATTCAAGCGCGGCGAGGTTTTCGCTTCTGAGGTCCTCCTTTTTCACGCCGCCATGCATCTTCAGCGCCCTGATGGTGGCGACCAGCACCACGCAGTCGGGCGCAAGACCGGTCTTACGGCATTTGATGTCGATGAATTTCTCGCCGCCGAGATCGGCGCCGAAGCCAGCCTCCGTCACCACGTAGTCGTTAAGCTTGAGCGCGGTTGTGGTCGCCAGCACTGAATTGCAGCCATGCGCAATATTGGCGAACGGGCCGCCGTGAACGAACGCAGGCGTGCCCTCCAACGTCTGGACGAGATTCGGGGCGAGCGCGTCCCTGAGCAGCGCCGTCATGGCGCCATGCGCCCTGAGGTCCGCGGCTCGCACCGGCTTGCGCTCGCGCGTATAGCCGATGACCACATTTCCGAGCCGGTGCTTGAGGTCGTCGAGATCGCGGGCGAGGCAAAAAATCGCCATCACCTCCGACGCCACCGTGATGTCGAAGCCGGCCTCGCGCGGATAGCCGTTGACGACGCCGCCAAGCGAGCAGACGATCTCGCGCAGTGCGCGGTCGTTCATATCCATGACGCGGCGCCAGGCGACGCGCCGGCTGTCGAGTCCGAGCGAGTTGCCCCAATAGATGTGGTTGTCGATCAGCGCCGCCAGCAGGTTATGGGCCGACGTGATAGCGTGTAAATCGCCGGTGAAATGAAGGTTGATATCCTCCATCGGGATCACCTGGGCGTAGCCGCCCCCGGCCGCGCCGCCCTTGACCCCGAAAGACGGTCCGAGCGATGGCTCGCGCAGGCATAGCATCGCCTTTTTGCCGATATAGTTGAGCGCATCGGTGAGGCCGACCGTCGTGGTCGTCTTGCCTTCGCCGGCCGGCGTCGGCGTAATCGCCGATACCAGGATCAATTTGCCATTGGGCTTGTCCTTCAGTGTCTTGATGTAGTCGATCGATATCTTGGCCTTGTAGTGACCGTAAGGCTCGAGGTTCTCGGGCGCGATGCCGAGGCGCTCGTGCGCAACATCGGCAATCCGGCGCTTGGTGGCCGCTTGCGAAATTTCGATGTCTGATTTCGGGCTGATGTGTTGGGAAGCCGGCATCGGGCGTATTTTCCTTGGTTCTCTGAAATTTCAAACTATCGTTCGATGACGAGGAGTTTCGGCGCGGCGGACATTCATGAAAGGCGAGCGCCGGTCGCGAGTTTGGCGGCGTCGGCGTATTCTCCGGCCCCGACCTTGCTGCCGTCGGCGGGCTTTACGCGCAGCACCTTGATGCGGCCGTCGGCGCATACGACCGTGAAGCCGTCGGCTTCGACCGCGACGATCTCTCCCATCTTGCCGGCGATCCCTTTAGGATCGCGCGCCGGCAGCGGCTTGGCCTCGAAAACCTGGAGGGTCTTGCCGTCCAACGTCGTCCAGGCGCCGGGCGCCGGATTGCAGCCGCGGATCAAGTTGTGGATCTGCCGCCACGGCTTGCCCCAGTCGATGCGGCCATTGTCGGCTCCGCAACGTCCCTCATAGGTTGCCTGACTCTCATCCTGCTTGATGCGCGGCGCCTTGCCGGCCTTGACGAGGTCGACGGATTCCAACATGGCCTCGACCCCCATCGGAAACAGGCGATCGAAATAGACGGAGCCGAGCGAATCCTCGAAGCTGATGGGCGTCTTTTTTTGCAGCAGCACGTCGCCGGTATCGAGGCCGTTGTCGGGCCAGAAGATCGACAGCCCGGTCTCGGTCTCGCCCTGGATGATCGGCCAGTTGATGGCGCTCGGGCCGCGGTATTTGGGGAGCAGCGAGGGGTGATACTGGATCGATCCTTTGGTCGGAATGTTGAGGAAATCCTCCGGCACGAACAGCGTCACGAAGGCCATCACCTGCAGGTCCGGCTTGAGTGCACGGAACTCTTCCCATACCTCTGGCTTGCGGTAGGAGGCCGGTTGATAGACCGGGAGTTTTGCCGCAACGGCCGCTTCCTTCAGGGGATCAGCCTTCTGGCCCGGCTTCTCCGGCGCCACATAGACGGCGATGACCTCATCGCCGCGCTTGAGCAGTGCCTCCAGTACCGCCTTGCCAAAGGCCTGTTGGCCGTGAACCACGATACGCATGTCAGTCCTCAGTGCGTAGGGTGGGCGGAGCGCGAAGCGCGTGCCCACCTGAAAGTCCGAAGGGTGGGCACGCTTCGCTGCCCACCCTACGGGATCATTAAGCCGCCTCGGTTTCCTTCTTTTCTGATGGCGTAATGGCGCCCGAGCTCTTGATTGCCGCAAATTCCTCCGCCGAATAGCCGAGCTCCGTGATGAGGATTTCCTCGGTGTGCTCGCCGAGGAGAGGCGAGCGCCTCACTTCGGTAATCGAGTCCGACATTTTGACCGGATTGCCCACCGTCAGATATTTGCCGCGGGTCGGATGGTCGACCTCGACCACGGTGCCGGTTGCGCGCAGCGACGGTTCCTCGGCAACCTCCTTCATGGACAGGATCGGACCGACCGGAATGTCATGCTTGTTGCAGATTTCCATGACCTCGAACTTGGTCTTGGTCTTGGTCCATTCCTCGATCGTATTGAAGATGTGCCGCAGCCGCGGAAGCCGCGCCGGAGGCGTGGCGTAATCCGGATCGCTCTTCCACTCGGGCTTGCCGATGAGGTCGCAGATCGCCCCCCAGATTGGCGCCTGGGTAATGAAGTAGGTGTAGGCGTCCGGATCGGTCTCCCAACCTTTGCACTTGAGAATCCACCCCGGCTGGCCGCCGCCCGAATCGTTGCCGGCGCGCGGCACCGCCTTGCCGAACGGAATGCCCTCCCCGTGCTGGCTGTATTCGGTGAGCGGCCCGTGGGTGAGGCGTTGCTGATCGCGAAGCTTCACGCGGGCGAGGTTGAGCACGCCGTCCTGCATGGCGCACAGCACGCGCTGGCCGCGGCCGGTGCGCATGCGCTGGTAGAGCGCCGAAACGATGCCGAAGGCAAGGTGCAGGCCGGTACCGGAATCGCCGATCTGGGCGCCGGTGACCAACGGCGGCCCTTCGCGGAAGCCGGTGGTGGACGCCGCGCCGCCGGCGCATTGCGCGACGTTCTCGTAGACTTTGCAGTCCTCGTAGGGGCCGGGACCGAAGCCCTTCACCGACGCAACGATCATGCGCGGGTTGGTCTTGTGGATATACTCCCAAGTCAGCCCCATGCGGTCGAGCGTGCCGGGCCCGAAATTCTCCACCAGCACGTCGCAATGCTTGATCAGTCGCTCGAGGATTTCTTTGCCCTTGGGGTGCTTGGAATCAATCGTGATCGAGCGCTTATTGCCGTTGAGCATAGTAAAATAGAGACTGTCGGCCCCCTTTACGTCGCGCAGTTGCCCGCGGGTAATGTCGCCGCTGCCCGGTCGCTCCACCTTGATGCAGTCGGCACCCATGTAGGCGAGAAGCTGCGTGCAGGTCGGCCCGGCTTGGACATGGGTGAAATCCAGGATGCGCACCCCCTCTAGCGCCTTGCCTTCCGCTCCCCACGGTTTGGTCGAGGGCGGCGGCAACTCCGGGCGCCCTTCGTTGTGAGGGGCGGTGACCTTTGGATCGGCTTTCATTTGAGCGGGCCGGTTCGTCACCGCTCTCACGGCTGACTTTTTCACGATTCTCTTTGCGATCTTCTTGGGTTTTGCAGCGGCCACCTTGCGTTTTGCCATCGCTGTCCTCCTGTCACGCTTGATACTGCGAACGCGTGCCCGCCTGCGCTGCACCCGTCCCGACATCGGCCTTTGTTATCTGTACATGGTCTGGTTCTTGGTTCCTGGCGCGTTGATGACCTTTTTTAAGGTCGACTTTGCCTTGGCTTTAGTTTGGCTTTCTTGCAAACGACCATCGCTGTTTCTCTCTCCTTTATTTTTTGCGAAGCGCACTTTTCGGATTGAGATTGCCGATGCGGCCGCTCTCGCTGCCGGCCGCCGGGTCGATCACCGCGTTGATAAGGCTCGGCTTGCCGGAATCCATGGCCTCGTTCACGGCGCGCTTCAGCTCGTCCGGCGTCGTCACATTAACGCCGACGCCACCGAACGCTTCCATCATCTTGTCGTAGCGCGAGCCCTTGACGAAGACGGTTGTCGCAACGTCCGAGCCTCCAGAGGGGTTGACGTCGGTTCCGCGGTAGATGCCGTCATTATTGAAGATCACAACGCAGACCGGAAGGCGGTACCGGCAGATCGTTTCCACTTCCATGCCGCAGAAGCCAAAGGCGCTGTCGCCCTCGACTGCGAGCACGGGTTTGCCGGTCTCTATCGCGGCCGCGATGGCAAAGCCCATGCCGATGCCCATGACGCCCCAGGTGCCGACGTCCAGGCGTTTGCGCGGCTTGTACATGTCGATGACGCCGCGCGCGAGATCGAGCGTGTTGGCGCCTTCGTTGACGAGGATGGCATCCGGCCGCTCTTTGATGATGGTCCGCAGCGCACCGAGCGCGCCGTGATAGTCCATTGGCGCCGCATTCTTCATCAGCCTCGGCGCCATCTTGGCGATGTTTTCTTCCTTCTTGGCATTGACGGCGCCGACCCAGTCAGCCGGCGGGGACGGCCATTTGCTGCCCATGCCCTCAAGAAGTGCCGCTACGCAGGAGCCGATGTCGCCGACCACGGGGGCAACGATCTCGACGTTGCTGTCCATCTCCTTGGGCTCAATGTCGATCTGGATGAATTTCTTCGGTCCAGGCGCGCCCCAGGTCTTGCCCTTGCCGTGCGAAAGAAGCCAGTTCAGGCGCGCGCCGATCAGCATGACGACGTCGGAGTCTTTCAGCACCGTCGAACGCGCCGCCCCCGCCGACTGCGGATGTGTGTCAGGCAAGAGGCCTTTGGCCATACTCATCGGCAGGAAAGGAATGCCGGTCTTCTCGACCAGGGCGCGGATATCGTCATCGGCCTGCGCATATGCGGCGCCCTTGCCGAGGATGATCAGGGGGCGTTTGGCACTCTTCAGCACATCGAGCGCGCGCTTGACCGCGTCCGCCGCAGGAATCTGGGCCGGTGCCGGGTCAATGACCTTGACGAGCGACTTGGCGCCAGCCTCCGCGTCCATCACCTGAGAGAACAGTTTGGCCGGCAGATCAAGATAGATGCCGCCGGGACGACCGGAAACAGCTGCGCGGATCGCACGCGCCACGCCGATGCCGATGTCTGCGGCGTGCAGCAGGCGGAAGGCCGCCTTGCAGAGAGGTTTGGCGATAGCCAACTGGTCCATCTCTTCGTAGTCACCCTGCTGCAAGTCGACGATCTCGCGCTCGGACGAGCCGCTGATCATGATCATCGGAAAGCAGTTGGTCGTGGCATTGGCCAGAGCAGTCAGACCGTTGAGAAAGCCGGGAGCCGACACCGTCAGGCAGATGCCGGGCTTTTTTGTCAGGAAGCCGGCGATTGCAGCTGCGTTGCCGGCGTTCTGCTCGTGCCTGAACGAGATGACGCGCATGCCTGCGGCCTGTGCCATGCGGCCCAAGTCCGTGATCGGGATGCCGGGCACACCGTAGATCGTGTTGATGCCGTTGAGCTTGAGAGCATCGATGACGAGTTGAAAGCCATCCGTCAGCTCCCGCTCTGCTTCGGCTGCGCTCGCGTCTATGCTCTCGCGCGCCAATGTGTCTTCTGCGGTTGATGTCGCAGGCTTCGCCGTTTTCGCCGCTGCTTCAGCCATGGAGACCTCCCTGATATCATTTTTATCAACCTAGTCGAGATAGTCTGCGTTCCGGGCCACGTGTTCCGCGAGCCCCAAGGCGTGATCGCGCACCAGATTTTCCGCCTTCACGGTATCGCGGGTCTCGATCGCGTGGATGATGTTCATGTGGTCGCGGATCGAGCGGTCGGCGCGGTCGCTTTCGCCGATCGTCTTACGCCGGATCATTCGCATGTGCGCGAACAGGTTCTCGGCGAGGTCGATCAGCACGCGATTGCGGCTCATGCGGATGATGGTCTGGTGGAATTCGATATTGACCTCGGAATATTCGTCGAGATTGGCGTGCAGGCGACCGTTCTCGAAGGTCGCAAACATGCCCCGCAGCTTGGCGATCTCCTGGTCCGATGCAGTTTGGGTGATCAGTCGCGCCGCCATGCTTTCCAGTGCCGCCCAGGCGGTGATCAGTTCAATGACTTCCGCCTTGGTCTTGCGCACCACGTAGATGCCGCGCCGCGGCACCGAGCGCACGAAGCCTTCACGCTCGAGCTGTACCATGGCTTCGCGCACCGGCGTACGGCTGATGCCGAGATCGCTCGCGAGCCTCCGCTCGTCGAGCCGCACCTCGCCGGGCCGATCATAAATGTCGAGGCCAATGATCACATCCTTGAGCGCCGTATAGGCGCGGTCCGCGAAGGTTGACGTGTCCTCCAGCGGTGCAACGGCCACCCGGTCAGCCACTTCTGCAATTCGGTTGCGCGGGGGCAAGTTGGTCATGAGACGCACCAATTCGAGCGTTAAGGCTGATCCATGTCTCCTATAATACAATATACCACAAATTGGCAAGCCGCCAGTGCGACGCCAGCTCGCCCAGGCGACGCCGCAACATCATCGCCGCGGCGCCCGGGAGTCGATCATTTGGGATCAAGTCCGTTCCATTGCCCGCCGCCGCATCGGACGCAGGACGAACAGGGCTAGCGCCACGACAACGAAGTTCATGATCGTGGCCAGCAGAAATACCATTTGCCAACTTCCGGTCGCGTCTTTGATCAAGTTGGCGACAGGGGCAAAAAAGGCGGAAGTCCCCTTGGCCGTGTATAGCATGCCAAGGTTTGCGGTGGCGAATTTCGGCCCGAACGTATCGGTGCAGGTCGAGGGGAACAGGCTGAATATCTCGCCCCAGGTGAGGAAGATCAGCGCCGCAAACACCACAAACGCCCACGGGGCGGTGCCCAGCGATCCGAGCAGCCAGTAGGAAATCCCGCCCAAGAAGAACGCGATGGCCATCGTGTATTCCCGGCCGATGTTGTCGGATATCCAGCCGAACAACGGACGGGCGGTGCCGTTGGCAACGTTGTCCACAATGAGCGCGACCGTGAGCGTGGTGCCGCCGAGCAGAAGCACCGTATTGGCAACGTTGAAGTCCCTGGCAATCGGCGCGATCTGCGCCGTTGCCATCAGGCCGCTGGCGGAGACCATCACGAACATGAGGTATAGCAGCCAGAATACCGGAGTTTTCAGCACCTCAACGGGCGAATAGCTCCGCGTCGACTGTTGCACCTTGGGCGCCGCCGTGGCGGGAATCTCGCCGGGCTCGGGCGCACGCAGCAACCAAGCAAGAATGAAGACAATGCCGCCCTGGATCAGGGCGAACCAAAAGAAAGCAGCCTGATAACCGTAGTTGTCGATTACAGCGCGGATCGGAATGACCGTCAGGGCCGCGCCCGCCCCATAACCGGCGGCCGTGAGGCCGACCGCAAGTCCGCGCCGATCGGGGAACCACTTCACCGCATGACCGACGCTGGTCGCATACACCCCTCCGCCGCCGATGCCGGCGACTGCAGAGCCGAAGTAGAGCATTTCCAGTGTCTCGGCGGTTGAATTGATGATCCACCCGATCGCTACCAATATACCGCCTACAGAGACCATCAACTTCGGTCCGCGTTGTGGGCCCAGGATGTCGACGATCCAGCCTTGGATGGGCGTGAGCCATGTCTCCAGGGCAATGAAGATGGTGAACGCCACTTGGATACCCGCGACCGTCCACGTCGCATGGGCGTCCTTCAGCGGGTTGACGAACAGCGTCCAGCCATACTGCAGATTGGCGATCATGATCATGCAGACGATGACGGACAGCAACTGCGTCCAGCGCGTGGCGTTCGACGCCTGCGCGCCGACTCCGGCTGTGCTTGTGCTTGCAACACTCATTTTCCACCCCAATGTCGTTTGTTTTTGCGCCCAGTTTTCTTCAGATCGTCAGTACAACGGCCGCGACTCGGGCCGATGATGAGCGCCGGCTTGGCTGACTTGACTGAAAAAATACGCCCGTTCAGCGCGTACGAGCAACTATCGCATCCAATTTTATTACATTCTGACGAGACACACCATGGCTTTTCGCCGCACCGAAACCGCGAGAGAGGCATGCCAATAGGTTGCCGCATTGCAACATGGCCGTTGTCTCGCCCGCGCCGTCATCACTAGGCCGTACAAAACCGAGTAAAATATCGACACCGAGCCGCAAGATTTATTGTCGGTAGGATGTGGCCTGGACATGTGAATTTTGGAATCTGTTGCCAAAGTGCAACAAACTCGGCAGCTCGTGATCGGCGGTATTGTGCGACGCACAATATGGCATTCATGTGTAATTCAATTGCGTTTCTGACAATTTTCACTGCGGTTGATTATTGCACTGCAACGGCTCCCGCAGGTTTCGCAGCATGTTTGGCCAATTATAAATTGTGTAGACGGATTAATGGCTTTCAGGGCAACTAACTGAGTGGTGTTTCGTCGGGGGACGAAACACTTATGGCACGGTGGGGGCTAAAGATGGGGAAGGGGAATCCGCACGCGGCGGTGCTCGCGAGCACTAAAAAACCAATTTCCGGAAAATTTGCCTTCGGGGCAGCGTTGGCGGTCGCCGGGATATTGGTGCCGCACCAGCGAGCTGCCGCAGATCAGCTCGACGCGGTATTGCAGCGTCTGGAGGCGCTCGAGCGAAGCAATGCCAGGCTGGCGAGGGAAAATGCGGAATTGCGCAGCCGCGTGCAACGTGTCGAGGGCGCGAAAGGCGTTGCGGCACCGGTGGCCGCCGCGGCGCCCGGAGCACCGCCCAAAGGCAATCCGGTCCTGCACGGCGCGGTGGCTACATCGCCGGCCCCTCCGCCGAGCGGTACCACGGTCGCCGGCATGCCCGTCAAAGCCGGCCCGTTGACGCCGTTCATCGACAACACCACGGTCACGATCTACGGCCATGGCGATGTCTCGCTGGACGTCTTCAATCCGTCGGTGTTCGACCAGGGAACCAAACTGGGCATTGCCAGCAACAGCTCCTATTTCGGTATCCGTGCACGGCATAACCTAGGCGCCTATGGTTACGACGGTTATGCCGCCCTCGCCCAGTTTGAATCCCAGGTCGACGTGGCTGCCGCTCCGCACGAGCGGGCGGCGTTCGGCACCCGCGACAGCTATCTGGGCGTGGAAAGCCCGTGGGGTGCGATCAAGGTCGGCAAGAGCGATACGCCTTACAAGAAGGCCACTGCGCCCTTCGACCCGTTCGCCGGCACGGTCGCCGATTACAATTCGATCATGGGTAATACCGGCGGCGACAACCGGGCCGAGTTCGATTGGCGCATGAATCATGCGATCTGGTACGAATCGCCGATCTTCAGTGGCTTCCAGTTCAGTGCGCTGTTCTCGCCGGGCCAGAACTTTGCCCGGGACAACAGCGACTTTTCCTTCGGCGATCAGTTCCAGTGCAACGGCGCCTCTGCGCGGGGCAGCGGCAGCAATTTCCCGAATACCGGCGGCGCCGTTCCCGGCAACATCGGCGGATTTGGCTGCACCGACGG
>Ga0126376_10002778_pt1 | contig 10017 bp, 9 predicted proteins | sample PanSoiMetPlot_15_FD_92760 | JGI IMG/M metagenome (GOLD analysis project Ga0126376, IMG submission 92760) | Tropical forest soil microbial communities from Panama - MetaG Plot_15 | ecosystem: Environmental > Terrestrial > Soil > Tropical forest > Bulk soil | place: Panama | collected 2016-02-17 | reverse complement strand
TTGACCGTCTCGCCCTCCTTCACGTAACGAATCTCCGGATTTGTAGGGGTCAAAGAGGTTTTGACGGTGGTGTCAACATTCACGTTGGCGTCTGCAGTTACGATTCCACCCGGACCGGCAGCGCGAAACTCATACTTCGTGTTTTCCTTCGGCTGTGTGTTCAGGTAGCCGGTTTGGCCATAGCCCAGCACTTGGCCATTTGCTTTGACGCTCGCATGAGCGGCGTCCGTCGATTCCCAGCTCACCTTAACCGGTTCGCCACACTTGATCTCCTGCCGGTCCACCACAAAGCTGCCTCTTACCGGTGCCACAACGATCCGCGCGGTGGCTGTGCCAGCTTCAAAGCGTTGCAGTGCGTTTAGTTTCGCCCCTTCCGACCAACGCTTATAGACAAGCTGCTTATCCGGCCGATTCTTGGTATAGATGATCACTCTTTGGTTTTCCTTTACTTCCACCGGCCCCGTCCAAATCTCCTGTTCCGTCTTCTTCGCCAGTACATGCACCTGGTGTGTTCCTACGGGAACGATGAGTTGCTGGTCACCAATGATGTGGTTGTTCATTTCGTCGGCGTGACCGACAAAGAACTCCGGTGTAGTGCCGTTCAAAAATACCAGGGCAGTTCCCGGTACACCTTCAATCTGGATTCGTCCCCACGGTCCGGAGACTTTTTCATCCACCGGTATTAAATGCGCGCTGACTTCCATGGCCTCGCCTGCAATCACATTGATGGTGCGTACCTCAGGCTTATAGCCATAGTTGTAGACAGCAACCTTGTGTTCACCCGGAGTCAATTTCAAGTAACTGCTGCGATGGACCATAGGTTTTCCGTCAACCCAGATGTAAGCTTCCTCCGGGCTCACGTCCACATGCACTTTGCCCGTGTCCAGGGCGGAATGGTTGGACGGTGCATCTTGTGCAATAGAAACATCCAGACCCGCGATGAAAAGGAATGTGGCAACAAAAAAACGAATTGAACGGATTATCATGACTTCCTCTTTTCTTCCGCTTGATCCATGGACAAACGACTCCGGGCTTAGTGAGGCATACCCGCGTGCAGCAAATCCTGGAGCTGTTGCACACGGATATTCTTTAACGACAAGAATTGTTCAGGCGAGAGTATCGTCTTCAGTTTCGAGTCTGATTGATGTTGCACTGCTTTAATTTGCGACTCCTTCTGTGTATTCGAAATTCCCATATTGCCTGTTATGGCCCGCAGCTTCGGCACTTCTTTCCCCAGAATAGGTAAAACCTGTTGTAACTGGTGAGGACTCAGATGCAGCTTCTCTGCAACTTTTGCCGCTGCTCCCAGGCCCTCAGCCTGTTTTCCAAGGCTGCCAAGGTCCTGTGAACTGGATTTCCCTGCAAGGATAAGCAGATACCCGACGGATAAAACTAGTGCAACGAAGTAGAGAACGCGCGGTTTCATCTTCCTCACCGTGCCGGCTTTGAACCCGAATATCGTGCATTTCACACGTGGCCTCAACTGGCAGAAATTGCAGTCGGGATCATTGCAGTTTGGGATAAGTATGCTGGAACTTCCTGGCGCGGAGTTCCATCACTTTGAAGCGCGGTTTTCCACTATCAGATTTGGTTCTCTGGAGGTCTTCAACGCCGCGACATCAGCACGGTTTCTTTAGTTTTCAGCCAGGTTTTGTCGGGGTTGAATTCAGTCATCTCTTTCGCAATTTTGAGAGAGTCAGGTCCCAGGTCCTTCTCATAAACGACGCCCCAATGGCTCACCATGAACGTCTTGACGCCGGTAACCCGGTACTCCGCGGGAACTGCGACCAGAGCAAAACCACCAATCATTACGTTATTGAAGACGAAATCGATTTTGCCAAACGTAGCGTTAGGTCCCTGGGCCTTCAAAATTTTGAAATAGTAACCGTGATAAGGACTTGCTTTCTCTGAATAGCCCTCCTCAAGTGCCCGCGCTATCCCTTCGCTGATGGGTCCGCCCGGAGAACCGTCCGGGTTTCTCCAGAACAGCCCATCTTGCTTGCCGGGAGTACTAATGATTTTTTGCGCGTATTGATGAACTGGAGGATTGCCATGGGGTGTAAGCGCATATTCTTGCTGCGCGTCGACATATCCACGGCATATTTGTATGGCATCCAGTTCATTGGCCCCAATCCGCCGAAACAATATCTCATCATGGCCCGCTTTGGAATCGAAGTACCACTTGCCTTCTCTCTTGATCATGGGAATGGGCATCGGCCAGTTGTCTTCACCCACTAGCATGACGGCTTTGTTCTGGTTAACACTTACCGAATACTTTTGGTGAGCTTTCTCCGCAAACTTCCTGGCAATGTCCTTATCGTGTACAGCGTCCGCGGAGGCGACAAAGTCTTTACCGTCCGGACCAAAGATCTCCAACAATGCAGGTACGTCATAGCTCTCTGCTGCCTTGAGCAATTCTTGCGCTGCAAGCTGTGGTGTTGCGAATGCCTTGCCTCCTGGCACAGAAGAGGACGCGGCGGACTGGGCCTGATCTTTTTCTTGAGTCGCTTCCTGAGACTGCCACCGTGCATTTGACGTGCTGGACACTACCACTACCAGGAGCGCAACAAAAATTGAGCGTGGGCTGATGTTGAATAGCTGCGGTTTCATATGTCCTCTCCTTATTTTCATGGTTTGCGTTCTTCTCAGGCTATCTCCGTCTTCCACCGCCACCACGAAAACCGCCGCCCCGAGATCCCATACTGGAAGCCCCTCGGGAGCTACTGGCTCGAGCTGCACTCCGATTGCCGCCGCTGGAAAAGGCACTGCTGTTCCGGGAACCCGTGCTCCCATTTGAGACTTGGCGATTGCCAATGCGGTCACCGCCACCTGCTCCGCCCGCTGCTCCGCGATTGAGACCTTGCCCGCTTGCGTTTCCACTTCTGAACTGGCTTCCTCCGAACTGGCCTGCGCCTTGCCGCGTCTGCCCCTGCCGGGCCGCCGTTTGTCTCTGCGCCATGTTGTTTCCACGCGCGGTGCCGCCATATCTATTTGCTACAGACTGGTTCCCATAAGGCGCTCCACCACGGTGCTGTGGATTGTGTTGCCAGTTGCCGTTTACGCCGCCATACCTGTTTCCTGCGTTGGTGCGGTTATAGTGGTTCACGTAGTTATTGTTGCGGTTGACGTAAACGTTGTTATTGCCGCCCCATCCGGCATTCCAGCCCCAGCCTCCTCCGCCCCATGCCGCCCCCATTGCAACCCCCACGCCGAACCCGAGAAGCATTCCTCCGGCGGGATAGGCCGGATAAGCAATGGGCGGGTATGGGTAGTACGGTGCTCCCCATACTGCAACCGGGTCATAACTGGGTACGTAGACCACTTCCGTTTTGGCAGGCTCAACCACCACCACAGTCTTGTTATCAACAGTCTTGGTCTCAACTTTCTGCTGTTCTGTGGTTTTGAGAGCGCCTTTTTCCACGGCCTTGGCACGCATGCGCTGCACTGCGTCCATCACGTCACTCTGCTGCGCCAGAAAGGCATTCCCCAATTCGTCAGTCCACGCGATGTTTTGCGCCATTTGTTTTACAAGATCAGGAAACGCAGCCATTGCCTGAACACTCGGGTCCCAACTCTGTTTCATAACTGCATCAGTCAGGGCTTTGTCTTTCAAACTTTTGTTCTGTTCAAGAAATTGTTGCAGTTGGACGATTTCCAGCGGATAGGTGGACGCAACCAGCGTCTGGCTGAGCAAGGGATCCGGATAGAGTGCGATCGGGGCCACCAGAGAATCCAGTTGATCGTTCGGGATTTTCGCGCCTTGATTTGACGGCGTCGCCGCTTGCTGCCCTTGACTGGCGGAGGGCGTTGCCGGCTGCGTCTGCATTGCCCACATCACTGTGTCTCCTGGCAAAATGAGAAGCGCACATATAACGGCCATGGGCGTTCGAGCGATCTGGATTGGAACTCTTGATCGAGTTTGTTTCGGATTCATAATGAACGCTCCTTTCTCGATCATCTCTTGGTTTTGCGCTCCGCTTTTATCGAACCTTACCAAGTGTCGATCCGAAGCAATTCAGGAGAGGCACGAAGGCGCGCTGGGTATTCAGCATCAAGTTCCGCGACTCACACTCCATCCTGCAGTTCCGGTGCAGCTAGATTCTTGTCGGGGAGGAGCTCGTCAACAACTGGCAGAACTGCCAGCGCGAGTCTCAATATAGTTTGGAGGCGTTGCTACAGCAGGTGGAGGGCTTTTGATCGTTACTAGAATCGCACGCCCAGAGTAATTGGTATCAACTGCGTGTTGATTGGCGTGGTCAGCGCATAGTGATAGCGGGCCTCGATATAAAAACGGTAACGTGGTTCGCCGACTTTGATCGTAATACCTATTCCTCCATTGCCCCCAAATGCTCCGGAAGCGGAACTGGCCAGCGTCTGGTCACTGCTCACAGTGCCGTTTACGCAGGTAAAACCCCAAAATAGCCACTCCCTGGTACACGTAGTCGTTGTGCCGGTCACAACTTCGCGGCTGAGACTTGTAGAGCGGTAGTAAAAGCCTCCTCCGCCAATGAAGTACGTGCCGAAGGTCCTTCCCCGCAACTCAAAACGATAATTTCCAGTTATTGCAATCAAGTTGCTGTGCCCTTTCAAGTCGCGTGAGTGCAGGGCGAGGCGCAGCGGCGCCAGGGCTGAGCTGGAAGGATATATCCTGTTCCACATGAATTCACCGATGAATCCATTGCGCGGAGTCATGTTATAACCCACTCCCACGGCTGTACCCCAGCCGAAGTTGGCAAATCTCGCAATGGGATTCAGCGGCACAGTCAAGGTCATGGCCAGATTACTATTGAGCTTGCTGTCTTCCCCGAACTCTCCTTCTTCGTCCTGGCCCCTTGCAATTGTTGACCCGGCGACGACAATCAACAGGATGCTCAAAGCTGCCGTCCAGATAAATCTCATGAGGTTACTCCAACACAGCTCCGCCTTGATCCGCCGGCCACAATTCATCGAGCCCGGGTGATTGCTCCCGGGTATTCAGAGTCGCTGCCATCAGAGCGCTATCCTAGGCGGGACACTGGCCAAGACATACTGTCAATAGTTGCAGCGCAGGAGAAAACGCTAAGCAGACTCTGAATTGCAGCAGAAGTGAATGTTCAGTTTGGGAAAAAGGCTCTCTCGTCAGGATTTCAGCGACTCGTGGTTCGTCGCCTCGGCGTAGGGGACGCGCACTGACAAAACGGTTCCTTGTCCTGGCCTAGATGTGATCTGAAGATCCCCGCTGACAATACTTAGTCTCTCGCGCATGGCCCCAAGCGCCAGTTCTTGCGAGGGTTCTCTTGGATCAAAACCCTTCCCGTTGTCACTGATCTCCAGACGCAGCACGGTGCCGCCGGCAATTAACCTGAACACGACCCGATCGGCGCCGCTGTGTTTCGCGATATTGTGGAGTGCCTCCTGGGCGACGCGATAAATGCACAACTCAATCTCCTTGGGAACAGCTCTGGCAAAATCATCCGCCTCCAAGTCGATAGCCGGCGGAGGCTCAACCTGTCTGCACAGTTCTTTTAAGCCAGCTGTCAGTCCTATGTATTGCAGTTTCGAGGAAAGCAGCGTATGCGATAGGTGTTGAGTATCGTCGCCCAGTTCCTCTAATTCGGTGAGGATACTCTCGAATCGGGCTTGCGTTTTTCCCTCGCTAAGTTTGACATCGTCCTGCAACGCCATTTCAAAATTGATTCTTGCCAGCGCAATACGCTGTCCTAAATTATCGTGCAACTCGCGCGCGATCTGTTTGCGCTCCTCTTCCTGGACGCTGATCAGATGCCGACTCAACCTCCTTAACTGAGACTCCGATGTCTTGCGTTTTCCATACTGGACAATCAACAAGATGATCGAGGCCGCCAGCGCCAGAGACACTCCAATTAGAGCGATCACACCAGAAGTAGACATTTCCCGCGTTGAACCGATCTGTCAGACGTTGGGATTACATCATGAGAGGAACAACCTCAATGGGATAAAAATGATACCCGCATGTAAACTTCCTATAAAAGAGCACTGTCCTTCTTTATATATTACTAAGGTACTCTATTGTCCTTTTAGCCATGTACTAAACATATGATCTGGCATGCACGAGCTTTTGTAGCATTAAGCTAGAGCGCCGAATTGGGATGTGAATATTGGTATAAAGAAATATTAAAAAGTGGAGACAAAGGATTCGCCGCGTGCCGCGCACTTCACTGCAGGCACAAGGTCCCTGCTAACCTTCCGCTTGAGCACATAGCCCAAAGCTCCGGCCTGCCGCACAGCCTCAATCACATCAGGATCGCCCTCGACGGAACAAATGACTACGCTCGGGGTAAGCTGCAGGCGCCTCATCTCGCCGATAATCTCAATTCCATTCAGGCCCGGCATATTGAGATCGAGGACTGCTACTGAAGGTTTTAACTGCTGAATATGATTCAGAACGGAACGACCATCAATGGCCGTGGCAATAATCTCAAAGTCTGATGCCAGGACTGATACCAATACGACAAGTATCCTGGCATTGTCATCAGCCACCACAATCCGCAGCTTCGTCCCCAGAGGTCTTACTGGCATCGATTTTGCCGGAGCAGTTGTGCTTGCCATAGGAATACCCCCTCAGAGAGGTAAGGTGAGCACAATTCGCCGGCCGGCCTGGTCTTCAGGGTGGTGAACCATGGTCTGCAGAGAGTGCAGGCTGCGACTGTTAAAACCGACAGTTGTGGGTTCCGGGTGAAGGCGAGTAGGAATGTTAACGCTCCAGCTCACGTAGGCGACTGCACGATGCAATGGACGTGCCCTTGCGTTGTTATATAATGAATTACTGTGCTTCATGTGACTACAACTTCTCGTTTTCCACAAATGGGAAAAAATGATCGGCAGGATAAACTTTTCAACCCGGGCATTGTGTGCTGCTATATAGCGGTGATTATAGTGCTAAGGTCAAATTTCGCTCGCTTAACTAGCCTCTTGGCGTAAGTTGGCGTGTTGCCGGTCTAGGCTCTCGCCCTCAAAAATCATCTTTCCGGATGTCGCATCCCTGGCAACAATCGTAAGCTCCACCAACGAGTTTTTCGGGGATCCAGCATCAGAAAGCCGAAGGACAATTCGATGCAGAAGCCCACGATTCTTATTGCCGACGACCATACCATGATTGTCGATGCCTTTCGCAAGCTGCTCGAACCCCACTATGAGATTGTTTTTACTGTTGCCGATGGTCGGACGCTACTGGAGAAAGCTCCAGTACTAAGGCCCGATGTGATCATTATTGATATCGGAATGCCGCGCCTGAACGGTCTGGCAGCCGGGCAACGGCTCAGGCAAATAATGCCAAAGACCAGGATCATTTACGTCACCATGAATGAAGACGGTGATCTGGCATCGGAAGCCTTGCGCAGCGGCGCATCGGCCTACTTGCTCAAGAGTTCCGCCGGCTCCGAGTTGCTCAAGGCGATTCATGAAGTGTTACGGGGGGGCAAATATGTAACTCCGCTCATTAAGCAGGCCATGGAGGAATCATTCATACGCTCTCCCAAACCGAAGATTGCCGGAAAAAAACTCACACCCAGACAAGTTGAAGTCTTGCAGCTCCTGGCCGAAGGTCGGATCATGAAAGAGGTTGCAGATGTATTGGGGCTAACGCCGCGCACCGTGGCCTTTCATAAATATCGCATCATGGAGGTTCTTGGGGCACGCAGTAACGCGGAACTGATCCGTTTTGCGGTCGAAAATCACGTGTTAGGGTCGGGAAATAATGCGACCGACGGATTGGTGACCCCCACGCCGCGATCAACTACCTATTCACAACCCGTGCAAATTAGAAACCCGGAGATGAGACTGCAAAAAGAATTGCCTCAGCGCCGGCCCGATCACAGCTAATCCGTTCTAAAGGAGTGAATAGCTGAATGCTCCGCGCAGATGCTGCGGAAGATCTCGCTGTCCTTCTCAAAGGCGGCTGATGGATACCCGCACAACCTATCAACGATGAAGTGGTGAGCCAGCAAGTGCCAAAGCTGTTCCACCCGCAACGCCTCAGTCACGTTGCCCCCCATCAACAAAAGCGGTGCGCACTCTCCACAGACCGCGACGCGAGCGGCCCCCTCTGTCGTCGCCACTTTGGCCGCTGCTTCAACCAGAGCAGACGCAATATCAAAAAATCGATTGGGGTCAGGCATCTCCGTTGTCTTGAACGCCGACAACGTTTCCATAACATCCAACGGGACTAAAGTTCCCGTCTTCACAGCAGCATCAACATCTACGCCCTTGCCAGTCAACCCCTGAAGAATACCGGCCCGATGTGACTCAGTTGCCACCACGATTGCGGCCTTACCGGCCCTTAGCGCGGCGGCAATAAAATTGGAAAAACTCTCAACAAGCACCGTATCATCAGAATAAAACTGGACCTCGTGCCGAATACGACGTTTCTCATTCCGAACGTCGCCACGGTCTCCGCTAAGAATCCCACTTACAAAGTACTTACCCTGAAGAACAGCTTCAATTGCGACCGGTAATTCGCTGTGGGCGCGCGTTTTATGGAGGTAGCCTACTGCCCCCGATCGCAAAGCTGCCTCCACCAGGTCAAAAGCAAACTCCTGGCTGAGAAATAGAATTTTTGCATTGGGCGCGACTTTACGTAACCGCAACGCAGCCTGCAGTCCGTTCATCTTCGGGAGGCCAAGATCAAGAAGAATCAAATCCGGTTGCAGCTCTTGCGCTTTTTGAATTGCTTCCAATCCATCCGCTGCTTCACCGATGACCTGAACCTCGGCCCTTTGCGCCAGCGTCACCTTAACGTAGCGCCGAAAAGGCTCAAAGTCATCCACTACAAGTGTAGTAATTGGCATTTATCTGACGAAGATGGGCGCTTGTCAGTAAATAGCATTTCAGTCCCTGGGGGCCCTTTCCTTCTAAATATGCACTGAACCTTAAAAATCGCTAAGAAATTATACGGCAGATCGGAGGGACTTTCTATCGAAGGTCAGCAATTATGATGCCCGCGCAGCCTATCAGTGGCCGTAACCGGATGGCAGACACTTAGCATTAATGGCGGTGTTTCAAATGCGAACAGCAGAGTCTATACGGAAACGGACTTCTCAGTCGCAGTAAGCAATCAAAGGATCTGTTACGCGTTGGCACTTGGGGGGAAAACAGATCCCCGAACCGCACCACGCATAGCCGGGAGCAGGTCGTCTGCCAGTCGAACTTTAGCAATGAACCCCATCGCGCCTGCAGCAATAGCAGCATCCGCAATTTCGGGATCGCTATACCCGCTCATAATCACTACACCGACTCTGGCGCCGGATGCCTTTAAAATTCTGACTACGTCCAATCCGCTCATTCCAGGCATATACAGATCGATCAAAACCGCGTCAGGACGCTCACGCTGAACATGCTCCAGCGCGGACAACCCATCGTTGGCTGTCGCCACTACATCAAATTCCTTGTGGAGAAATGCTGCCACCTGTTTGACCAGTTGAGGATGGTCGTCGGCAATAACCACTCGAGGTCTCGCTGTCTTGTCAATCATGACAGAAACGCGAGACGAAGCAGATGTCCGTGGGCATCGCAAGGTCTCGCCGCATCGGACTCGCTAATAGTACACCTCAGGGTACCTGCCAGGGAAAATATTTGCGTGGGATTGTTCACCTCTATTAGAATGCACCACGTTTGTGGCTTGCATAATATTTGGTGCATCTGTTTTTTTTTACTCCAATCTAAATTTATGTAGGTTTTTTGCTTCATTTTCTGCGCTGCTGAGGGTACCCCGGATGTTTGGCCCCTGGGTTTCGGCACTGCTTAGAGTCGGGACTCCCGATTCAGGACAAGTACGGCCTGGAGGCTCGACCGCTGCGGATTGGTCAAAGGATTTTCCTCGTTACGCCTTTCTCGCCCTGCTGGTCGCAATTGCCTATTATTTGGGAAGTAAAATCGGCCTCGCGCTCACGCCGCGCGATCTACCGATTGCTACCTTCTGGCCTCCCAACGCAATTTTATTGGCTGCATTTCTGCTGGTGCCGCAAAACAAGTGGTGGCTCCTCTTGTTGGCGGTATTCCCGG
>Ga0126376_10002777_pt1 | contig 10017 bp, 8 predicted proteins | sample PanSoiMetPlot_15_FD_92760 | JGI IMG/M metagenome (GOLD analysis project Ga0126376, IMG submission 92760) | Tropical forest soil microbial communities from Panama - MetaG Plot_15 | ecosystem: Environmental > Terrestrial > Soil > Tropical forest > Bulk soil | place: Panama | collected 2016-02-17 | reverse complement strand
GGCTGCCGCTGGCGCCCAGCGACAACGCCATCGGCGTGCAGCAGGTGTGCGGTTGGATGACGGGTTTTCCGGTGCGTACAGGGTTCGGCCGCTCCTATCCGGACCACGACCCTTGGCAATACCGAGCCGCCCGGTTGGTTGACAGCGGTGAGGCCGACTGTGTGCTGTGGATTGCCGCCTATCGGGCTGCGGCACCGCAATGGCGTGGCGATCCGCCAATCATTGCGCTTGCGCCAGGCGACAGCAAGCTCCCGAGATTACCGCGCGTGCACATCGCGGTTGGCTGTCCCGGCCGCGACCATGACAGCGTCGAGTACCACGCGGTGATTGGAACTCTTGCGGCGGTCACGGCGACGCACCGGAGCGAGGCCCTTTCGGTTGCTGACGCAATTGCGTCCATCGCGACGCACCTCTCCGCCGAGCCGTTGTCATGTTGACCCGAATCGAGGGCGGCCGCGTGATCGATCCCGCCAATGGTCGCGACGGGGTCGGCGACATCTGGATGAGCGACGGGCGCATCGTCGAGCCGCCGCTCGGAGGGGGCGCGGATGCAACCTACAACGCGGCCGGCAAGATCGTCATGGCCGGCGCTATCGACATCCACTCCCACATCGCCGGCTGGAGCGTGAACACCGCCCGCCTGTTGCTGCCGGAATTCCGCCTCGGGTTCGCGGCCCGCCCCGGGACCACGCCGCTATCAAACGCCGGGTGGCCGGCCTTCGAGATCGGATGCCTTTATGCCGCCATGGGCTTCACCGCGGTCGTCGAGCCCGCGGTGTCTCCGCACTATGCGCTGCACGCCCACCTCGAGCTTGCCGACATTCCTATCATCGACAAGGCGACGTTGGCGGTGCTCGGCAATGACGATTTTCTGCTCGGCCTGATACGCGGCAAGGAGAGCGCAGCCGCGATGCGCGACTACGTTGCCTGGACGCTCGCAGCGACGCGCTCGCTCGGCATCAAAGTCATCAATGCCGGGGGGGCGGCGGCGTTTAAGGAAAACGTGCGGGAGTTTTCCTTTGATGACGTCGTGCCGTCCTATGGCGTGTCTTCGCGCGAGATCGTCAAGACGTTGCAACGCGCCGTCACCGATCTCGGCGTGCCGCATCCGCTCCATGTTCACTGCAACAATCTTGGGATTGCGGGGAGTGCGGATACAGCGCTCGCCACCATCGCGGCCGCTGAAGGATTGCCGCTTCATCTCGCTCATCTGCAGTTTTATGGTTATGGCAAGGAGGGCGAGCACGGCTTCTCGTCCGCGGCGGCGCGCCTTGCCGAGGCTGTGAACGCCGCCAAGAGCGTCACCATCGATGTCGGGCAGGTCATGTTCGGCCAGACCGTGACGGTGTCGCTCGACGTTTTGCGGCAGTTCAAGGCGCGTAACCAGGCACGGCCGAGAAAGTGGGCGATCCTGGACGGCGATGCCAACGGCGCCGGCATTGTTCCGTACAACTACCGCTCGGCCGATTTCTACAACGCCGTGCAATGGGCAGCCGGGATGGAACTGTTCCTGCTGATCGACGACCCCTGGCGGGTGTTCTTCACGACCGACCATCCGAACGGCGCGCCGTTCACCGTCTATCCGGAGATTCTGGCATTGCTCATGAGCCGCGACCTGCGCGCGCAGTGGATTGCGACGCTGCCCGCCGATGCCATGGCGGTTACGACGCTGCCTTCGATAAGCCGCGAATATTCGCTGCTCGAGATCGCCACCATGACCCGTGCGGCGCCGGCCCGGCTCTTGGGATTGCGGGACCGAGGGCATCTGGGGGCAGGTGCCATCGCGGACGTTGCGGTTTATGAGAACACGCCTGACCGCGCCAAGATGTTCCGTTCCGCCGCTTTGGTCTTCAAGCACGGCGCGTTGGTGGTGCGCGATGGAATACTGACCCAGCGCGGCTTCGGGCGCGCGCTCGCGATCCAGCCTGGGCGCGACCCGGCGATCGATCGACGCATGAAAGCCTATTACGATAGTCGCTACGGACTATCCGATGATCTCATCAAGGTTCCCGACCATGCGATCGGGAGACCGGAGCCGTTCGAGTTGGTTCCATGCACGCGCTGACGGTCAAAGGGGTACGCATCGACGACACGTTCGCGGAGGCCTTCGGCATGCGGGCAACTGCGGTGATCATCACCGCCGACAGCATCCGCTGGGCGCGCCAGGCCGCGCTGACGATGACGGGCTTTGCCACCTCAGTCATCGGTTGCGGCTGCGAGGCCGGCATCGATGGCGAGTTGACCGCCAGGCAAACCCCGGACCGTCGCCCGGGCGTGCGGGTGCTGCTGTTCGCGGTCTCGACCGCCGAGTTGCAAAAGCAATTGCAGGCGCGCGTTGCCCAATGCGTGCTCACGAGCCCCGGTTCGGCCTGCTATGCGGGGCTCGACGGCGAGGAGACGCTGCGGCTCGGCAATGCGCTGCGCTATTTCGGAGACGGCTGGCAGATCTCCAAACGCTTCGGCGGCAAGCATTATTGGCGCATTCCGGTAATGGACGGCGAATTTGTCTGCGAGGCGACGACCGGACTCACCAAGCAGGCGGTGGGCGGCGGCAACATTTTGATCATGGGCCGCACCGCGCAAGCGACGCTGGCAGCTGCGGAAGCGGCGGCCACGGCAATCGCAAAGGTGCCGGATGCCATCACGCCGTTTCCTGGCGGCATTGCGCGATCAGGCTCCAAGGTCGGCTCGAAATACAAGGGCGTACCGGCATCAACCAACTATGCCTATTGTCCGACGCTGCGCGGCGCGGTGGCGACGGCGCTCGATCCCGACGCGACTTGCGTGCTTGAGATCGTGATCGACGGATTGACCTCCGAGGCGGTCGCCGCCGCCATGGGCGCCGGCATTGCCGCCGTTACCAAGCTTGGCCCCAAACGCGGCGCGGTGCGCATCGGCGCCGGCAACTACGGTGGCAAGCTCGGGCCGCACCACTACCATCTGCGGAACCTGCTGCCGTGAAGCCGCTGGTCCTGACCCTGCGCGAACGTCCCAATCAGCGCCTCGATCTCGCGCCGCTGGTGCCCCACCGGCTGGCCGGCATCACGGCGGCGGAGATTGAAAAGATCGAATTGCAGACGACGCGCAAGCGCGTGATGGTTGGCGACGTTTTCCGCCTGCGCGTGGGCGAAGCTACACATATCCGGATCGAGGGAGCCTGCGACCGCCTCGACCGGATCGGCCACGAGATGGCGGGCGGCGAGATTGTTGTCGAGGGCGATATAGGCGCACGGGCGGGGCGCTTAATGACTAATGGACGCCTGACGGTTCATGGCAGCGTCGGTCCATGGGCCGCATCCGGCATGAAAGGCGGCGCGATCGAGATTTTCGGCGATGCGGGTGATCGCCTGGGCGGTCCGGGCGCGGGCGAGATCGCCGGAATGCGCGGCGGCATAGTCCTGGTGCGCGGCCGTGTCGGTGAGCGCGCGGGAGATCGCATGCGGCGCGGCACCATCGTGGTGGAGGGCACAGCCGGCGCCTGTGCGGGTAGCCGCATGATCGCCGGGACGCTGGTTGTGGTGGGCCACGCCGGGCCGCTTCCCGGCTACCTGATGCGGCGAGGAACCATCGTGCTGGGCGAGGGAAACGACGGCCTGTCTCCGACATTCATCGATTGCGGCGTGCATGATCTCGTCGCCGCCCGCCTGATGGCGGGCTTCATCGGCGAATACAGCGCGCGTGCAGCGCGGCTCTTTGGTCGGCCGCTGCGGCGGTTCGCCGGCGACATGGCGGTGCTCGGCAAGGGGGAGATTTTTGCCCGGTCGTAGCGCCGATTCCGGTGTGGGCGCGTTCCCTCTCCCTGCTTGCCGCACCGCCACGGCTTAAGTTAACGGCAATGCCCTTCCCTCCCTCTCCAGCAAGCGGGCGAGATAGTGAACAGGCGCCTCGATACCCACATGAGGCCATCATGACCAGCGTGTTCGGCGATCATGTTCCCGCAATCCCATATCGCCCGATAGCAGAGCTGTTCGCGCAATACCGCGACCGCGACCCGACCAAGACCGCAATCGTCGACCTGGATTCCGGGGCCGCGATTACGTTCGGCGAACTCGATCAGGTCACGACCGACATAGCGGCGCTGCTCAAGAGGCGCGGTGTCGTGAAGGGTAGCCGTGTGCTCCTGCTCTCCGACGAAAATCTGGAAAAGCTGTTGCTGTGGTTCGGCATCTGGCGTCTCGGTGCGGTGGTGTGCCCGCTCAACATCGAGATCAACGGGAAGGTGCTGGCTGATCTTGCTCAAGTGGTGAATCCGGTACTGGTCCTGTGGCACAAGGACCTCGATATCGATGCGTTGCTGGGCGACTGCAGGGCGCCTCGCATCCGGTTCGGCGCATGGTCTGCAACGGGCGCCGCCGACCCACAGGACGAATTGTTCGTACGTCTGTCGAAGACCGCTGCCACCGAACTGCCCGAGCGCAATGCCGCCGAAGACATCGCGTGCATCTTCTGCACGTCGGGAACCACCAGCCGGCCCAAGATCGTAGTCTACGACCATTGCGCCTACTGGCTCAACGGACTATCCACCCTCGAGTTCCTCGGTCTCACCGAGAATGACCGTACTCTGGAATATCGCTCCTTCGGCTGGAATTCCGCACAGGTGCTGAGCCTGATGCCGTTCCTGGAGAAGGGGTTGACCATGCACATTGCCAAGCGCTTCTCCCACGGCCGCTTCTTCGAATGGATCCAGCAATACGGCATCACCTTCGCGGCCGGCGTGCCGACGGTGCTCAACATGCTGCTGAATAAACCCCCTCCTGTCCCTCCTATAGGCGTTAATTTAAGCCATGGTCGAGCCGCGACGACTTCCTCCCCCCTCGTGGGGGAGGGTTGGGGTGGGGGGTCGGGAGGTAGTGGCAATGCCCTGCCGCCTCTTACGACCCCCATCCCCAACCCCTCCCCACAAGGGGGAGGGGAGGAGTTTCCCGCACCGCCCATGCCCTACCCCCCTCCGCGAGCGGGAGAGGGTAGGGAAGCGGCGACGGACCTGACGACCCTGCGGCTGATGAGTTGCTCGACCGCGCCGCTCACCGCCCAGCAATGGCTGCAGTTCGAGGAAATGTACGGCGTCAAGCTCTTACAGATGTACGGCATGTCGGAAGCTGGCTGGGTATGCGGCAACCGCACATATAAAAACCGCATTGGTACCGTCGGGGTCCCAGCGTTGCACCAAGAATTCGCTATCGTCGACGCTGAGGGTAAGCCCTGCCCGCCCGGCGTCGAAGGCGAGGTGACGGCGGGAGGCCCGCACACCGCGGTCGGCTATCTCATGGATGACGGAACGATCGAGCGCATCCGCCCCAACCGCATCAAGACCGGCGATCTTGCTATCGAAGACCCGGATGGCTTTATTCGCGTCACCGGCCGTACCAAGGACTTGATCATCCGCGGCGGCATAAACATCGCCCCGGTGGAGATCGACGAGGTCCTGCTGAAGCACTCCGGGATTCTCGAGGCTGCGGCGGTCGGCGTGCCGAATAAAATCTACGGCGAGGAAGTGGTATGCTATGCCGTCGCCAAGCCGGGCGTCAACCTCACCGAAGCCTCGGTGCGCCAGCATTGCGAGGCCTTACTGCCGCCACCGAAAATGCCGAAACAGATTTTCATCGTCTCCGAGCTTCCCAAGAGCGATCGCGGCAAGGTCCTGCGCGACCGCTTGCGGCAAGATTGGATCGCACGAATCGAGGTGTCCGCGTGAATGCACATTCGTCTACCCGGCTGTTATTCCTTATTGCCTTGGCATTCGTATCCACGACGACCCTTCACGCCCAAGACCTCTGGCGCCACGGCACCCTCGTACCCAAGGGCGATGCCGGCTTCATCTATATGGCGGCCGAGGGAGGGTTCGCCAAAGCCGAGGGTCTCGATCTGAAGATGCAGGCTTTTCAGAACGACACCCTGATGATGAAGGCGTTGATCGCCGGCGAACTCGACAGTTATGAGGGCAGCGCGATCAGCCCATTGATTGCCGGCAGCAAGGGCGCCGACGTGAAAATCCTCGGCTGCACATGGCCGAAACTCACCTATTCGCTGTTTGCTCATGACGGGATCGGCGCCATCGCCGACCTCAAGGGCAAGAAATTCGGCATTTCGGCGCCGGGCTCCCTTCCCGATCTCGTTGCCCGCGCCCTGCTCAAGCAGGCGGGCGTCGCGCCGTCGGAAGTGAGTTTCGTCGCGGCCGGCAGCGATCCGGAACGCGTGCGCGCTCTGATGGCGAAGACCATCGACGCCGCGATTGCGACCAGCGATTTCGCGGCGCGGCCGGAGCTCAAGTTGAAAACTCTCGCGGTCGCGAGCGAAGCGCTGCCGCAATTCATGCGCCAATGCGTCATCACGCGCGGCGACCTCATCCGGGCAAAGCACACCCAGCTGGTTTCCTTCGTTGCGGCGGAAATGAAGGCCTATGCCTTTGCGTTCGCGCACCGCGACAAAGCGGTCGCGTTGACGCGGCGGATTGCCGGCCTTCCGCCTGGCGATCCAACCGCGGAGGTGAGTTACCGCGATGTGGTCGAGCAGCGGGCAGCGTCGCCGGCCCTGGAAATCGACCTGGATAAATTGCGCTGGCTGCGCGATCTCCTGGCGGAGGATAGTCGCATGGCGGCAAAATTCGATCCTGTCGCCGTGACGGACCCGTCGATCCGCGAGGCGGCGCTTCAGCGGGTCAAGTAGCGGGTAGGGTGGGCAATGCGCCCGCGCTATGGCGTTGCATTGCGCGCGATGGCGGGCGGCCGCGTCGCCCACGCGGTTCAGCCTTCGGTGTGGCGGCGTGGGCAAAATCGCCTACGGTGATTGGGTATTTTCGATCGCCGTGGCGGGCGATTTTGCCCACCCTTCTGCGGATCAATTAGGAATGGAATCATTATGGAAGCGGTGACCAAGCCGAAGCGCAAGCCCGTGTCAAATTCCGGTGCCGCCCCGCCGCGCAGCTATCCAGACTTGCATGATCACATCCGGGCGCTCGACAAAGCCGGCCTGCTCATCACCGTCGACCGGCCGATCAATAAGGACACCGAAATGCACCCGCTGGTGCGCTGGCAGTTCCGCGGCGGCATCGAGGAGAAGGACCGCAAGGCGTTCCTGTTCACCAACGTGGTCGACAGCAAGAAGCGCAAATACGATATCCCGGTCGCGGTCGGCGTGCTGGCAGCCAACCGCGAAGTCTATCGCATTGGCATCGGCTGCCGGCTTGACGAGATCGACGAGCGCTGGGTCAGGGCGGCACAGAATCCAATCCCGCCGCGCATCGTCGAGACCGCGACGTGCCACGAGATCGTCATCCAGGGCAAGGCGCTTGACAAGTCGGGAGCCGGCCTTGACGGCATACCGTTGCCGATCTCGACGCCGGGCTGGGACATCGCCCCTTATGCGACGCTGTCGCAATACATCACCAAGGATCCCGACACCGGCATCCAGAATCTCGGCAACTATCGCGGCCACGTGAAGGCGCCGCGCCGGCTCGGCATGAATCCGTCACTGGAGCTGCGCCCCGGCATCTACAATCACTGGGAGAAGCTGCGACAGCGCGGTTTCAAAAAGTTGCCCTGCGCCGTCGTGCTCGGCGCGCCGCCCTGCGTCACCTTCGCGTCGGTGCAGAAGCTGCCGGAGACCGTCGACGAGCTTTACGTCGCGGGCGCGCTGGTCGGCTCGCCCATCAATGTGGTCAAGGCCAAGACGGTCGATCTCCTGGTGCCGGCGGAGGCCGAGATCGTCGTCGAGGGCTTCATCGACACCGAATATCTGGAGCCCGAGGCGCCGTTTGGGGAGTCCCACGGCCACGTCAATCTGCAGGAATTCAACGCCTATATGGATGTGACCTGCATCACGCGGCGACGCGACGCCATTCTGACCTCGATCATCTCGCAGGTGACGCCGAGCGAATCGAGCCTGATCAAGCGCATCGGGATGGAGCCGCTGTTCCTCAATTTCCTGCGCAATACGCTCGGCATCAGGGGCATCAAGCGCGTCTCCATGCACGAGCCGCTGACCAATATCCGCAAGGTGATTGCACTCGTGGTTGAGCGCGACATCCAGCAGACCGAGCTGTGGCGGGCCCTCTACGGCGCCGCCATCCTGCATCGAGCCGCCGGCAAATACGTGATCGCCGTCAACGACGACGTCGACCCGGAGAATGCCGACGCGATCCTGTGGGCGATGTCGTACCGCGCCAATCCGACCCTCGACATGCATGTGCTGCCCCATCGCGACCAGGGCCACGGCCCGCGCAGCAAGCGCAACAACGGCGAGGATGCATCGGTGCTGATCGACGCGACGCTGAAAGAAAATTTCCCGCCGATCTCCCTGCCGAAGCGCGAATACATGGAAAACGCGAGGAAAATCTGGGAAGAGCTTGGATTGCCCAAGCTGAAGCCGGAGCAGCCGTGGTACGGCTATTCGCTCGGCGAATGGTCGGCGGACCTCGACGCTGCCGCGGAGCGCGCCACAAGGAGCGACTATTTCGCCACCGGCAAGGAACTCGCCAAGCGCCGCCGCAAGGACCTGCGCATGAACACCGAAGTGCGCAACGTCAAGGAGTGACCTCACTCCATCAAATTCATGATCCCCCGCACCACCACGTACACGCCGACGCCTGCCACGACGACCCCAAACACCCACGACAGCGCCCGCTTTTTGGCTGCCAGCGTCGTCGCGAGCTGACCCCCGGCGATTCCGCCCGCGATGCCGCCGCCGACGAACAGCAGGACCAGCCGCCAGTCGATCAGGCCGGAGAGCGCGTAATTCGCCGCGGTGGTGAGGCCGAACGCCGTTACCGAGACGAGCGACGAGCCGACGGCGACGATCATCGTCATCGAGGTGGCGGCGACGAGGCCCGGCACCACCAAAAATCCTCCGCCGATACCGAAAAAGCCGGACAGCGCACCGACCACGAAGCCGATGCCGACGACCCAGGGCGCATTGCCGCGATCCAGGCGCACGTGCGGCTTGTCGCCGCCCTCCCGTTTCAGCGCCATGGACGCGGCGACCACGACCATCAGCATGCCGAACAGGACGAGAAGCTTCTGGCCTTCGGTATGTTTGCCGAGCGTGGAGCCGAGCGCCGCGCCCGCCACCCCGGAGATCGCGAACGGGATCGCCACCGGCCAGCACACATGGTCGCGCCGCGCATGGTCGATGAGATTGGCGAAGGCGCTCAGTGCGACCGCGATGGAACTGGTGCCGATGGCGACATGAGGCGATTTCACCCCCACCACATAGACCAGCAACGGCACCGCGAGAATCGACCCGCCGCCGCCGATCACGCCCAAAATGAAACCGACCAACGAACCGGAGAATATCGCCGGCAGATCGGAAGCACCGAGTTCCATGCGGCAGTTCTATCCGAAATTGCGGCAGACTGTAGGGTGGGCAAGATCGCTTTGCTGCGGCCTATGAGTTCGTGCGATCGCCTTGCGCGATTTTGCCCACGCGGTTGCTCTGCGAGGCCCCGACCGCGCGGGCAAAGGCGCAAGAGAGGCTGCGCAAGTTGCTCGGTCCACGGGTGATGCGCCTTTGCCCGCCTACAACGTGGTGCCGCCTGCACTCATGCCCGTTGCCCCACCGCGCGCTGCATAACGGCGGCCATGTCATAGCCGGCCGCGCGCGCGCGACCGAGAATATCCGGCAGCGGCCGCTTGCCGGCCTCTGACAAACACCACAGGGTGGCGCAGCGTGTCCCTGAGCGGCAATAGGCGAGCACCGGCTTGGGCAAATCCGCCATCAGCGCGCCGAATGCGTCCGCATCGGCTTGCGTGACGCCTCCCGAGCGCACCGGCTGCATACGCCATGCTAACCCGCACGCTCTCACGGCGGCTTCGATGTCCTCGCAACACGGCTGGTCGGTGGCTTCGCCATCGGGACGATTGCAGATCACGGCGCGGAAACCCGCTGCCGCAATTGCGGGAATATCATCCGCGCGAATCTGCGGCGCGACCGAAAGCTCGTCGGTAATCTTGCGGATATCCATCCCTGTCTCCCTGAGCCGCGCCAAGCTTTGGTTGGCGCCTCAACGGTACCGCAAACTCC
>Ga0126376_10002776_pt1 | contig 10021 bp, 10 predicted proteins | sample PanSoiMetPlot_15_FD_92760 | JGI IMG/M metagenome (GOLD analysis project Ga0126376, IMG submission 92760) | Tropical forest soil microbial communities from Panama - MetaG Plot_15 | ecosystem: Environmental > Terrestrial > Soil > Tropical forest > Bulk soil | place: Panama | collected 2016-02-17 | reverse complement strand
CGACGGCGCCGGGAATTCGGCCACTTCAGTTGTGAGCGCTTCGTCCGGCGCCCTCTACTTTCCGCCGGGAAGGGCGACCCCGTTGACCTGGTCGATCCCCAAGCTGATCCACAACGGCATCCGAATTCCGCTGTCCCAGTTCCCTGGTGTCGATCTCACGAACGTTCAATTCGTTCTATTCAGCTTCGATCAACAACCGCAGGGCGCACTGCTGATATCAGACATCCTCTTCGCGGACTGAGTGCCCCAAAGCTTGTGCGCGGGTCGAGACCGCGACGCCGTTCACTGAGACCTCCGAGCCGCGGCGTCAGGAGGGGCGCTCTTCCTGCTCTTCCTCCGCCTGCGCGAGGACTTCTTCTGCTTCAAGTGATTTGATCACCGTCGGGAACGCCGCAGGCTCTGCGTCCTTGGGGTTCGAGGGATCTGCTCCGTAAGCGAACTCGGTGCGGGCGCTGGTTTCAACGAATGGCCCGCCCAACTCCTCGGGGACGTCCTGGTTTCGGAAGTCCTCGGCTGCCTGCTCGCCGGAGGTTGCAGTCATCACGAATTCCTCGCCCATCTCCTCCGCCAGATCATCCTCCGCGTAGGCTCCATCGGACAGGAATGCCGGCTCTGGACGCCCGGCGCTTTCGCGTTGCTCGTCGATCTCGATCTCATTCCATGCCGGCAGGCGTTTGCCGGTTGGCCTCGCGTCGGCCTTCGAATTGGCGTGCCTACTTTGGGCTGCCCGCGCGGACGCGGCTCTCTTGACCGACGCGCGCGCTCGTCGTGGCTTCTTTCGGATTGTCGAGCGCTTGCTATTGCCGCGCTTCGAGCTCTTGGTTGCCATCGAAACCCCCACGGCGTTGAAACCGGGGCCTTCCCGGTGCAAAAGCAATCCCGGGCACGACTTATATCACCCCGCGGTCCTCCGCGCGCGGTCCGCAAATAGCAAAATGCTCGACCTGTCGGCATAGGCAAGATACTCGACTGTTGGGAGATACGCATGCAGCTACGATTTGCGATATCGGCGAAGGTGGTTATTTCGACGTTCGCCGGTGCGGCGCTCGCCGCGCCGCCGCCAATTCAGACCCATCGGCTGCCGAACGGACTCGAAGTGCTGGTGGTGGAGAACCAGTCGGTCCCCCTGGTGACGATCGAGTTCGCCGCGAAGAACGGGTCGATGACCGAGCCACCGAGCTACAACGGGCTCTCGCATCTTTACGAGCACATGTTCTTCAAAGCCAACGCGGTCATTCCGAACCAGGAGGCGTACCTGGCCAGGATGCGGCAGCTCGGGATGCAGTTCAACGGAAGTACCGGGACCGAGCGCGTCAACTACTTCTTCACCACCACTTCGGATCACCTCGCGGAGTCGATGCAGTTCATGCGCGACGCAATCGTCTCCCCGCTGTTCGAGCCGAAGGAGCTTGAACAGGAAAAGCAGGTGGTGATCGGCGAAATCGACCGCAACGAGTCAAACCCCTACTACCACTTTCAGCATGAGGTCTCGAAGCGGGTTTGGTGGAAGTACCCGTCGCGCAAAGATCCGCTCGGCAATCGCAAAACAGTCCTTGCCGCAACCCGCGAGCAGATGAAGACGATCCAGAAACGCTACTACATTCCGAACAACTCGGTGCTGGTGGTGACCGGCGATGTGAAGGCAATCGACATCTTCCAACAGACGGAGCAGCTCTACCAGAAGTGGAAAGCCGGTCCGGACCCATTCAAAAAATTCCCCTTGGTGCATCATCCGCCGATTCCGCGCAGCGAGGTGGTGATGGTAGAGCAGCCGGTCGAGACGGTGAGCATCGAGTTGGTCTGGCACGGTCCTTCGACAGTCGACGACCATGTGGAGCTGACCTATTCCGCCGACCTGCTTGGATATGCGATCCAGGAGCCGTCTTCGCCTTTCGAGAAGAATCTGGTCGAGTCCGGCGCGTGCGTCCACGCCGCCTTCAGCTGGTCCACCCAGATGAACGTCGGACCGATCACCTTGGGGCTCGAGGCAACACCCGACAAAGTGGACGAGTGCCTCAAGGCTGCGATCGCCGAGCTTCCGAGGATGAAGAGCAGCGATTATCTGTCGGATGAAGAGCTGCGCAACGCGTCGCATCGGCTCGAAGTGGACCAGGCGCTCGAGCGCGAGAAGCCAAGCGAGCTTGCCCACGTGCTGACGTTCTGGTGGTGCTCCGCCGGTCTCAACTACTACCTGTCCTACCTCGACAACGTGAAGAAGGCGACGCGCGCAGACATCGCGCGCTTCTTGGAGACTTACGTCCTCGGAAAGCCATTTGTGCTTGGCGCAATGGTCTCCCCAAAGATGGCGACCGAGCTCCACCTCAATCGCGCGCACTTCGAACGCTTGGCCGGCATCGGAGAGAGGGCCGACGCCTCAAGGGTTGGCGCCGATAAGGCTGAGCGATGATCTTCCCATCTTCTTTCCGACTGGCGCGCGGGGCGCCGTCTGCCATGGCCGGCGATCGACTCCAGCCCGCACGGTTTTGGGCCTCGCTCGCCATTTTCGTCCTATTTGCGCTGGCCAGCTCGTGTGCTACTTCGACGCCCTCGTCCAAGACTTCAAATCCGCTGCTTACGGCAACGGCGCAGAGCCAGAGCAGTGCGGATTCTGCCCCGGTAAGCGACGGCGACGTCACCTTTGCAACGGTTCACGGAATGCAGGTGTTCATCAAGCGAATCCCCGGAGCTGAGCTGGTCTCAGGTCAGCTCGACATCCTCGGCGGTGTTCGCAATTGGGGGAAAGAGGATGCGGGCGTCGAGCAGCTCGCATTGACGGTCAGCGCCTCGGGCGGCACCGAGACTCTGGACAAGGACGCCTTCGCGCGGCGCCTGGCGACGCTGGGAAGCATGATCGCCGCCGGGGCGGGAAACGATGCCTCCAGCTTCCGGGCGAAGAGCCTGAAGGAAAACTGGGACACGACCTTCGAGTTGATGGTCGACGCGTTCCTTCATCCCGGCCTTCCGCCGAAAGAAGTTGAGTTGCAGCGGCAGCAGCAGCTCTCGGCCCTCAGGCACGAGCAGGAGGATCCAGATGCTCAGCTCGCCCTCATTGCCCACGAAAGGATCTTCAAGAATCACCCTTATGAGAACCGCTCCATCGGTACGCTCGAGACCGTCAACAAGCTGACCAGAGATCAGCTGCGTTCACACCTGGCCAAGCTGCGGGAGACGAGTAGGTTGATCCTGGTGGTCGTCGGAGACGTCGAACCGGATCACATCATTACGCGAGCGAGAGATTTGCTGGGGCACTTGCCGCTAGGGACCTATCGGCATACGCCAATGCCCCCGATTCGATTCGACCACCCGACGGTGACGACCGTCGCGAAGAAACTTCCCACCAACTATATCCTCAGCAGCTTTCCCGGACCCGGATGGAAAGATGAAGATTTCGCGCTGGGAATGGTGGCGATGACGGTGCTTGGATGGCGCCAATGGATCGAAGTCAGGACCAAGCGCAACCTGAGCTATGCGCCCTCTGCCGGCATGGCCACCAACGCGGAGGTGACTCATGGTCTGTTGTACGTTACCGCGGTCGATCCGAACGCGACGATGAAGGTGATGCTCGACGAAGCGCGCAATCTGAAAGAGCGTCCGGTTCCGGCTCCCGAGCTGAAGGGAGACGTCTCTACTCTCGTCACCAGTTTCATCGCCGCCAACGAGACGACGGACGGGCAGGCGGCCCTGCTTGCGCGAGCCCAGGTGCTCGGCGGCGATTGGCGGTTGATTCGGACCTTGCCCGATCGGATGCGGGCAGTGACCAGCGAAGGAATCGAACAGTTCGCTCGCAAGTACATCGCAAACCTACAGACGGTTGTTCTGGGCGATCCGGAGCGGATCGATCCGGCCTTGTTCTCCTCCCTGTGACGGCCCTATGAGCACGCCGTTTTCTCTTCAAGGGAAGGTAGCAATTGTCACCGGGGCCAGCCGCGGAATTGGCGAAGCGATCGCCAGGCACTTCGCCAACGCGGGCGCCAGCGTCGTGCTCGCTGCTCGAAAGCTCGACGGGCTGAGCGGGGTCGCGGATTCGATTGAGCGAAGCGGCGGCCGGGCGCTCGCGATCGCCGCGCACATGGGCAAAGTCGAAGATGTCCGGGCGCTGGTGCGAGCAGCCGTCGAGCGCTTTGGAAAAGTCGACGTTCTCGTGAACAACGCGGCAACCAATCCCTACTTCGGACCGCTCTGCGAAGTCACCGACGCGGCGTGGGACAAGACGTTCGAGGTCAACCTCAAAGGATACTTCTACGGCGCGCGCGAGGTGATCGCGCATCTGCAGGGCAGGGGAGCGCCCGGATCAATTATCAATATGGCGAGCGTGGCCGGGATCCGCGCCGCACCCTTCCAGGGCGTCTACGGCATGACCAAGGCGGCGGTGATCTCGATGACCCAGACGCTTTCCCAGGAGGTGGGCGGGACCGGCATCCGGGTGAATGCGATCGCGCCGGGTCTGGTGGAGACGCGCTTTTCGACCGCGCTCGTCCAAAACGATGAAATCCGCAAGCACGTGGTCGATCGCACCGTGCTCGGCAGGCATGCTCAGCCGAGCGAGATCGCCGGCGCAGCGGTTTTTCTCGCCTCGGACGCGTCCTCGTACGTCAGCGGACATGTTCTGGTAGTGGACGGCGGAACGACGATCAGCGGTTGATAGTCGTCCGCGCAAGCGGATTCACGTCGGTTCGAAGATCAGCTCGGTGCTGATGGCGATCGAGGTCTTCAGCGTCCGGTAGAGCGGGCATTTTTCCGCGAAGAATCCGTGGACCCGTTCCGCCGCCTCGCGTTCGGTGGCTTTGGCGCGAAGCCGGAAACGCACGTGGATTCTCTTAATCACCAGGACGCCATCATCGGTCTTCTCGACCTCGCCGGTGGCCTTCGCTTCGAGTCGGTCGCCGGCGGCGGGAATCTGGCGCGCTTCCAGCGCACCTCCAAACGTCCCGGTCAGTCAACCCGCGGTCGCTGCAATGACGTAATCGATCGTCGCCGCGCGCGGTTCGAATGCGTCGGGCGGAACCTTGTAGTGTTGGGCGATCGCTCCGTGGACGCCGAAGAAGATCGGTTCCTTCTCTCCCGGCAAGTATGCTCTGCGAATTGGGCCCTTCACCCTCTCGATCCGGATTTCGGATCTATACGCCACGTCGGACATGGGTTGCTCCTGGATAGAAGATCCTCACGACCTTTCCCGGTCTGCTCGTTGGTGGGGGTCGCTTTGCTCTGAAGCGATGGGCGACACCGCAGGAAGGAGCGAGTCTTCCTCGCGACTCACCGCTTCGAGGGACTCCGCCACCGCGCTCACCTCGTCGCTCAATCGAGAGAGGCTCTCGCGCAGACCTGCGCCGGCTACATCCGCCGACGCCGCGTCCGCAGATTTGACGCTCAGCACCTGCGTATAGAGATTCTCCAGAGCGTAGTGGATCCGCGTCCGCTCCGCTTCCAGTCGCATTGCCGAGGTGACGATGTTGGAGCGCTGCTCGACTTGATCTTCGAGCGATTTGAGGGCGGAGGAGAGGCGGTCTCGAACCACTGCATCGGTTTCCGACCGAATTCGGTTGGTCAGCTCGGCGCGCTCACCATCCAGGCGCCGGCTGTCCTCCGGAGTCACCAGAGCTCTCAACGAACGCTCGCGCTCTCGTAAAGCTGCGCACGCCTTCCTCAACGAAGAGATCGTCTCCTCGGGTTTATGGACGACTTCGCGGAGAGCTTGAGGGCCGGCTCGGATTTCCCGGATCAGTTTCTCGCACAAAATCTCAGTTCGATCCGGTTCGGTCTGCGCCTGCTGCGGCGACGCCTGTTTAGAGTCCGTCGGTGGATGCTCGGCGCTCTGGACTGGTTGTGTTTGCCCAGCTGTTTCAGACTCTCTGCGTCGGCTGCGTGCTTTGATCAGCAAAGCTACGGCGCTCACAATAAAGCCCAGCCCCAACCACCGAACTGGATCCGCTGCGGAATGATGAGCTGCCGTCGAGAGGAACCAAAACCCGAGCACGAAGAACACGATGACGGGACCCAAGCTAGGTCCGCGTTTGCGTCGCCACTCCCCGCGACCGATCTCCCGGCCAAATCGGCGCTCCAGCCGGCGCCGGTCGCGACGCGACATCGCCCAGCCGCCATGATCCATCCACGTCTGGATGTACGCGGCCCAACCGCCATGATCCATCCACGTCTGCATGTACGCGGCGTGCCGCTGCTGAGCCTGGAGAATGGCGTCTTGCATGCGCCGCACGTTCGATTGCAAGGCGTCTTTCGGATCTTCGCGCTGAGGAGTTTCCATGCCGTATAAAGGTGACAGTTTTCAGTGCACTGCACCAGTCCTATGCGTTGGGGCAGGACCTCTTCCGGACCCACCCGCTAGCGCACTTAATAGCCAGAAGGGTTGACCGGCGCCGCGTAACTCTCCACCGTTTGGTGCGTAGTCCCGGGAAAGGAGGCACGATGGAGTCATTGATCAGGATACGCCGCGACCTGCTGGGGATTGCCGCCAAGCTCTCGTGGTTGCCCCCCGCGCTCACCCGCCTGACGATCGGCGTCATTTTCCTCGGCACGGGTTGGGGCAAGCTTCACAACCTTCAGAAGGTGACCGAGTTCTTTGCTCAGCTCCACATTCCGGCGCCCGGATTCAATGCTGCGCTCGTCGCTACCACTGAGCTGGTCTGCGGCGGGTTGATCCTGCTCGGACTCATCGCTCGGCTCGCCGCAATCCCGTTGATCATCACGATGTGCGTGGCAATCGCGACGGCGAAGGGCAGCGACATCGAAGGGTTGCGCGATCTGCTGGGCTTGCAGGAGTTCAACTACATCGTGTTGCTCGTATGGATCGCCGTCGTTGGGGCCGGTGCTTTGTCTCTGGATCGCCTGTTCTCGAGGCGTCTCGAGCGCCTTCCCTCGAGCGCGGCGGCCGCCTCAGCGGGTCACCGCGCCTAAGCGTCAGTCCAGAAGCCTTCGGAGCCGATCGGGGATCTTTTCGGAAACGAGCCAGTGGATCTTCTCGGACAGCGCTTCCACGTCCTGGCGGCGCGAGGAGAGAACCTCGCTGAGCAGCGATTCGATCTCTGCTCGATCGCGCTTGCTTGCCCTCGCGGCAGACTTGGCGAGCAGCTCGAGCCGCACGTCCTTGTCGTGCACCGAGCCGAGCTCGCCCTGGAGCGGAGCCAGGACCGAAAGGCCTAATCCAGCATAGGCGGGGAAGGCCGCTTGGAGCAGCTCGACGTCGTAGCGCAGCTTCTTCAGAGCAATCCGCAATCGGTGAATGGTCTGTGCATCGGTCGAGTCATTGAAAGCCTCGAGCTGGGGTATTACCCGAGCCAGCTTTTTATCAAGGCGTCGGCGCATTCGATTCCCTCCAAGCCGACCATTGGAACGGACGCTGACGATTGCCTTTAACAGCGCTGGGGCGGTCTCCGCGCGCCATCGCAAAGCATTTCGGTGCAGCTGGCGCGCTACGGTGGTTAGCTTGCGTCTTTGCTCGGCGATGATCGGACGAACTGCGCTCTGTCGGCTCTTGGCCTGAGACTGGAGCCACTGAATTTGCAGTTGAAGGTCACGCACCTCTCCCAGGGCATCTTGGAGAGCTTTGACGCGGTCTTCATATTGGCGGAGCTTTCGTTTGCCAAAGAGGTCGATCGCCGAACGGAGGCGGCGGGTCGAAACGCGCGCGTCATGGACCGCATCGCGCGCAGGTCGCGGGTTGAGGTGCCTTTCGTACTTTCGGACGTCCGCCAAGCGGGCAGCGAGCAGCACTGCGCCTGCTCTTGATACCCAGGTCCTCGGCCCGAGCCCTTTGACCTCGCTTGGCCTTGCCATGGTCAGCCCGCGGACAAACGGCGAATAAATGGGGGGGCGAGCAGTGGGGCGAGCGATCGCCAAGCGCTGTCCACATTCATATCCAACATGCAGCGGAAGTGACCTCTCGGGCACCGGGAGCGGCCGAAGAAGGAGCATGGCGAGCAAGGGACACCGGCGAACATCACCGCATGGCCGCGCAAATCGAACATCCCCGGATCGGTCGACCCGAAGAAGGCCAGCGTTGGCACGCCAAGGGCGCGGGCCATGTGCATCGGCCCGCTGTCGTTGGCGACGAAGGCGCTGCAGCGAGAGAGCAACCCACCAAGCCCCCGAAGATCGAGTTTCCCGCAGAGGTCGAAGGCCTTTGGTGCCACGGTCGAGATTTCGGCGCCCAAGCGCATCTCGCCAGCGCCTCCGGTGACGACGACCTGGTAACCGGCGTCGATCGCGCGCTTCGCCAACTCTCCGAAGCGCGCTGCCGGCCAGCGCTTCGTCTCCCAGTTCGCACCGGGCGAGAGGCCCATGATCGGCCGAGTGGAGTCGACACCGGCCTCGCGAAGGCGGTTGTCGGCGATCTTCTGGTCCTCGGGGCCCAAGAAGTATCGCAGCTCACCTCGATCGAGCGGACGCCCGACAAGCCTTTCCACGGCGAGGTGAAATCGGTCCGCGAAATGCATCGGCGCGCGATACGTTCGAAAGCCGAGCTTGACCGCTACCGTTTCGGACAGCTCACGCTTGTGCCAAACGACCCGCGGTGTACGCGGCAAGAGCAGCCGCAGCAGCCTGCTGCGAATTTTCCCGTGCAAATCAAGCAGCGCTCCGTAGCGCAGCGCGCGCAATCGTCGGCTGAAGCTCAGCAAGCTTTCACCGGGCTCAAGGGAGACAACCTGATCGATGTTCGGGTTGTGCGCAACCAGATGACGTAGCGGCGCCTTCACCGCGTAGATGATCCGGGTTTTCGGCCAGGCGGCGTGGAGCGCGCCGATCGCAGGCGCAGTGAGGATCACATCCCCCACTGCGCTAAAGCGGAGCACGAGTACGCTCTCTGGCGGTTCGATCATTTCTACCGCTCTGCCGCAGCGAATGGGGCGGATGCTCTGAGAATCTCGTAAGGCGCGAGCTGCCGCAGTCGGCAGTTCGCCAGCGGAACGAGAAAAGTATCGACAAACGCATGCTGGCCGGAGATGCAGGCGTGGCTCACCGCATCGGTCAGCACCATCCAGGAAGAATAGGGCTTGAAGATCATCTGTACTTGGCCTTCGGTGTCGCGCTGGAAGCGGGGAGTGTCCTTCATGTAATTGTGGAACTTGCGCATCGTGCGATCGTACGGCGACGAGTCGATTACGCTCGCCAGCGGAAGCACCTTCGAAGCCGCGCGGACGAATCCGGAGTACGCCCGATCGACCCATTTCTCCTCAACGCCGGCCCTGGCCTCGGCATCGATCCCGGCGAGCTTCGCGTGGCGCCGATATAGGTCGATGAAGCAACCCTTGCTCATCCACACCCGGTCCTCGGTGGGGTTGACGTTGGTGAAGAAGCGGAGGATTCGATCTCCATGGGTCGCGCCGTAGGCACCGGCGTCCACGTGGACGAGCTCATTGCTCGCATGTGGCTTGAGGTTGCGGCCGCGCTCCTGCAAGGGTCGATAGCTGGAGGTTCCAAGTCGCGCGCCGCGCATGAACGCCGGCATTACCCCCCGCAGGAAAGTCTGCAGGTGTTCCGAATACGTCTTTAGAATCGACATGGCTCGGGCAATGACCGTCGGATCCGCCTTGATGCCGGTGAGCCGGTTCGCGTCGGGGTAGTAGCTGACGTTTTTGCGCAAGAGGTATTGCGCGATGTCGGACCGGAGGAACGTCAAGTCGGCGTCGTCTGGAAGCCTCAACGGGCACGTCGCGAAATAGACCACCTGCCCCCTTTCCAGCTCATCCGACAGCCGATGCGGGGCGAGCCGCTCGATCTGGTTGCTCGGCACGGTGAAGAGCATCGGGCCTATGTAGCGCAACCGGGCCGCACCGGCCAGGCGACGCTGGCGCAAGCGTCGTGCAAGTTCAACTTGCGGCCAGTGCATGCAAAACCCGATTAAACGGGCGCCGCGAACCAGGCGGGGACGTGGGGAACGGCCGCCGATTCTCGCGAGCGGCGTACATTCGCGCCGCGGCGCCGAAAACACTTCGGTGTGCAAGGCGGGTTGTTATTGCGTCATCCTCCCCGCTCAGGGGATGCTGAGGGCGCGCCTTGGCACGGCAGT
>Ga0126376_10002775_pt1 | contig 10025 bp, 4 predicted proteins | sample PanSoiMetPlot_15_FD_92760 | JGI IMG/M metagenome (GOLD analysis project Ga0126376, IMG submission 92760) | Tropical forest soil microbial communities from Panama - MetaG Plot_15 | ecosystem: Environmental > Terrestrial > Soil > Tropical forest > Bulk soil | place: Panama | collected 2016-02-17 | reverse complement strand
TATGGCCTTGTTAACCTGTCCCCTGCTGTTTTGTCTTTCAATTCGGGTTTATTCGCGGTTAAGTCTCTTCATCTGCGATTATCTGCGTGAATCTGTGGCGCCAGGTTTTTGCTGTTGCCCGTTGCCTGTTGCCTATTGCCTGTTGCCTTGCTCTTTCCCCTGTTCCCTGCCGCAGGCCCGCTGTGGCGGGTAACCTGTCCCCTGTTGTGGCATCATTGTTCACCGTGTCGAATTCTCCCCTGAGCCGGGAAAAAGAGCCCTGGACACTTGGCACCAAATTGGTACAAGTTAGTAGAGAAAGCTTGCCGGTCTGCGGTAGCATTTTTTGAGGCCGGTTTATGCAGAAGTTCGCATCCACGGTTTCCGGATTTTTGCTGCGAAGTCTGCCCATCCTGATAGCGGTGCTCTTCATCAGTTCCATTTACCTTTATGTGTTTCCATCCCCAAGTCTGACTTATATCGCTGTTGTCCTGTTTCATTTGGCATTCGGAATTGTGGCGGCCATCCTGCTCATCGCGAATCTGCCCAGCATCATCTCTATCCGGACGGTCGGCCTTCAAGGGGGATGGCTGCTAATTACGGTAGGAGCCGTCCTCGGGATTGTCCTGATTTTCACGGGAACAGCACGACCATGGTGGAACTGGATGTATGCCCATATTGCATTTTCGTTCGCTGGCATTGCCATCCTTCTAGCTCGATGGATGGGATCGCGCGGGCGGTTGGCTGGGGGCAAAGCCAGAGCTGTAGTCCGGTATATGCTGTTCCTGGCACTGGCCGCGGCTTTGGGCATTGGTGGTTGGCATGTAAGACAAGGACGCTGGCTGCGCGCCTATCGTATAAGCAATCCGCCACCGCTAATCTCCATGGACGCCGAAGGCGATGGTCCAGGAGGCCCTTTCTTCCCCAGCTCTTCACAAACCTCGCAAAAACAAAGAATACCCGCTGATTACTTTATGGAATCGGATGCCTGCCGCCGCTGTCATGCGGACATATATAAGCAATGGTTCGGTTCCATGCATCACTTTTCATCCTTCAACAATCAGTGGTATCGCAAGAGCGTGGAATACATGCAGGAGGTGGCAGGAGTCACCCCTTCGAAATGGTGTGCCGGTTGTCATGATCCTGCCTTGCTCTTTAGCGGATTGTTTGACACTCCCATTAGGCAAATTGTGGACCGGCCGGAAGCACGCGCCGGAATGGGCTGCATGATGTGCCACTCCATCTCCCAGGTAAAGAGCACGATGGGCCAGGGAGACTTCATGCTTGAATATCCTCGGCTGCATGAGTTGGCGGCCAGTAAAAACTCTCTGCTGCGCTGGTTCCATGATTTTGTGATCAACCTGAACCCGGAACCGCATCGTCGGGTTTTCCTGAAGCCTTTCATGCGCACACAAACTGCGGAATTCTGCTCGAGTTGTCACAAAGTACACTTGGACGCTCCGGTTAATCATTATCGCTGGATACGCGGCTTCAACGAATACGATAACTGGCAGGCAAGTGGTGTTTCCGGATTTGGGGCACGCTCCTTCTACTATCCGCCTAAATCTCAGCAGTGTTCAGATTGCCACATGCCCGCCGTCAAGTCTGGCGACAAGGGTGCAATTGCAGGTTTTGTCCACTCCCACGCTTTCCCCGGTGCTAATACAGCAGTGCCAATTGCCAACAAGGACGCAGACCAGCTCAAATTGGAAGAGGCCTTCCTGAAGGGCTCAGTTTCAGTGGACATTTTCGCTTTGTCCCCGGCGCCTTCGAAAACAAGTACGACCAGCGACAGGCTCTCAACAGAGCTCTCGACAACATTCGCGGTCGGAGAGGAGGCCGAAACGTCGACGCCAAAAACCACAGGCGGCGCTGCATTACCAATCAGCGCTCCCCTGGATCGGATCAGCCCATCCGTGCGACGTGGAGATACCGTGCTGGTAGATGTGGTAGTGCGCACCCGCAAGGTTGGTCACTTCTTTCCCGGTGGTACCGTGGATGCTTATGACACCTGGGTGGAACTGAAGGCTACTGACGATAAAGATCGCGTATTGTTTTGGAGCGGCAAAGCAGAAGACAAGGGGAAAGGCCCGGTAGAAAAAGGAGCGCATTTTTACCGTGCTCTTCTTGTCGACGGGCACGGCAATCCGATCAACAAGCGTAATGCCTGGGCCAGCCGTGCCGTAGTGTATACGCGGCTGATCCCGCCAGGAGCGGCCGATACCGTTCACTACCGGCTCCACATTCCACAGGATGTGGGCGGCAGGATCAAGATCCAAGCCCGATTGTGCTATCGGAAATTCTCGTGGTACTTCACACATTTTTCCTTTGCCGGCGTGCCGGATGCGGAGCGCTCCGATACGTCAACGACTCCTGATTATGACGACCGGCCATTCGCCTTCACTGGCGATACATCGAGCGTATCCGGTAATCTCAAAGTGGTCCCTGATTTGCCCATCATCTCCCTTTCAGAGAGAGAGATCACTGTGGTTGTGCTGCCCGCGAGTTCTCCGCCCGTGGAGCCAAAAGTTACTTTGCAGCCGGATGATTGGACGCGTTGGAATGACTATGGCATCGGCCTGTTTCTCCAGGGTGACCTGCGCGGCGCGCAGCAGGCATTCGAACAGGTCACCAGGATCGACCCTGAAAACCCGGATGGTTGGGTGAACCTTGGACGAGTTGCCGTTCAGGAAGGCGACATGGCACGAGCGCGGCAAGTGCTGGAAAAGGCTCTAAAACTCAAGCCTGACTTGGCCCGCGCGAATTACTTCTTTGCCCGGGTGCTCCGCGCCGAAGGTAATTATGAAGACGCAGCAGGCCATCTCCGTACAGTGCTGGCTCAATATCCGCGTGACCGCGTAGTGTTAAACGATTTTGGCAGGATCTTGTTCCTGCAGCGCAAATACACTGACGCAGTTTCTGAGTTGCAACAGGTGCTGGCCATTGATCCGGAGGACCTCCAGGCCCATTACAACCTTATGCTTTGTTATCAGGGCCTCGGCCAGACAGAACAAGCCCAGAAGGAACAAAAACTTTATCTCCGGTTTAAAGCCGACGAAAGCGCTCAGGTGCTGACCGGCCCGTATAGGCGAAATCATCCAGAGGACAACAATGAGCGGCAGGCCATTCATGAACATGAATCGATTGCGCTGACGCCAGCGCGCAGTTCCCCGCAGCATGCAACACCGGCTCGCGCAACGACTGGACGCATGAATTCAAGGCCATAAGGGTTTCCTGCCTTTCGGGCCCTCCGTGTCCTCCCGCAGGTTTCGATTTAATTAGTGTGAAAAATTTTCTTCCGGGATCACCGGTCGTAGATTCGCCCACTTACGATCCTGTACAAAGAATCGGCATTTTCTCTAAATATTGTTTGTACAGTTTGTGTACCGGTTTTCTTAGTCTGAACGGTCTGCACGATATAGTCGAGACGTGAGTCTTTTCGATCGCGCCGGTAATTTTGCCAAAGGCAGCCGTTTGCTGTTTGTCGTGTTCCTTATTATGGTGCTGCTGGAACCAGTTTGCATTTTGGGCGGCGCACCCGCCAGCTCAAATACAAACGAGTTGCGGCCCCCGCGTGGAGCTAGGATCGCGATTGTCGTTTTTGAAGATCTGGCATGCCCAGGTTGTGCAAGCAGCTATGACGACCTGGACAAAGCCGCCCGCGATTATCATGTTCCCTTAGTCCACGTTGAATACCCTCTACCTGCCCACCCTTGGGCTAAACAAGCCTCCATTCTTGCCCGGTTTTTTGACAGCAAATCGCTTGTGTTGGGGCGCCAGTTTCGCAAATTTATCTTTTCCCAGCAGGCCAGCATTGGCCCCCACACTCTGCGCAGTGTGGCCGAGCATTTTGCTGCCGCACATAACATCCAGCTCCCGTTTGTTATTGATCCTGACAAGCAGTTTGAACAAGCGGTTCAGAGTGATATCGAACTGGCACAAAGAATCGGAGTACAGCAAACCCCCGCTGTGTATGTCGTTCAACGAGGAGCCTCGCCTCCTGTTGAAGTGAACGACGCACAAGCTCTGGAGAAGCTTCTCCGCAGGCTCAGCAAGGGGCAGAAACTAAGAACCGCTGGGCTTTGATCCAAAAAAATAATGGACCAGTTTTCGCTTAATAGGTGGTGCTGCCGCCTGAGCCATTCTGCAGTTCGACGTGACCGTAATGGGTAAGGATATTAGTAAGATACTGTGCATCCCCCACGCAAACTATCTGTAAGTGGTTCCAATCGAGATATTTGCGTGCCGCGGACAAAATCGACGCCGGATCCACCTTAGCTACATTGCCTGGATACTCCTCCCAATAATTGTCCGGAAAGTCGAAATACGCGCTCGTCATAGCGTTCTCGAGAAGGAGTTCAGTGGACTCAAGCGATAAAGCGAACCGAGCGATCAGGGCGCGCTTATTCTCCTCAAGAACCTGAGCGCTTATCGTGTCTTTTTGCATTTGCTCAAGTTCCGAAAATAGTTGATCCAGTGCCGCAGTGGTGGCATCGCGTCGCACGACAGTCGACGCCTCCCAGACGCCAGGGAATGTATCAGCAGAAAAGCCGCTGTTGGCGCTGTAGGCAAGTCCCTCCTCTTCGCGCAGCTTCATAAAAAGGCGTCCAGTAGGCCCGCCTAAAATCCGATTCATGATCCAAAGAGCAAGGAAATCCGGGTCTTTGCGTCGGATGCCGACGTGACCAATAAGTATGTGAGTCTGCGACGAGGGAAGATGATCCACCACCAGGACGCGCCGGCTCGCTGGAAATGATTGCTGCGGCAGACGCGGGGAAGTTGCGCTGCCACCTCGCCACGAATTGAAGTACCTTCTGATCAGGGGCAGGATCTTTGCCGCGGTTACATCTCCGGCGACCCCTAAAATGGCGTTCGCGGGAATGTAATACTTTGCGTGAAAGCTTCTCAGGTCTGCGACCGTCATCGCCTCGGTTGATTCACTGGTAGCCGATACATTCGCCGCCGGAAAATTTCCATAGATAGCCTGCTCCAGGGTACGCTCAGCTTTTAAATCAGGCCTTGCCGTCACTTTCTCTATTTCCGGTATCTTGCGCAATTTGAATTGCTGAAGCTGTTGTGCAGAAAAAAGTGGATGGATGACAACGTCGCTGAGAATATCCAATATGTTGCCGCTATCTTCGGCGAAGCCTGAGGCTTTAAGGGTTGCGAAACTGCTGCCGAATTCTGCTGACAAATTGAGGGTTGCCCCAACGCGATCTATGGAGTTGGCAATTTGTAAGCTCGTACGATGTGTCGTTCCTTCTAGAAGCATCTGAGCCGTAAAGTTGGCAAGACCCGGAAGCCCGGGCGGGTCTCCCAGGCTGCCCGGTTTAATCCACAACATGAAATCGACGGTAGGTAATCTGTGCCTTTCAATCACAAGCACTGTGAGCCCGTTCGCCAGCTTGTATTTCCTGACTTTCGGAAGTTGAACTCGCAGAACATGGCTATCAACTGGGGCTCGATTTAAGCGATGAATTTTATTTAGGGAGGTTGAGTGTAATTCTCCGCTTATGGCAGATAGCTTGGATTGTTTCGAGAGTTCGCTTGGCGCGCTTTGCTGAGGTTGGGCCGGCAATGTAACTACAACCGCGCACGGTGATGGCTGGAGGTAGCGTGCTGCCGCTAGCCTGACCTTTTCCTGCGTGACGGCAGCGAAGTCGTCGTAAAGCGTGCTCACGAGGTGTGGGTCGTTGAACTGGACGGCGAACGTTCCCAGGTTGATGGCAGTGGATAGCGCGGATTCGCGGTCACGGATGATACTATGCCGCATCTTCTTAAGGGCGATTGCAATCTCATCAACAGAAACACCTTCTTGCACAATCTTGTGGAGCTCTTTGACGATAGCTTCTTCAAGGTGCTCTACGCTGACTCCTGTGGCAGGAGAGGCGAGAATATAGAACTGGCTCGGGCCTGCGCGTCCGTCCGCCTCAACTTCGACCTCAGTCGCGATGGCTTTCTCCTGTATGAGCGACCGATACAAGCGGGAACTTCGGCCATTGCCTAGTATTGTCGATAGCAGGCGCATTGCATAGCTGTCCGGTGTGTTTCCCGAAGGAAGATGAAAGGCCATGAGCAACTGGGGCAGAGGTGCAGATGGGTCATGAAGGGTTTCCTTTTTGACTGCACAGGGGGTTGGCTCCTTAAGATCTTTGACAGGCGGCGTAGATCGGGCAGGGATCGAGGCAAAATATTCTGACACTTTGCTTAACGCACCATCGGGATCGAAATCTCCGACCAGGGTCAGGACAGCATTGTTCGGTCCATAATATCGGTCGTAGAATTGCTTAACGTCAGCCAGCGTAGCGGCGTCTAATTCGCTCATCTCACCCATCACAGAGTGTTGATAGGCAAAATTGTCATAGCTGAGTCGATCAATATCTATGTAGGATTTGCCATATGGCAAGTCCGCGACCCGAAGCTGGTATTCTTGTCCAACAACTGAACGGGCGCGGTCGAAACTTTCTTGATTCAAAGCGAGCGAGCGCATACGGTCTGCTTCCAGGAAGAGACCGAGGTCAAGTTGATTTTTGGGTAGTACCTCAAAAAAATTCGTTCGGTCCTGGCTTGTAGTCCCATTCATCCCGCCGCCATTGTTCAGAACATCGAGAAAATGTTCGCCGGGACCAACATTGGCTGAGCCTTCAAACATCATGTGCTCGACCATGTGCGCCAGGCCGGTCAGGCCGGGTTTTTCATCGCGGGAGCCTACGTTGTAAGTGACGCAAATGGCATAGACCGGTGCGCTATGGTCGGGAACGATTATCACGCGCAGGCCGTTTGCCAGGCGCACGTCTGTGGTCTTCTCCGCTGAAAGCAGTGCTTGGGGCGTGGACCGCGCCGGCTGCGAGTGCACAAGGGTGGATGGAAAAAAACCCATCGAGAGAAGGCCCAGGAAGCACAAGACAGAATGCCTTCTTGCTTTCATAACTACAACCATTCCTTAATTTCAAATTCAACGGCGATAGAGTCCAGTAGTCGTTCCGCTTTAAGATTTGCTATTGATGTCGCAGCATTGTGGTCACGTCGATGCGAAATGCTCGCTGCGCCGGAGCAAACGCTGCCAGCAAAGCCACGATCGCCAATAATGAAACAGCAATGGAATAGACCGTAACGCTAAAGGGGCTTGTGCCCATGAGGAGACCGCCTATCACATGCGCTATCGAGAGCGTGATCAAGATGCCGGCGATGATTCCGATGACCACGAGCTGACATCCATAAAACAGAATCGCTTTCAAAACTGTTCTTCTCTGTGCTCCCAGCGCGATTCGAATTGCAATCTCCCGCATTCTTTGTGTTACCGAGTACGAGACCACACCATAAACCCCTACTACCGCCAGCATCATCCCTAAGAGACCCAGACCTGTCGCAGCCCAGGCTGCCAAACGCAGCGGCAATAGTCCGTTTCCTCCTTCTAAGACCTGTGACATGGTCCCCAAATCAAATAATGGGAGCCCGGGTTGCAGAGCGCTAGCCTCATGTTGTATCTGGGCCAGCATTTGTCTGGTCGCCTCCGCAGTGCGAACTTGAAGTGTGAGTACGGAGCGGTAGTGTTGCGCGAGTGGCAAGTAGAAATACGGAATTCCAACATCTCCGGGAGTCCGATATTTACAGTCTTTTACCACGCCGATCACTCGGATCGGGGGATTGGCAGCCGACTCCAATTGGAACGTCTTGTCAATCGCGTGCTGTTTCGGCCAGAAACGATGTGCCATACTCTCGTTTACAATTGCCACCCGCGGAGCAGCGTCGTTATCTGCTTCGCTGAAACTTCGGCCCTCAACCAAAGGGATCCGTAATGTTGTGAAGTAATCGGGAGTAACACTGTTGTAAAAGACATCTGGAAGCTGGCCCGTGGCCGGCATGCCTGGAGACTCGATTTGTAGTTTGGAAGACTCGTGGCGGTAGCCGAAAGGTACGGAAAACGCCAGGCTTGCTGATTGGACGCCGTGCAAAGCACGAACGCGCTCCAAAAGTTCTCGATGGAGGTTTTTGCCGCGTTCCTCATCGAGGCCGATTTGCCTAGGGTCCGTCGTGACATTAACTATGTTGCTTGAGTCAAAGCCCAGATCCATGTGCTCGGCCTTTTGCAAAGTACTGATGAATAAACCAGCAATGATTAGCAACGTTAACGATGCGGTAAGCTGCGCGATTACAATTGCATCGCGGATGCGGCGGCGAGACCGGGTTTGTGAAGCCGCCGGAGTATTTTCCTGAAGCACGTTGGCAAGGTTAACTCGTAAAGCTGGAATTGCAGATCCGAAACTCGCAACCAGTCCTCCAATTAGCATTATCGCCAATGCAAAAGAGAAGACTCGCCAGTCAAAGCTGAAATCCAGGCGAACAGGAATGTCAAGCTGCAAAGGAATTGAAGCAATAATGTGGCTTACCCATATCCCCGCAACCGTTCCGGCGATGGCCCCCAGGGCGGCGAGCAGCATTGTCTCTATCAGGACTTGCCGTACGAGGCGCATGGCCGTCGCACCCAGAGCCGCCCGGATACAAGTTTCTTGCTGACGCGCGGTGGCACGCACCAGTAGTACACCGACGACGTTGAAGCAGGCCAAGGCTAGGAGCAGTCCCGCTAAAATAAGGAACACGCCGGCAATCAGGGGTGTTGAGGTGGCTGCATTTGGTTCCGGTCTGGCGAGTCGCTCCGAATAGAGATGAAATTTGATGTTCTTTTCCTCAGACGGGTGCTGCTCCTGAAATCGGCGAGATATGACGTCCAGAGAAGCGCGGGCCGTTGCTACGGTGACACCTTGGTTGAGCCGCCCGATAACATTCAAAACACGCTGATTACGCTGGGTCCAAAGGTTGTGGCCCTCGCTCTTGAGTGCCAACATTCCGAAAGGGAGGTAACCCTGAATCTCCAAAAATGCCTGGACACCATTGAACCCCTCCGCAGCAACGCCAACGACCGTTACCGGATGCCCATCGATAAGAAGACTTTTGCCGACGATATGCAGGTCCGCATTGAAGTGCTGCTTCCAATAGGAGTAGCCGAGAACTAGTGCCGGCGCAGTGCCAGGAGAATCCGCTTCGGTTCCGGAAATGAGCCGCCCAAGGGCAGGCTTAATGCCAAGCATTGGGAAAAAATCTGAAGTGACATAACTTGCAAAAAACCGGTCCGTAGCGCCCGCTCCGGTAAGGCCAACAATGCCAAACTGGTGAGCTGCCAGCTTGGCAAATACGGTAGGTTCAGTTTGGAGATCGCGGAGTTCGAGGTAAGAGAATCCACCGAGCGCTGAATTAGGAGACTCCTGTGATGCCAATACTACAATCTCATCGGGGTGAGGTACAGGCAGCGGACGCAACAGCCACCCATTGACCACGCTAAATATCGCAGTATTGGCTCCGACGCCAAGGGCTAGTGCCAGGACACAAGCCAAAGTGATTCCTGGATTTTTGAGCAAAAGTCTCAGCCCAAGTCGAAACTCTTGTCGAACCGCGCTCATGCACTCCTTCAACTACTTAGAACTGCGGTCAAGCTTGAGTGTTGCACATAAGAGACCGAATCGAAGTGAAAAGTAACTGGGCCGACAAACAGAGTTCAGACAACTCGGGCCAGCAGCAGCCTTTTAAAGAGACCTCAGAAACTTTATTACCGCTGCCTTATCATCCTTCGAGAGTTGTTTGTACCTGCCAATGACTCGTGAAGCCTCGCCCCCGTGTGCAAGAATCGCGACGCTGATTGATTGGGTTCGGCCGTCGTGGAGAAAATACTTCTTGCGACCTAAGCCCCACAGAGGCGTTGTGCGGAAGTCTCGCCCGGACGCCAATCCCTCCTCAAAGCCATCTGCCAAGCTGTCTCCCATGTTATGCAACAACAAGTCGGAGTAAAGCGGCACGTCGACATGATCAAAGGCCTTAATCTTTTTCGGTCCCGTATTGAAAGAGGGAACATGGCACTGGGCGCATCCAATGGCGCCGAAAATCTCCTGCCCTTTTGATTGCTCAATCGTGTGAGAAATGGGTTTCAACGGAACCGAAAATTTCACGAAATACATGAGATGGAAAATGTCTTGACTACTTGCTTTGGGCTC
>Ga0126376_10002774_pt1 | contig 10025 bp, 4 predicted proteins | sample PanSoiMetPlot_15_FD_92760 | JGI IMG/M metagenome (GOLD analysis project Ga0126376, IMG submission 92760) | Tropical forest soil microbial communities from Panama - MetaG Plot_15 | ecosystem: Environmental > Terrestrial > Soil > Tropical forest > Bulk soil | place: Panama | collected 2016-02-17 | reverse complement strand
GCGACGAGGCCGGCTGCCCGATGGGCGAGCTCACGATCGTGCGCGACATCAGCGCGCTCAAGCAGAAGGAAGCCGCCGCCGAGGCCGCCAACCGCGCGAAGTCGGAGTTCCTGGCCACCATGAGCCACGAGATCCGCACGCCGATGAACGGCGTGATCGGGATGACCTCGCTCCTCCTGGACAGCGAGCTCACGCGCGAGCAGCGGGACTACGCCGAGACCGTCCACCGCTCGGGCGAGGCGCTCCTGGCCATCATCAACGACATCCTCGACTTCTCCAAGATCGAGGCGGGCCGGCTCGAGCTTGAGCCGGTGCCCTTCGCCCTGCGCGAGACCCTGGCCGAAAACATCAAGACGCTCGCGTCGCTCGCCCACGCCAAGTCGCTCGAGCTCGCGTACGAGATTCGCTCCGCCGTTCCCGACGACCTCGTGGGCGACACCGGACGGATCGGCCAGATCCTCGTCAACCTGGTCGGCAACGCGATCAAGTTCACGGAGCGGGGCGAGGTCGCGGTACGCGTCGACGCCGAGGCCGTGACCGCCGAGACCGTCACCGTGCGCGTGTCGGTCCAGGACACGGGCATCGGGATCGCGCCCGAGAAGAGCCGGCTCATCTTCGATGCCTTCGCGCAGGCCGACGCGTCGACCACGCGGCGATTCGGCGGGACCGGCCTGGGTCTGGCGATCTGCCGCCGGCTCGTCGAGCGCATGGGCGGGCGCATCTGGCTCGACAGTGAGCTCGGACGCGGCAGCACGTTTCACTTCACGCTGGTGCTCGAGCGGGCGCCGGCGCCGGTCCCCCGGCGGGTGGCCGCGCCGTCGCACTCCTTGCAAGCGCTCCCGGTCCTGGCGGCCGACGACAACGCGACCAACCGCCGCCTGCTCGAGGCCATGCTGAGCTCGTGGGGCGTCGCCCCGACGATCGTGGAGAACGGACGGGCCGCGCTGACCGCGCTCGAGCGCGCGCGCGCCGAGGGGCGCCCGTTCCAGCTCGTGCTGCTCGACGCCCGGATGCCCGACCTCGACGGCTTCGCGGTCGCCGAGCGCATCCGCCGGGACCCGGCGCTGGCCGGCGTGACGATGATGCTGCTCACCTCGGACGTGATGAGCGGCGACCTGGCCCGCTGCCGCACGCTCGGCGTCGCCCGGCATCTGGTGAAGCCGTTCACGCCCTCCGAGCTCCTCAACAGCATTCTCCTGGCCCTCGGTCAGTCGATCGAGCCGGCGGCGCCGTCGACAGCGCCGCGCGACGCCCCGAGCCGGCGGCTGCACGTCCTGGTCGCGGAGGACAATGCAGTCAATCAGCGGGTGATCGTGCGGCTCCTCGAGAAGATGGGACACATCCCGATCGTCGCCTACAACGGCCAGGAGGCGCTCGACGCCTACGAGAGCCGTCCGTTCGACGTCGTGCTGATGGACGTGCAGATGCCGGTGATGGACGGGCTCACGGCGACGCAGATGATCCGTCAGAGCGAGGCCCGGCATCCGGGCCGCCGCCGGCTGCCGATCATGGCGCTGACCGCGTACGCGATGCGCGGCGATCGTGAGCGCTGTCTGGCGGCGGGGATGGACGAGTACCTGACCAAGCCGGTCAAGCCCGAGGAGCTGTCGGCGGCCCTCAACCGGCTCGTCGAGGCGAGCGCTTCCACGGAGGGAGCGGCGCGGGGCGCGGCCGCGCCGGTGCCGCGCGAGGCCGTGCGGAGCGAGGCCGCCCCGGTGGTGACGGCCGACGCGGCGCCGGAAGCCGGATTCGATTTCTCGGCCGCGCTCAACTACGTCGGGGGAGACCGGGCGCTCCTCGACGAGCTGCTCGGAATCTTCGTCGAGGATGCGCCGCTCCGGATGGAGGCGATCCGCCGCGCCCTCGCGGGCCGCGAGGCCGCGGATCTGACGCGGGAGGCCCACACGATCAAGGGGGCGCTCAAGGTGATCGGCGCCGCCACGGCCGCCGGGCTCGCGCAGGGCCTGGAGGCGCTGGGCCGCGACGGCAACATGGGCGAGGCCGACAAGCTCGCGGCTGCGCTCGAGCGCGAGATAGATCGCCTGATGCAGTCCTTGCTGGCGTCCCGGCGCGGCTGAAGCCGCCGCCGGCCGCCGCCGGCGCGTGCTACGACAGCAAGATCAGTAGATCCCGCGGGCCGATGAGGTCGCCGGGCACCACGTACACCTCGGCCACCATGCCGTCACGCTCCGCGATGACGTGCGTCTCCATCTTCATCGCCTCGATCGCCAGGAGCGTCTCGCCGCGCGCGACCACCTGACCCGCCCGGACCGGCACCGCGACGACCGTGCCGGCGAGCCCGGCGCTGACGTGCGACGAGTTGCCCTCCTGGGCCTGCGCGCGCGTCACCTGCGCGGTCGCGGCGGTGGTCGCGAGCCGGACGAGCTGCAGCTGGCCGTCGACGGTCGCGAAAAGGGTCACGCAGCCGTCGCCGTCGGGCTCGGTCCGGGCAAGCAGGCCGATCACGTGCCGCTTGCCCGGCGCCACCTCGACCTCGGTCTCCTCACCTTCCCGGAGTCCGTAGAAGAACACCGGGGTTGGCAGCACCGATACGTCGCCGAAGCGATCGCGGTGGCGCGTGTACTCGAGGAAGAGCGAGGGGAACAGGAGCCACGACGAGAGCTCGCGCTCGGTCACCGGACGCCGGAGGGCGGCTTCGAGGTCCTGGCGCTGCGCGGCCAGGTCGACGGCCGGCAGATGGGCCGCGGCGCGCCCGCAGATCACGGGCTGCCCCTTGAGCACCTTCCGCTGCAGATCGGCCGGGAAGCCCTCCGGTGGCACGCCGGCCTCGCCCCGGAACAGCGCGATGACCGATTTCGGGAACGCGAGGTCGCGCACCGGATCGAGCACGTCGTCGCGGCTCCAGCCGTTGGCCACCATGCAGAGCGCCATGTCGGCGACCGCCGTCGACGTCGGCGTGATCTTCACGAGGTCGCCGAACAGCAGATTCACCTCGGCGTAGCGGCGGCAGATCTCGTCCCAGCGATGCTCGAGCCCCATGCCGCGCGCCTGCGCGCGCAGGTTCGTGTACTGGGGCCCCGGCATCTCGTGGCGGTAGACGTCCGCCGTCCCGGCGCGCAGGTCGGCCTCGAAGGGCGCGTAGTGGCGGCGCACGACCTCCCAGTAGCGGGACAGCGATTGCAGCACGTCGGGATCGAGCCCCGGATCGAGCGGGGAGCCGGCCAGCGCCGAGGCCATCGCGCTCAGATTCGGCTGCGCGGTGAGCCCGCTCATCGCGTCGAGGGCGCCGTAGACCGCGTCGGCGCCGGCGTCGATCGCGGCCAGCACGCTGGCCGCGCCGATGCCGCTGGTGTCGTGTGTGTCGAAGTGGATGGGAAGCCCGACCTCGCTGCGCAGCGCCTCCACCAGCGCGCGCGCCGCGCGCGGCCGGCACACGCCCGCCATGTCCTTGATGCCGAGGATCTGCGCGCCCGCCTTCTCGAGCTGCCGGGCCAGGTCGACGTAGTAGCCGAGGTTCCACTTCGGCCGCGCCGCGTCGAACAGATCGCCGGTGTAGCACATCGCCGCCTCGCACAGGGCGCCGGTGGATCGTACGGCGTCGATCGCGACGCGCATGTTGTCGACGCCGTTCAGAGAGTCGAAGACGCGGAAGAGGTCGATGCCGGTCAGCTTGGCCTGCGCGATGAAGTGCTGCACCACGTTGTCGGCATAGCTGGTGTAGCCGACCGCGTTCGAGGAGCGCACCATCATCTGGAGGATCAGGTTGGGCACCGCCTCGCGCAGCCGCGCCAGCCGCTCCCACGGGTCCTCGCGCAGGAAGCGCAGCATGACGTCGAACGTCGCGCCGCCCCAGCACTCGAGCGAGAAAAGCCCGGGCATGAGGTGCGCGTACGCCGGGGCGACGGCGAGGATGTCGTGCGTTCGCACGCGCGTGGCCAGGAGCGACTGTTGCGCGTCGCGCACGGTGGTGTCGGTGAAGAGCACGCGCCGTTCACGGCGCATCCAGGCCAGGAAGCGCTCGGGCCCGAGCTCGCCGAGCCGATCGCGGCTGCCCGGCGGGATCGGACGCTCGGGGTCGAAGCGGGGCAGGGGCGGTCTCGGCAGGGGCCCGGTCGGCCGAGCGTGTCCCAGCATCTCGGGATTGCCGTTGACGGTCACCTCGCCCAGGAACTGGAGCAAGCCGAACGCCCCGTCCGACGACGGCGTCGACTCCAGGAGCTCCGGCGTCTCGTCCACGAACCGGGTCGTGTAGGTCCCGGCGGCGAACGCCGGATGCGCGACGACGTGCTCGAGGAACTCCAGATTCGACGCCACGCCCTCGACCCGCGACTCGCCGAGCGCTCGCGCCATGCGTCCGATCGTCTCCTCCGGCGTCTCGCCGCGGGCCACGATCTTCATGAGCAGCGAGTCGTAGAACGGCGACACGCAGGCGCCCGTGTGCGCGCCGCCGGCGTCGACGCGGATGCCGAAGCCGGCCGGCACCTGGCAGGTGGTGAGGCGCCCATGGGCGGGCGCGAAGCCGCGCGCCGGATCCTCGGTCGTCACCCGGCACTGGAGCGCGTGCCCGGCGAGCGCGATCGCCTCTTGCGGCGGCACGCCGGAATCCGGGTCGCCGATGCGGGCCCCGGCGGCGATGCGCAGCTGCGCCTTGACGATGTCGATCCCGGTGACTTCCTCGGTGACGGTGTGCTCGACCTGCAGCCGCGGGTTGACCTCGATGAAGTAGAACGCGCGGGTGTCGACGTCCAGCAGGAACTCGACCGTCCCCGCGTGCGTGTAGCCGGCCATGCGCGCCACCGCGAGCGCGGCGTCGCAGAGCCGCGCGCGCTCGCCCGGGCTCAGGCACGGTGCCGGCGCCCACTCCACGACCTTCTGGTGCCGCCGCTGCACGGAGCAATCGCGCTCGAACAGGTGCACGAGCGTGCCGGAGAGGTCGCCGAGGATCTGCACCTCGACGTGACGGGCCCGGCGCAGCAGCTTCTCGGCGTACAGGTCGTCCTCGCCGAAGGCAGCGCGCGCCTCGCGCCGCGCCGACTCGATCAAGGCCGGAAGGTCGGCCGCCGATTCCGCCGCGCGTAGGCCGCGGCCGCCGCCGCCGCGGTTGGCCTTGATCATCAGCGGCAGGCCGATCGACGCCGCGAGATCCTTCGCGCGGCCGACCTCGCGCGGCAGGAGGCCGGTCGCGGGCAGGACGGCCACGCCGGCCGCCCGCGCGAGGGATCGCGCCGTGACCTTGTCGCCCAGGACGCGGAGCACGTCTTCGCGCGGGCCGACGAAGGTGATCCCGGCCTCGGCGCAGGCGGCGGCCAGCGCCGGCCGCGCGGCGAGGAATCCGTATCCCGGATGGATCGCATCGACGCGCGCCCGGCGCGCGACCCGGAGCACGTCGTCCACGTCGAGGTAGGCGTCGACGGGCGTCTTGCCCTCGCCGACCCGATAGCTCTCGTCGGCGGTGAAGCGATGACGCGCGGCGCGATCCTCTTCGGAGAAGATCGCGACGGTGCGCATCGAGAGCTCGCGCGCCGCGCGCACGATGCGGATGGCGATCTCGCCGCGGTTGGCCACGAGCAGGCGTTCGATCTTCCGGTGCACGCGCGGTCCCCGCGCCCTCAGGCCAGCGCGACCAGCATCTTGAGCCCGAGCGCGCCGATGACGACCGCGAAGATGCGCTTGAGCGAGCGCTCGGAAGTGCGGTGCGCCAGGCGCGCGCCGAAGGGCGCCAGGACCATGCTGCCCACGGTGAAGCCGATCAGGGCCGGCACGTAGATGTAGCCGACGCTGTGCGCCGGCAGCCCCGCGTCGCCCCAGCCGTTCAGGAGGTAGCCCAACGTGCCGACCACCGCGATCGGAAAGCCGACGGCTGACGCCGTGCCGATCGCCGTGTGAAAGGGCACGTTGCAGAACACCAGGAACGGAATCGTCAGGGTCGCGCCGCCCATGGCCGCCAGCGCCGAGCAGATACCGATCCCCGTGCCGGCGGCGAGCAGGCCGAGCGTCCCGGGCAATTGCCGCGTCGGCCTGGGCTTCCAGTTGAAGAGCATGCTCGAGGCCATGTAGAGGACGAAGACGACGAAGATCATCGCCAGGGGAAACGTGGGAATGTGGCGCGCGAGTAGGGTGCCGAGGCCCGTGCCGACGACGATCCCGGGCAAGAGGCGCCGGAGCACCGCCCAGTTGACCGCGCCGTGACGATCGTGAGCGCGCAGGCTCGAGAGCGAGGTGAAGATCACGGTCGCCATGGCGGTTCCGAGCGCGACATGGAGCATGTGCTCATGCGGAAAGCCCTGCGCCGCGAAGGCCATCGTCGTCAACGGCACCTGGATACCGCCGCCGCCCATGCCCAGCATGCCTGCGAAGAAGCCGATGAACGCCCCGATTGCCACGTAGACGAGCAGCCAGTGATCCACTTGTCTCTCCCAGTTTCGCCGCGCTGAGAGAGTATCCGAGAGTTGCGCCGGGGGAACACCAGAACCGGTGTCCAGGACTGCGGAATCCCTGTCTCGGTGTGCTAGCTGCTCACGAATTGGGCGGCGCGGCGCTGCCGGGGACCGGCTTCAGCGCGGGGCCCGACGGTAGGTGCTCGGGGGCCGTCCGGTGATCCGCTGGAAGACATGGGCGAGATGCGAGGTGTCGGCGAAGCCCAGGCTCGTGGCGATCGCCTCGAGCTTCTCGTCCGTGTGGGCCAGGAGATCCTGGGCGATCGTGACGCGGACGCGGGTGAGGTAGTCGCGGACGCTCATCCCGACCTCCGAGCGGAACAGATGCGCCAGGTGGCTTGCGGAGATCTCGGCGATCTCCGCGATGCTCTCGACCGTCAGATCCTCGTCGTAGTGCCGGCTCAGGTGCGCGATGCTGCGGCCGACCGATTCGCCCAGACGCGGCCACGGGCCGCTCAGCCCGTCGCCCGGCGGGAGCACCGCGCTGATGCGGCTCACCAGATCGTCGAACCGGACCGGCGGGCGCAGCACGCCGCGGATGTTGAGGCTCTCCCACACCGGCGGCGTGCCGAGGTAGACGTCGTCGCACACGACCAGCACCGGGCACGCGGGCAGCTGCGCGTTCAGCGCGCCGAGGAAGCGCGAGGCCTCCGCCGTGGAGCGCTTGACGTTCAGCACCACGCACGTCGGCCGGAATCGCAGCATGTCGTTGAGCCCATCCATCAGCGTGCCGCTCGTCTCGACGCTCGTCGCGCGCGCGAGCACGACCGCGAGCGTCGCGCGCCAGCCGGGATCGCCGCCCACGAAGAGGAGCCGGTGCGTGCGGGGCAGGCGAGGGTCGCGGTCGGCGCGGTCTCGCTCGGCCGGCGCGCCGAGCCGGCGAGCGCGCTGCTCGATCGCCTGGCGAATCGCGGCGATGAGCTCGTCCTCCTGAAATGGCTTCGTGACGTAGTCCGCGGCGCCGAGCTTCATCGCGGCGACCGTGGTGCGCACCGTCTTCACCGCGGTCATCATGATCACCGGAAGATCGGGAGCGAGCGCCTTGAGCTCCTGGAGGATCTCGAGCCCATCCACTTCGGGCATCAGGATGTCGAGCAGCACGAGATCCACGCGCTCGGCGCGCACGATGCCGAGCGCGCCGCGGCCGCTCGGCGCCTCCAGCACCGCGTAGTGCTCGTCGAGCGCGAAGCGCAGGCCTTCGCGAACCCCGGCGTCGTCGTCCACGATGAGCACGACGGGGCGCGGCTCGGGTTCCTTTGGAACGACGGGCACTTGCCCAGGGTCGCGTTGCGTTTTCACGCCCTGAGCCTGCCACAGGAGGCCGCAGACCCCTACAGAAATTCCACAGTCCTGGACATTGACTGCGGCAGGCCGGTCTCCGACTGTGGCGCCACCCCGCGCCGAGTCGACGGGGAGGGCATCGTCTGTCCGGCGCGCGGAGCGGGCGGAAAGAGGGTTCGGGAGAAAAAAACGCGAATGATCAAGGCATCTAAGCGCGCCCTGGCCGTCGGGCTCGTGGGCGCGCTCGCGCTCGTGGCAGCGCCCGGGGCGGCGCAGGAAACGATCCGCATCGGCATCGGCCATCAGAGCCTCTGCACGGACACCTACTCGGGCGGCATCACCGTCAAGCAGTTGGGGCTCCTCGACAAGCATCTGCCGCGCGCGGGCAAGTACGCCGGCGCGAGGTACGACATCGTCTGGGAGGACTACACCTCGGGGCCGCCGATCACGAGCCAGATGCTGGCCGCCAAGCTCGACATCGGGGTCATGGGCGACTACCCGCTGCTCGTCAATATCGCGCGCTTCCAGGAGACGGCGAGCCTGCGCTCGGTGATCGTCTCGATGACCGGGTACAACATGCACGGCTCCGGCAACTCGATCGTGGTGCCGGCCGACGCGCCCATCTACCGGTTCGAGGATCTCCGGGGCAAGCGGGTCTCGGTGCCGTTCGGCTCGGCCGCGCACGGCATGGTGCTCAAGGCTCTGCTGGACCGCGGGCTCACGCCGGATTTCTTCACGCTGATCAATCAGGCCCCGCCCATCGGCGCCACCAGCATCCAGGAGAAGAGGATCGACGCCCACGCCGACTTCTGTCCGTGGGGCGAGCTGATGGAGTTCAAGGGCTTCGGGCGGAAGATCTTCGACGGTAGCCAGGCGTCGGTCGCCTACCTGCACGGGCCCGTCGTCCGCAAGGACTTCCTCGAGAAGTATCCGGAGATCGTCGTGGCCTATCTCAAGGCCGTCGTCGAGGCCAACGAGTGGATCACGAAGAATCCCGAGGAGGCGACCACGAGGCAGGAGCAGTGGACGTCGATCCCCAAGGAGGTGCTCTACCTTTACTTCGGGCGCGGCGGCTTCCTCACGCTCGACGCGACCATCAAGCCCAAGTGGATCGAGGTGCTGAAGTACGACGCCTCGGTGCTTCAGAAGATGGGCATCATCAAGGGCGCCGCCGTCGAGGGCTTCGTCGACGACCGCTACATCAAGCAGGCCTACCGCGAGCTCGGCCGCGACTACGCGCGCGATCAGCGCGTCACCGTCGCCGGCACCTCGCCCGTGGAGGGCAAGGACGCGACCGGCGGCTCGATCAAGGACCCACGGGCGGCGGCCGAGATGTGGCTCAAGGGCGAGCCCATCAAGCCCTACGCCTCGCTGGCGAGCCTGATGGGCGGCTTGCGGGAGGCCGAGCAGGCGGGCCGCGCGGTCAACGCCGCGTACGTGTTCGACTATCCGACGGGCCTCAAGCTCTTCGCCCACCGGGCCTTCTACGTGGCCGGCGGCAGCGGCAAAGCCGCGACCGCGTCGCTGGTGGCCTTTGCGTGGAAGGACGAGGCCGAGGCGTTCGCCGCCAAGCACGGCGGCCGCGTGCTTTCGCTCGAGGAGGCCAAGAAGCTCGGGGCGGCCAAGTAGATGGCGACCGCGCCGCTCGTGCGCGCGCCGGCCGCGCCGGCGACCGCCGCCGCGCCATTTCGATGGGCGAGCCTTCGGCGGCCCTCGCTCCGCGCGCTGTCGATCGGGCTCTTCCTGCTCGCCTGGCACCTGGCGACCCTGTGGGACCTCGACATCTACGTGCGCTTCCAGAACATTCCCTCGCCGGGCGACGTCCTGGCCGAGGCGATCGAGCTCTTCGGCAGCCGCGTGTTCTACGTGCACATCCTCGCGAGCCTCGAGCGCATCTGGCTCGGCTTCGCCATCGCCACCGTGCTCGGCGTCGGGCTCGGCCTCGCGATCGGATGGTTCACGTTCGCCGAGGACACGCTGTTGCCGCCGATCGAGCTGCTCCGGCCCATTCCGGCGGTCGCGTGGGTGCCGATCAGCATCATGCTCTGGCCCACCGAGCGGTCGAGCATCGTGTTCATCACGACGCTCGGCGCGTTCTTTCCGATCGTGCTGAACACGATCCACGGCGTGGAGGGCATCGATCGGCAGCTCGTGCGCGCCGCAACGAGCCTGGGTGCTCAGCGCGCCGCCATCTTCCGGGAGGTGATCCTGCCGGGGGCCTTGCCGTCGATCGTGACGGGGCTGTCGGTCGGGATGGGCGTGTCGTGGATCTGTCTGATCTCGGCGGAGATGATCTCCGGGCAGTTCGGCGTCGGCTATTTCACGTGGGTCGCCTACGGGATCGTG
>Ga0126376_10002772_pt1 | contig 10027 bp, 7 predicted proteins | sample PanSoiMetPlot_15_FD_92760 | JGI IMG/M metagenome (GOLD analysis project Ga0126376, IMG submission 92760) | Tropical forest soil microbial communities from Panama - MetaG Plot_15 | ecosystem: Environmental > Terrestrial > Soil > Tropical forest > Bulk soil | place: Panama | collected 2016-02-17 | reverse complement strand
GCCGGCATGCTGAAGAACGCTCCCGGGCCCATCGCCTTGGTTTTCGGATCGAGCGTGTCGCCCATGCCGATGGCCAAGCTGCCCGACACGACGGTCACGTTTTCGTCGGTGGGATGCCAGTGGGGCATGATCTTGTAGTGCGCCGGCACTTTCAACCGGACGATGAACAGCCCCGGCTTTCCGGGATCCCCGTACAGCACCGCGAGCTTGGCGCCCTTGCTGAAGAGCGGCGGCGCGTCCCCCCACACCACCGCATCAGGCGCGATCGTCTTGTGCTCGGCCGCCGGCGCGGTCGCCGTTTGAGCCCATACCAGTGCCGACAAAGCGCAACTCGTCACTACCCCCATCGCTAGAGTTCGCATGGTTGCCTCCTTGGGAGGCCAGCGTAGCGGAAAACAGCAAAAAAGGCCCGGGCGTTTTGACACCGACAACCTGAGCGAGCACCGGCCGCTCGGCCGCCCGTCGGCAGCGGGGCTTCTTTGCCTTGATCTCTCAGTGCCCGGCGAAGAAGTTGCGCAGCGAGATCTGGAGCTGCAGCGAGGTGCCGAGCGAGGTCTGGCCGGAGTCGAACGGCTCCCCGACCGCGAGGTTGCGGAACCAGCGCATCTTCTGGCTCAAGGTCATGGTTCGACGCGGAGCCATCGCCGAGACGGCCGGCCACTCGGCCGTGCTGTGGCAGCTCTGGCAGGCGGACAAGGGGTTGTCGGCGGGACCGTTCATGCGCCCGCCGAAGCCGAGCGTATTGCGCGCGTGCGGCGGAACCTTGCTCGACAGAATCGTCTCCTCGAGCGTCATGCCGGGCGTCTTGTCCGGATCGTTTCCAAACGAGAGCCCGACCGGCATCATCTTGGCGTACGCGCCATACTTGGACACCTCGTCCGCGCTCACGTCGGCGTTGGGATCAAATACGAACGTCCCATACACCCAGCCCGTGGCCGCGCGCCCGTCTTTGACCGCGATGTCCATCTGGACCAGGCGCACCTCCGCCACCTGCTTGGCGCCCTTGGCATCGATGTCGGCGTCGATGTTGGCCCACCAGATGGGCGCGCCCTCGATCCACGGCACCTGCTGGGGGTCTCCCTCCGTGAACAGGATCTTGAACACCACCGTGCCCTCGGGAAACCTGGACGCGGCCGCATTCGGCGCCACGTGATTCTTCCACACCTGACCAATCGTGTAGCCGCCGAGATCGTTGTAGAAGGCAACTCCCCAGTCCTGCAGGGTGTCGGTCTGCGACGGATCGAGCTTGCCGGGCGGGGCGTCGAGCTCGCGGGTGAGCCCGTGCAGGCCTTCGCGCGGATGGGCGCCCGTGTGCATCCAGGGCACGCTGTGCCAGTTGCGGGCCATGTTGAGCTCGGCGCGGAAGTCCTGATCGGGATGGCCGTTGGTCTCCTCGCCCGCGTGAATGAACCCCTCGAAGACGTACGCGCGCACCGCGGACAGGTAGCGGTCGGTATCGGACTTGAAGTCGATGCGCATGAAGCCGAGATCGCTTGGCTGCGGCATGGTCCCGGGGTACCGCTGCGCAAGCTTGAACTTGTAGCGGCTGTAATGCTGCCAGTCGCTCGGGAGCTGGTCTGCGGTGAAGCTGGGGAAGGGCGCCGTCTGCGGCGTGTCGCCCTTGCCGTCGAAATCATCGCTGCCCGGGTCGCCTGCGCCCACGGCCGAGCAAGCGCAAGCGAGAACACACGTCGCTACTGCAAAGGTGTACCTTCGCACTTGGATCCCTCCCCTCTGGGATCACCTGGTGCGAGACGCGTGCCAACGACAAGCGTCCGGGTTTTGGGAGCTTGCGGGTGACAGGACCGGCAATCGCAGTTGCCGGTGGCGGCAGGAGTGGCCTTCGGGGTCAGCCTTTCTTGGCTGGCTCACACACCAGATCGCGGTCGCCATACTTGCTGCCCTGGAGGGCCGCGATCACCTGCGGTACCTCGGCCTCGCGCACCACGATATAGGTATGCGTGTTGCGGACCTGCAGCCGCGCGTCGGTGATCCCGGTGCGCTCGGCCAAAAGCGCCTGCACGTCCGGGAGCCGAACCCGGTCGCGGCGTCCCAGGTTCAGGTACAGGCGGACCAGGCCCGGCTCGAGCGGGGCCTCGGACGCACGCTCGGGCGGGCCTTCCGCCGATGCAGAGGCTGGGGCGGGAGGCTCTTGCTCTTGCGATGCGGACGACCCGGGCGGCGCAGCCTGCGTGCGCTCCTCGACCCAGGCTTCCCAGAAATCGCGGTTGTCGTCGACCGGGCGCGGTGCGGGCGGAGGCGGCGCCGCCGACGGTGAAGCGGGCGCTCGCTCGCGCGGCCGGTCCTTTGCCTGCTCGCGCTCGCGCCCTCGCTGCTCGCGCGGACCTTCGCGCCCGCGCCCCCGCTCGCGTCCGCGCTCCCGCCCCCGTTCGTGCTCGCGCTCGCGCGGTTTGTCCCGGCCGCGCTCGCGCCCGCGACCTCGATCCCGATCCCGCCCCCGCTCCCGGCGGCCCCGCTCGCGCCCCGGCGCGGCCAGCGGCTCGGCGCCCGCGGGCGCCACCGCCTCCGGCTCCGCGCTCGCCGGCGCCAGCACGGCCGGGGAGGGCGGCGGCGGCGCCGCCACCGGAGCCTCGGGCTGCTCGAGCTTTTGTCTGAGCAGCGCGCCCACGATCCGCTCACCCTCGGTCGAAGACCACACCCGTCGCGCCAGCGCGCGCCACTCGTCGCTCACCGGCTCGCGCACCTTCTGCGCCAGCTCGGCGAAGCGCTCGGCCTCGCGCCGCGTGCGAATGTCGGTCTCCGTGGGCAGAGACCGCTCCTCCGGTTTGATGCGATACAAAAGCTTCAGGTAGTACAGGCTCCCCAGCTCGCGCGGCGCGACCAGTGAAATCGCGGTGCCGCTCTTGCCCGCACGCCCGGTGCGGCCGGTCCTGTGCACGTAGACCTCGGCCGACTCCGGGAACTGGTAATTGATGACGTGCGAGAGGTCGGTGATGTCGATGCCGCGGGCCGCGATGTCGGTCGCGACCAGAAACTGCAGCTCGTGACGCTTCTTGGCGCCCATCACGCGCTCGCGGTCTTTCTGCGTGAGGTCGCTCGAGATGGCCTCGGCGTGGAAGCCCTGCTTCTGCAGATAGCTGGCGCAAAGGGCGGTGTCCTCGCGGGTGTTGCAGAAAATGATGGCCGACTCAGGCCGTTCGAACTCGAGCACGCGCACGAGGTCGCGCGGCCGGCCGATGCCCGACACCAGATAATAGATGTGCTGGATCTCCTCGACCCCGATGAAGTCGCCCGAGAGCACGATCTTCTGCGGATCGCGCATGTGTCGGCTGGCGATGCGCTGGATCTCTTCGGGCACGGTGGCCGAGAAGAGGAGGGTCTGCCGCTCCTTGGGCAGCGCGGCCAGGATGGTCAGGATGTCCTCGAGAAAGCCCATCGAGAGCATCTCGTCGGCCTCGTCGAGCACCAGGATGCGCACGCGGTCGAGCTTGAGTGTGCCCCGCCGCAGATGGTCCATGAGGCGCCCGGGCGTGCCCACCACCAGCTGCGCACCCGCGCGCAGCGCCTCGATCTGGCGCCCCATGGGCGCACCGCCGTACACCGCGACCACCTCGACGTGCTTGGAATGGGCCGCGATTTTTTCGCACTCGGACGCCACCTGCAGCGCCAGCTCGCGCGTCGGGCACAAGACCAGCGCCTGCACGAAGTGGTCGCCCACCGTGATGCGCTCGACGATCGGGATGCCGAACGCCGCCGTCTTGCCGCTGCCGGTCTTGGACTGGACCATGAGGTCCCGGCCCTCGGCCGCGGGCGGGTAGACCGCCGTCTGCACCTCCATGGGCTCGACAAAGCCCATATCGGCCAGCGCCTGCACGACTCCGGAATCCAGCACCATGTCGCCGAAGCGGGCCTTGCCCGGCAAAAGCGGCGCCTCCCCGGCCGGAGTCTCGGTTTTTTCCTGGTCCTTTTGATCGTCGTTCTGTGCTTCCGTCTCGGTCGTCGGTCCTTCGGATTCCATGCCTCACCTTGGCTTCATGGCGCCACCTGTTCCTGCCTGCGGAGGAGCTTCCTGCCTTCGCTTCTGGGCCTCCAGCCCGCGACGCGACGCCTCCAGGCTGCGCCGGATGTCCTGGATCGTCGGCACCTGATCATCGATGTAATTGCGGAGCAGGGTGGCAAACTTGTGCTCCACATCCTCGAGATCTGCGTGCGCATAGGCCAGCCGATCGAAGGCCGTGCCGAGGCCCCGATCGCGCAGCTCCACGAACCGACAACGCTGGCCCACCTCGAGGAATTGCTCGTGCCAGCGCTTGGAAAACTCTTCCCAGTGTTGTGCCAGGTCGACTTCCTTGACCGCCGCCCGCGCCTGCAGGTCGAACGTGCGCTCGTTGATCTCCCGAAACAGCTTCTCGACATCCGACTGGCAGGTCAAGAGATCGTCGAGGTCCTGGCCCGTGATGGGCGCGCGCCGGAGGTGAACCTGGCGCCTCGAAAACACCGACACCGCGATCGAGGCCAGGAGGTACAGGATGGAGCCCACCGTGACGAACGCGACAATTGCCTGCAGCGCCTTCCGATAAGGGCTGAACTCGACTGGTGGTTCGGTCGCCACAACGCGCGCACAAGCTACTCGACGATCTGAGTGGTGTCAAGGAATTCTGCGGGGTTAACCGGCCTAATGTGGGCGCGGGTTGGCCAAGACCAAAACGAAGCTGCCGTCGCTGGCGCTGTGGGCCTGACCGCGCAGCCGGCTGTAGCCGGTCTGCGTGATCAAGTAGACGCGCACGTCGACGTTGCCAAGTGGATGGCCGTCGGGCCCGCTGACGCGGCCATTGATGCGGTTCGCGGGCGGCAGGTGAATGTCGACCGGCACCTCGCTGGTCGCGACCAAGACGTTTTCGACCGCCCAGTGGGGATACGAGCTGCCCTCGGGCGGCGCGGCCTCGAAATCGTAGGTCCCGGGATCGAGCTGCAGACGGAAGCGACCATTCTGGTCGGTCAGCGCCACCGCCGCATTGGTGGGTGCGCTGGCAGGCGAGACGTTCATCGAGTTGGCCGACGTGCCGACCGCCTGCACGACCGCATTCGCGACCGCCTTGCCGTCATCCCCGTACACGGTGCCGGTGACGGGCGTGCGCGGCCCGAGCTGGATCGCGATGTCGGCCTGGTCGAGCGTGAAATGCTCGAGCAGCTGGCTCGCGAAGTCGGAGTCGGGCGCGGTCTGGACGCAGACCATGTACTTGACGCTGGTAGACAGGACGCTCGGGATGAGCATGACCTGCGCCGTGCCCTGGGCGTCGGTGGTTGCGCTCGCGGTGAAGGTTATGGTGGCGCCTCCGCCGTCGGGATCGATGATGGGATCGCTGGTGAAGGTGAACTTGACGCCCGCGACCATGGTCAGGTTGCCCGATGCCGCCCGCGCGCTGACGTGGAAGTTGTAGAGCGTCGGCGGCGTATAGGCCGGCAGGCGCAGCAAAAGCTCCGGCACGCCGCTCGTTCCCACCAGGAAGGGCTGCTCGATCGTGGGCAACAGGGTCTGGGCATCCCGGGGCTCTGCGCGCAGAGTGAACATGCCGGGCCCGCGCGACATGCCGACCGTGAAGCGGCCATCCGGGCCCGTGATGGCGCTGGTGGACAGCACGCGCGCGCGCGCGTCGACGACCCGCACCTGGAGGCCGTCGACCCCGTTGGTGGTGGAATCGTAGATCCAACCGCCCACCACCATGAGGGCGTTCCAGCTCGGCAGCTGGATGTCGAGCGTCCGGTCGGCCATCGCGCTGACTGGAAGCACGATCGGGGGCACCAACGGATCGGGCGTGGTCACGCGCAAGTTGTACGAGCCCGGCGCCAGCAGCAGATTGAAGGAGTTGCCGCCGGGTGCAATCGCTGCCGTCGAGTCGGTCTCGAACACGAGCTGGCGGCCCGGAATGATCGGGTCGCCCGACATCTGGGCCGAGATGTGCGCGGAGACCGAGGCCTGGAGGACGTCACCGACGTAGACGCGGCCGCTCAGCGCGGCCGGCGCGCCCAGGGTCAACGCGGCATGTCCGTCTGCGTCGGTGGTCAGATCGGTCAGCTGCTCGCGCACCAGCCCACTGCCGGCGGGCGGATTTATCTCGACCGCGTAGCGCAGCTTGGGTTGCCCGGGCGGCACGCAATTGGCGCCCAGGCATGTCCCCTGCTCGTCGCAGCCGGTGGCCAAACCCGCCAGCAGCAGAGCCCCAGTGACCGCGCCGCACCTTATCATGGGCACACCACCAGCCAGGCGATCTCACTGGTCTTGGCATCGGCGGGCAGGCGGCGCACGGAGCTTCCGTCGTTGATGTAGCGGCGATCCGAAACGAACGCGGACAGGACGTGCATGCCCGATTGCGGGGGTGGAAAGAGGGCCACGCCGCACTGGAACATCTCGGGCGTCAGCGAGCGGACGAAATCGCCGGGAGGAGGATTGACGGGCGCCGGCCAATCCTCTTCCTGGATTGCGGGAGTCGGGTGGGCCGCGTCGAAGTCGACGAAGAATCTCACGAACAGGCCGTCGCCGATGTTCAGATCCTCGATCTTCAGGGAGAACTCGCGCGCGGCCCCCACGGGCATGGTCACCGTCTTTTCGGTGGACGGATCGGCCTCGACCACGACTGGGCGGTAGTTCACCTCGACATCGCTCACCACATCGAGCGATTCGGGCAGGACACAACCTGTAGCTCCCGGCACCACCAGCATAAGCAGAAGAACCCTACGGGCCCTAGAATAGCAGTCCACGTGCCAGGGTGCCAACCCGCTGAAACCACTTGCACCTACTTCGGCTCTTGCTCGGTCTACCATGACATCTCCGTCACAGTACCCCGCTGCCATTGGCGGCCCCGCCCTCGTCCGGGCTGCCGCCCTCGCGCTCCAGGTGGCGGAAAATGGTGCGTGGATCGACCCCCAGATCGCGCGCGGTCTTGGTGCGATTGCCTCCGTTCAGCTCGAGCACGTAGTTGATGTACTCGCGCTGCCACTTCTCGCGCGCGTCCGCGAGCGGCAGGATCTGCGGGGTCTCCTCGCCCGACAGCCCCAGGTCCTCGGGGCCCAAGAGGGCCTTGTCGGCCAGCACGATGGCTTTCTTGAGCCGATTCTCGAGCTCGCGGATGTTGCCCTGCCACTTGTGCTTGCGCAGGGCCACCACCGCGTTGGGCGTGAAGCCCTTGATCTTGCCGCCGTACTCGGGCGCGAAGCGCGACAGCAGATACTTGGCAATCACGACCACGTCGTCGCCGCGCTCGCGCAGCGGCGGCATGTGGAGGTTGACCACGTTGAGCCGGTAGTACAGGTCCTCGCGGAAGCGGCCCGCCCGGATCTCCTCGTCCAGGTTGCGGTTGGTCGCGGCCACGATGCGGATGTCGACGGCCTCGGGCCGCGTGTCGCCCACTTTAATCACCACCCGCTCCTGGAGCGCGCGCAGGATCTTGACCTGCAGCGGCAGCGGCATCTCGCCGATCTCGTCAAGGAACAGGGTGCCGCGGTCGGCCGTGTGGAACTTGCCGAGCTTGGTCGCGACCGCGCCGGTAAACGCGCCCTTGACGTGCCCGAACAGCTCGCTCTCGAGCAGGTTCTCGGGAATGGCGCCGCAGTTGATGGTCACGAAGGGCCCTTTGGCGCGCCCCGACCGGCTGTGGATCTCGCGTGCGACCAGCTCCTTTCCGGTCCCGGTTTCCCCGGTGATGAGCACCGAGATGTCGGTGGTCGCCACCCGCTGGATTTTCTTGAACACCTCGTGCATGGCCGCGCAGCTGCCGATGATCTCACCGAAACGCATCTGCTCGAGGCGCTCCGAGAGCAGCTTGTTGTCGATCTGCAGCTCGTTGACCAGGAGCGCGTTGCGGATGACCAGCGAGGCCTGCGCCGCGAAAATGGTCAGGACCTCCAGATTCGACTCCTCGAACAGGTCGGCCACGTTGTCGTTGCCCACGTAGATCACGCCCAGAAGGTTGGCGCGCTCGAGCAGCGGCACGCACATCACCGACGACAGCTTCAGGTTCACGACCGACAGGGAGTTGGCGAACTCGGCGTCCGAGAGCGCATCCGAGATGATGAGCGGCTTCTTGGTGCGCACCACCTTCTCGAGAATCGAGTCCGAAAGCTGCGCGACCGCGTCCGCGATGTTCTCGTGCTTCAAGTTGCGCGCCACCTTGACCGCGGGCTGGCCGCCCTCCATCAGGATCAAGAAGCCCTTGTCCGCGTTCGAGATTGCGATGACCGTGTCCATCAGGGTCTCGAGCAGGTGGGCCAGGTCGTAGTCGCCCAGCACCTGCAGCGAGAAGTCATAGAGCTTGCGGTAGGCGTTGAGCTCGGCCAGCGTCTTGGCCGCCTCCTCGTCGTTGACCGGCTCGTCGTACAGCGAAAACTGAAAATCGGTCGAGCCCAGCATCACCCGATCCTGGTGCACCAGGCGGTGCTTGCGGCGCTTCTTGCCGTTGACGTGCAGCTCGCTCTTGCGGTCCAGGCACTGGATCACGAAGTCGCGCCCGTCGAAGTGGATGTGCGCGTGGGTATCGTCGAGCAGCGCATCGCCGATCACGATGTCGTTCTCTTCACCGCGCCCGATCGACGTGATCTTCTTGTACAGGTGATAGACCTTGGGCACCTTGCCTGGTAGCGTCACTCGCAGCGACGGCATTCAGAACCTCCCGTTCCACTCGAGCCCGAGCCCGCTCTGGAGCGGCATCGGGGCCGGCACATAGACTTTGGTGGTCGGCACGTAGTGATGGAGCGCGTCCCAGACCCCGAGCGCCCACAGGCCGAGAAACACTCCGCCGGTCGTGATGCGCGCCACCTGCAGCGCGGTGGCGGCGCTTTCGCTCTGCGACGGCGTGTGCACCTTGCCGTCGGGATACAGCTCCTGCTTGGCAATCCAGAGGCCCACGCTGCCGGCCAAGAGCACGCCCTCCGAGATCATCAGGGCGTAGCCCTTCTGATGCTGGCCATTCTGAAGCTGGCCGGCTCCGAAGGGCAAAAAGTTCACGAAGTAGGAGTGCTCGATGATGCGGACCTCGCGGTCGACGTACTGGATGCGATGTCGGCGCTCCTCCTCTTCCTTCTGCTTGCGCTTGCGCTCTTCCTCCTGGCGGGTCTGCTCGAGCTGCTTGGCCCGCTTGAGCTCGTCCTCCATGCGCCGCCGCATCTGATCCACGAACTGCGCGACCTCGACCCCGTCGACCAGGCGGTCCAGGTGAAAGTCGGGGTTGTTGTTGAGCAGGATGGCGAACTCTTTCTCGGCCGACGCCTCGTCATGGGTCTTGAAAAGCGCGATGCCGAGCAGGCGGTGGGCCTCCGCCACCTGCTCCTGCGAGCTGAGCTGAATGCTCGGGTAGAGCAGGGGCTTGACCAGCGCGATCACGCGCGAGTATTCGTTGCGCTCGTAGGCCAGCTTGGCGCGGTCGAACTGCTCGGACGGGGCCGCCAGGGCGAGAAGCGCTGCCAGGACAAGCAGCGCGACCGGCATCACTGCACTTTCTCGAGCGTGATGTGGCAGCTCTTCTCTTCGTTGGCCAGGCCGCGGCAGATCTGGCGGCGCGGCTCGTAGCCGGGCGCGCTGGCCTCGACCTCGATGGTGATCTCGCGGCTGTCGCCGGTGACCTCGGCTTCGATGATGCCGCCACGAACCGGCCGTCCGCGCACCAAAAGGATGGGATCGCGCACGTTGGTCTCGATCAGGATGCGCGCGGGCTTCCAGCGCAGGTGCACTTTGACCGAATCGCCGGTGACCTCACGGTCCTCGGGGTAGCAGGCCGGGTTTTCGAAGTGCAGCTTGTGCTTGCCGGCGGCTGGCACTTCCAGGATCGGATGCGCGTCATCGAACGGCACCGGCCGGCCGTCGAGGAACACCGCCACCGCCTTGGGGAAGCTCTCGATGCGGACGGTCTTTTTCGCTGCTGGTGCCGGGATGGCCGCCCGCTTGTGCGGCGCCCGGGCCGCGCTTTCCTGGGTGGCCGAGGCGTTTGGCGCGGGCGCGGGGGCAGGCGCGGCAGGCGCGGGGGTATCGGCCTTGGCGATCGGGCCTGGAGGCGGGCTCGCGCCCAGGTGCGCG
>Ga0126376_10002771_pt1 | contig 10029 bp, 8 predicted proteins | sample PanSoiMetPlot_15_FD_92760 | JGI IMG/M metagenome (GOLD analysis project Ga0126376, IMG submission 92760) | Tropical forest soil microbial communities from Panama - MetaG Plot_15 | ecosystem: Environmental > Terrestrial > Soil > Tropical forest > Bulk soil | place: Panama | collected 2016-02-17 | reverse complement strand
ATCATTGGGATCCTAATACAGCCCTGGCGTCTGCTGGCGGATCCTTCCGGCTACATTGTCGGGTGGCTGGTGGGATACTCGGGCGGGCTCGGTTCGATCGCCGGCGTTCTGATTGCCGATTACTGGTTCGTGCGACAGAAACGGCTTGAACTCGGCGATCTCTACCGCAAAGAAGGTGCTTACACCTACAATGGCGGGTGGAACTGGCGCGCCATCATCGCCACGGTGATCGGATGTGTCTTGGCGTGGATCGGCAAGGTCGTGCCAATACTGGGACCGCTGTATGCATATGCATGGTTCGTCGGCTTCGGCGCCGCGGCCATCACGCACCTGTTGCTGATGATACCGAAGCCTAGATACAAATGAGGCGAATGCTATAAACTTTAGTAGTGCATCAGTTTGAAATTGACCAATTACGCCGCAGGCGTTCGCTAATTTTAGCCCAGGGTTAGAGCGCAGAGACAACCCTGGGATCAGAACATAAAAACATTCCTTGAACCCTGAAAGGGTTCGCCAACCGCCGAACCCTTTCAGGGTTTGGTCGCGATTGAAATTACGTCCCAGGGTTCTCGCGATGCTCGAACCCTGGGCTGAAATTAGCGAACGCCTTCGGCGTAAACTTTTGCAATCTTGAGTGAACGAGGAATAACTAATGCCACGCACGGTTAAATGCGCACTGATACAGTGTTCCAATGCCGCCTCCACCGATCAGCCGATCGAGGAGATCAAGCGGCTCAATATCGAGAAACATTTGAAGTTTATTGAGGACGCCGCGAAGCAGGGTGTGCAGATACTCTGCATGCAGGAGATCTTTACGACACCTTACTTTTGTGCCGAACAACAGACGCGCTGGTATGAAGCGGTCGAACGAATTCCTGATGGCCCGACCGTGAGGTTGATGCAGGAAGTGGCCAAGGCACACGGCATGGTTCTCATCGTTCCCATCTACGAAGAAGAGCTCACCGGCATTTACTACAACACTGCCGCCGTGATCGATGCGGATGGCAAGTATCTTGGCAAATATCGCAAGAACCATATTCCGCACGTGAATCCGGGGTTCTGGGAGAAGTTTTACTTCCGGCCCGGCAATCTTGGGTACCCGTGTTTCGACACTGCTTTCGCGCGCGTCGGCGTCTACATCTGTTATGACCGCCACTTCCCCGAAGGCGCGCGCGCACTCGGTTTGAACGGCGCTGAGATCGTTTTCAATCCATCGGCAACTGTCGCGGGACTTTCAGAGTACCTGTGGCGCTTGGAACAACCGGCGCACGCAGTTGCGAATGGTTATTTTATCGGCGCGATCAATCGCATCGGTCACGAGCAGCCGTGGGACATCGGCGAGTTTTACGGCCAGAGTTATTTCTGCGATCCGCGCGGGCAGTTTGTCGCCGAGGCGCCGCGCGACAAGGACGCGCTCGTCGTCGCGGATCTCGATCTCGACAAGATTCGCGAAGTGCGCAACACGTGGCAATTCTTCCGCGACCGCCGTCCGGATACTTACGGTTCGCTGGTGGCAGATTAAGAACAACTGTAGGGGCGGCACTCTGTGGCCGCCCGTCTCGCCAACACGGCGGGCGGCCACAGAGTGCCGCCCCTACAGTTATGGGAGAACATTATGGATCTATCAATCACCGTCAACGGCATGAAGTTTCCCAACCCGTTCGTGCTCGGCTCAGGGCCGCCGGGAACAAATGCTCGTGTGCTTGCCAAGTCGTACGACGCGGGCTGGGGTGGCGCAGTCGCGAAAACTGTCAGCCTCGAATCGGCGAAAGTTGTGAATGTTGTGCCGCGTTACGGCAAACTCCGCTCACGCTCGACCGGTGAAGTTATCGGTTTCGAGAACATCGAACTGATCTCTGATCGACCAATCGACGTCTGGCTCGATGAGTTTCGCCAGGTCAAGAAAGAGTATCCAAACCATATCCTAATCGCATCGATCATGGAGGAGTACGAAAAGAGCCGCTGGCAGGAACTGACGCGCAGGGTCCAGGAGACCGGCGTCGACGGTTTCGAGCTCAACTTCTCCTGTCCGCACGGCATGACTGAGCGCAAGATGGGATCGGAGATGGGCGAGCATCCGGATCTCACTGAAGAAGTGACGAGCTGGGTGACCGAGGTTGCGAAGGTGCCGGTGTGGGCCAAGATGACGCCCAACATCACGAACATTCGCGAGCCTGCGCAGGCCGCGATCAGCGGTGGCGCAGTGGGCATCTCGGCGATCAATACGATCTTGTCAGTCATTGGCGTTGATCTCGACACGTTGCGGCCGATGCCGACGGTTGAAGGTCACTGCGTTCCGGGTGGTTACTCGGCGCAGGCTGTGCGGCCGATTGCTTTGCGAATGGTCAGTCAACTCGCGCTGGCGATTCCGGACGGTGTTTCGATTAGCGGTATCGGCGGCATCGAAACCTCGCACGATGCGCTCGAGTTTATGTTGCTCGGCGCTTCGACTGTGCAGATATGCACGGGCGTCATGCTGCAAGGCGTGAAGATGATCGAGGAGTTGAAGGAAGGCGTCGAGAAGTTCATGGTCGACAAAGGCTTCAACTCGATCCAGGAGATCGTCGGCAAGAGTCTTCCCTACTTCTCTACGCACATGGATCTAGTGCAGCGCATGAAAGCCGCGAAGCGCTCGAAAGCCGGCGAGACGAGCCGCGATAACGAGTGGGCGCAGAAGGACATCACCGAGAAGACCACCGAGCTGACGTCTAACTAGCCACAAAAAGGCACAAGAGTCACAAAACAGAAAAATCATTTTTGTGACTTTTGTGCTTTTTGTGGCTAATACTCTTCTGTGCCTCTTTGCGACTTAAGAGAACTCAGCTAACACGGGGGCGTGGTCTGAAGGTTTTTCCCAGGTGCGTGGCTCCAGGTCGATCCAGGTGGTTGTGCTTCTGCCAACTAGCGGCTCACTAATCCAAATGTGATCGATGCGCAGTCCAAGGTTGCGGCGAAAGGCGCCGGCACGATAATCCCACCAGGTAAACTTCCCGCCGGCCTCATCGTGCAAACGGAACGCATCCGTGAAGCCCCAATCTTTGATGTGCTGCAAAGCGGCATGCTCCTGGTCGCTGAACATGATTCGTCCCTGCCACAGTCGCACGTCGTGTACATCACGCTCTTCAGGTGCAACATTGAAGTCGCCACACAATAACACCGATGCACTACTGTCATAATGCGACGCGATAAAGTCATGCAGTCGCTGCATCCACGCCAGCTTGAACGCGTACTTGTCAGATCCGACCGCTTGTCCGTTTGGGATGTAAACGTTAACTATGTCGATACCGTTGACGGTCGTAGTGATTAAGCGCGACTGTGCGCTTTCATCATCGTCCGGATAACCGCGATGTCGAGCGTCGCATGATTCACGCGTGAGGATCGCGACGCCGTTGTACGACTGCTGGCCGAAGAGTTGGCACTGATAACCACGTTCCTGAAAGATCAGCGTGGGAAACTTGTCGTCAGTACACTTTGTTTCCTGCATGCAGAGCACGTCAGGCTTGACTGCGTCGAGCCAGCGCGTCACGTGCGGCATGCGTGCGAGGATTGAGTTTACGTTCCAGGTTGCGATCAGCATCGATTACACGGATAAGAGGAGGCTCCCAATTAGAGCGCCGCGACGCGCGATGTCGCCGGCTTCAATGTGTTCGTGCACAGCGTGAGCGCCGTCGCCGCTGATTCCCAAACCGTCTAGCACTGGAATTCCCATAGCAGCCAAAAAGTTTCCGTCAGAGGCGCCGCCGACTTGTGCTTCACCAAGATCGAAATCGAGATCGGCTGCAATTGCGCGTGCCTTCTCAAACAGTTCGGCGACCGCAGCGGTGCGTTCCATCGGCGGACGATTGATGCCGCCGGAAACAAAGACCTTAGTTCGATCATCAATGGGCTTAAGGTTCGAAAGTATTCTCTCGATCTCCTGCGACTCCGCTTCCGTCGAAAAGCGCACGTCGATTTCACCCTGCGCCTCGGCTGCGACGACGTTCGATCGCGTGCCGCCGTGGACCACACCTACGTTGAGAGTAATTCCCGAGCCGGAAAGATTGAGCGAGTGAAGTTGTTCAGTCTGTCGCGCCAATTCGAGAATCGCGCTCGCTCCTTTTTCCGGTTCGAGTCCTGCGTGTGCTGCTTTTCCCTCGACCCTGATCGCAAACATTCCGGTTCCCTTCCGGCTCGTTTTCACTCGTCCTTCGGATGCGGGCGGTTCCATCACAAAAGCACAATGAGTGGGCTGCGAACGCGCCACTCGCTCAAGCAAAGGCCAACCCGACAAGCTCCCGACCTCTTCGTCACAAGTGAGAGCCAGCGTCACTCCAAACACCGGCGTCACTTTCAAATCAACTAACGAACGTAGCAATTCAATCGCCAGCGCACAGTTGGCTTTCATATCGAAGATGCCTGGCCCATAGATCTTCCCTGACTCACGACGCCACGGCCGTTCACTCAAAGATCCGAGCGAGTGAACTGTATCCGTATGTCCCACCAGTAAAATCTGTCCGGCGCTGCTCTGTTTCTGAAACGCTTTGATTACGAGGTGTTGCCCGAAGTCAGGAACATCCACCCGGTCAATCGCGTCGACGCAATCGAGCCGACCTGCAGCCTCGACAAGTAAGTCAACTACCGCTCGGCTGCCTTCCACATCACCCGAAGGCGACTCTACTTCAACCAGTGCCTTGATAAACGCCTCGACCTCTGCCTGCCTGTTTTGCATGTCAACAAGAATCCGGCGTGCGATTGCATCGGTCATTTGATCGTCTCTTTGCGAACTGTCAACGTCTCGATACGCGGTAAGTTAATCGCGTAGCCGATGCCCGGTGCATCGGGCACTTTGATGGTGCCGCGCTCACTAACTAAGACTGGCGGATCGATAATGTCTTCTTCCCAATAGCGAGCACTTGCAGAAACGTCACCGGGTAAGGTGAATGCGGCCAGCGTCGACATCGCGATGTTGTGCGCGCGCCCGATTCCCGCCTCGAGCATGCCGCCGCACCAGATCGGAATCTCGTTATCACATGCTACTCGCTCGATCCGTTTTGCTTCCGCGTGACCACCAACACGACCGAGCTTAACGTTGATTATCCGGCATGACTCCAGCGCGATCGCGTGACTCGCGTCTTCCGCTGAGTGAATCGACTCGTCGAGGCAAACGGGAGTTTGAATCTGTCTTTGCAACACCGCGTGATCGAAGATGTCGTCGTATGCAAGTGGCTGCTCCAGCATCATCAGATTAAAGTGGTCCAGTTTCTTAAACAGCGGCACGTCGGAAAGCTTGTAAGCCGAGTTGGCATCACCCATCAAACGTATGTCGGGAAACTCTTTGCGTACACGTTCGATGATGTTGAGATCCCAGCCCGGTTTGATCTTGATCTTGATGCGCTGATAGCCCGCATCGACTTCCTTGCGAATTTTTTCCAGCAGCGCCTCGGGTGTGTCCTGGATGCCGATTGAAACACCACACGCGATCTCTGATCGCGTGCCGCCGAGATGTTTCCACAAAGGAACGCCTGCGTTCTTCGCTTCGAGATCCCAACACGCAGTTTCCAGTGTGGCCTTGGCCATGCGATGACCACGCACGGGCTTCATAAGTTTAAATGCCTGCGCGGCACTTTCGATTTCTTTTCCCAGGATCATCGGGCCGAGAAACTCGATCAACGTCGTCCAGGCAGTCTCAGTCCATTCCTCGCTATAAAACGGACCTTCGCCGCAGGTACACTCCCCCCAGCCTTCACCGCCGTTGGCATCGGTCAGCCGCGCAAGGATAATGCGGCGTTCAGTGGTGCGACCAAAGCTTGTTTCGAAAAAGTGAACGAGAGGCAGGCGAATCTCGCGCAGTTCAATCGACTGAATAAGCACGTGAGGCATTATGCATTAGATCAGTAGCCACAAAAAGGCACCAAAGGCACAAAATGTTTCTTAGTCATTTTTTGTGCCTTTTGTGCTTCTTTGTGGCTAATCATCGTTAATTAGTAAGTGGACCTATGCGAGTTTCGAATCGTTGACTTTTTCAACTATCAGGCTTATATCTTACCGTGTTCTCGCAAGGCTGAATTCCCCCCCGGGCCTCTGCTTTATGGCACACTCGCTTTAATCCAGCCTCAAATAGTGTGAGCTAATATTGCGAACTTGCAATTGGTGAACTCTCTCTCTCTCTTAATTGGAGAAGCCAAATATCCGGGTAGGGATTTACATTTTTTGTTAACAAGGCATTCGTTTACAAAAGAATTCGCCCTCCTTGTTAACCTCACTCTTACTATCAATATCGGACTGTGCTCGAACGCAAGATACTCTTGCTAATAGAAGCACGAAGCACGTGAGAATGCGCTAAAGGCGAATCGCCGCATATCGCAATTAGAACCAGCCTGCACGATGATTGGATTCGGAGGAAGTTATGCCGGACAAGAGTTGCTGTTGGTGTCAACTCTGCGGTTGCATTACCGATCAGGTGAGTATTGCTACGGCAGCACAAATCGCAAGGGTAACCAATCGAACGATCTATTTATGGGCCAGGCAGGGCCGCATACATGTCAGTCGATCCAACAAAGAGGCGCGGATCTGCAAGGTATCTCTTGAGATAGCTGCCAAATACGTTATCCAGGCAGGGGGGAACTTGATTGATAGAAGGGTTAAGTTGGTAATCAAACTGGTCGAGCAACAGTACGCGAGAAACGATCCGACGCTTAGCAAAATGGCTAAACAAGTAGGTTTATCTATCTGGTACTTGCCACGTTTGTTCAAGAGAAACACTGGTCTCTCTTTTGGTGAATACTTACGCAACCTGAGATTGAAGAATGCGGAGAGACTCCTGCAAGACACAACGCTCAGCATCAAAGAGATTGCCGCCGCAGTCGGTTACAAATACGTTAGCGATTTCGATCATCATTTTAAATCTGTGTACGGGATTTGCCCCGGCGAATATCGCATTAAACTTGAGAAGTGAAAAGAAGAGCACTGATTCCCAACAAATAGCGTGAATTCCCAATAGCAAGTTGTTGATCCTCTTGCATGAGGCTAGCACAATCCGGACCACTCGAATCGTGACTTCATAGACATGCTGCCTTGAAGTTCCATCCGAAATGAAAATGACCAGATTGAGTAAAGGAGACTCAAGAAATGGGAAAGAAAATGGTCAAAGACAAACTCAGCGAAATGACCAACCTCCTGCAAGAGTTGATGCCAGAAGAGTTGGAATCACGTCTTGAATTACAGGTGTTTGTTGATCCAATGAGCATGTTGAGTTTAGCCACTGACAACAACAACAACAATAACAACAACAATAAGCCACCTGATACAGTCTAAAGGGAAAATCACAAACACTGTCTGTGATAGCGTTTGACTCTCTTTGGACGCAGGTATCTTGACACAGAGAATAGACAGGTGATTGTCGGTCTCCTCGTGACGAGATGAATCACCTGTCTTATTCCGACAACAAGACGTGCAAAATAATTATCGGTTGAAAGAGGGCTGCGAGTTTTATCACTACGACGGCGCGAGGGATAAGGAAGAGTTCATCGTTCGCACCCCCGATAGACGACAGTTTAAGATCTCGGCGCTCTCTAAGGACATCCTGCAAAGCCTTGACGGCTCGAGAAGCCTTGATGATGTCCTTTGCGACCTCGAGGCGAAGTCTATCTCTATTTCAAGCAGTGATCTTCATAACTTATTGTTGCAGTATGGCAAGCTAAAGATCTTAGAAAGCGCCGATGCTCAACTCAACAACGGGCCGAACAGTCAATGTCAACCTGCGGATATCAAGCTACCTTTCCTCTTACACTGGAAGTTGTTGCCTGAAAGACACGTGGCTTGGATAGCCGCACGGCTAATATTTCTATATCACGGGGTCTCGATTGTTGCTGGCCTGCTGCTGATCGTGCTGGCACACATTCTAGTTTATTACCCCCATTCGTCGCTCACTCACATTTCCAATGCCGGGTCACTCTGGGTGCTCTTTCTGTGCCTGGGTAGTGTTTTGTGCCATGAGTTCGGTCATGCGGCTGCCGTGTCAAGATACGGTGGCCAGCCGGGCCACATCGGTTTTGGACTCTACCTACTGCTGCCGAGCTTCTACGCTGATGTCTCAGAGGTTTGGAAGTTCCGCCGGAAAGAACGAATGGTTGTCGATTTGGGCGGCGTTTATTTCCAGCAACTATCTTTCGTTGTCTTTGGGCTGATCGGGCACTATTTTTCGGCTCCGGAGTTTTTCGTAGTTTGTTACTTCATCGACTTGATGGCGTGGCTCAATTTGAATCCGGTCTTTCGGTTTGATGGCTACTGGTTTCTGGTTGACTACCTGGCCTTACCAAATCTCTATCAGCACGCGCGTAAATATATGGCCTACCAGATTCGTAGGGCTCTGGGGTATCCGGCGAAAGCGGTAACCGTGCCACGGACGCATTGGTACAAGTACTGGATTTTTGTCGTTTACGCGCTGGTGTGCAATCTTTTTCTAATCGCCGTTGTCTGGTTTAGCTATCGCTATCTGACAGGACTCTTCCACGGCTTGCCGAAACTCTTGCCTGAAATCTTTAGCTCGATTTTGACGGCTCTCCGAACGCACGATCTGGCCCTCTTTTTGAATCGGCTCATCGCGCTCTTTTTCGCTATTGCTTTTGCCGGCAGTGCCCTGGTCGGACTCTATAAGTATGCAACTGTTGGCATACGTTACTGTCGAGCGAAGCTCTATGCCTACAAAGTCACGTAGGGGAGTAACTCATCCGAATGCTTGAGACCCGGAACTGCTTTACCAGAGGAGTCAAATGATGAAGATTACGCTAATTCATCCGCCACTTGACGATCCAACCATTCCTTATCATTCGTTGGCTTACCTCGCCGGACATCTGAAGCAGAACGGTTTCAACGATTTTACATTGCGTGACGTCAACATCGAGTTCGTCAACTATTGTCTCGATGCACAAAACATCGATCGTTTCTATGACGAGGCTGAAGAGCGTCTCAGGCACCTTGCAAAGCTCGGCTCACTTAATTTCTATGAACAGGAAAGCTATATCTCGCTGTGGTCGCACAAGCGGATTAGTAACGAAACGCTGCTCGAGGCAGTGAGAGGCTTACGTGAGAGGGAAACATTTCTCGACTATCGTTCATATCTGAAAAATGTAGACCTGCTCCTCAAATATTTTGCCTTTCTGGGTGTGCTCTGTTACCCGTCAGAGTTCGCGCACTTCAGGCAGATGACTCGCGCCAGGTTCTCCATTTACCACCTGGACGACTTACTAAGTACGAAACTGAATGCGGACATTTGTCGTCTCTTTAGTCTCTTCTTCAACGAAAGACTTGCCAATGATCCCGTTTTTATGGAGACGGATTGTTTTGGCATCAGCATCGTCTACGACCATCAACTGACGCATGCCATTTGTCTGGCGCGTGCTCTCAAAGAAAGATGGCCGGACAAAAGTGTAATCTTCGGCGGCACGGCCATCAGTCAACTCTACAAGTATCTCAAGGACAAAACGCAGATCAAACGTTTTTTCAGTCTTTGCGATGCCATCATCGCGGGCGAAGGAGAGACGGCAATTTATGAAATCGCCTCCATCGGAAAAGATTTTCAGAGCCAGGCGGATGTGGCTAACTTGATTAGCTACGATGCGACCCGCGATGAGGTTATCTTCCCGAAACGAATTCACTATGAGGATCTCAAATCGCTCGGCAGGCCGCTGTACGTATATCCATGGGATTTGTATCTCGCTCCAGCTCGTGGCATCAATTATGCGCCAACGCGTGGCTGCTATTGGAATCGCTGTACTTTCTGCGACTATGGGTTAAATACTGATATGCCTACTTCGCCGTGGCGTGAGCGAAAAATAGAGCAGGTAGTTGAAGATTTACAACAGACCTGTCAGGAACACGAAGTTAAATACGTTTATTTCGCTGTTGACGTGATGGCTCCCGCTTACATTGAGCGGCTCTCGGATGCAATCGTAGATGCCGGCTTGGACATAAGATGGAGCGCCGAGATGAGAATGGAGAAGATATTTTCGCCGGAGCGCTGCCGCAAAATGGCAAAGAGCGGTTGCGTTT
>Ga0126376_10002770_pt1 | contig 10030 bp, 7 predicted proteins | sample PanSoiMetPlot_15_FD_92760 | JGI IMG/M metagenome (GOLD analysis project Ga0126376, IMG submission 92760) | Tropical forest soil microbial communities from Panama - MetaG Plot_15 | ecosystem: Environmental > Terrestrial > Soil > Tropical forest > Bulk soil | place: Panama | collected 2016-02-17 | reverse complement strand
CCAAGACATCGTTCCGCAAACCCGAACCAGCAAATTTCAGAGTTGAAAATCAGCTACAAAAAGGCAGTCTATTGCACCTGTCCATGACCGGCGGTTGCGCTCTCCTCGCTAAGAACTTTCGGCGTGGCACGCTGGGAGAAGTTGAAATTCCAACTCCTTCCGGCAACATTCGGGCATTGATTGAATTCCTGAATGGCCGTGGAAAGGGCGCTCACTCCGAGCTGGGCTTCCGTTTCATTGGCTTGGACGACACCGACCATGAGCGACTCGGCAGAGCGCTGAGGCGAGTCGGATAAGCACATCAACTGTCCAACTACACCCTGTGGGTCGCCGAGGAAGAATCGACGCCCACAGGGCCCTCCCTCCATGCGGTCTACTTCACAAGGCAGACCGTAGTCATCTGCTACCCTAATCGGTTCTTGCAACTTTTAATCCGGAGAACTGATGAGCCAATTGCTCCCGCGCAAGCGGCCAATTTCCTTCCTTTTCCTACCAGCTGCAATCGCGTTTTTCGCTGCACAACTGATAGCCCAGACCGCTTCCAACGCTACGGCTGCGCGCACGGACGAGGAGAAGCGCGCGTATCGCTCAGCGATGGAGCAGGCGGACCAGAAAATCGCGGATGAGGTGAAGGCGCACTCCGAGCTGACGAACAACCTCGAATACCTGACAACAGAGATTGGAGCACGCCTCACCGGCTCGCCGCAGATGAACCGCGCCAGCGAATGGACACTGCAGCGCTTCAAAGACTATGGAATCGACGCGCATCTCGAGACAACCGAGATTCCGCACTCCTGGACTCGCGGGCGGGATACTGCTGAAATCACGGCACCTTGCACACGACCGATCGAGATCCGCTCGGCTGGATGGAGCAAGGCCACAGATGGTCCGGTTACCGGCAACGTGGTCTTTTTGAATCTCAACAACCCGTCCGAGGTTGAGAAGCAAAAGAGCAAGCTGAAGGGTGCGATCATCATGACGCGCCCACCTGCGGAGCTTCGTTCCGAAAATGAAATCCCCAATAATGCTTTCGACGCAGTGATACCTCCAAGTCGCGGCGTTCCCGCTTCGGGATCCCGTGCCCGCTTTCGCGAGCGCCAGCAGATGATGCAGGCCGCGGCAGATGCAGGTGCGGCCATCGTGCTCATGGACAGTGGCAAGCGCGATTCGCTATTCAACATGACCGCCTTCAGCCGTTACCAGCCTTCGCGGCTTCCGACAGCGTTCCTCGCGCACGAGGATTACGACCTCATTTTTCGTTTGCTGAAGCAGGGAACGGTGTCGATGAAGATCAACTTGACGGGTAGGTTCAGCCCGACTCCCGCCAAGACCTCAATCACAGTGGCAGAAATCAAGGGCAACCAGAATCCAGAAGAGCGAGTCATCATCGGAGGGCACCTCGATTCCTGGGATCTTGGCCAGGGGGCGATTGACAACGGTACAGGCGCGATGGCCACGCTCGAAGCCGCCAGAACGCTGAAGGCGCTCGGCTGGAAGCCGAAGCGGACAATCACGTTCATCCTCTTTACTGGCGAAGAGGAGGGTGGAATCGGCGCCGAACTGTTCGTGAAGAACCACGCATCCGAGATTCCCAAAATGGACGCAGCTCTGATTCACGACCTGGGAACCGCCAAGGTGTTTACGATCGTCCTCGAGAATCAGTATGAAACCGTCCCGCTCATGCAGGAGATCTATCAGCCGCTACAGGAAATCTTCGGGCTGGATGCGCTGGATACTCGCTATTACGGCTCATCCGATCACGTGGAATTTCTGAACAAAGGTGTGCCCGCGTACTTCTGCTTACAAAAACCGGATCATTACGGCCAGGCACATCACAGCCAGGCGGACACTTTCGACAAAGTGATCCCGGACGAGATCAATCAGGGAGCCGCATTGCTTGCGGCGTGGGCATGGAATGTATCGGAGATGCCCCATGCTCTTCCACATCATCCTCCGCATGAGGAACGTGAGGGTGAGTGACCCCTTTATAACTACCAAATAACTTTAAGATTCTGGTAGAGCCGGAACTTGTCATCCGATGTGATGATTGGAATATTTTCTGAAAGAGCCTGAGCAATGATCATGCGATCGAACGGATCTGCATGACGGCGAGGTAATCCAAAGAACTCATACGCGTGATTGGCAGTGTAAGGAAGGATTCGCAACTTGAGGTCTTCGATCCCAACCTGAACATCCGTTTTGGGAAATCTAAGTTTCCCAGTTGCCTGCTTTATAGCAACCTCGGAAAGAGAAAGAACGCTAATTTCGCGTACCGTGTTTTCTCCCATCATTGCCGCGATTGCAGTCCGTGAGACGCGTTCAGGGGAAACGACCGACCATATGAAGGTTGACGTGTCGAGGAGCAGGCGCATTCAATAGCGCCCCTCCAAGAAATCATCTACTTCCTCATCGGTCATTGGCTTCCACCAGTCAGGATCTACCTCGACAACTCTGCCTCTCAACGTTCCGAACCGAGGTTTATTCGTATTGGCCTCCTTCGTCGGCACCAAGTCGACGACGGGTTTACCGCGACGGCAGATGGTTACGGACTCACCATCTTCGGCAGCTTTGATCAACTCCGTCAGCCTGTTCTTTGCATCCGCAACACTAACCTTCATAACTCCTCAATTATAGCCATCTTAAATGGCCATCTCAAGAACGGGATTCTGAGTCCGTAACCGCAACAAACAAAAAGGCCGCCATAACTGGCGGCCGTAAAGCGAGGAGTACATCAGAGGAGAAAACTTGCTTAGGAACTAATCTCCGAGCACAGGCTCTTCGGTTTCTGCGGTTTCCTGAACCACCTTCTTCGGAGCCGGTGCGATCAGGTTCGATACCGGAATGAATCCACCCTCTGGCGGCTGCTCTTTCAGGATTTCCTTGCGATAGAGCGCCATCATGCGGGCGTTCTCTGCGTCTTGCTTCAGCTTGGCGTCACGTGCACGAATTTTCTCTTCGCGCGAGTTCTTCGCGATTCCCAGCTCGTCGAGGGTTGTATTCGCTGCGGCGTTTACGTGCTCCTGGACCAGCTTGAGCTTGTGCATCGTGTCTTCGAGGCCCACGTTCTTGCCGCCGGCGAAGATCTCGTGACGTCCATGCTCGTCGTACCACTTGGTGAGCGTGGCAGTCATGTGCATCTTCTCGATGATGTTTCGCCAGCCCACGCCGGTGTTGTAGGCGCAGAAGGAGATCTCGCCTTCCTGCGTGGCATACGGGATGATGCACTGCTCGGTGCGGCGGAAGTCGTAGTTGAATAGGTCCTGGAACCACATGCCAGCAACGAACAGGAAGTTCCAGCGGTCCTTGCGGCGCCTTTCGATGTCTTCCAGCGTTCGCGTCCCCTTCACGCTGCCGTACTTCTTGTCGGCATTCTTCGTAGCGCCGAAGGACTTATCGAACTTCTGCAGCAAATCTTTCAGCCTGAAGTGCGTCGGGGCCTTGAACGGATCGTAGTTGCGCATCAGCGCCAGCGCCATTCCGAGAACGGAGAGGGAGCGTCCGCGGGCGGCGTCGTTGATGCGAGCAACGTCTTTCGCGAAGCGTTCCATCTTCAGGAATGCCGGAACGGGAACCGCTTCTTTGGTTTCCTTGTCGATCATCATCGCGGTACCGATTCCGCAATTGGGATGGCATCCGCAGGACAGCTGTCCCCAATCGGCATTCGGGCCATGCACTAGGTCAGCCCAATCCGAGAATGTGCTCATGAACGAAATCGGGAACCAATCGCGCGCCGGTTCGCCGAGTCCCACCTGGTTCTTTACGTCGTGTGCGAGGTGCGACAACGTATAACGTTGCGCCGCGCGCCGCGCGTCCGTGACTTCCTCGTCGCGTCCGGTGAACGAGACCGGTTGGAAGCTCAGGAAGCTGATCGTCTTGGGATTATCGAGGGCAAACTGGATGATGCGGCCAACCTGCTCGTTGTTGATGCCATTAACGATGGTCGTAACGGGAACGATTTCTACGCCGGCGTTGTGCAGGTTGTGGATTGCTTTGAGCTTTACGTCGAAGAGATTGCCGACCTTGCGGTGCGAATTGGCGGCATTTCCGATACCGTCGAACTGTAGATAGACGTAGCGCAGTCCAGCTTCGGCGGCCTGACGGCAGAACTCTTCGCTCTTGGCGAATTCAATTCCGTTGCTGGCAGCCTGCACTGAGTTGTACCCGACCTTACGCGAATAAGCGACCGCGTCGAGGAAGTAAGGCGACAACGTTGGCTCACCACCTGAGAACTGTACCGACATCTGACGACGCGGCTTGATCGAGATCGCGTTGTCGAGCATCGTCTTGATCTCATCCCAGGTGAGCTCGTGCACGAATCCAACCTGATTGGCGTCCATGAAGCAGGGATCGCACATCATGTTGCAGCGGTTGGTGAGGTCGATCGTCAGCACTGATCCGCGGCCATGCTTGATGGTCGATGTGCCGTGGTTGTGCAGCTTGTCGTCGTTGTGCGCTCGGATATCGCGGCCGGGGAAGACCTCTTCCAGGTGCTTGAAGAACACCGGGTCCATGGCCATTACGTCTTCGAAATGTCCATGCTTTGGGCAATCCTTCACCATCAGGATCTTGCCGTCATGCTCAATGATCTGCGCTTTGATCTCTCCGACCTTCTCGTTCAGCAGGATCTCGTGCGGCAGCTTGCCGTCAACGATCTGCTGACGGATCTCAGGTATGCATTTCGGACAGAGAGAGTCGGTAGTACGAGGCCACCCTAGCGGCGGCTTCTGCTTTTCATAGGACTTGAGTAGGGGTTTATCCGACCACTTCGGGGTGAACGACGGGTTGGGCTTAATGCTGTTAAGTCTGTCGAAAACTTGCCATGCACCGTTGGCAGCGAGTGAAACTGCCTTCTCTACATACTTAATGGCTTTCGGCATCCATGTGCTCCTCGCCGCGATACTGCGCTGTTGGGGGCGGCGCCAGATTTTTACTGCTGATCACTACAGAACTGCGGTGAGTTACACGACAACAGCATCATCCTAAGGGCGCGCTTCCGGTCCTCCCAACCAAGAAACGCTGAACGGGAGTTACAAATCAGTGAACGGGGAATAGGGCAGGCTCAACGGAAATCGCTCGTATGTAGCAGAAAATACGTAATTTGGAACAAGCAGCCCTCACCATTCAGGGCATACACTCTTGGCCAACCCCGACACGGAAGGGTCAAAGGCAGTTCTTCTTTCCAGTCGCTTCTCCAAAGCTGGTTCAAGGCTGAATTCTGATGCTTCTGCCGCAAGAACCAGCAACTCAGGTGTCTATCTCTTAAGGCTGCGTAACCTTTCTCCCCTGCCGCCGGATTAACTCTATTTGGAGGTCCTTATGAACTATCGCCTCGTCCTGCTGTTGGGATTCTTCGTTTCGAACATGGGAACCATCGTCGCCCAACCTGTTACTCACCCACGAAGTGAGGCTATATCGGTGGCAACAGGAAATTCGGTCATCGCCGCCCCTGGTGCAACGGTGACCGATCGGCTACCAGTTCGACATGTGGCGCTATACAAGAACGGTGTCGGCTACTTTCAGCATGACGGTCGCGTGCGCGGCAATCAGACCGTCACCATCGCGTTCACGACGGCGCAGCTCAACGATGTGCTGAAGTCGCTCACAGCCATTGACCTTAACGGCGGACGCATCGCCGACGTCAGCTACAACTCGACCGCCCCACTCGACCAGCGGCTGAACGCGCTGCAGATTCCGATTGGACAGAAGACAACGACGGCCGAGTTTCTCGACGCTCTCCGAGGAGCTCGAGTAGAAATTCGCAATGCTGGAGTAGTCGCCATTGGCCGCTTGCTCAGCGTCGAAACTGTTAACTCGACGTCGAGTGATGAAGACAATGCGGGCTCGAAGCAAGTCACCCCTCATACCGAACTTTCAGTAATGACCGATTCTGGTGAACTGCGGACGTTCCGACTCACTCCTGCGACGAGCGTTCATCTGTTGGAGCACGACGTGAATCAGGAGGTTGGACGATATCTATCCCTCATGGCCTCCACCCGCGCCGCCTACGTGCGCAAAATGGCGATCTCTGCTGAAGGAAGTGGCGAACGCGAGCTGATGGTCAGCTACATCAGTGAAGTCCCAGTTTGGAAAAGTACGTACCGCATCGTGCTCCCGCCAGATGGCAAGCAGAAACCTCTGTTGCAAGGGTGGGCTGTTGTCGACAACACCGTCGGAGAGGATTGGGATAACGTTGAACTCGCTTTGATTGCGGGCGCTCCACAGAGTTTCGTTCAAAACATCTCGCAGCCGTACTACTCCCGCCGACCTAGCGTGGGGCTTCCCGAATTGGCGATGCTGACACCGCAAACACACGAGGGGACCTTGCAGCCAACGGTTGAAGTCAGCAATGGAGCTCCTGCACTCGCGCGCCAGATGGATCGACTAGAAGCATATTCACAGCTGAACCGACCAGGTGAGACCAAATTGGGTAACAACACATACACCCTTTCAGCAGAAGCGGGTGCAGGTCATGGAGCTGGCATTGGAGGTGGCGCGTTCAGAACGGGCCCAGCCATGGTCTCTGCCATGGAGCAACAGATGGGCACCGCAGCCACTCAGGACATCGGCGATCTCTTCGAGTACAGAATCAAACAGCCGGTCACCATTCACAAAAACCAATCCGCGTTGGTTCCGATTCTGCAAGCACGCGTCGATGCAGAGAAAGTCACACTGTGGAGTCCCGGTAAACCGCGACCATTGCGCGCGCTTTGGCTCACGAACTCCAGCGGGCTCACGCTCGACGGGGGTACGTTCAGTATTCAAGAAGCACAGACATTCGCCGGCGAAGGTTTGATGGATGCGATCCGTCCGAAAGAGAAGCGGCTCATTTCTTATGCGGCCGATCCTGCTGTGCAAGTGAAGCCAGAAGTAAAGGGTGAGGGACAGCTAGTCACGCTCGTACGTATTCATCGCGGCGTAATGTACCAGGAGTCGCAGGAGCGCCAGCACCACACGTACACGGTTCGCAATCAGGACAGCACTGAGCGCGAAGTAATCATCGAGCATCCGGAGCGCGATGGATGGCGCCTGTCCGATGGAGCCAAACCTGAGGAGACCTCCGCCTCTGCTTATCGCTTTCGCCTGAAAGTGGAGCCTGAGAAGACTTCGTCTCTCGAATTCGAGGAAGCTCACACTTTAAGCACGAATTACTTGCTCAGCAATCTCACGCCTGATCAAATCACTCTCTTCGCCCATCAGGGATGGATGAACCAAAGGCTCGAGAGCGCGCTTCGCCCAATCATGCAGCAGAAGGACGAAATCGCTGGCTACGCCCAGCAGATCACGTCCACGAAAAGCAAGATCGACGCCATCTTCGAAGACCAGAAGCGTCTCCGCGAGAATCTGACGGCACTCAAAGGCGGCACCGAAGTGCGCCAGTTAGCGCAGCGCTACACCAGCGAACTGAATCGCGAAGAGGACCAGTTGGCATCGCTACGCAAAGATCTGGCCGACTTGCAAGACAAGCACAAGGCTGCGAATCAGAGATTGAATGAAATGATGGAGCAGTTGGAGATGGAGGTGAGGATTTAAATCAAAATCCAGAAGTTCAAAACCGGACAAATGCAGCACAGCCACCCTCGGCTGTAGTCTTGGTTGCTACAACCAACACAGCCGAGGGCGGCTGTGCCACAAGGCTGATGAGCCCCTTTAAAAAAAACCTTAACGATTCTTGCGGGACCAATCGGTTTGGAGGGGTTTGACAGACTTCGTTGCGAGGCCGAGAATATCCCCGGTTGGAGCTTCACGGGCTAGTTTGTGTAGCGTTACGGCCGTGTCGAATTCTCCAGCTACGAAGCCGGACGTCGCACCCTGAGTCGCTAACTCCTCTGCGAAAGGAAGGTCCAGCCGTGAACGCTACGCGAAGAGATTTTCTTAAGGTCAGTGCCCTGGCGGGAACTGGCCTTTCCCTTTTTGGGTTCGACCTGACCCCAGCTTATGCCCAAGTACGCGCGCTAAAGATCGCTCGCGCAACCGAGACGCGATCGACCTGCCCGTACTGTTCGGTAAGTTGCGGCGTCCTTATTTATACGATTGGCGATAAGGCTAAAAACGTGACACCGCAGGTGATCCACGTTGAAGGTGATCCGGATCACCCGATCAATCGCGGAACGTTGTGCCCGAAAGGTGCCTCGCTGGAGCAGGACATCCTGAATCCGCGTCGTCTGCTGAAGCCGCAGGTGCGGCGGCCTGGCTCGTACCAGTGGGAAGACATCTCCTGGGATCAGGCGATCGACGAAATCGCACACAAGGTGAAGAAGACGCGCGATGACACCTTCGTCGATAAAGACGCGCAGGGACACACCGTGAACCGGTGCGAGACGATCGGCTGGATCGGCGGATGCACCGACACCAACGAATTCAATTATCTCGTCGGCAAAGCAATGCGCAGCCTGGGGGTCTGCTACCTGGAAACCCAGGCCCGTGTTTGACACGGCCCCACGGTCTCAAGTTTGGGACCAACGTTTGGACGCGGGGCCATGACCAATGGCTACACCGACATCAAGAACACCGACATGATGTTGATCATGGGTGGGAATCCTGCCGAGAACCATCCATGTGGCTTTAAGTGGGCGATCGAGGCGAAGCGTACGCGCAACGCCAAGATGATCGTGGTCGACCCGCGCTTTACCCGCACCGCTGCTACTGCCGATCTCTTTTGTCAGATTCGTGCAGGCGCCGACATCGCTTTCCTCGGCGGCTTAATCAAGTACGCAATCGACAACAATCGCATCGCCAAGGATTACCTCGTCAACTACACCAACGCCGCTTTCATCGTAAAGGAAGGCTTCAAGCTGCCCGACGACGGGCTGTATTCCGGCTTCGATCCTGCCACACAGGTTTATGACAAATCGACGTGGAACTACCAGGAAGGCGGCGACATGGGCCACGCCGCGGCTGCTGCTCTCATGGCAGCTCCAGCCATAGGCGCGGCGAGCAACAGGCCTGAGGCCAAGGGTTCCGAATCGGGATACGAACCGCAGCAGGCAAATCAAGGCGGACCGCAGACTCCCGGAGGACAGGGCCAGGGACACCAGGCAGGAGGGCCCGCTGGAGCGAAAGCGACAGAAGCGCCAAAACCTCCTCCAACGCTTCCGCCAAATGTTGCGTATGACCTGACGCTCCAGCATCCGCGCTGTGTCTTTCAGCTGCTCAAACAGCAGTACTCGCGCTATACGCCGGAGATGGTGGAGCGGATTACCGGAGTTCCCAAGGATCAGTTCCTGAAGGCTGCCGATCTCTACACGTCCATCCGCAAAGACGGCGACATGAAGAAGGCCGGCACAATCATCTATGCGGTCGGCTGGACCCAGCACACATTTGGAACACAAATTATCCGTACCGCAGCGATGCTTCAGTTGGTGATGGGCAACGTTGGACGCGCAGGCGGTGGAGTAAATGCGCTCCGCGGCCACTCCAATATTCAGGGTGCGACCGATATGGGCGGTGTCTTCGACATCTGGCCTGGATATCTAAAGGTGCCGAATCCAACCGATGTCGATCTGAAGACCTACCTCAAGAGGATCACGCCCACAGCATCCAAGCCCAACAACTGGGATTCGTTCAACTACTGGTCGAACACGCCGAAGTTTGCGGTGTCGTATCTCAAGGTGATGTACGGCGATGCGGCTACCAAAGACAACGACTTCGCTTTCCACTACATGCCGAAGATCGACCGCAACTACTCCTGGACGCAGATGTGGAACAACATGTATCTCGGCAAAGTCAAAGGCTTATTTGCGTTCGGGATGAATGGCGTGGCCATCGGGCCGGACTCACAAAAAAACATCGAGGCGTTGAAGAAAGCCGACTGGCTGGTGGTTGGCGAAATCTATCCCGACGAAACCAGTGAATTCTGGCGTTCCCCGGGAATCAGCGCCGACGATGCGAAGAACATTCAGACTACCGTCTACCGCCTGCCCTGTGCAGGCTTCGCCGAAAAAGACGGATCAATGACTAACTCTTCGCGCTGGCTGCAATGGAAGAACATCGCCGTGCCACCGCCGGGCCAGGCACGTCTCGATCAGGACAT
>Ga0126376_10002769_pt1 | contig 10031 bp, 4 predicted proteins | sample PanSoiMetPlot_15_FD_92760 | JGI IMG/M metagenome (GOLD analysis project Ga0126376, IMG submission 92760) | Tropical forest soil microbial communities from Panama - MetaG Plot_15 | ecosystem: Environmental > Terrestrial > Soil > Tropical forest > Bulk soil | place: Panama | collected 2016-02-17 | reverse complement strand
CGGCCGCTTCGCGGTCTCGACCGGCAGACCCTTGGCGGCACCTCGATGCACGGTCTGCACTTCCTTCGTGCGCCAGCACACACGCAGGAGATCGGCGGCCTCCTTACGGGTGAGCCAGCGTGTGCGCGGCCTGCCTCTCGCCGGTAAAGCCATCCGGATCACCCCTCGGTGGAAACCTTCCTTGGCATGGTGGTTGATAGCCGCGCGCAAGTCTTCCAGATCGCGACGCGCGCCCCCCGCGCTGCCGCGTGCAGCAACGTAGTCGCGACAGCTCTGTCCAGTAATCTCGGCGAGCTTCTTGTCTCCCCAGAAGTCGTTCAATCTTTCTAACCGGCCATGAAATTTGGCCCCATTCGCGTGCCGATGCCGGAAATCTTCCCCATAGATCGACAACACGTCGGCGATGTCGATCTGCTCTATGTCCCGTGCCTTGCGCGGCGCGCGGTACTTTGCCGCGACGTATTCCGCGAGTTTGCCTTCTGCTGCTGCAATTTCGCTCTCAGCGCATCCCGTGGCGATATGCTTGTTGCCGTCGAGAATGATCCAGGTGGCTTGGCGAACGCTGCCGCTGCGGTCACTTCGCCTGGCGCGGAGCCAGAGCCTGATTCCTTTCTTTCGAGCTGGCATAATCGCCTCATCCGCTCAATGTTGGCGAGCGTAGTATAATCCTTGCCGGCGATACGCTCTATCACCAGGCGGCCGCGCAAGCTTTCTCGCCTCAGCGCCGACGCGGTAATCGAGCCATCGGGAAAGGCGAGTTTCGCCGCTAAACGAGCGTCGGTCGCGTTGATCTCCTTTGACCTTAGAAAATCGACGACTCTTATCGCGTCCTGAGAGATCCTATCCTGTGTATTGTCATGGCGTGGATTGCGGTAGCGACGAACAACTTCTTGCAATTTGGCATCCGCATAAATCGTCGCTTGTCTGTGGCAGGTCGCGGGAGAGTGCTGTCCGGTTTTGACGCACGCCTCCTCCTGCGCTCGCGTCACATCTATAATTTCCTTTGCAATGGACTTGCCACCGCTTCGTTCCGGAATAATCGTAAACTGAGGATGATTTATCAACTCGCCAATACGTCCTTCATGTTCATCGAGCTCCGCCATTCCGAAGTTGATCGTCGTCTTCTCGGAGTTCCCGCTTGGACGCGTTGACAATGTGATTGTGGTCCGTTCAGTCCGATCGTCATAAGACACATCTGTGCACGCGATCCTGCCCCGAATCGCATTGCAAGCGAACTTTTCTTTGTTGGTGAGTAAGACCGGGATGAAGCTGGCGCATCGGCCTCCGGGCAGTCGGACGCGAACTGCGGCCTCGCCCAGCAAATCCATATCGAGTATCGGACTAGCCAAGCCGCATTTTGTTGCAATTGGGGCGCCTTCGTTCCGGCATACACCACCATCGTCAACCACGAATGAACTTCGATCTGCAAAGATATCTCGTAGCCTAATGGCTGCAGCTGCAGAGACGCTTGTGGCTTCTTCCTCTCGGCAATGTCCTTGCCAATTGTTCCTGATCGCTTTGTCTTTTTGTTGTAGGATCTTGATACAGGAATTCATACGTGCTTTCCACATTTTCTCCGCTGAGCTTGGCCCGCTTCGAGCCATTGCACAGACCGCAAACAGGAACCCGCTCATCCAAACAGCACAGAAGATAGATAAGAAGCAGATTGAGGGGCTGGCCCACCGTCTCAAACCGTTTGCAAACCTGTTGTGTGCGAGGGCGAGGTAAGCGAAGGCGCTGGTGCCGCAGCTTGCTTCACCAAAAATGTAGGGGAGCCATACCTGCATCACGTGATTCCAATCTCGCGTGCGCTCTCCAAAATCAATAATGAGCGGTTGCCCGTCAAGTCGGCAATTTAAACTCCAATATAGAGACCTGCTCACATGCGCGGTGTTCAGCAAAGGGCGCTTCGCGGATGGAGCGTTTGCGCCGGTAGGGCAGCACCTTTCGCCGCGGATGTTGAGGGTGCGGAACGTCACCGGCTTGTCACCGGCTGCATCGAGCACGGCGCGGTAATACGAGAAATCGCTTGGCAGTTCGGGGGAAAGTCGCCGGCAAGATGAACTGCAATTCGGTGCGAAACAGCCAGATGCCGGCGGCACCGGTCTCCTGGATGTGCGAGACCCGCATGTTAGTATCATATTCATCGGTAGAATCGTGTCAAAGTCGTGCGCTACGACACCTACGCGCACAACGATAATGGCACCGACAACGAAAATAACGACAGAGATTATATGGCGTCGCAAGAATGCCTCTCCGCGCTGCACTGCTAGAGCGCAAGATTAAAGTGCGTTGCGCAAGAGGGAAAGTATCAAGAGGGAAAGTATGATGTGTGTGGATGGCCCAGCGGACAAAAATTTGGGCTTGATTGGCTAAAGTAGCCCTCGCCGGCATGGTCGCGGAAAACTTCCCGATGCGCACGTATTCACTCAGGCTGTCCAAGCTGCGGTGCCTCGACACAGTCTGCCAGACCAGTAAATTCTATCTGTGTAGAGACGGACGGGCTCGCCAAACTGCAGGCCTCGGGGATCACCCTAATCGCCGCCGACAGCTAAACTCAAGCGAGGGATCGCAAGCGAGTGATTATCACTGAGAGATGGGCAGAGTGACTGCCGGTGTTGGTCAGCTGTTCGCCCCCAAGCATGTCATCGTTCACATGGATTCCGTTCAAATCGGAAACAGCTCGCATGAAACGCATTGTGCTCTGCGCCGACGGCACCTGGAACGTGCGCGACCAGGTGGACAAAGTGACGAAGAAGCGTCGCCCTTCAAACGTCACAAAGGTCGCGCGCGCAATACGCCCCCGCGCATCCAACGGGATCGATCAGGCTGTGTATTATCACGATGGCGTCGGCACGGCCGGCGGCGTGGATCGATTTACGGGCGGCGCATTCGGCGAAGGCATTGAAGCCAACATCCGCGAGCTTTATCGCTTCATTGTCTACAACTACGAACGCGGCGACGAGCTTTACTTCTTCGGCTTCAGCCGCGGAGCATTTACAGTCCGTACTCTCGCGGGCTTCATGAACAAAGTCGGCCTCATTCAAAAAGACGACGACTACTATGTCCCCGAACTGTATGATTGCTACGAGGGCAGTAAGGGCCCAGGATCCTCTGAATGGACTAAGGCCTTTCACAACATAAAAACCCCTCGTCCCTGTCCGCCGATTCGGTTCATAGGCGTTTGGGACACTGTCGGCGCGCTTGGCGCACCCGGATTCCTCGGCCAGTTCCTCAACAAGGACAAATACAAGTATCATGACGTCGGGCTGAATCCCCAAATCCAGAACGCCTATCACGCGCTTGCAATTGACGAACGTCGCAAGCCTTTCGAGCCCAACCTGTGGTCACGTCCGCGCGGCTGGACCGGCAAGCTCGAGCAGGCTTGGTTTCCCGGCGCCCACTGCAACGTGGGCGGCGGTTACACACCCGATGGGCTCGCCAATGAAGCCCTTCACTGGATAGTCGAGAAGGCGGAAAGCCTCGGTCTCGAGCTCGACGCCAACTATCTGCTGCATTTCACCCCGTGCTTTAACTCTGTCCTCCACGACTCGATGACCGTCACATACAGGGCGTTAGGTCAACGCCTCCGACCGATCGGCAAGCAGCCGGTGGACGACGGCGAAGTTCTTCACAAATCTAGTATCGATCGCAGAAACCTCGCGGAATGCCAGTATCATCCCGAAAATCTCGAAAACTTTCTCGAAAGTAGCGGTCCCATTACTCCGGCGAGCACGACTCGTGTACCGACCGGAACACCGTGTCCGCCTTTACCATGACTGGTAGTTACCGTCGCAGTCATCGGCTATGGCGCGTGATCGCTCTGTTCCAGTGCGCTCGGTCGGCGCTGGATTGCAGCTGATCGCATGATGTTAGCCGACCGGTTCATCAACCTAGGTTGCCGCCATTCGGCCCGGGTGCCGACGCCCTGCTTTTCGAGGGTCGAATGGCCGGTCGCATCAGAGAAAGCTTTGTGATAGGCATGATACCGTTCTTCCCGTGGCACCGACCGCCGCGGGGCACGGCGGCTCTGGACGCTTATAAGGTCGTCGTGAGGACGATCGGCGGCCCGTCGAGGCGCGGACGATGGACATGGCAACTGCCAGTAAGGGCAGCAACGTCCTCTTCATCAGCCACAACGCCGCCGACCGTCCCTATGCCGTGGCGATCGAGGCGGCGATCCATGAGCTGCTCGAAAGCGACACGTTGATCGACGTGCGCTACTCGACGAGTGATGAGGCCGGACCGCAGGGCGGCGAGCAGTGGCGGGACTGGATCTATCGTCAGGTGGTCGAGGCGCGTACTGCATTGATCGTGGTCACGCCGCATGCCCTAGGCAAGCCCTGGCTCCTGTGGGAGGCAGGGGCCTGTTGGGGTGCGGCGCTGGCTCAGCAGGCGGTCCGCGGAGTGTCTCCAGTCAGTGCCGGGGCGAACGCTAGCGATGGAATCGGGGCCAGGCTGCACGTCAGCATCGCCTACGGGCTGGCCGAGAACGAATGCCCGGATCCGCTGCGCGGCGACCAGATCATCCTCGGCGCGAATCTCGATCGGGTAAAATTCCTGCTGCAACGCATCCTCCAGACGCACAACATTCCTAACAACATCCTCTTCAAGGCCGGCGAGCGCATGCAAGAGGTGCTGCAGCGCTATCTCAAGGCAGTCCGCACCGCCCTACTGCAGGCCCCGTCCTTGGTGACCGAGGCCAACGTCCAGGATTGGCTCGAGCGGCTCGAAGAGCTGGTTCGTTCCGATCGTCTGTCGGAGCTCAAGGGCTACCAGCGCTGGATGACGCTCGCCTTCGGTCGCGACGGCGAGGCAGCCGGCGTCCCGATTGACGTACGACTGCACCGGCGGCTCGGCGAGCTGTATCTCGCCCAGAAGGACTTCGCGCGTGCTGCTGAGCAGCTCGGCCTCGCGCGGCGGGCGGCGCCGCGCGACGTCTATGTGCTGCGCCCGCTCGTCGAAGTAAGCATGAAGCGCCTTCTATCGGGGCCCACCAACGCGGCCGAGGCCACAGCTAAGGAAGACGTCGAGGCGCTGCTCGTGGCGATCAAAGATCTCGACCAAGAGGCATTCGTCTCGTCTCCGGACGCCGCCGCGCTTTACGGCAAGTACCTGCGTCGCGTGGCTGAGCAGCCGGAGCGCGCGGCCGACGTCTACGCGGCGGCGCTACGAGCAAGCCCCAATTCTTATTACCTCGCCGATCTCTTGGCGCAGACCCAGCTGGAGCTGGGCCGCAGTGACGAAGCGAAAGCCACCTATCGGCGGGCGATTGAAATCATCGACCGGCTTGGCGAAAAGAACGTTTGGAGCCAGGCGACTGCCGCGGCCGCGTGTCTCGCGCTGGACGACGTCGATGGCGCACGCAAGCGCGTTGCCGTCATCCCAGCGCTCGGTGCGATCAGTCGGGCCGAGCTCGACACGATCAGCTCCGGGCTTCGCGAGGTTGCCCAGCGCTCGGGCATCGCACAGACTACGATCAGCGAGGTCCTGACCGAGCTCTCCGCTGGAGGCGTCGCTGATCAAACGCAGTGATCGTCACTTGACGGGGCGGGTGCGATGGAATGCGAAGGCGTGATGAACATACGACCCGTGACGGTGGAGCTGCTCAGAGCCGGTCCACGGCACAATCAGCTCTTGTCGCCGCTGACTCAATACCTCGGGGTCTGCGGCAATGCTCCCGCCGGCAGGGTGACGCTGCCCTATGAGCATCGCGACATGGAGCAGCGGCTCCAGGACCTCAACTACCATGTCGTCGCCGACGACGACCCCTCCCGCCTCGACAAAGTGCTCGACCAGACGGGCGTCGAGATGGCGGATATCCTCTCGCTAATTCCTGGGCTGCCCGGCGCGCTCAACTCCGAGACCGAGCGGCCGCAAACGCTGACTCAGCTGCGCATCGTGCTATCGGCGTCGGAGCTCGCGATGCTGCCGTTCGAGCTGTCGAAAGTGCCTACGGGCGCCGGCGCGTCGGGCGGATGGCTGGCGCTCCAGGCCCGCATGCCCGTGTGCATCACGCGGCACATCCGGTCGGTATCCGCTGAGGGCATGCGATGGCCGAGCGACCCGCGGATCCTTTTCGTTGCCGGCCCGGACGTGCCCTTCGAACAGCATCGGCAAGCTCTGCTGGAGGCCTTTGCGCCCTGGCGCAATGTCGAAGGGTCGGTGGGCGATCGCCTGGTCGTCCTCGAACGAGCGACCCTCGCGGACATCGCCCAAGCCGTCAAGAGCGCGGCCGAAGCGTCCGTCCCCTTCACGCACGTGCACATCCTGGCGCACGGCGCCCGGCTGGACGGCGAGGACCGGTATTCTCCGGTTGGCGTCGAGCTGTATGACGAGGTGATTTCCGGGCGGCGTCTCGCGACCGCGCTGATCTCGGTGACCGACCTGGGCGTCGGCCGCCCGGCCGTGGTGGCGCTCATGACCTGCCAGAGTGGCCGGGTGGCCGATGTGCGCACGTCGTATGCGAGCTTGGCGCACGACCTGCATGACCAAGGCATCCCGCTCGTGGTGGCCTCCCAGTTTCCGCTCAGCGTGGAAGGCTCAGTGCTCTTCGTCGAGCGCTTCTGTAAGGGCCAGCTTCGGGGAGAGCACCCGCTAGTGTCGCTCTACGACGTGCGCCTTCTGCTGCACGGTCGCATGGACCGGCAGACGCACGATTGGGCCTCCGTTGTCGTCTACGAAGCCTTTCCGTCCGACTTGCCCGACCAACTCGAACATCTCCGATATTGGCAGGCACGGCGCGCGCAGGAGTGTGCGCTGCTACGGGTCGAGGCGCTGGCCCAAAACGGCTCCGACATAGCGGCCCCGTCAGGCAATGGCTCGACCCAGGAGCGCTATGCAGGACTGGTCGCGGACGCGCGCGCGGCCGGCAAGCGGCTGCCGGACCGCGGTCCCTACACGCTCGAATGCACGGGGCTGCGGGCCGCGGGATACAAGCGGCTCGCAGAGGCAGCCTTCCGGATCGCACTCATCCCAGGCGTCTCCGAGACATGGCGTCGCGACCTGTTCGCCCACTGCCTGGCTGGCCTGGAGGAGGCGCGGGCAGAGTACTGGCGGGCGACCAAGGCCTTCCTGGGTCCCACGTCCGAGCTCGCAAGAAGAAAAGCCAACCTGCACTGGCTGCTCGGCCAAGTGCTGTCGCTCGACATCATCTTGGATCGGCAGCTCGATACGGCGGCGTGGACGGCGGCGAGCCTCGCAGCCCAGGTCGATACGGAGAGCTCGAGCAACGACATCCGTGCCTGGGCTTACGTCAGCCACTCGGAACTGGCCCTGCTTCGCCTTGCTGACGCAACCATGTCGGACGACGATCGAGCCATAGAAGCCGCGAAGGCGCTCGACGATGCCACTCGCGTGGTGGAATTGCTCGGCCGGAGTTCCGAGCAAATCACGGCCACCAGTCGGCAATTCGAACGCTACATCAATTTGTGGGGCAATCCCGAGCTCGCCGATGCGCTCAAGAGCTTGGGGATTCCGCTGCGCGCGCACTGGCATGGCGAAAATGGCCTAATACCGACGGCAAAGCGGGTCGTTCAGGCGCTGCTCGGCCCGCACCGGCCCGCTGATAAAGCGCCCGCCACCAGAAACCGCGAAGCGGCGCCTGAATCCCCGACGGCCTCGACCGTGCGAGAACGCGCATCTGCCGCGCCGCCGCCCGCGCCCGCGCTGACGTCACTGATGTCGGCACCGGCCCACCTCGCGAGAATCGGCGGCTCCGCGGCCATCTTCCACATCGAGATGCTGCCGGCAGAGAACGGCGACTGTCTGTGGATCGAGTACGGAGACCCCGTGCGCCCGCACCGCATCGTGATCGACTGCGGCGCCGAATCGACCGCCGACATGCTCGCCGCGCGCCTCAAGGGGATCGGGGACCCGCTGAAGCTGTTCGTCCTGACGCACATCGATGCGGATCACATCAACGGCGTCGTGCCGCTTTTTGCGAAGCACGCTGCGGACGTTCGATGCGACGACATCTGGTTCAACGGCTGGCGACAGGTCAACTCGTTCCTGGGCATCAGGCAGGCAGAGCAGTTCTCCGACCTGCTCGAAAAGCATAACCTGCCGTGGAATCGAGCCATGACCTCCGCGGACGACAAGTACCCTGCGCCCGTGGTCATCCCGACCGGCGCGGCCCTGCCCACGTTCGAGCTCGGGGACGGCATGCGGCTGACGGTGCTGTCGCCGGGTGCGGATCAGCTCGGGCGCCTCGGCCACGATTGGAAAAATGCCCTGATGGAGCTGCGGCCGGAGAAGGCCATGCTCGGCCGCAAACAACCGCCGCCCGCGGTTACGGACTTGGCTGCCTTCAACCTCGAGCCGCTCGCCAACACGCCCGCGCGGAAGGATCCGAGCAAACCCAATGGCAGCAGCATCGCGCTCCTAGCCGAGTTCGACGGCCGCTCGGTGCTCCTCACCGGCGACGCGCATGCCGACGTGCTCGCGAAATCGATCCAGCAACTCCAGCGCGAGCGCGGGCGGGAGGGACAGAAGTTGAAGCTTGATGCGCTGAAGCTCTCGCATCATGGCAGCGCCAATGCAACGACCATCCCGCTGCTTGAGCTGCTCGATTGCCCGAGCTACCTCGTGTCGACCAACGGCAACATCTTCAGCCACCCGGACCGCGAGGCGATCGCGCGTGTCATCCTGCACGGCAACGATCAGCCTGTCCTTTGGTTCAACTATCGAAGCCCGCTGAACAAGCTCTGGGGCGAGCCGATCCTGCGCGAGCGGTACAAATATAAGGCCGAGTATCCAAATGAGGGCGAGAAAGGACTTCGCATCCGGCTTGAACGTCCCGAGGGTGCCTAGCCTAGATTGCGGCCCCAAAGAGCAGATGCGATAATCGGCAGATATTTGCGGACCTGCTCGCGATCGCGTTCCTTGTCCGCATCGTCGAGGTCCGCGTATTTCGTAGCGATCTGCTGTTCCCATCGCACCACAAGGTCGGCGGACAGGAGCAATGAGCCGTCAGGCTGGCGTGTGCACTTGCCATGCACATAGCGCTGCCACTGCGACCACCGCTCGTGTTCGACGGCTGCCAGCTTTTCTATTAGTCCGTGTAGTATGTCGTCGATGCGTTCGCGTTCCATGTTGATTTTTCACAACGGCAAAGACCGCATTCTTTCTCGGGGGTCCAGAGGCAGATGATCTTTCGAGGTTCCGCCCAACGGCAGAAGAAATATAGGTTACGAGAGTCAAGCCCGCCCCGCTTTCACCCATTCGGAGCAGTCGCGGTCGAAGGTCTCAGATCAGCGTAGGCTTCCAGTCTTCCAATTAGCCACCTGATTCAAAACCTTTGTTACATCCGCTACTGCCATATTGCGCGCAATAGAAGCGCGACGGTAAAGCGCGGCTTTAATGTGCTCAGGATCATACCGTTGCTGCTGGAACTGCCGGATTGCAATGACGTGGTGGAACAATGCCCGTTCGAGGCTTGCTTCAACCCCTTCCCCGCGTTCGTACATCGCAGCAAGCTGCTGATGACACAAAGGGTCTCCCGCAGTGGCACCACGCTGAAGCCAATCCAGCGCTTTTTCTCGATCCGCGGTGACGCCGTCACCTTTCCGATAAATTTCCGAAAGGGTCGATGCGGCCGCTAGATGACCGGCACTCCAGGCCTTTTCCAAATTCTCAACGGCCGTTGGCACACTCTTGCCGACCCCCTTACCGGAAAGATAGAGAAAAGCAAGCTTAGCCCATGCTGCCCCGTAATTAAATGCAGCCGCTTTCTGATTGTGGCCGTCGGATTGGCAGCGATGCCACCCGAGCGCCGCACAGGCGCGACGCTCGGAGACATGCAGCTGCGCTCGCACCTGCTCAATGCAGCCACGGCGACGCGCGGGGCTTAGGCTCTGGCAAATCTCCTATCTTTGCAGAGAACAGACCAACGACTGCGGCAGGACCAAGCCTGAGACATTGCCACTGAGATCCATTCGGGCGCGGTGCCGCGCTGCCGCGCTCGCAATTCTTATGGCTACGGCCGCATCGGCGCACGCGCAGCAATGGCCGATGAGAGCAATCAAGGTGGT
>Ga0126376_10002768_pt1 | contig 10032 bp, 10 predicted proteins | sample PanSoiMetPlot_15_FD_92760 | JGI IMG/M metagenome (GOLD analysis project Ga0126376, IMG submission 92760) | Tropical forest soil microbial communities from Panama - MetaG Plot_15 | ecosystem: Environmental > Terrestrial > Soil > Tropical forest > Bulk soil | place: Panama | collected 2016-02-17 | reverse complement strand
TTGTGATAACATCCGGGCGTAGTCCTGCATATCTTCCGCAGCTCGCGCATGCATATGGGCTAGCTGGGGAGCGGGAAAAAGCAACAAAGCTCCTGCAAGAGCTGCAAAGACTCTCAAAGAAACAGCACGTTGCCCCCCATGCTTTTGCTGTGGTCTTTGCCGGGCTCTGCGACAAGGAACAAACCCTCGCCTGGCTGCAAAAGGCATTCACGGCCCGCGACGAAGCGCTTCCTTTTCTCAGGGTGAATCCCAGGCTAGCCTTCCTGCATGATGACGACCGCTTCCAGGATCTCGTGCGACGAATGACGTTTCCCGAATAGGAAAGGCCGACGGAGAATTTCCGTTTCTGGATCGCCGACCAGATTCAGGCTGCCTGGCGTTTTCCGAACGATTAGAACCGGAATACAACTCCTGTGGAGAACCGAAAGTTGTTCTGCGAGCCGCCTCCGAACTGCGTCAGCAAGTAGTCTGCTTGAACCAGACGCCACCGAACCCTGTCGCTTAGCTCTGTATCGACGCCGCCTCCGAGGGCCATCGAGAACGACGAGCTCCCGAATCCTCCTGTGCTGTTATGGGCTCCGCCAAGCAGTAAATGTCCAAATGGCGATATGCTCGACGGCGATGAGATTTGTGGTCCGAAGAGAAACGTGTGAGTCGATGTGCCAATCCCGCGGATCGATCCGTAGTGCCCGTCAAAATCCGCCACCACGCCGAACCAATCCGTGTACTTATATTGCCCCGAGGCCTCCCATCCGGCCAGGTTGGCGCCGCGAAAGCGCATATAAGAAAAGCCGCCAAAAATTTCCGGTTCGTCCTGCGCTTGCGCGACGAGTGAAGCAAGGATGCACACTACAAACACCAGCGAGATTCTCCGAAGCATAGGGATCTTTCCTCCTAAGTTTTAGTCTTCGGCCAGATCCGTTAGTGACGAAGTGTTGTTTCCTTGAGTCCTAAAGTGGCACAACATCTGATGAAGACGAGCACTCGGCGCTGGCGAGCGCGCAACTTCGAAATCCAACTCCATCATGGCACAAGTTACTTGGCAGTAATCTTTAGATTCGAAAAGTAGCCTTCAGTACCCGGGCCGACCCATAGCGCGACTCCTCCTTCCTTTGGCTCGAGTTTCATATCGTTGACGATGAGACAGGGTTGATCAGCCCCGTGTACGTAAAGGCGTGCCTTGCGGCCTTCGATCTCGATCTTGTACTTGGTCCAGACACCGGGCTCCAGATCAGCGTACGACTCATATTTTTCCGGAGCCTCTTGCCGCGAGCGCGCGAAGTCAAAATCCGGGTTGGAACTGTATTGCGTGGAGTGATTCCGCCTGACTTGATCGTCGGCTCGGCCGTTGGTGGGTCTTAGATAAATGTACTCGTGCTTTCCATCCTCCTGGAGGCGAAAGGCGATGCCAATGAAGCCTCGCGCGGCTTCACCGGCGCTGGCGGCTGGTTTGCCAGCCAGGTCTACTTCGATCGTGCCATCTTTAAATGACGCGCCCTTGATCACCGCGTACGAAGTGTCATTTGCGGCGTGCGGATCGGCGAGGACCTGAATGGCATTTCGGCCTTTGTAGTTCGTCTGTGCGATTGATACGTTCTTTCCTTCCAATCGATCGACACTTTGGGCTGGGAGCGGGAGGGTGAGGAGCGCCAATAAGGCACCGCGGATGAGCGTGAATGGGTGAGTCACGAGCGAGTCCTCCGGGTCAATAGACGGAGATCCGCCTAATTGGTGAGGCCCCAAAAGGCGCGGCGCTAATCTTCCAGCGACCTTACCTAGGCCAGAGCAGGCTAAACGTCTCCGCTGTCAGCAGTGCGTAGATTAAGGCGTCGAAGAGGTGCTTCAGCGTTACTACCCAGGTCTGACCTTTCCAGATTGATTCCTGAAAGTTGCCGAAGCCGTAGGCCAGAAACGCTGCGACAGCGAAGAAGTGGAATACGTGGTGGTGCTCTTCACCCGGACGGAGAACGGTGATGGCGAAGCAGCCGATTACGACGCTAATCAGCAGGCATAGACCGAACCATAGTCCGAGGTACTTGCCCATCGCGGGTTGTCCGCTGGGAAGGATGGTGATCAGGCCGACCGGTCCGCGTTTGAACTTCTCGATCACCTCGGGCGACTTCATGTCTTTGTGCGTGCAGTGCGGGAAGTGGTAGACCGGTCCGGGAGTTACGCTAACGGCTCGCAACGCGTCACTCACCTTCTCTTCATCGGGAAGCTTGCGGTAATCGCTTCTGTGGTAGGGGAGCACCATGTGGATGATCGAGCTGGCGATAAAAACAACGACTGCTGCGAACAGAATGGGAAGCCACAGCGCCGTAATCGAAACCATCATTCCTCCTGGGAAGCAAAGGTGTGCCCGAAATGGTCAGGCTGAATTACCGCCTGGCGTAAGCGCGCCAATTGTAATCATCATGGGCTGGCAGTCAACTGCCTTCTCCACTGTCGAGAGGCTTGAGGTCGTGGCTCGGATCGGGACGAACTTCCCGCAGATTGCGGTAGAGAAGGACCTGCCCAATGATAAGGATCAGGATTCCGCCAGCGAATCCAGTAATGGAAAGAGTTTGCAGGGACTGGATACGCGATGCGTCTGCGTTCGATGCCGTTTCCAACTTGCCTTTCGCCAATCCGAAAAGGTAAGCATGCTGCGCGGAAACCAGGAATCCGAGCGTGATGAGCACATAAGCGACGAGGTTCATTGCGAGACGCTTCATAGAGGCTCCATTTCAGAAGAAATTGGTGTTTCTGGACTTTCCATTGTTGGAACCGCAAAGTAAGCCAATTTAATATCGCCCGATGCGGCCGTCGACTGTAAAAGAATTGAGTTTTTGGAAAGAGCAACTTGGTCGTGTGCCGGACTCCTTATGGGAAAACATCGACCTGGAGACGCTGGTTTTGGCTGAGAGCGGGTTGGCCGAAGTTCCCGAGCAACTTGGAACCCTAAAGAAACTCCGCGTGCTCGACCTTGGGCACAATGTCTTGACGAGCGCGCCTGAGTGGCTTGGCGATCTCGACGGGCTAACGGACTTCCTTTATCTGCACGACAACCGTTTGACCTCGTTGCCAGCTTCGATGGGCAAGTTGACCAAACTACGGTATCTCAATATCAGCAAGAACCAGTTCACGACGTTGCCTGAGGCTGTTATAGCAATGGAGAATTTGATCGAGTTGCGTGCGGAGGACAATCAGGTGACCGCAATTCCCGATTCGGTCGGGCGCTTATCGCGATTGCGAGAATTGCATTTGCGGAATAACCAGCTTACTTCGTTGCCGGAGTCGATTGGTAGGCTTCGCGAACTGCGTCAGATTGACCTTCGCTCGAATCCATTGGTCTCGTTGACCGCGAGCATCGCTTCCCTTCCTCGATTGGAAAGGCTGGATTTGCGCTGGGTGGAGACTCTGAAATTGCGGGATGGATCTCCGAGCTGGAGAAACGCGGCTGCATGATGTATTGCTGAATCCGCTATTAGCTCGGCCTGCATTTACCCACGATCAGAGTGATGTCATCCTGCTGCTCGCTGGGACAGAAGTGTCTGACGTCCTCGATGATTGCGTCCATGGTCTCGTTTGGCGACAGCTTGCGGTGGCGTCTCATCGCGTCGACCAGATGCTCTTCTCCAAACTCCTCTCCATCTCCGTTGCAGGATTCGGTTATGCCGTCGGTATAGAGTGCAAAGGTGTCTCCGGGGAGGAGCCGGCATTCGCCGATTGCGCAGTCCCATAACGGGAACATGCCCAACACTGTGCTTGTAGAATCAAGCTTGTCGATGGAGTTGTCTGCGCGGAGAACCACTGCGGGCAGATGGCCACAATTGGCATAGCGGAGACGTCCCGCTCGGTCGTCGTACTCGGCGAAGAATAAGGTGGCGTAGACGCTTTCGACAGTATTGGCGTAGAAAAGTTCATTCACCGATCGCAACAGCCGCTCCGGTTCTTCCAGCGCGATTGCGCACTGGCTGCGCAGATTGGCTTGCAAGTTCGCCATCAGGAGAGCGGCGGCCATGCCCTTGCCGGCCACGTCGGCTATGACAAGTCCGAGCCGCTCCTGGCCGAGATTTAGGAAGTCGTAGTAGTCACCGCCGACGGAACGAGCCTGCAGGCACGTCCCCGCATATTCCAGCGTCCTGAGTTTTGGCTGTGCCTGGGGGAAGAGCCGCGACTGAAATTGCTTGGCAATTTCGAGTTCCTGTGCGGCGCGCCGCTCAGCCTCGAGCTTTACCTCGTTGGCACGTCGCTGCTTCTCGATCGCCCGGCTTACCTCGTCGATGCTTACAAGTGCGAAGGAGTTTCCATCGATGTCCTCGAAGCGGGTGAAGACTCCGCCCCAGATGGGCTTTTGTTCGTTCATCGAAGCCAGTTCAGGATTCGGGTTTGCCAGGTCGTACTGCACGCGTCGAAGGCGCGGGGTAAAGCGGAAGCGCACTCCGCGAGCGCTCCACTCGACGTACTTTGCGGCCGCGTCCTCGGTAACGAACACGACCTCCGTGGAGCGTCCGATGAATTTGAACTCTTCAGAATCTGATTCCGGGGCGATAAGCGAGAGCACTGCCGAGCCATCAGGCGGTGAGACCGCTACCCATCGCTGACCAGATTGCAAGCGGGCATCAAAGGCGAGTTCGAATCCAAGTTTATCCACATAGAAGCGCACGCTGCGATCCTGGTCGCGTACGTAGACATTGACCGCATGGATGCGGAGATACTGAGCATGGCGCTCTGACTGAAGCGGCGTGGGATCCAACAGGGTGACTGAGGCGGAGCCTGCCATGGAGCGTTCCATTATGACGTTGGTCGGCCGTATTTGACTGTCAAAAAATTTAGGGCCTGTTGCCAGGGTTGCCGACGAAGTTTCATTGAATGAACGGACTTGGCAGCCCAGGCAGTAGAGACGCAGCATCCAGCGAGCGCCCCTCCTGGCAGTCGCCGGGGAACCGGCTGAAGCAGGTGATGGGCAAATCTGCTTTGCTGCAGATGATCGAGGCAACGTGCGTGCTTCGGAATCGATTTCGCTATCAGAACAGGCTCGCCATTTAGAATCGTGAATTCGCGTCACATCGCGAAACACTCATGTCAAAAGCACGCGCACAGAAAATCAAAGTCATCATTTTCGATGTTGACGGGGTTCTTACCGACGGCACGCTGTGGTTTTTTCCCACGCCGAAGCAGAACGGATTCCAGGAAATCACGGCTGGCGAAGTGAAGGCCGACGCCAGCGGCTACGAGATCGTTACCGTAAATACCTTCGAGGGAAAGGGCTTCAACGCTCACGATGGCGTGGGCATGTCGCTGGCGCGACTTGCCGGATTGAAGCTGGGAATCATTACCAAGCGTGCCTCTGAGGCAGTGTCGATGCGGGCGCGCGAGCTTCGCATCCACCATGTCTTCCTTGGACAGGACAACAAGCTGGTTGCGTTGGATCAGATCCTTGCTGCTGAGAAGATCACGGCAGAAGAGGTTGCGTATGTGGGCGACGACATCATCGACCTTCCGGTGATGCGTCGATGTGGCTTGGCGATCGCCGTGCCGAATGCGCGTAAGGAAGTTCGCGATGAATCGCACGTTGTAACAGATCATGCAGGTGGCGACGGCGCGGCTCGCGACGCCATCGAGTTCATTCTGCGAGCGCAGGGAAAATTGGAGCAGGTGCTCGAGAAATATCTGTCGGAATCAACTTCGCCGGAGTTGCGAGGAAATTAGAACGCGAGAAGATTAACGCCCGCATCCTTCGCCAAGGTTTTAGCGAATATGCGGGCGTTGATTGTTTACTACTGCGGAGTCGCAGCAATAGCGGCGGCGGCATCTACAAAACCGAAGCCCGAGTCGTGGTCATATCCTGCCGGTAGCGGCGAGAAGACCGAATTGCCAGGTCCCGGCACTACCTGAACTTCGCGCTTGGTCATGTCGTGCGCCGTATTGCTCAGGATCGTATTTATCTGTGTCGCAGTGAGCGCCGAGTTCTTTTGGAGCATCAGCGCCGCAACACCTGCCACATGGGGAGCCGAGGCCGAGGTGCCGAAGAAGTTGGGCAGCTCGTCCGCAGGATTGTCGAGGCAAGGGGTAATGAACGTGCTGATCGGGCTATTACAACCATCTCCATCGTCATCATCGAAGCTCGAATCGAAGAAGAAGAAAGTTGTGTTGCCGCCGTCAGGACCAGTGAAGCGCGGTGTGTTGCGAACATCTGGTGAGGCGAGAGGAACACCGTATTTGTCGAGGTAGATCGGCACACCACCTGCTGAGGAAAAGTTCCTCAGGCAAGCACCCGGATTGCAGGCGCCTGGAGTGTCGTTCACCAGGTTCGAGAAGTAGCTATCGAATCGTGGCGTCAGATACCAGGAGCTAGCGCCAACCGCCGCTACGTTATGAGCATTGGCATGCCCATAGGAAGCTCCGCTCTTGGTATTGTGGGAGACGATCTGGAGAGCTCCAGCTAATTCGAAGTAGACATACTTGACGTGCTGAGGGGCAGTACCCGCTGCGCGTACAAAGCGCAGCAAGAAGTCTCCGCTTTTGCTCTTGGGACCCGTTACAACGAGCACCGCGATATCCACGGCATCGCGCCCGATGTTGCGGGCACCTGTGACTTGACAGGTGATACCGCGCGCCATTCCCGGCGGACAAAGGGGTAAGAGGGTGCCCTTGTCGTCATAGATTAGCATGTCCATATCGCCGGTGGCGCCACGCGGCGAGTCGCCGTTCGGGTCCTTCAGTTGCGCATAGGTTGTAGAGGACCGGAAGGGCTGGTCCCATTGGAAGCTGAAGAGAATCACCGCCTGCCCATTGGACTGGGTGACATGGATCTTTTGCAGGGTGTCAGTACCGGTTCCCTCCTGGAAATTGTGGGCGCGCAGTACAAATGGTTCACCATTGCCGTTGAGATTTGCGCTGCCCGGAGCCCCTACTAAGGTCTCACGGTAAACCGATTCGTAGGACTGGCGCGCTTCGTTTCCGGCCGAAGAGAAATACACCGCCCCGTTCTTTACTGCCTTATCGGCAGCCTGAGCGATGATGCCGTCGGAGAACATGTTTTCGGCGAAGTAGATCACGTCGTCGACGATCACATTTGAGCCAGCGGCCTGCAACTCAAGTATGCCGTCGGCAAAGTCTCTCAGGCTATTGAACGCAGTATGGAATTTCTGCGAGGCTCCTGGCGCAACGTCATGTGCAAGTTGCACCATGGCTCGTCCCTCGTCGGTGCCAGGGCATCCACCGTTATCGAGCACTTGGACGTTCGAGGGGACATCATGGGTAATGGCGTCCTGCGCGGCAGTCGAGGTTGGAGCACCTGGTAGGAACGCGGGAGGATTGCAGTTGTAGCTATCAGACATCACGCCAATAGTGACGCCGGTGCCGTCCAGACCGGTGTTAGCGCGTGCTCCGTCGGCATTCATTGCGGCATCACCCTGACTCACGACCCTGCCTTGCGAGGCTGCTCGCGTCATGCCAAGCACCGCGTCCGCGTATTCTAATGACGAAAGCGCGGCCAATTTTCCGAGAGCACTCACTGGTACCTGCGCTGAGATGAGCGGTCCCGCAGCATTAATGTTCTCCGCGCCAAGACTAGCGAGACTGCTGCTTAAACTCGTGGGATCGTTGGCGTACATATCGACACCAACCTTGTCACCGTGCACCTTCAGGACAGGGTTGGTGGTGCTGAAGGCTTTTTTGTTTGGGGACTGTTGATACTCCTCGTACAAGTTCGCGAGCCAGGGCCCGATCTTTTGAAGAGGCCCATTCTTCACACTGTCGACAAGCTTCTCCTCAGGTGTAGAGGTTGCCGCTACCGCGAATTGCGCGGCAGTCATGAACAAAAGAACTGTGAGCCGGACACTCGCCTTACATGTAATTCGCATAAACCTTAATCCTTGGGTTAATGTGTGCCGTGCTGCGTCTTGAGTCGCGGCAGGGGGTCCAAAAGGTACCACAATATGGAAGATAGCTGGTCCTATCGGACCCTAGATTTTGCTAGTCTCTAAAGCCTTTATTGAGGCCGGAAAGAGAGAATGTCCCTTGTTTTCGACGCTCTGGCCCCAGAATGGCGGAGTCAGTCCCGACAGGCATAATGCTTGCGCTGACCGATGGTGTTTGATTCCTGGCTTGAGGGCCCGACAGGGCACGACTAAACTCTCGGCTGAGAATCCTTCGATTTCTGATTTTGCGGCTGTGGGTAATCCTGTCCACAACGATGTATTTCCCGTGACGCGGCACTCAGTGTTGCTCGCGATGCGCAGCGACGATCCGGCACAGCGCAAGTGTGCGGCCGAGACAATCGCTGCAACCTATTGGAAACCGATCTACAAGTACGTGCGACTGAAGTGGAATTTGGAGTGTGCAGCCGCGCAGGATTTCACGCAAGAGTTCCTGCTGCGTTTGATCGAAAAGGACTTTCTCGACTCCTTTGATCCGGCGAAGGCGCGGCTTAGAACTTTCCTGCGAACTTGCGCTGACCGGCTTTATCTGAATCAGGTCCGCGATGCGCAGCGCCAGAAGAGGAATGGCGGTACGGCGATTCCTCTCGATTTTGACGAGGCTGAGCAGGAGTTCGCTAAACGCAAAACGCCGGCGTCGCCGGAAGCATATTTTGAGAAGGAATGTGTGCGCCACTTGTTATCTCTGGCAGTCGAGCGTCTGCGCGCAAAGAGTGAGTCATCCGGAAAAGCAGTTCACGTCAAGATCTTTCACGACTACGACCTCAATCACGACGCGGACACCGTCCCTTCCTATTCAAAGCTTGCCGCGAAATATCAATTGCCTGCCACTGACGTGACGAATTACCTCGCCTGGGCTCGCCGTGAGTTCCGGGCCTGTGTTCTTCAGCAGCTTCGCGAGATGAGTGCGACGGACGAGGAGTTTCGCCGGGAAGCAAAATCCATTCTGGGAATCAACCCAAAATGAAATGGCTGGGCGACGGCACCGTTGACCGCCTGCAGGCCAACATGCAGGTGCCCGATCTCAGCGGCACGCGCTACCAGGCCATTCGCTTTTTGGCCAGCGGAGGTATGGCCGAAGTCTGGCTTGCTGAGGATACGGTGCTGCAGCGGAATGTGGCGTTAAAGGTGCTCGATGGGAACGATTCCGCGGAGCTCGCATCTCGATTGTTGCGCGAAGCTCACATTCTGGCAGCATTGGAGCATCCGGGGATCGTCCCAGTTCATGACGCTGGAACCCTAGCCGACGGAAGAGTCTTTTACTGCATGAAGTACGTGCAGGGTCTGCGCCTCGATGACTTTCTGACAAGGGTCCCCGCGCTTACCGACCGCTTGCACCTGCTGTTGCGCATTGCGGAGCCTGTAGCATTTGCGCATTCGCGAGGCATTATCCATCGCGATCTCAAGCCCGAGAACGTGATGGTTGGCCCATTTGGGGAAGTGCTAGTAATGGATTGGGGACTCGGCAAGGTTTTCAACGAATCAAGCCTGGAATCAATCGGCGCACAAGCAGTCGAGTCTTGCCGTGAAACTGCTCACCAGGCGAACGCGCCGACCACGAATCATGGAAGCGTACTGGGCACGCCGGGGTACATGGCTCCTGAGCAATTACACGGCGAGGTTACGCGGACGGATCAGCGCACCGATGTTTACGGTCTCGGCGCAATTCTTAGTTTCATGACTAGTGATATCTCGCGCGTAGGAACGCGGGCGCCTCGGCCGATCAGCGCGATCTCTGCAAAGGCCATGTATGCCGATCCAAGTCAAAGATATAGCTCGGTGGAAGCGTTTACTGCCGACATCGCGAAATATCTCGCGGACTCGCCTGTGAGCGCATATCGTGAGAGCCCGTTCGAGCGAATGGCAAGGTTGCTCAATCGACATCGCACCGCTGTAATCCTGATCGCTGTTTATTTACTAATGAGGCTCCTGTTTATTTTGTTCTCCCGACATTAAAGGAATCACAAAATGCGGGTAATAGAACTCAAGAGAGAACATCTCGACGGAGGCAGGTATGAACAAAGTAATGGTCGGAATCATTCTCGGCGCGATTCTTGGGACGCTCGACGGAATGACGGCTTGGTTTACTCCCGCGGCAAGGCCAGGA
>Ga0126376_10002766_pt1 | contig 10033 bp, 9 predicted proteins | sample PanSoiMetPlot_15_FD_92760 | JGI IMG/M metagenome (GOLD analysis project Ga0126376, IMG submission 92760) | Tropical forest soil microbial communities from Panama - MetaG Plot_15 | ecosystem: Environmental > Terrestrial > Soil > Tropical forest > Bulk soil | place: Panama | collected 2016-02-17 | reverse complement strand
CGGACCTGTCCATAACCTCTGTCTCGCCTCACCACTCCAACTTGTGGTTATGGTTCCGGGCACGCGCGCTGAGGCATTTTCCAATGACTTGAGCGAGTGCGGCTTCACCTGTCCCTCCGGGGAGAGGTGAAGGGCGACGCGGCGAAGTCTTTGATTCAACCATATCGAAGTCTCTAAAACCCCGCCCGCGGAACGACGAACTGAGAGGATCGCGTTAATGGCCAGCTATCCGCTGATCGACATCTACTGTCACATCTACCCTGAGAAATTCTTCGAGGAAATGACCAAGTTGTCACCGCAGACGCAGAATCTGGGCAAGCGCCTGCGCACGATCACCAAGCTTTTCGACCTCAACGAGCGGTTCCGCGAGATGGACCAGTTCGGCGACTACCGGCAGATCATTTCGCTGCCCAATCCGCCGATCGAGGACATCGCGTCGGGCGAGGCTGGCCTGCGCCTCGCCCGCATCGGCAATGACGCGATGGCTGACTTGTGCGTGCGGCATCCTGACCGGTTTGCCGGCTTCGTGGCGGCAGTGTCGCTCACCAATATCGAGGGTTCGGTTGCCGAGGCGACGCGGGCCATCGGGCAACTTGGCGCTTGTGGCATCCAGCTGTTCACCCCTCTCGCGGGCCGGTCGCTCGACGAGCCCGCGTTCGCTCCGGTGTTCGCCGCCATGGCGGGCTTCGACCTGCCGATCTGGCTGCATCCGGCGCGCACCGCCGCCATGACCGACTACCCGGCGGAGGAAAAATCCCGCTACGAGATGTGGTGGTGCTTCGGTTGGCCCTACGACACTTCGGTGGCGATGAGTCGGCTCGTATTTGCCGGTCTGTTTGATCGCCATCCGGGCATCAAGATCATCACCCACCACTGCGGCGGCATGATCCCGTATTTCGACGGCCGCGTCGGCCCCGGCCTCGACGTGCTCGGCGCCCGCACCAGCGGCGAGGACTATACTGGCGTGCTGGCATCGCTCAAGCGTCCCCACCTCGAATATTTCAAGGAGTTTTACGGCGACACGGCCATGTTCGGCGGCCAATACGGCATTCCGTGCGGCCTCGCGTTCTTCGGGCCGGATCACATTGCTTTCGCCACCGATACGCCGCTCGGACCGATCGCGCCCACCATCGCGGTGATCGACGGCCTCGCCATCGACGAAGAGGCGCGGCGCAAGATTTACGTGGGGAATGCGGAGCGGCTGGTGAAGCGGAAGTTGAGCTGATTGCGACCGCTCTCGTGAAAATGCGTGGGGCTTGCGCGGAGCGACCCATCACCGACAGCCCGTGAAACAGCCATGACGGGTTTCGCTCCGCTCAACCCTTCTGCAAGTTTAGGCTCACCCCGTCACAGTGCCGCAAAATCGATCGCCTTGTCTTTGTTGAGCGTGCGGTGCACGGGGGGCAACGGATATTTGAGGCCGCTCGCACAATTAAACAATACGGCGCGCTCGTGACGGCCGATGCGGCCGTCGGCGAGGCTTTGCTTGTACGCCGCATAGGTAGCGCCACCCTCCGGGCACATCAGGAAGCCTTCCACGCGGGCCACTTCATCGACAGCGGCCGTGATAGCGTCGTCCGTGACCGCGATGGCGAAGCCGTTGCTTTCGCGCACGGCGCGCAGGATCAGAAAATCTCCGATCGCCTGCGGAACCCGGATGCCGCTCGCGACGGTGTGGGCATTCTCGAAGCGCGGCGCGTGCTCAACGCCGGCCTCGAATGCCCGCACCATCGGGGCGCATCCTGCGGCCTGTACGGCGATCATGCGGGGACGTTGGGCGCCGATGAAGCCGATTGCTTCAAGCTCCGCAAAGGCCTTCCACATGCCGATCAACCCGGTGCCGCCGCCCGTCGGATAGAAGATAACGTCCGGCAGCTCCCAGCCCAATTGCTCGGCGAGTTCCAACCCCATGGTCTTCTTGCCTTCGATGCGGTAGGGCTCCTTGAGGGTCGAGACATCGAACCAACCCACCTTCTCCCTTCCGGCGCCGACAATCTTGCCACAGTCATCGATCAAGCCATTGACCCGATAGACGGTCGCACCCTGCAGCGCGATCTCGCTGACGTTCACTTCGGGGGTGTCTTCCGGACAGAAGATCGTGGTCCTGATGCCGGTGCGGGTGGCGTAGGCTGCAAGCGCTGCGCCCGCGTTGCCGTTGGTCGGCATCGCCATGTGCTCGATGCCGAAGGCCTTGGCCATGGACACCGCCATCACGAGGCCGCGGGCCTTGAACGAGCCGGTCGGCAGCCGTCCTTCGTCCTTGACCAGGAGCTCGGCGGTGCCAAGCCTCGCGGCGAGCCGTGGCAGTCCAAGGAGCGGTGTCATGGCTTCGCCCAGGCTGACGATGTCCTGCACGCGGCGGACCGGCAGCAGCTCGCGGTAGCGCCACAGGTCGGGCGCACGCCGCGCTAGTGCCTCCTTGCTCAGCGCTTTGGCGACCGCGGCAAGATCATAGTGCACCAGGAGCGGCTTGCCGGCGCGTGACAGATTGTGCACCGCATCCGCCGCATGGCGCTCGCCCGTGTAGGCGCATTCCAGATGGGTCACGAAGGTCGGCCGTTCGGCCGTAAGGTTCTCCTCGTAATGCAACTGATCATCTCCCAGAATTGCGGTACATTTCGCCCGGACTGTATTTCATGACGGAGCCCCATCATGACAAGGACAATGACATGCGCCGCAACGCTGGCCACAGTGGTCCTGGCGTTTTCGGCGATTGCTTTGGCACAGACCGCGCCGAGCTTCGAGAAGAGGAACTACAACTACTCCGAGTGGGCCAAGGGCCGCTTCTCTGAGGCCGTCACCGTGAGCTTTTCAGGGCCCGCCAAGATGATTTTCCTGGCCGGCGTCGGCGCCGAGGACGAGAACGGCAAGCCCGGCGACATTCGCTACAAGGACGATTTCGTCGCGCAATGCCGATATGCCTACGACAAGATCAGGCGAGCACTGGAAAAGAACGGCGCCGGGTTCGGAGATATCGTCAAGATCGTGAGCTATGTCACCGACATGCGCTTCCAGGCCGACTACGGCAGGTGCCGTTCCGAAGTCTTCGGCTCGACACCGCCGCCGGCGCACACACTCATCAACATCGTGCAACTGGCATGGCCCGGAATGATGATGGAGGTCGACGTAACCGCGATGGTGCCGCTGAGGTGAAGCGGCTTGCGCCACCATGCAGAGAAGGCCGGATACTTGCTTTCGTCGAAAGGGCATGCATCGGTGGCCATCGAAAGCACCGCGAAGATCTTGATAAGCCGGAAACCCCTTCAGGATGGCTTACGAAGTCGATGGTCAGGTGACCACCTTGAGGGGAACCGACGCTTACAGGATCGCTGCGGTGCACGATGCGCGTGAGGTAGCGACCGCCTTGGCGTGTTCGCAGAGTTTGAAACAAACTTAGGCCGCGAACGTCAGCTTGAGGGCATTGCGAGGAGCCAAGGCTGAAGGCGTCTACAACGGCCGACCTGCCTCGACAGACGCGGCCAGGGTGCGCGCCATGAAGGCACGGGGGCCACCGAGATAGCAAAGGCGCTCAAGATTGGGCGGGCATCGGGTGTATCGAGCACTCTAAGCCAGGGCAAGCAGTAGCAGGGACGTAGCCACCCGGAACCGAAGGCGATAACGCGCCGTTTGGCTTACGAGGTGTGCCGTGGCCAGTGTTACGCACTTGCGTGAGCTAGGTTTCGAGTTATTCGAGTTGTTACCGGATGCGATCCTCGCAGTAGATCGGCAGGGCGTCATACAGTACGCTAATCGTCAGGCGGGCCTATTGTTCGGGCATGATCCGGCAACCCTCGTGGCGGCATCCGTCGAGACACTGATACCGGAGCACCTGCGGGAACGTCACATCGCCGATCGCGCCAAATACGATTTCGAGGCGCGTATCCGGCCGATGGGTACGGGCCTCGACCTTGTCGCCTGCCGCGCTGATGGGACGACGTTTCCGGTTGACATCATGCTGAGCCCGCTCAAGCACCTCGCCGAACCGATGGTGCTCGCGGTCGTGCGTGACATGACGGCGCGCCAAGCCGCTGAGCTGTTGCGAAGGCGGGAGGTCAATCATCGCGCCAAGAACATCTTAAGCGTTGTTCAGGTCATGGTGCAGCAGACCAAAGCAAACTCGTGCGAAGAGTATGTTTCACGGCTCGGGGAGCGCATTCGGGGCCTGAGCGCGAGCTACGACTTGCTGGTCAAGAACGAATGGCAAAGCGCTTCGCTCGCCGAACTTGTGCGCGGACAGCTCGCTCACTTCGGTGATCTTCTGGACGCCCGCATCGCCATGCAAGGCCCAGATTTAACGATTAAATCGGCGGCGGCCCAGGCAATCGGCATGGCACTCCACGAACTCGCCACTAATGCCGCCAAATACGGCGCTCTCTCCACCGATACAGGCCATGTCGCCATCATGTGGGGCTTGAAGCGGGCTGGGGATAACAGACATCGCTTCACAATGGAATGGAGCGAAAACGGCGGTCCTCCAGTTGCGACCCCGACGCGGCGTGGATTTGGCTGGCGCGTGCTCTGTCAGCTGACGAAGATGTCCCTTGAGGCAGATGTTACACTCGAATATCCGCCCACCGGGGTGGTTTGGCGGCTCGAATGCCCTGCTGATCGGGTTCGTGGAGGGCCTCGCTGCGCGGCAACCAACGTCACACACCAACCGCAAGAGGCCTTAGCGCGTTCGCGAGGCGGCTGAAACCTTGACGGATATTGTGCGCACGTATGGGGGTTGCCCACACCACCATAGCGAGGCTCTAGCCAGTATAGATTCCGTGCTCGCCTTCGCTTCGCCTGGAATGACGCCCTTTCACGAAGGTTGACGACATCACTTCCGCGTCGGCGCAAAATAGCGTAGGTCCGGCGGCGGCTGGTTCTTCTTCGACGGCATCAGCAGGTCATCCCCGCTCAGGAAATAATCCTGACCGCCGATCAGGACATGGTGATTGTCCTCCGAGCAGTTGTATTCCAGCCGCGCCGAATCGTGGTCGCGGCGATAGCGTTTCGTGATCGTCCACGGCCGCGTCAAGGCGTGGTCGATGACGGTGATCTCGTCGTTAAGCGCATTCGGATTGCCCTTGTCTAGAAACAGGCGCTCTTTCACGACGGTCTGATTGTCGGCATGGAATGGCATGCCGGTGCCCTCATAGGTTCGCGGGCCTTTGAGGCCGCGCGTCTCGACCTCGAGGACGTCGAACCGGCCGTCGCCATCCGTATCGATCCACTTGCCGATCGAAAGCCCAAGGAAAGTCGGCTCGATCTCTTTTGGCCAATCGTGTCCGTCGGTGAGAACGCGCCGCGGCATTGAATGAGCGAACAGCATGTAAGTTGCCGCGGGCGTGACGACGATCTCCATGTCGAACACCACCGTCATGACTCGCGGCATCGCGAACGGCACGCAGCGCGACGGCGCATCGTTGCCTTGTCCACCGGCTTTCTGATCCGCAAGGCTGGCCTCAAAGATCACCTGATACTCCCGCGTGAACGGCGGCTCCTGGGCAAGGCCCAGCGGCTTCGTCTGATCCCATTGATTGCCGACCCCGACCGGCTTGCGCCACACTCCGGAGAAGTCCGGATACTTGCTTTCGTCGAAAGCGCATGCATCGGTGGCCATCGAAAGCACTGCGAACACCACCGCCACCGCCGTTGCGAGACCAATACGGAAATCCATACCCTTCTCCCCAAACTTCTTTTCGGTGCGCACTGCCGCTGCCAGCACCCCCTCCCTGCCCTCCATCGCAGGTTAAGGTCGCCATGTCGCAGCTGATGACATGGCAGACTTAAGCTCGCGCGCCCTTGCCCACCCTGTGTGGAAGGTTGGGGAGGCGATGCAGTTGACGCTTCCGTCGAAGGACAGGTCGCCCGAATATACATCGTGTGACGCAGACGGGAAGGGAGCGCCTCGGCCTAGATTTTTGGACATGCATTGCCCGCCATGCTGGCTGGCGCGAGCCTGCCGTCTTTGGGATTCGACCGCGCCGTCCCGCCGCCGTGGCTCGACAGACATCCCTGTGCCGCAAGAGCATCTTTCCTCGATGGTGAAGTAGCGCCGCACACCGTCACAGAGCTGTCGTACCGCTGTGCTCCGATTCGGTCGAACCGTTCAGCCGCGGGGCTCCAGTGCAGCGCTCCCACCTCCGTGACACCGTGTTGAGCGTCACGCGCCAGGCGTTCAGTGGCGATGACATGCGCCGCGATGTTCTTGCCACCTCAACAACACCCGCATTTCGATGAGGTCACCCTCCGTGTCATCTGGTCGTGAAAAGTTGATCCTCAAACCCGGCCCAGTGGTCGAGACCATTGACAGGCTAGTAGCGCGGATCTTTGAGCGATTCGGCGATTGCGGGCTTTACAGAGTATGTGTCCAGCTCCTTGGAATCGCGAAGAAGGATACACGACGCGCAGTTAGGATAACACGCGCCTACATCTGGCTGCGCGCGCTCGTTTTCCTCACGCTCGTTGCAGGAGTCGCCCTCCTGGGATGGGTGCTGATGCTGATCGACTTCACCAAGACCGCGGCCGATAGCGTTTCTTCTGCGGTGCAGGGCCTTGAGGCCGCCGGCAATCTCACCGTCCTCACAGGGGCCGCGATTTTCTCGCTGCTCAAGCTCGAAGAGCGCCTCAAGCGCCGCCGTGCTCTCGCCGCGTTGCACGAGCTTCGCTCCATCGTCCACGTGATTGACATGCATCAGCTGACGAAGGACCCGAGCAAGTTTACCGTTCGGGCGAACACGCCATCGTCTCCGCCCCTTCTGCTCAACGAATTTCAAATGACGCGATATCTCGACTATTGTTCCGAAATGTTATCGCTGACCTCAAAGGTTGCGGTGCTTTTCGGTCAAAGTCTTGACGATCGGGTAGTCGGCGAAGTGGTCAGCGATATCGAGCGCGTCGGCGCCGGGCTTTCGCAAAAGATTTGGCAGAAGATCATGATCCTGCAGGAACTCAGAAAAACGACCGATACCGCCGCGGCACCTTCACCGGACCGCGACAGGGCGGCTATTCCTGTTACGGGTTAGACCGCGTTCCAGGTCATGTCTGAACCCTTTATCAGGAATCACCACCCGCTTTGTTCGTCCATCTAGATCTTGCTCGCTCCCTGGCGCACGGACGGGCACGCCGGGGAGGAAGAGAGCAAAGAAAGACCTGGATGCCTGGCACGATCCTAGGACCAAGTCCTGGACGGCCATGACGGTTAAGAGGCTCAGTCGACACCTGTCAATGCCGCTTTACGAACGCCAAAACGTTCTCATTGAAAATATCGGGATGCTCCCAGGCGATCGCATGGCCGGAATCCGGCACGGTGGCCCATTCGTAGTTCTTCAGGTGGGGCGCCCACGCGCGCATAAGCGCCGGCGGTGCGAGAAGATCGGCATCGGCCGCCATGACCAGCACCGGCATCGTCACGCCGGCGAGTTTGGCGAAGGTATTCGGCGTGCGCAGCGGCTGGGAGGGCGCCCCAGGTTGCTGCGCATGCTCGTCGATTTCGACCCAACGCTTCGTGCCCTCGGGATTGGCGCCGCGGTATGAAGGGCCGACCTCCCGGTACACCGCGGGCTGTTTCCGGAGCTCGGGAATTTCGACCCGCGCTGTGAAATCTCGCATGTCTTTCTCTGCAAATTGCCCGGTGCTTGCTGCGATGACCAGACTGCGCAGGCGTTCCGGCCGCCAAGCCGCGTAGTCGATCGCAACAAAGCCGCCGCCCGCGACGCCCACCAGATGAAATTTGTCGAGCTTGAGATGATCCGTGAGTGCATCGAGGTCGCCCGCGACGCTGCCGGGTTGCACGCCGGTCGCCGCATCAGCCCGGCTCTTGCCCCAGCCTCGGCGATCGAAGGCGATGACACGATAGCCTTGCCGCGCAAAGGCCAATGTCTGCGGTTCCCAGCTTTCGCTCGTGCCGGTGTTGGCATGGAGCAGGACGATCGCGACGCCACCACCTCCCGTATCGGTGAACCAGAGCTTTACGCCCGGAAGCTCCGCATAGCTGCCGGCAGGAAGCGCTTCGGCAGCGTACCCCCGCAGCGCAGGGCCCAAACATCCAAGTACTAAGCCAACGATCGCGACTGGCCCTGGCCGCCTCAGGCAAATGCTGCGCATCTCTCGCTCCATGTCCACGCAAGTGATGAACGCATAGGGCGGATTAGCACGAGGTAATCCGCCTTGGGCCTTGCCGTCGAGGCCCTTGAGACGAACCCGACCTACGACGGGCCGTCGTCATTCCGCGACCTGCTCGGTTTGCGGCTTATCCTTGTCCGTGATGTTGACCTCGATGGAGCGCGCCGGCTTGTCCGAGAGATTCTGGTTGCGGTGGACTGTGCCGCGCGGAACGTAGATGACGTCGCCGGCTGTTAGCACGCGCGGCGGCTGGCCCTTAACGGTGAAGGTCACTTCGCCCTCTTGCACCGCCCACCATTGGTCACCCGGGTGGCGGTGGAATTGGTTTCCGGCGCCTGCCGGAATGAGGACCGATTGCATGCGCACCTGGCGCGTCGGGTCCTTCTCAAGCGGCATTTCGAAGTAGGGCGTCGGTTGGAACCGCGGCCCTTGGGGCTGCGGCGTCTGCGACCACGTTGGTGTCGCCAACGTGGCGGCCGCGATGATGGCCGGGACGATGAGCTTGTTCATAGATTTCCCCTTCCTCGGAACGCATGGCGCGGTTCCTGTTGCGGAGTCCTACCCGGCGCATTTGCATGCCGGCGTTTGGCGCCGGCGCAACTGTCGAAGGATGCGAACCCAATATCAGCCGGCATCATACCGACGATCGGTTATCCTGACGGTCCGCCATCGCAGGATTATAGTAACGCGATCGTTGGCTACTGGGTGACGGGCACCGGCTCGAGGAGCGGCTTGTCCTTGTCCATGATATTGAGTTCGATTGTGCGCGCCGGCTTGTCGGTGAGGTTCTGATTGCGGTGCACGGTGCCGCGCGGGATATAGGCGCTGTCGCCGACTTTGAGGGTGCGCGGCGGCTGGCCCTGGACGGTCAAGGTGACCTCTCCCTCTTGGACGGCCGACCATTGATCGCCCGGATGCCGGTGAAAATTGTTGCCCTCCTTCGGTGGGATCGTGACCGACTGCAGCCGCACGATGCGCGAGGCATCGTTTTCAAGCGGCGTGGTGTAATAGACCTTCACATTCGGATTGGGTGCCGGCGCCTGCGACCAGGCGACTGCGCTTGCTGCACCAACGGCGAAGATGACAGCCGGAATGGTCAACTTGTTCATGAGAACCTCCCGAGGCTTGTGTTTGAATTTAGCAATTCGAGGATGTTAGTGCATTTTCGCAGTCGCGCAAGGACAGCGCTGGGTCGGGCATCAAGCCGCCCCGGCCATTGTTCGAGCGCGAAGCTAATCAGTTCACATTCCTGTTGGACGGTGCAAGGTAGCGCGGGTTCGGTGGCGTGTGAGCCATTTTTGATTGTCCGGCAACCAGTCTCTTGACAACATAAGACATGCCCGCGCGCGAGGCGCTTAGAGGCCTGATGCAGGGCCATACGGCGGTGGCAGCGCCCATCGCAAGGGACCTCGCTGCACCAGCATGGCCCGCAGCGGTGTGAGTCAGGCGTCAGGCCACGTAATCCCTCGTTCGGCCAGATATGCGCCCGCAAGCACAAACATGTCGCCTAAAATGTTAGGCATCGTATGACTGGGCGAGAGCAACTCGCCGCCCGCAATGACGCAGACGAACGTCAAAAACAAAAGAAGACGGTCATTCGTCCCGGCAAACGGCTCACCAAAAGCTGATGAGACCCTTCCGCCGACACCCACACCGAGACGATACGAGATCAGTCCAAACGCATAATTGACGAACAGCCATCCCCACAAAACCACCAGATATGAGGCTCCTGAATAACTGACGTTTGTGTCTATGGAATTTACCAAGCCTTGAAAATTTCTGGCGTGCCCGGTCGCAAAAAAATCGATGACGCCGAATGTGACGTTCGCCGCATGCGGCAGCGTCAATAATGCCGCAATTCCGATGAGGGCGGCGAAGAGCGTGGCTCGCAGGCGGCGGCCGCGCGGGGCGCGGAGATCGG
>Ga0126376_10002765_pt1 | contig 10036 bp, 7 predicted proteins | sample PanSoiMetPlot_15_FD_92760 | JGI IMG/M metagenome (GOLD analysis project Ga0126376, IMG submission 92760) | Tropical forest soil microbial communities from Panama - MetaG Plot_15 | ecosystem: Environmental > Terrestrial > Soil > Tropical forest > Bulk soil | place: Panama | collected 2016-02-17 | reverse complement strand
GTCCTTTCCTGTTTCGCGTCTTCCATCGCTCGCATCCAGCAAGTAATTGACATCGCAGGCCGTGTCGGCCGCAAAGTCGCTTTCGTCGGCCGCAGCATGGTTGACAACGTTGAAATTGCCCACGACCTCGACTGCCTGCACATTCCCGACGGTACGGTCGTCCGCTCGCAGGACATTCGCGGCTTCGAACCGCGCAAAATCATCATTCTCGCCTCCGGGTCGCAAGCAGAACCGATGTCTTCGCTCTCGCGCATCGCTGTGGATAATCATCGTTTTGTCTCCGTCGAGGAAAACGACACGGTTATTCTTTCCTCGCGCATCATTCCCGGCAACGAAAAAGCCATTTTCCGTATGCTCGATCACATGTTCCGCCGCCGCGCCCTGGTCTATTACGATAATTCCGGCGGCTTGATTCACGTTTCCGGCCATGCCAGCCAGGAAGAACAAAAACTTCTTTTACAGCTTGTAAAACCGAAGTATTTCATTCCCGTCCATGGCGAATATCGCCATCTGTTCCGTCACGCCGCCCTCGCTCATCAACTCGGCGTGGTCTCCGGCGAAATTCTTTTGCTTGAGGACGCTCATTGCATCGAGTTCAACGAAGAAGGCGCATTCCGGCGTGAACCCGTCGCCGCCGGCCGCGTCCTCGTCGATTCCGGCTCGCTCGAAGAAATTGAAGAAGTCGTAGTGCGCGAGCGCAAGCATCTTTCCGAAGATGGCGTCGTCGTCCCGATCATCGCGATCGATAAGCACACCGGCAATCTAGAATCGCAGCCCGAAATCGTCACGCGCGGCTTCATCAGCGACAACGGCAGCGACCTTATGACCGGCGCGCGCGACGTGGTTTTGCGCACCATTAACACTTCCAACCCCGAAGAAATGTCTGATTGGTCCGTCATCAAGGAGAAAATCCGCGTCGACCTGAAACGCTACATCAACAAGCAAACTTCCAAGCGCCCGCTGATTTTACCGGTAATTCTCGAAGTCTGAACGCCCGCAACTCCTCTTTTTTCAATCGCAAGCGAATCGGTTTCGCGAAATGTTTCGATGCGTTCGATGCGCTTCTCGCGCGGAATCCACTTTAGCGTTAACGCAGATTTCCTTCCCAAAACTCGAAACACCACGCCCGTCACAACATCGAACTTCGCACATCGCAAACGCACTTCTTCGGCAGCGGCAACGAACCACCGGAGAAAATCTTCGCGATTCACGAAAGGATTTTTATGAACACCAAAAATATTTCAAAGGGTCTTCTGCTTGGCGCTTCTCTCTTGCTGGCCACGGCTGCCTTTGCCGGCGAAAAAGCTTCGGTCAAGGTTTACGAGAACGTGAAGCTCAACGGAAAGACGCTCACCCCGGGCCGCTACGATCTCGAATGGACGGGCTCCGGCGACAACGTACAGCTGAACGTCCGCAAGGGCAGCGAAACGGTCACAACGGCTCGGGCGAAGATTGCTCTGGCAGCGAGCGCCCCGGCTGGCAGCGGCTACTCTACCAGGGCCGAAGCTGACGGCTCCAAGTCGCTGACGTCTGTCTTCGTTGCGGGAAAGAAATACACCATCGAATTCGGACACGAGGTTGCCGCCGCTCCGGCGAAGTCGGCGGAAACCGCTGGCAACGACTAATCCTTTTCACCTGGTCATGCAACGCGCGTCCTTCGGCTGCGTCGCCGCAAGGGCGCGTTTTGCTTTTCTCTTGCCTGGGCCAGACTCCAAAAATTATTCCGGACTGTAATTCGTTTCCGCTCGCCGCGCTTCCCCGTTACAATCAGTGGTCGAGGAATCGCGTGTCATCATCCCCATCGACCGTCACAAACAAAGAGCCCAGCCGCGCCGCATTCTCTTTCATTCTTGCCATGGTCTTTGTTGACTTCCTCTCCGTCGGCATCATCGCTCCGATCTTTCCCGACCTCGTTCGCTATTTCGAAGGCGGCGACTTCGCGCGTGGCACCAGGATGCTTGGCTACTTCATGCTCGCCTGGGCCACCATGCAGTTCATCTGCTCTCCGATTCTTGGCGCATGGTCTGACAAGTTTGGCCGTCGTCCAATCATTCTCATCTCCTGCTTCGGGCTGGGCTTCGACTACATCCTAATGGCTCTCGCGCCATCGCTGGGCTGGCTGTTCGTCGGCCGCGTTATCTCCGGAATTACGACGTCCAACGTCGCCACCGCTTTCGCATACGTCACCGACACTACGCCTCCGGACAAACGCGCCAAAGCTTTCGGTCTCATCAGCGCCGCCTTCGGTCTCGGTTTCGTCATCGGTCCCGTGATCGGCGGCATCCTCGGCCATTACCATCTCCGCGCTCCTTTTTGGGCGGCCGCGGTCCTCAGCTTAGTCAACGCGCTGTACGGTTTCTTCGTTCTTCCTGAATCGTTGGCGCCGGAGAAGCGTGCCAAGTCCGCCTGGCATATGGCCAACCCTGTCGGATCGTTCGAGCTGTTCCGTTCGCACCCCGAACTTAGCGGCCTCGCCGTCGTTGTCACTCTCTACTATCTGGCTCACCAATCGCTCATGTCCGTTTGGGTAAATTATGCCGAGTTTCGCTACGCCTGGGACAAACGCGATGTCGGCATCTCCCTCGGCGTGGTCGGCATTAGTGCTGCGCTGGTCTCAGGCCTTCTCGTTGGCCCTTATGTAAAGAAATTCGGCGAACGTTTCAGCCTCGCGTCCGGCCTTCTTTACGGCACGATCGGTTTCGTCTGCTTTGGTCTTGCCGCCCATGGTTGGGTCATTCTCGCAACGATTCCCTTCATCGCGTTGTGGGGCATCGCTGCGCCTGCGGTTCAATCGCTAATGGCGAGGCACGTCGACCATTCTTCCCAAGGTAAATTGCAAGGTGGCATCAATTCCCTTCGCGCCCTCACTGGAATGGTGGGCCCCATCCTCTACACGCAAGTTTTCTCCGCAGCGATCTCCCCCGGCACCAAGTTTCACATTCCCGGCGCGCCGTATTTACTTGCTGCCTTTTTGCTCGGACTCAGTTTGTTGCTCGCTATCTACGTCACGCGCGGTGAAGCTTCCTTGCCCGCTCCGGCCACCGCCCCCGCGTCCTCAGTCGAGCCAGCCGATTGAAGCAACACTGATCCGGCTTTCACGAAATTTCACTTTCCTCGTCCATTCCTTGTGGCAGACTGTCTCCTTCCCGGCCGTCGAAAGGAGGTTCCCATGGCTACCGGAAAAATCGCTCTCTCTCCCGGCTCAACGATTATCCCCGGCTTGCGTTATCGAAATGCCCCTGCGGCAGTCGAATGGCTCTGCAAAGCTTTCGGTTTCGAAAAACATGTCGTTGTTCCCGGTCCAAACAACACTGTCGCCCACGCCCAGCTCACCTTTGGTTCCGGCATGATTATGCTCGGCTCCGTCCGCGAAAACGATCTCCGCTTCACGCTGGAGCAACCCGACCAAATCAGCGGCGCGGAAACGCAGTTTCCCTACGTCGTTGTCCCTGATTGTGACGCGCACTACACCCGTGCCAAAGCCGCCGGGGCGCAAATCGTCGTTGATATTCATGACGAAGGACACGGGGGCCGCGGCTACGCTTGCCGCGACCTCGAAGGTCATCTCTGGTATTTTGGCTCCTACAATCCCTGGCAACAATGAGTGGAGCAAAACGTCAACTCGACAGTTGCAACCTAAAACGGCCCAGCGCTTATCCGCTCTGTAAATGCCCTATTCAAACGGTTCAATTCTGTGTAAAGTACGCCTTTCCACCTCGGGAGTCGTGCCGTGAAGAACCCACAAACTCGGAATTCCCTCTCAGCAGATTCCATCTCTCGCCGCAAATTTCTCTCTCAATCTGGCGCGGCCGCTGCCGGCTTCACCATCGTTCCGCGCCGCGTCCTCGGCGGCTTCGGCTACCTCCCGCCCAGCGACAAACTCAACCTGGCCTTCATCGGCGTCGGTGCGCAGGGCATGCGCGTCATGCTCCATTTCCTCAAGGAACCGGACGTTCAGGGCGTAGCCGTCTGCGACGTCAATAAGTCCGGCTCCAACTACCCGCAATGGAGCACTCACGAATTCTGCGAGTCCGTCCGCAGCCTGCTCGGCGTCCCTTCCGGATGGGATTGGCTTAGCCCGGACGATCCTCTCCAGCTTTCCCACACCCTCAAAGTCACCGCCGGCGTCGCTGGCCGAGAGCCGGCGCAAAAAATTGTCGACGCCCTCAACGCCACACGCACGCGTTCTGGCAACTCCCGCGGCTGCGCCGCATACACCGACTATCGTGAGCTCCTCGAAAAGGAAAAAGACGTGGATGCCGTCGTCGTCTGCACCACCGATCATCTCCACGCCATGATCGCTGCTGCGGCCATGCGCAAACACAAACACGTGTTCTGCCAAAAGCCGCTTACGCACACCATCTACGAAGCGCGCCGCATCGCCGAAATCGCCCGCGAAACAGGCGTCGCCACGCAAATCGCGGTCGGTAATCAAGCTTCGGAAGACACGCGCCTTCTTTGCGAATGGATCTGGGCCGGCGCCATCGGTCCCGCCCGCGAAGTCCACAATTGGTCCAGCCGTCCCTTCTGGCCGCAAGGTCTCGACCGCCCCAAGGAAATCGAACCAGTCCCCGACGGTCTCGACTGGGATCTCTGGCTTGGCCCCGCTCAGACTCGCCCCTACAACCACGTTTACTTACCTTTTTCCTGGAGGGGCTGGGCGGATTTTGGCTGCGGCGCTCTCGGCGACATGGGCTGCTACAGCTTTGACACGCTCTTCCGCGTCCTCAAACTCGATTCTCCCACGAGCGTCGAAGCCAGCACCACCGACCGTTACGACGAAACTTACCCGAGCGCTTCTCTTATCCACTTCAATTTCCCCGCGCGCGGCGACATGCCACCGGTCAAATTCACTTGGTATGACGGCGGCCTGCGTCCCCCGCGTCCTGAAGAACTCGAAGACAATCGCCCCTTCACCATGGAAGGGGAAGACGGCGAAGAAGGCTTGCTCTTTGTCGGCGACAAAGGAAAAATTCTCTGCGGCTTCAACGGCGCAAAGCCTCGTCTCATCCCCGATGCAAAAATGAAAGCCTTCCAGCCGCCGCCAAAAACTCTTCCGCGTTCTCCTGGAAACGAACGCGAGTGGCTCGACGCTGCGAAAGGCGGCAAAGCCAAACCCGGCGGAAATTTTGAGTTCTCCGCCATGGTCACCGAGACTCTGCTCCTCGGCAATGTTGCCTCTCAAGTCGGCCAAAAACTCTACTGGGATCGCACAAATCTCAAAGTTCCAAATTCCGACGCGGCGAACAAGATCATCCGTCCGCCGCGCCGCTCCGGCTGGGAGCTTTAGCGTTAACCGCGCGCTCCGTTTCTCAGTCTTGGTCTCGGTTTTTTGTTTTGTTTGTTGATTTGTAGGGGCTTAGCCCCGGCAGTGCTTGGCACGTTTCAGATTCAACTTTCGCGCCGGGCTTTCGCAGCTTTTTGCGTGCCGGCATTTCTTTCTCGGAGGCTATAATGTCACATCAATCTCGCCGCACCTTTCTCAAATCCACGGCCGCCGCAACTGCAACTACCGCGCTCGCAGCATCGTTCCCTTTCGGCGTCCACGCCAATCCTCTCGGCCTTCCCATCGGCTGCCAAACCTGGCCCGTCCGCGAAATGATCGCCAAGGATTTCCCCTCCACCATCAAAACCCTCGCCGCCGCCGGCTTCCAATCCATCGAACTCTGCTCCCCAGTTGGCTACGCCGACTCCGGCTTCGCCGGTCTCGCCAAATATTCCGCCGCCGACCTCAAAAAAATTCTCTCCGACAACGGCGTCACCTGCGTCAGCTCTCATTTCGGCATCGACGAGCTCCGCAAAGACCAGCCGCGCAGCATCGCCTGGGCCAAAGAAATCGGCCTCACGCAAATGCTCGTCCCCACGCTCGAAGGCCCCAAAAACCCCTCTCTCGACGACGTCAAGCGAATCGCCGACGAGTACAACAAAATGGGTGAACTCGCCGCAACATCGGGAATCCAGCAAGGCCTGCACAATGAGGGCTTCGAACTAAGCAAAGTCAACGGCAAACGCACCTACGATGTCTTGCTCGAACTCCTCGATCCCAAACTCGTCAAATTTCAGTTTCAGGTCTCCACTATCAGCGAAGGCTACGATGCTGCCGAATACCTCACCAAATATCCCGGCCGCTTCATCTCCATGCACGTCCAAGGATGGGACCTCAAGAAAAACACTTACGCCGCCGTCGGCCAGGATTCTCTTGATTGGAAGAAAATCTTTTCCGCCGCCAAAACCTGCGGCATCAAAAACTATTTCGTCGAAATGGACCTCGACCTCATGCGAGCCAGCGTTCCTTACCTCCGCTCGCTTCAGGTCTAGGCCGTAGCGATGTCGGACAGCCCGGCAGTACTCGGCGCGATCCATACTGAATGTCGCGAGCGGATACCTGACAATCAGCCCGCACCTGAGGAAGTCCGAACAGACTTTCGCTCGTATCCCGTCGCTACATCAACTGGAAATTCCAGATGGCCAACGAATTGTCCACGTCGTCCACAAACGCGAATCGCACGGCGCCTCCGGAAACCGCCACGGCCAGCCCGAACGAGCCCCCCGCACCTTGGTCAACCGCGATTTCCCTCACAAATTTTCCTTCTGTCGTGAATTCCACGATTTCGCTCGATTGATTCGGGTCCGGATTGATTGCGTCATTGTTGCTCACCAGCAAGTGCCCGTTGGCTGCTTTCGCCATAGCCAGCGCCCCATGCAGGTGGGCCGAGTCCTTGTATATCAGCCGCCCCGTCCCGCCATCATGGGTTCGCTCGGCTGCTTCGCCGACTGCGAACACCGTGTTATCCATCGTCGAAGCGACAAAAAGCTCATCCGTGTCAGGGTCGTACACCAATCCTGTCGGCGCATCCACAAAAGTTACCGGATCGCATTGATGGCCATATCCCGAAGCGATGAGCGTCGCCTTGCTCAGCGTTACTGCCGCAGGTCCAATCTTCAAATCCAGGCGTACCACCGTCCCGCTCAGCCCATTCGCCACAAACAATTTCGCCGTGCTTCCTTCATCGATCAGCGTCGAATCCCAAGGTCCGTTAACCAATGGATTAGTGATGCTGCCGACCTGCGTTCCATTTTTGTTGATCACCAGGATCGACCCGGCTTGCGCCGTAGTGCAGGATCCCGAAAGATCCGGAGATGGAAAATTGCCCACCAGCACAAAGCCTGCACGCAAAACGTTCAATGCCGTCGTCAGTCCGAGCGGGGCCGTCCCCTGAAAAAAAAGAGACGCCGGTCCGCTCTTCTGGACCTTCACAATCGTCGTTCCCGTTCCTTGAAGATTCGCGCTGCTGTTGAAGTTCGACACCAAAATGTCACCTGGATTAGCCGTTCCTCCTGCCGGAAAAGTTCGAGGCACGAAAGCAACTCCATACGGGTTCAGGTCACCGTTTGCCGGAACTGTGGAAGCAATTCGCACAGTCGCGGGCAGAAATGCTCCCGTGCCTTGATCGTCCTGCGCTTTTGCTACACCTGCAAACAGCAGCAAAAGGCCCGCCATCTTTAGTGTTTTTATTAACTTGGGTGTATCCCGAAATTCCCGGAGCTTGCATGTCACCGCTGATGACAACTGACTGTCATTTCTTTTCATTCCGATACTCCATTTCTTTGACTCTGATCTACGGCTTGGGCGGCTACTGTGGGGCAGTCGACAAGAAGAGCGGGGTGGGTACTAACTTCTCGACAGATTGCAGGGCAGGGACAGTCGTCGCGATGACCTGAGGAACTTCAGACAACACCACACCGAGTCTACACCCACGACAACTTGCCGGGTATCGGGTCCTTACCTGAGGCAGAGCCTCGGTCACTTTTTGCGACTTTGGTGTCGCGCCTTAAATTCGCAAGAACAGTTTCTTCCGATACATCCAATACAAAATCAGCCAGTACACGAGCAGCAGCGCCGTGCCCTGCATCAATGGCTCCAGCGCCCGCCCGGCGAACTTAAACGCATGTGGACCCAAGTTCGTGTTGAATGAGGAAGTCAAAAAGTCCGGCAGCAGATGCGCGATCAAATACGCCGCAATCGAATTCATCCCGATCACCACCAGCGGAAAAGCCCACTTCCGCCAGCCCTTCTCTTCGATCAACCAAGCGAATGCCGCCAAGGTCATTAAGCAAATCCCGCCGCTGAACAAAACCCAACTCGGTGTCCAAATCCGTTTCACCACCGGGCATATCCCCGCTACATGCAGCAACGATCCGGCAGCCAGTCCAACAACTCCGGCCAGCAACAATCGACGGAACGGTATTCTCGGCGCAGCCGCCCGCAACCACTGCCCCGCAATCAATCCGAGAATCATCGTGCCCAGCGTCGGGACAAAACTCAGCGTCAGGTACCCGCCGTCGTTGAATACGAATGCCTTTTCGCGCGGGAAAAGATTCAGAAACCACTGGTCGAACGCATTTCCGAAATTGGCATTCTTGTTCCAATGCGCTGCAAATCCGCTGTAGTGGTGCGTCCAGTCTGCCGGCACTCCCACCGATTGCCAGTCAAATCCCGGTCCCGCCGCAGGATACAACGCCCACGCCAGCCAATAGCCAAACAAAATAGCTCCCAGCGAAATCCACTGCCATTTCTCTTTCGCGTAGCCCAACAAAAAAAGCAAAACGTATCCGAGGCCGATCTGCGTAAGCGTATCTTCAAACGTAAAGTACGTCTGTGGCTGTCCCATCGACCGCAAGAAAATTCCCAGCAGAATGAGCAACAGCGCTCGCCAGATCGCGTGCCCCAATTGGTTCCTGAAACTCTTCCCTTTCGCCGTCCGGCTCACAATGGAATAAGGGAGGGCCACCCCAACCAAAAATGAAAATCCCGGCTGAATTGTGTCGTGCAACGAACAGCCCGCCCAATCCACGTGCGTTTGGTTGAAACTCAAGAATTTCCAGAACAAGTTTCCGGGGAACGCTTGCGCCACTTCGGAGAAGCGCAGCACTTCCGCCATCATCAGGAGCATCACAAATCCGCGGTACGCGTCCACCGCCGCATTGCGGCGTGCACCAAGGCCTTCCGCGGAAACCGGCGGGACTTCCATCGAGACAATGCTCCTCTCTCTGCTCTGGGCGGCGCCATCTTACCCCTTCCGACATCTCGTTCCTAAAGTTTCTTTCCTCATGCTCAACGATTTCAAAACTACAGTTGTCCTCTTTCCGCCCTTTGCCTCAATTGTTTCACCGCTGCGGATCTCTTAACCTCGCAAATTGACTACGGCCGCGTTTGCCGCAATCCGGACCATGGAAAGTCGGCAACCGCGGCTCTCCTGACAAACGAGCATTTCGCATCCGACGACGATGCCTTTCCCGTTTACCCTGAGCGCACTCGAGCGCAACGACGACCGGGAGCCGAAGGTCTGCCTTGCGAGAGTTCCGACCGATCGCGACGGGTAACGTTGGCTGCTCTTTGGTTCCCATTACGCACTGGGGTACTCTCCGGCTAACCGCCTTAGAATGAATACTTACGAAAAAGGTGGAGGGGGTGGGAGGTCGATTACGTCAACCACGTTCTGCTGCCTCTTTACCTCATTCCTTCTTTGCTTCATTGCTTCCTTCCCTTCACAGTAGTAGCCTTTCGTGGTTTGGCCACCCATCGTGTTTCTTAGGAGGACTCCCATGGCAACTGCAGTGCTCGAACCCACCGTAAAAATCAGCGCCACAAAACTTCTCATCAACAACAAATGGGTCGAAGCCGCTTCCGGCAAATCCTTTCCGACCATCAACCCCGCGACGGGCGAAGTCATCACCCACGTCGCCGAAGCCGATGCCGCCGACGTCGACCAGGCCGTCGCCGCAGCTCGCGCCGCTTTTGAAAAAGGTCCCTGGAAGAAAATGCCCGCCTCCCAGCGCGGCATTCTGATGAACAAACTCGCCGATCTCATCGAAAAGCACGCCGACGAACTTGCGCAGCTCGAATCCCTCGATAATGGAAAGCCGTATCACGTCGCGAAAGCCGCTGACCTTCCGCTTACCATCGCCTGTTATCGCTATTACGCGGGCTGGGCGGACAAACTTCAGGGCAAGACCATTCCGGTCAACGGACGCT
>Ga0126376_10002762_pt1 | contig 10042 bp, 8 predicted proteins | sample PanSoiMetPlot_15_FD_92760 | JGI IMG/M metagenome (GOLD analysis project Ga0126376, IMG submission 92760) | Tropical forest soil microbial communities from Panama - MetaG Plot_15 | ecosystem: Environmental > Terrestrial > Soil > Tropical forest > Bulk soil | place: Panama | collected 2016-02-17 | reverse complement strand
GCGATGGCGCCCACCAGGCCGGCCAGAACGGGCCGGTCGTCCTCGACCAAAGTGAAGCTGGCGAGCGATAGCGCGAGGAAGAGCGCGTCGGAGTAAACCGTGAAATAGAGGTAATAGGCGAACGGCCACAGAAGGAGCGCGAGCAGGGCTGCCAGCGCCGCTCGGGAGCTGAGACGATGCCGACACCAGCGGTAGAACAGCAGTGCGGACCCGATGCCAGCCAGCGCCGTGATGATCATGCCGCTGGCGAGGAGGTTCCGGGTGAGCATGGACAGGCCTCGCATCAACAGCGGATACATTGGGAAAAACGGGACCGAGCACTCCTTTCCGGGAGCGTAGGAGTAGCCCCGCTCGGCGATCGACCGATACCAGCCACCGTCCCACCGCGTCCAGGCGTCCAAAAATGGATGGCCTTTAAAACCGGACCAGACACCCCCGGGCCACACGTCGAGCGGAAGGTAGGTGACCGAAAGGCCCGCGATCAGGAACAGCGCCGCAGCGATCGCAGCGAAGCACGCTATCGCGGGGCGCAGATCCCGCGACGCAGGCTCGACGCTGCCGCCGGCATCCCACACTCAGAAACCCCTGACTCTCCCCGAAACCAACGAAACCAACGATTGCCTATGTCAATTGTTACCTACCCCAACGATTGAGAACCATAACCAGTTTACGGCGGACAGTCAACCACTTGTGTCACCGGCCGGGTCGAGGCCGGCAAGTTTTGGCCGGTCTTTACCGGCCGGCGTCGGCGCCCACCTGAAGGCACTGGCCGGTGGCGCCGCCACTGCAGGCAAGTCCGGCGCAGCACGGGATCCCGCCGGTCATGCAGCTCTCAAAGATCCCGAGGCATTGGCCGCTGGCGTCGCCCATTCCGCCGGAGCCGCCGGTTCCGCCGCCACCGTCGTGGCCTGCCATTCCGCCGCTTCCGCCCGCGCCGCCGCTTCCGCCCGCGCCGCCGCTTCCGCCCGCGCCGCCGCCTCCGCCCGCGCCGCCGCCTCCGCCCGCGCCGCCGCTACCGGCATGCCCGCCCGACCCACCGGAGCCTCCAGTGCCACCGGAGCTGCTGCAGGCAGCAGTCGCAACGGTGCCGAACAAGGCTGCCACGAGTACCCAAGACAAGAGTCTTCGCATGATCGCCCTCAACCACGATAAGCTATGAGACCATCCTGCCAGATGTCGCCCCGTCGGTGCAAGCCACGTGAGCGCTCGCGAAGCTCGCGCGGTCGCGGGGCTCGAGCAGCGCGGGATGAAGGAGACCCGACATGGAAAAGCGGCACGAGGACGAGGAAGCGGCGACCAAGGCCGACACGCGCAAGCACGTGGGAAGCTGCCACTGCGGCGCCGTCCGCTTCGAGGTCGCTGTCGACGTGAGCGCGGGCGCGAGCCGGTGCAACTGCAGCGTCTGCACCAAGATCGCCGCCACCGTCAGCATGGTGAAGCCGGGCGCCTTCGCGCTGGTTGCGGGCGAGGAGAGCCTGAGCGCATACGAATGGGGCGCCAAGATCGCGCGCCGGTTCTTTTGCAGGCGGTGCGGCGTTCACTGCTTCGCGCGCGGGCATCTGGCCGAGCTGGGAGGCGACTTCGTCTCGGTCAATCTCAACTGCCTCGACGACATCGATCCAAACCAGGTGAAGGTGGTCTACTGGGACGGGCGTCACAACAACCAGAAGGCGGGCCCGAGCACAACGCCCTGGCCCATCCAGGCGCCGTCTTCACCGCGAGCGTGAGCAACGCCTGCGGGCACGCGGGGCACGCGCAGACCGCACGACGCGCGCTATTCCGTTCGCAGCGCAACCATCGGATCGACGCGGGAGGCGCGCCGCGCCGGTAGCACGCTGGCCAGCAGCGCGACCAGACCCAGAAGTCCGACCGCCAGACCGAAGGTCAAGGGGTCATGGGGCTTCAGGCCATAGAGCAGCGCCGCCGCGGCCCGCGTCACCGCGAGCGCAAGCACGATGCCAATCGCGAGCCCGACCGCAAGCAGACCTCCGGCCTCGGCGACGATCATGCGCGCCACCTGCCCGGGATCGGCGCCCAAGGCCATGCGGATGCCGATCTCCTGGGTCCGGCGCGCGACGCTGTAGGCAATGACGCCGTAGAGCCCGATGCTGGCCAGCAGGGCGGCCAGCAGGCCAAAGAAGGCGGCCAGCAGCGCCATCATGCGCTCGGGGAGGAGTGAGAAGCGCACCTTTTCGGCCAGAGACTGAAAGTCGAGCCGGATGGCGGGGGAGGCTTCGGCCACCGCGTTCTTGAGCACGCCCGTCAGATCGGCGGGGGGCAGCCGGGAGCGCACCACATATTCCGGAAAAGCATCGGGCGCGTCATCTTGCGTCGACGGAACGAAGGCGATGGGGCTGAACTCCTCGCGCATCTCGCGATACTTGGTGTCGCGTACGAGCCCGATGATTTCGAACACCTGCTCGCCCCGCCCGCTCCCATCGGCTTCTCTGCGGAACCGCTGCCCGACTGGATTCGGGCCGGCACCCAGCTTGCGCGCCAGCGTCTGATTGATGATCGCCACGTTGGGCGCCCCCTCCGCATCGCCGGACTGGAAGTCGCGTCCGGCTAGAAGCGGGGTGCGCATGGTCGCGAAATAGCCGGCGCTGACGCGATTGAAGAAGGCGTTAAAATGCGGTTTTGCGGCGCCACCGTCGAGCCAGACGTCGTCGTTCCAGCCGTTGCCGCTGATCGGGATGATGGTGGCGCTGGCCGCGTGCTCGACCCCGGGGGTGGCGCGCAGCCGCTCGAGAAGCTGCTCTTTGTAGGCGACGCGCCTTGGCTTGGGCAGGTCGAGCGCTGTGAGGTCGAGGTCGACCACGAGCACACCCGCCTGTTCGAATCCAGCATCGACCGTCACCAGCTTGAACAGGCTGCGTGAAAACAGAAGCGCGCCCACGAGCAACACGAACGAGAGCGCGACCTGAACCACGACCAGCAGGCGACGAAGTGGAAACCCGCCACCCCGTTCAGTCGTGCCCCGGCCGGTGGCCTTGAGCACCAGGCCGACCTCGGTGTTGGACGCGCGCAGTGCCGGCACCAGGCCGAACAGGAGGCAGGTCAGCCCGGCCAGCCCGATCGTGAAGGCCAGCACGCGCCAGTCCGGGTCGAGGTCGATGAAGCGGGCCGGCCGGCCGGGCTGGCTCAGGAAAGCGATGACGAATTCGCCGAGCAGACGTGCGAGCAAGAGGCCGAGCGCGGCGCCCAGGGCCGCGAAGAGCAGGCTTTCGGCCAGAAGCTGGCGGAGCAGTCGGCCGCGGGTCGCGCCCAGAGCCAACCGGACCGCGATTTCGCGTTCGCGCACGCTCGCGCGCGCAAGCAGGAGGTTGGCCAGGTTCGCGCAGGCGATGAGCAGCAGCACGGCCGCGATGCCCAGCAGGAAATAGAGCGGCGTCGAGTAGTCTTCGCGCAGCTCAGAGAGGCCGGTGGCGGCCGGATAGGCCGCAAACCGATACTGCATGTACCTCTCGACGTTCGGGGGCGGATAGCTCGGCGGCACGGTCGCCTCGAGCATGGTTTTCGAAAGGGCGTCCACGTGCGCGCTCGCGCGCTCGATGGTCCAGCCGGGCTTGAGCCTGCCGATCACCGACAGCCACCAGGCGTGACGAATTTCGAGGCGGTTGCGCTCGCTCAGCGTGGCCTCCATGCAGAGCGGCACCGCGACGTCGAAAAATCGACCAATTTCGGGCCCGAAGAAGCCGGCTTCCGACACCCCGATGATGTCGACCGTGTGACCATCGAGCGTGAGCTTTCGGCCCACGACCGCGGGATCGCCGCCCAGCTCACGCTGCCAGAAGCCATGGCTCACGACCGCGCCCGGATTGACGCAGCCGCGGCGGTCGTCGGCAAGGGTGAAAAAGCGGCCCTGGGCCGGCCGGACGCCGAGCACGCGGAAGAAGTCGCCGCTGACCAGGAGGCCGTGCACATAGTGCGACTCGCCGCTCGCGTTCAGGTTGAACGTGTTGTCGCCCCAGGCGAACACGCCCGAGAAGGCTTCCTGCCGATCGCGCAGCTGCTCCCAGAGCGCGTTGCTGAGGTGAGGGTGCCAGCCGCTAAACCAACCGCTGCCCCAGTTTCGGTCGCGGATTTTCACCAGCGCCAGCTGGTCCGCCTTCTCGACCGGAAGTGCGCGCAGCGAAAGGGCGTCGAGAAGCTGGAAGATGGCCGTGGTCGCGCCGATGCCGAGTGCCAGCGACAAAAGGGTCACCACCGTGAATGCGCGATTCTTCGCGAGCGCCCGCACGGCGTAACGCAGATCGCCCCACAGGTCGTAAAGCGGTCGGCCGCTGCTCGACCCCGGGATCACACGCTCGCCGGCGGCCGCGGCGTGCAGGCGACCGATCTCGCGTCCCAGGCCATCGCTGTCCCCGAGCTCGGCCAGCACGGCCGCATCCGCCTGCTCGACCGACATTCCGCCCGCCACCAGCTCGCTGTGGCGATCCTCGAGATGCTGCACCAGCTCTTCGACCACGTCCGCCTCGCGCGTGGGCGCAAGCCGGGCGCTCCGCAGGCGACCCCGGACCTCCGCTCGCCAATCAACCATGCTGGCCCCCGGTCACGCGCTTGACCGCCGCGACGAAGGCCAGCCAGCTCGAGCGCTGTTTTGCCAACACTTTTCGTCCCGGTGCAGTCAGGCGGTAGTAGCGGCGGCGCCTCTGTCGTGCTTTTTCCACCCACCGCCCCTGCACCCACCCGCGCTTCTCCATGCGGTACAGGAGCGTATAGAGTGACGCCACGTGGAAGCGCACGACCCCGCCCGAGAGCGACTCGACCAGCTTGCTGAGCTCGTACCCGTGTCGAGGCCGCACCTCCAGGAGCGAGAGGATCAAGAGCTCGGCGCTCCCCTTCTTCAGCTCTCGTTCTCCCATAGGTGGGACTACAACATATGTTTCAGCAACTGTAAAGGACCAGGCAAGACAGGCCGCATTTCACAATTCGCGCTTGCCAGGATGCCGCCCTCGCCGAGGGGCTGCGGCATGGTTGTGGTTGGATCAGTTTCACGCGCGGATCCAGCTACTTACGGACCCGCCAAGGGGGTGTCGGCGGCGCTCGGGTCAGCCGGCAGGGCCGCGAACGAAGCGGACTGGCGCGCGGCGCTCACAGGTGAGTGTGCCGCGGGCGCCACATGCGCCGCGCAAGTGTGCGCAATCGCGCAACGCTCGAGCTGGCACGCCGGCTGCTAAAGCGGCCGCCCGGACCGACTGGGAGAGTTAACCAAGGAGATCAGTCATGCGTCGTATTGTTCTGCCCATTCTCGTCGTTCTCTCGGTCGCTCCCTCCGCTCGTGCCCATGCCGACGAGCCCAACCTGCGCTATCAGCGGCCGAGCGTCGAGCCGACCGCCTGGAACGGCCTGACCATCAATCCCGTCGAGATCGCCCTCGGCCGTTTCAACCTGACGTATGAGCGCGTGCTGAACGCGCACCTGTCGCTCGCAATCGACGGCGCGTACATGCATTCGTCGACCAATCTCGCCTCCAACGACACACTGTCGATGAACGCGTTTGCCGGCGGCTTCTCGCCCCACTTCTACTTCCTGCGTCCGGCACCGGGCGGGCTCTATCTGGCCCCGTTCGTGCGGTTGGCGTACGTGACCGGCACCGCCCAGAGCGCGGTGGGCGACGGCTTTGGATATGCCTCCGGCGCCACCATCGGTTGGTCGTGGGTGGTCGGTGCGTTCAACCTGAAGCTGGGCGCCGGCGCCGCCTACTGGGACGTGCTCGCGCGCGCGACCGACTCGAGCGGTCGAGCTGGGACCGCCGGTTTCCAGGGCGTTCTGCCGTCGGTCGATCTCTCCATCGGCGCCGTGTTCTGATCCGCTCCATACCCACCCGCAGCCTGCACTACGGCGCCGCTCGCTCGTAGGCGCCGATGTCGACCGCGCCGCCGCGCGGGCGCGGGTTGCACTCCGCGTCGTGGTCGGGCGCGCCTGCGGCCTCGCCGTGGTCGATGGCGGGCGATCCGGGCTGCAGGTGGAAGTCGCTCCGCGCCACATCGACAAACTGAGGGTCCGAAAGGTAAGGATTGGCCTCCACGTACGATGCCCCGCCTTCCGTGTCCGAGACCGGCGGGCCGCTCCCGAAGTAGAGGTTGTTCGAGACCCGGTTCCCAGCGCCGCAATGATAGAAGTCGATGCCGTTGGTCCCGCCCGAGCCTGGGCCCAGCTCGTCGTTCTGAAAGAAAATGTTGTTCTCGATGAGGTTGTCTCGCGCGTCGGGCTGCCACACTACGATCCCGGCGCGGTTCAGGTTGCGCACGATCGTGTTGTTGACGATTGCCCAGCCGCTGGCGCCACTGTACTCGGGCCCAGCGGGATGATTCGGGTCGGTGGGATCCCACGGATACCCGGCCACTTGAACCCCGTAGGCGGCGTTGCCTTCGATGATGTTGTTCGTAATCGTGATGTTGGTGCCGGTCATGTAAATGCCGTGGTACAGGTTGGATCTCATGCTGTCGTTGACGAAGCTGAGCCCGCTTCGGGCGATCCGGTTGCCGTCGATGACCACGTTGTGCGCGTCGCCGAGCAGGCCCTGCCCGTAACAATCGTGGACCACGTTCTGCCGCAGCACGACATCGTGCGCGCTGTGGAAGTACACGCACTGCCCGCTGTCCGATGGAGTCGCCGGCGGCTGTGTGATGTCGAAGCCCTGGACGAGAATCCATCCCACCGGCTGCCCCCAGCCCGCGAAGAAGGCCAGGCCGGCGCTTAGCGCCGCCGTCTCGCCCGGATAGGTGCGCAGAACGATGGGCTGGCTCGGTGCGCCCGAGCGTGCAAGAGCGACCCCAGTGTAGGTGCCGCCGCGGGCACAGATGACGTCACCCGGTTGGGCGACGTCGGCCGCATGCTGGACGGTGGCGAACGGGCTCTCCATGGTTCCGCGGTTGGTATCGCTCCCGTTCGTGGCCACATACACCGTACAATCCGCAAGCGAGCACGCAGCCGCCGACGTGCCGGCGTCGGAGGCACCGCCGTCCGCGCTCGCGGCGTCGCCCGAGCCTGCATCGGGGCCACGCGCGTCTACTGCGCGAGCGTCGGGGAGGCCGCTCGCCTCATCGTCCCCACAACCAGCGCCCAACAAGACCAACGCGAGCCCGAGCGCGCACGGTCGCTGCATTGCCATGCCACCACCACCCTCTCGCACGTTCGCTTCCGAGGCAAGTACCACAGCGATCTCATATAGTCAATAATTGATTAGTTCACCTCCTGATGAGCTGGCCAGTTGACATCGTCCATGCTCGGTCCGAAGATCGCTCGGTGCGCGGTTTGTGTGTGCTCTGTTTCCTGTCGTGGCCCCTGTCCGCGACCGCACAGGACGTCGAGCCGGCGCCCGCGAGCGACCAGACGGCACGCCAGAGCGCCGAGGCGGGCATGTTTCTGCCGTTCACGCTGGCGCCGCGCGTCGATTCGCAGACGGCGTTCGTTGTGGTCGGCTCCGGCTACGACAGCGCACGCGGCGCCACCCGCGTTCAGGGCACCGCGGAAATGACGCTGTGGGGCCCGGTAGCGGTGCGCGTGGGCGCGGTGGCGGAGTCACACGCCGACATCCAGCCCACCTTCGGTCTGCGCGTACAGGCGCTGCGTCAGGGCAGGCACGGCCTCGATGCTTCGGTCGGCGCGACCTACAATCCGATCAGCTACGAGGGCCATCAGGAAATCGAGGCCACGGTTGCCATCGGCCGCCGCTTCGGCGCCGTCAGCGTGTTCTCGAATTTCATCTACGGCCAGGAGCTGGAGGACGATCAGCGCCATGGTGAGGTGCGCGTTGCCGCGCTCCACCACACGCGCTCGAACCTGCAACTTGGCGTCGACAGCCGCCTGCGGGTCGACCTTGATGCCGGCCGCAGCGACGCCACGCGCGACGTCGACTTCGATCTCATGGCGGGGCCCGTGGGGCTTTTTCGGCTGGGTCGCATCGCGCTGCTGTCGCAGACCGGAGTGAGCGCGGTTCGCTTCAAGAATGAACCGACACAGGCTGGGCTGAGCGTCCTGGCTGGTGTCGGCACCGCCTTCTGACAACGGTCGGCGACGGAGCGGCCATCTGTCGAGCGCATCTGGGGCCAAGCTCCCCAAGCAACTCCTGCATCGTCACTCTGAATCAGCCGCCGACTCCTCGATTTCGCACGCAGGGCGCTCCGGCCGCTGGTGGCACGTTGGTTGCTCATCCACTTCCCGTGGATCGGTCCGGCATCTTGGCGCGAGCCTGGATCTGCGCGCTCGTGCCGCTCGCGGGCTGTGTCGCGGGCGCGCAGCCCCAGGCCGCCCGCGACGGCGGGGCTGTCGGGGATGCGGGCCGGGCCGACGCCGACCTTGCCGACGCCGGGCGGGCGGATGGTGGCGTGCCGGATGGCGGCGTACCGGACGGCGGCATACCCGGGGATTTCGACAGCTTCATGCTCGCGCACATGATGACTGCACGGACGCCCGGCCTCGCCGCCGCCGTGGTCCGAGGCGACCAAGTGGTGCTCGCGCGCGCCTGGGGGCGGGCGGATATCGCCGCCAATCGGCCCGCCACCCCCGACACCCTGTTCATGCTGGCTTCCATCTCGAAGACGGTGACTGCGGTGGCGCTCATGCAGCTTTACGAGCAGGGACGGTTCGGCCTCGACGATCCGATCGACACCAACCTGGGCCGCCTGGTGCGCAACCCGAATTTTCCGAGCGTTCCCATCACCTATCGGATGCTGCTTTCGCACACGTCCAGCATCGAGGACGGCCTGCACTATGCCGACTACTACGTCTACGACATGGACTCGCCCATCGCGCTCGACGCTTTCGTCACCGGTTACCTCAGCCCCGGTGGCGCCTACTACGACGCCAGCAACTGGAGCGGCACGGGCGCGCCGGGCACGAGCTACTCGTACACGAACGCAGGTGTGGCGCTGGCCGGCGACCTGGTCGAGAGGATCTCGGGCCTGAACCTGCAGCAGTACTGCCAGCAGCACATCTTCACGCCGCTCGGTATGGGCGAGAGCTCGTTCTTCCTGCGCGACCTCGACCGCACCCACATCGCCATGCCCTATGACACCGACGCGAGCGGCAACTACACCCCTGACGGCTATTACGCGTACCCCGACTATCCCGACGGCCAGCTCCGTACGAGCGCGAGCCAGCTGGCCCGTTTCCTGATGGCCTTCAGCCAGTACGGGCAGCTGGGCGGAGCCCAGATCCTCCAGCGTGCCACAGTCGAGGAGATGCGCCGGCAGCAGCCGTCCTCTCAGGAGGGCCTGTGCTGGGAGTTCACGACGATCGGCGGGCGGAACCTCACCGGTCACGATGGCGCCGACTATGGCGTGACCACTTCCATGTACTTCGACCCGGTGACCGGTGCCGGCATCGTCGTTCTGACCAACGGCGCCGTCAGCAGCTCGGCCGAGATGCAGGCATTGGCCGAGATGCAGGCCAGGTTGCTGCAGGTCGGAGAGCCTTGAGGCGGTTCCTGCGTACGGCTGCTCAGCAGTGGGGCGGGCCGGCCAGGCCCTGGTTGTAGTTGGAGAGGATGGCCGCCAGGTTGTTCGCGGTCGGGTCCGACACTCCGTAGGGCAGCCGGCCGTCGGCGTCCTTGTGCGTGGCCATCCAGTCCTGGGCCTGCTGAATCGCGGTCGCGATGTCGGGCGGAACCGAGGTTCCGGAAGCCTGCGCGAGCAGCGCCGAGACGAGCTGGTGCACGAGGCTGATGCTGTCATCGCCGCCCACCGGCGTGTCGTAGAGCGCGATCAGCTCGGTCTTCGAGTATACGACGCCGCCGATGGTCAGCGAGTTGACCGGCCACGCGTCGGGATGGTTGCGCCAATAGCCGGGGGTGCCGGTGCAGCCGGTATAGCCGCCGCTTCCGCCGGTGCCGCCACCCCCGGTGCCACCGCTACCCGAGGTCCCGCCCCCGCCGGTGATCCCGCCGCCGCCCGAGCCGCCGCCGCCGCCACCGCCACCGCCGGCGCCACCGCCGCTGCCGCCACCGCCCCCGCTGCCCCCGCCCCCGCTGCCCGCGCCGCCCGACGCACCGCCCGAGCGTTCACAGTCGAGCGTGAACTCGGAGGCCGTGCACGTC
>Ga0126376_10002761_pt1 | contig 10042 bp, 9 predicted proteins | sample PanSoiMetPlot_15_FD_92760 | JGI IMG/M metagenome (GOLD analysis project Ga0126376, IMG submission 92760) | Tropical forest soil microbial communities from Panama - MetaG Plot_15 | ecosystem: Environmental > Terrestrial > Soil > Tropical forest > Bulk soil | place: Panama | collected 2016-02-17 | reverse complement strand
TGTGTCTGGGCCTCAATCAGGTAGCGGCCTGCCGCCAATTTCGCCGTCGGCTCTTGCTGCCCGGTGGCCCAGACCGCATGCCCAGCCTCGTCGCGCACGACCCAAAACGCCTCGCTCGCGGCGCCGGCAAGCCGCAGCCGCAGGCTGGCGGCGGCAAACTCCAAAGTCAGCTTGAGCGTCTGCCCGGCCTTGAGGTCGATCTCGCGGACGGCGCCAGCATTGCCGAGATGGGAACGCGCCTCGACACGGTAGCGTCCGCTCGCCAGCAACAGGCTGGGCGTCGCCCGGCTGGTGGTCATCACCTGCGGGTCGGGCGCATCGAGCGGCTCGATGCGATAAGACACGGCGTCGTCGGCGGCCGTGGCGGCGGTGAGCCGGCTTTCCAGCAAAAGTTTGCCGGCTGCCAGCACCAGCTGGCGGCGCACCACATCGCCGGGACCGACAGCCACTACTTCATGGCCCTCGAGCCCACCCTGCCGCACGGCGACATAATAGGTCCCCGGCGGCACCACGAATTCGGCCTCGCGCTCGGCCGATTGCGCGATTTGCCGCCGGCCGCCGGGCGCATCGGGGTCATCTTCGGCGATACTGAACAGCGGCTGCTCGAGCTCGCCCAAGCCGTCGCGCACCGCCGCAGCAAGCTTGAGACGGGCGCCATTGAGCGCCATCTCCACGCGCCCTTTGCTGCCCGCCGGCACCACGATCGAGCGCTGGGCACGCACCATGCCGTCCTCAACCAGCACCAGGTAACGCCCCGTCGGCAATAGAAACGTGGTCTCGCCACCGCGGAACGAGGCCACCAGCGCGCCGCCGCGCGCATCGCCTCTGCCGGCCGAGGTCCCCTGCCCGGCGTCGAGCACGGTGATGACGCCATCGCCGATCGGCACGCCCGACTTTTGCCATTGTGCCTTGACCCGCAAGGTCCCGGCGTTGAGCACCAGGTCGGCCACGGTGCGACCCTTGTCACCGACCTCGACCGTTTGCGCCACGGCGATGGCCCCATCCTGGGCCTCGATGCGGTAGCTGCCTGGCGCTAACGCCAGGCTGGGATTGACGGCGCGCCCCTGGAAGGCGGGTGGCGCGCCGGTTTGACCGACAGGAGACACGGTCCACTTGAGCGGCCAGTCGACGGGCTCATTGCCGTCCGCCAGCAAGGCGCGCACTAACAGCCCTGGCCCGCTGTCACTCGGCGTCGGCGCCGCGGCCGCCGCCTTGCCCGGCGGCGCCGGCAGCTTGTTCGCGGCGGGCGCCGGCTGCGGCTTGTTGCTTGCCAGCCGCAGGGCATCCTCGATGGCGGCGTCCGCCTGCTCGGCATTCTGCACATAGAACAGGCGTCCGCCCGTGGTCTCGGGCAGACACGTCATGCGTGCGAGATCCTCGGGCTTCGGCGCAAGCGAGATGACGTGGGCCTTGACATCGGCGGCGCGCAGCTCGGTTGCCAGGCTACAAAGGTCGGTCTGGCAGTTGTCGGCATCGTCATGAATGAGCACCAACGTGCGCCGCGAGCCGTCGTTGGGCAGGCTCTTGGCCGCCTCGCGCAAGGCCAACGTCAGTGGCCCACGGCCGCGCGGGTTGAGCTTGTCAAGGGGAGCGCTGATGCGTTCGAGTTCGAGCGGCTCGGCGCGGCGCATCACTTCGACGTCGCCGCAGTCACCGCGCCGGTGGCCAAAGCTCGCCAGCCCGACCCGCGTCTGCGGCTCGATTTTGGCCAAGGCGCGGCGCAGGCTGTCGCGGGCGACGACCAGCTTGCTTTGCCGCGACCCTTCGATCGGACCCCACATCGAGCCCGAGCCGTCGAACACGATTATGACCGCGGCGGCCTCGCTCGGCTGTGCCAGCGCTGGCACCGCGCCCACGATCGGGCTCAGCGCCCAAGCCAAACCGCAGGCAGCCAAACCACGATAGCATCGGCGCATGTGAAAACACCTTCCGGGCCGTTGCAAAGCTCAAAGCCGGGCACCCACCCCCATTGTACTCACGCCGAACTTGGTTTAGCGAGAGCGCTTGTGGTCGGCCTCAATGAGCGCGTCGGATGAGCCAAATTGCCCTCGAGTTGCTGCTGAAACGGCGATCCGTCAAGCCGATCATGATGACCGAGCCCGGCCCCAGCCCGGACCAACTCGACGCTATTCTGACCGCGGCCGCACGCGTGCCCGACCACAAGAAGCTGGTCCCCTGGCGCTTTATCGTGTTTGAAGGCGACGCTCGCGCCAGCTTCGGCCGCGTGCTGTTGAAGGCGCTGCAGGCGGAAGAGCCGCAAGCCCCATCGGCGGCACGCTTAGAAATGGAGCGCACGCGGTTGATGCGCGCGCCGACCGTGGTGGCGGTCATTTCCCGGGTGACGCCCAACCCGGCAGCCCCCGAGTGGGAGCAGGTGCTGTCGTGCGGTGCCGCCTGCTTTAATCTTTGCCTCGCCGCCAACGCGCTCGGCTTCGGCACCTCCTGGATCACGGAATGGTATTCCTATAGCCGCACCGTGCAGGCGGCGCTGGGGCTTGATCGCAATGAGCGGATCGCCGGCTTCATTTACATCGGCACCGCCAAGGAGCAGCAGCCCGAGCGTGACCGCCCCGCGCTCGATCAGATCGTCAGCCGCTGGAACGGTTGAGGCAAGCAGGAGATCGCCCAGTGTTCTATGAGACGCGCGACAACACGCATGGTTTGAAGCACGATCCCTTCAAGGCCTTGTGCGTTCCCCGACCGATCGGCTGGATCTCGACGGTCAGCAAGGCGGGCGTCTGCAATCTTGCTCCCTATAGCTTCTTCAATGCGGTCGGCGAGCGGCCGACCTACGTCATGTTCAGCTCGGCTGGCCGCAAGGATTCGCTGATCAACATCGAGGACACCGGCGAGTTCGTCTGTTCGCTTGCCACCTACGATCTGCGCTTCAACATGAACATGACCTCGGCGCCGGTGCCGCACGAGGTTGACGAATTTCCGATCGGCGAGCTGACGGCGGCGCCGAGCCGCCTGGTGAAACCGCCGCGGGTCAAGGAAAGTCCCGCCGCCTTCGAGTGCAAGCATTGGCGCACCATCGACCTGCCGGGGCTGGACCCGGGCACGCCCTCGAGCTACTCGGTCATCTTCGGGCAAGTGGTCGGCATCTATATCGATGATGCCTTCATCAAAAACGGCATGGTCGACACCGGCGCCATGCGCCCGATCGCCCGCCTCGGCTACATGGAGTATGGCGTCGTCAACCCCGAAAACGTATTTGCCATCGACCGGCCGTCGGCGGCCGAGGGCCTGGCCAAACTCAAGGTGCGAGCGGCGGAATAGTGAAAAGCCTGGCGCATGCCCCGCGGCAATCGGCCAGGCCAGCACCGCCGGCGCGCCGGGTCATGACGCCGCAACCTGAGGCCGGGGCCGCCGCAGCCTTCAAGACCATCTCCCGCCACTGGCAATGGGGCATCCTGGTTGCCGGTTCCATGCTGGTGGCGGCGATCCTGGCCGCCCTACACCTGCCGGCGGCGCTGCTGATGGGGCCGATGCTCGCCGGCATCGCGCTTGGCAGCAATGGTGCCAGCATCGCCGTGCCGCGGCGTGCCGTGCTCGCGTCCCAGACCATCGTCGGCTGCCTGATCGCGCGCTCCATCACCGGCGACATCGTGGCGGCGTTTGTCAAGGACTGGCCGCTGCTGCTGGCGGTGGTGGCGGCGATCATCGCCACCAGCTGCCTGATCGGCTGGAGCCTCAGCCGCTTGCAGGTGTTGCCGGGGACCACGGCGGTTTGGGGCAGCGCGCCCGGTGGCGCCTCGGTAATGATGATCATGGCCGGAGCCTTCGGTGCCGACGCGCGCCTGGTGGCCTTTATGCAGTATGTGCGCGTGGTGTTGGTGGCGGCGGTGGCCTCGGCGGTGGCACGGTTGTGGGTCGGGGCGCCGATCGGGGCGTCGACCCAGGTGGCGTTTTTTAGCGTCGACAGCTGGCAGGCGTTCGCCGCCACCTTGCTGACCGCGGCCGCCGGTGGCGGCCTCGGCATAGCGTTGCGCATTCCCGCCGGCGCTCTGCTGATGCCGATGGCGCTGGCGGCAAGCCTCGAGGCGGCCGGCGTCCTCACCATTGTGCTGCCACCCTGGCTGTTGGCCGTCACCTATGCCATGCTGGGCTGGAGCATCGGCCTCGGCTTCACCCGCGATATTCTCAGCCATGCCGCACGCGCGCTCTTGCCCATCACGCTCGCCATTCTGATCATGATCGGCGTCTGCGGTGGCCTCGCCGTGCTGCTGGTGTACGCCGCGGGGATCGCGCCGCTCACCGCCTATCTCGCCACCAGTCCGGGCGGCATGGATTCGGTGGCCATCATCGGCGCGGCAAGCTCGGCCGATCTGTCCTTCGTCATGGCATTGCAGGTGATGCGGCTGGTGATCGTGCTGATGATCGGCCCGCCGCTGGCCCGCGCTATCGCCCGGCGGCTGTAGCAGGCACAAGATCAGCCCGATCGCGCCGCCTTGGCCCGCGCCAGCAACCGTTCGGCGCGCGCCACGTGCGCTTTGTCGACCATCTGGCCGGCGATGGCGATCACCCCCGCCTCAGGATTGTCGGTGAAGGCCTTGACGATGGCCTCAGAAGTGGCGATCTCATCGGCGCTGGGCGTAAACGCCTCATTGATGATGGCCACCTGATTGGGATGGATCGCCATCTTGCCGCTGAAGCCGTCCCGCGCCGCTGCCACGCACTCGGCGCGGAAGCCGTCGGCATCGCGAAAATTGACGAATACCGTGTCGATGGCGGCAACGTCGGCGGCGGCGGCGGTGAGGAGGCACAGATCGCGCGCCAGGCGAAACGGCGAGGTCCAGGTACGGCCGTCGGCCTCGCGGTTGCTGCGCGCACCGATCGCCGCCGAAAGATCCTCCGCCCCCCAGGTCAGGCCTATCAGCCGCGTGCTGGCCCCGACGTAGGTGTGCATCTTGAGCAGCGAGATCGGCGTCTCGGTGGTGAGGGCGATGATGCGCGTGGCGTGACCTGGCTTGCCGGCGCGTTGCTCGGCCTCGCCGAGCGCCACCGACAGCGTGTGCACGTCCTCGCCCGAGCGCGCCTTGGGCAGCAGGATGGCGTCCGGACGGGCGTCGATGACGCCAACCAGATCCTCCTGCCAGAAGGCAGTGTCCAAGGCATTGATGCGCACCAGGATCTGCGGCCGCGGCTGCCGCGCCACGTTGGCTGCGATGTAAGCCTTGGCCACCGCCCGCGCCGCCGGCTTGCGCGCGGCGCTGACGGAATCCTCCAGATCGATGATCAAGGCATCGGCGCCGGTGGCCAAGCCCTTTGCCAGCTTGTGTTCGTCGTCGGCCGGAATGAAGAGCAGCGAACGCATCTTCCACCTCACGCCTTTGGTCGCTTGCGCATCATGCCCTGACGCCGGCATTCCGCCACCAGTTCGCCGCGCTGGTTAAAGGCCTTGTGCAGGAACTCGACAATGCCGGCATCGGCGCGCGATCGCGTCTCGCGCGTGGAGAGAATTTCTGTCGTGACGCGAAGTGTGTCGCCGACGAACACCGGCTTGGGGAACTTCACCTCGCTCATGCCGAGATTGCCGATCGTGGTGCCAAGCGTGGTGTCATTGACCGAGATGCCGACCATGACGCCGAGGGTAAAGAGACTGTTGACCAGCGGCTTGCCCCATTCGGTCTTGGCGGCAAAGTCATGGTCGATATGCAGCGGCTGCGGGTTGTGGGTCAAACACGAGAACAGGATATTGTCCATTTCGGTGACGGTACGGCCGATCTCGTGCTCGAACACGCGCCCGACCGCGAAGTCCTCCAGATAGAGTCCCGGCATCGCTCACCTCACTCAATCGTTCATCAATCGTTGCCTGGCGCCGCCGTCGGTACTGGCCGGGCCGGTGCTGCCCAGCCGGCGGCACCCGGCGATGATAATACCACCACCGTCCCGGCAGAGCGGCGCCGTGCCGCCTTTGGCGGCGCTGGCGCCAGCCGCACGCGATGGGCGCCCGCAGCGGACCAACGGCTAGTAGCGGAACTGCTCGGACAGGATGCGCTCGTCGAGGCTATGGCCGGGATCGAACAGCAACAACAGATCGATGTGATTGACCTGGGCGATCTCGACCCGCGTCACCGAGCGCGTTTCGTTGTGATCGGCGACGGCGCTCACCGGTCGCTTTTCCGGTTCCAATACTTCGAACTCGATGTTGGCCTCGTTCGGCAGCAACGCGCCACGCCAGCCGCGCGGCCGAAAGGCGCTGATTGGCGTCAAGGCCAACAGCGGCGCTTTGATGGGAATGATCGGCCCAAACACCGATAGGTTGTAGGCGGTGGAACCGGCCGGCGTCGCCACCAGCGCCCCGTCACAGACCAGTTCTTCGAGCCGCACGCGGCCGTCGATCAGGACCTTGAGTTTGGCGGCCTGATGGGTCTGGCGAAACAACGACACCTCGTTGATCGCCAGGCCGTTGTGAACCTCGCCCTCCTGGTCGTGGGCGGTCATGGCCAACGGATGGATCACATTGATCTCGGCGCGCTGCAGCCGTGCCAGCAGCTCGTTCTCGTTGTAGTCATTGGTGAGAAAGCCCACCGAGCCGCGATTCATGCCGTAGATCGGGATCGCGTCCTTGAGGTGCATGCGCAAGGTCTGCAGCATCAGGCCGTCGCCGCCGAGGGCGACGATGACGTCGGCGCGATTTGGGTCGCAGTTGCCGTATTTCTGGGTCAGACGTTCGCGGGCGCCGAGGGCCTGCGGCACGTCGCTGGCTACGAATGCGATCTTTTCGTACCTGCGCGCCGATCCTGTCATATACTGCCGGGCGCGAAGCGGGTTCGCCCGCGCCTCTCCTCTAGGGTCACCGCAATTGCCAGCACGTGACAAGCTTGTACTGATCTATTCGACCTATGCATCCCCGGCCGAGGCCGAGAAGATCGGCGAGATGCTGATAGATCGTGGTCTAGCAGCATGCGTCAACATTTTTCCCGGCATGACGTCAATATATGTCTGGGAGGGCAAGCGCCAGCACGAAAGCGAGACCGCCGTGCTGATCAAGACCCGCGAGGCATTGGCAGGCCGCGTCATTGCCGAGGTACGGGCGCTGCATTCCTATGCTAACCCTGCCCTGATCGTGCTGCCGATCGTCGATGGCTCGCCCGACTTCCTTGACTGGATCGCGGCGCAGACCGCTGTTGCGCCGTGAGGTGTTTGGGGGCGCACGACGGCGAAGGGGCCGGCCGGAGCCGGTCCGCCTGGGCCGCCGGTCAGGCACTAGCCGGCGAGGCCGGCGGCGCGGGCAGCGGCGCCTGGGGACCGCTGGCGCGCGAGCTCTCGATCATGATGAGCTCGGCCAAATTTTCGGCGGTGATGTAGCCCAACAGCCGTTGCCGGGCATCGACCACGCCCACGATGCGCTTGCCGCTCCGCTGCAACAGGGGAAAGATGCGCTCGACGCAGGCATTTTCCGCAACCGTCGGCACATCCCGGTCCATGATCTCGACGACCGGGGTCTGGCCGCCGGTGCGCTGCAAGGCCGCGATCAGGCCGTCGCGCGTCAACACGCCACGCAACATGCCGGCGCCATCGACGATCGGAAACTCCTGCTGTGTCGTGCGCAACAGCAAGGCGGCGGCATCATCGGCCGTCGCCAGCGGCGTCAGGGGCTGAAACGAGGTGATCATCGAGTGTCGGGCGAGGTAGCCGCGGGTGTAGTCGCGTGCCTGCACGTAGCCGGCCTCACCGCTGGCCGCCAAGAAAATGAAGGCGGCAACCAGGATCAGCAGCGGATTGCCAAACAGCCCGATGAAGCCAAACAGAATGGCAAGCCCCTGGCCGATCGTGGCGGCGGTGCGCGTGGCCCGGGTATAGCCCATCGGCACCGCCAGCAACGCGCGCAGCACCCGACCGCCATCCATCGGGAAGGCGGGAATGAGATTGAACAGCAGCAGCGCGCCATTGGCGGCCGCGACGCGGCCCAACATCGTCGACTGCGCCTGTTCGAGCTGGGCCATCTGGGTCAGATCGAAGCGGGCGCCGAGCACCAGGGTCAACACCACCACGATTGCCAACGTCACCAGCGGACCGGCCAAGGCGACCACGATTTCCTGGCCAGGCTTTTCCGGCATGCGCTCCAGTGAGGCGACGCCCCCGATCGGCAACAGCGTGATCTCGGGGGTTTTTATGTTGTAGCGCCGGGCCGCCAGCACGTGACCGAATTCGTGCAACACCACGCTGACGAACAGCAGCACGATGAAGATGATGCCATCGAGCGCCGCCGCGGCGCCGCCGCGCGCCCAATGCACCGCCCCGATCCAGGCCAACAGCAGAAAGAATGTCATATGAATGCGGACAGCAGTGCCGCCGACATCGAACAGCTTGAACGACCAGCCCATGGGCGCCTCCTCCCGGCTTGCCGGCGGCGGTTGCGGGGGGTGCCGCGGCAAGCCGCTGTGCGTATGTCGGTCCGCAGCGCCGGTCGGTCAAGCAGGTGGCTTCGGGCAAGGACCGGCTTTTTTTGCGCCTGAGCGCCGGTGCTGGCCGGTTCGCCGGCGGCGACCGCTCTTCGTCGGGGCCGGATCTGGTCGGCGCGCCCGGGAGGCGCGGCCGGCGGCCATGGTGGCGACGGCAACGGGCCTAGCAGTCGCCGACGCCGGCTCGCGCCGCCTGGAACCTGTGGCTCAGCCGAGGCGTTCACTTTCGATTGTCGCTTGGGATCGCAAGGCCTATGGCCAAAAAAGCCGACGACCAATTCCAGCTTCCGACCAACGGCGCCCAGGTGTTGCCCAGCGTCCGCGTCGACAGCTACAATCTCGAGGTCGAGGACGATGAGGGCTTTGTCGGCGACAGGGCCAGCAAAAACGCGTTCTGGGAAATCCTGGAAAAGTGGCGCAAGACCCTGAAGGAGCTGGGCGAAGATCCGCTCGGCAACAAAGCCAGCGACAGCATCGGCAAGAAGAAACTGGCCACCTTGCTGCACGAGGGCGAGCCGGCCGCGGCCGGCCTGGTGCAGAGTGCGATCGAGGAATTCGCGCAGCAGCTCGCCCTGGTCATCCGCCGCTTCCTGCGCCACAAGGATTGGCGGGCCACGGAGTGTCTGGTGATCGGCGGCGGCTTCCGCGCCAGCCGCGTCGGCGAATTGGCGGTCGCGCGCGCCTCCCTGCTGCTCAAGGCCGAGACGATCCCGATCGAGCTCGAACTCATTCGCAACGATCCCGACCATGCCGGCCTGATCGGCGCCGCGCACCTGTTGCCGGCCTGGATGCTCAAGGGCTATGACGCAATCCTTGCGGTCGACGTCGGCGGCAGCAACATTCGCGCCGGAGTGGTTGACCTCAACCTGCGCAAGTCGACCGATCTCGGCAAGGCGCAAGTGGCGCGCTCGAACCTGTGGCGGCACAGCGAGCAAGAGGTGGCGCGCGACGATGCCGTGGGCGAGCTCGTCGACATGCTTACCGAGCTCATCGATTGGAGCGGCAAGCACAAGTTTGCCTTGGCTCCCCTGATCGGCATCGGCTGCCCCGGTGTGATCCATGAGGACGGCTCGATTGCCCGTGGCGCGCAGAACCTGCCCGGCAACTGGGAAAGCAGCCGCTTCAATCTGCCGGCGAGCTTGCGCGAGGCCATCCCGAGCATCGGCGAGCATGAAACCGTGGTGGTGATGCACAACGACGCCGTGGTGCAGGGCCTGAGCGAGCTGCCCAACGTCACGCAGCGTACCCATTGGGGCGTACTGACGATCGGCACCGGGCTCGGCAACGCGCGCTTCACCAACCGGCACGAGGCGAGCGGCCGCAACGGCAAGGGCAAGGAAGAGGCCAACAAGTAAAAGCCATGAGCGGCAGCTCGGCGCACGGCTGGCGGACGCAAGGCGCGATCATTGACCAGACACGAGACGCCAGGGGCACATCCGCGGACTTCGTGATGGGGCTCGATCATCGCATCAAGTCGTTAGCGAGCACACATGATCTGCTGAGTCGGAGGCATTGGCACGATGTACCGTTGGCAGAAATTGTTCGACGCGAGTTTGCACCATTTGCCACAGGAAACTGTGAGACCGTGGGCCCAAACATTACTTTGAAAGCAGAAGCTACCCAAGCCGTGG
>Ga0126376_10002760_pt1 | contig 10042 bp, 6 predicted proteins | sample PanSoiMetPlot_15_FD_92760 | JGI IMG/M metagenome (GOLD analysis project Ga0126376, IMG submission 92760) | Tropical forest soil microbial communities from Panama - MetaG Plot_15 | ecosystem: Environmental > Terrestrial > Soil > Tropical forest > Bulk soil | place: Panama | collected 2016-02-17 | reverse complement strand
TCCTCGTACTTTTCAAACTTCATCAGGTCGAGAATTTCGCTGGAGCCTTTACGTTGAAGCACGTAATACCAGAACGGATCCGGGCCATTGGCTCGCAAGACCTCAGCGATGTAATCACCGTGCTCGATTCGAGGACCGTTGGCATCGTCCCTCATTCGGCTACCTTCTTTGAGCGGCTGCCGTTTGGTTTCCCGCGGTATGCCGTTCATGGAGTTCTAACGAATCAAGCACGGCTGCTGCAGAGCGGGCGATCGAGAAGGCGGAGCCGACGCTACGGGCAACATGGGCAACAATTCCACTGTAGTGACCGGCGCTTTGCCCCAGCGTCTCAAGAGATATCTCAATTTCGTGAAGTTGATTGGCGTAATCGCTCAACGTGGTGGAGAGGGCTTGATGGTGCGGCGTTGCCAAAAGCAGCCTCGACTCTCTGGGCATCGGCATTGTCACCGATTATGTCAGACCAGTTACTACATTGGATGACCAGTTCCAGCGCCAAAGTGCGCCAAGGTTTACTCGGCGGGAACTCGGTACTGCTGGCTCCAGCCTTTCATCCCTGGGGCGCGTGATTTGGTTTTCATTAACGAACCAAGTGCCAACGCAAAACACAGGATCCCCTTGGCAAGCTCAGGCCAGGCCCTGCTGCCTATGTCTAGGCCCGTCATTCTGAGCCTGTATCTAAGCCTGTAATCCTGAGGCCTTGGCCGAAGGATCTCCCACGATGTTTCGGACTTGATGCTGCCAGTAGGGTACTTTCACGAGGAACCCAATTCTCGGTTTTTGGTGTGACGTTGCTGCGCCGTGGATTCCGTCGACACCCTCTTTTGCGATGATCATCTGGGCCACGACCGGATCGGCCCGCGGAGTTTCACTTCGGGAAGACCCAGGCTAAAGCCCACAAAATTTTTATGGGAGTTGCTTCCTTGAAACGCTGAAGCATGCCCCACGCATAAATGCGTAGGCTCCCACCATGGGATCCAAGGGGTTAGTATCTGCCAGCCCTTTTCATCAGCTTGCCTAAGTTGACTTCCAGGTTGAAGGCCATCGTATCCAGGGCGAAGTGCACGCTGTGCGTGTAGCCGATTTGGAAGTCGACGATTTTGCTGGGAGAGAACTCTACCCAGGCGGAGCCGCCGTTATCGTGGGTGAGGGATGAATCGCCCGTGGTCTCGGCTGCGGTTTCGTACGCTCTTCCATGCTTGCCTGCGCCGGCTGTGGTCGTTGACTTCTTCGCCACCAATTTGCTGAACATCTTCTGTTGTCCAGCGGGAAGCACATCGTAGAGGCCGCCGCCCAGGCTGAAGTTGCCGCCAAGGTCGATCTTGCTGCCGCCGTTGAGTTGGCTTACAAAACCGAGGGTCGTGAATGGACGATGGAAAAACTTCGAATCTGTGAGGCCGTTCGACAAGCCGATTTCGAGGAACGGAGTAAGACGATCAAAGTCGTGCTCTACGTGATTATTCCATCCCAGGTTCGGGCGTCCGGTGCTGACGCCCTTTGTTGTGCTGCCCGTAGGTGCGCCTGCCGTGAGCATCGAATCGTAGTTGGCCACATCGCCCTTGGTCTTGTACTTGATGTCCATGAAGATGTTGCCAAGGCTGTTCAGGGAGGTCGAGGTCTTGGTCGTGCCGGTCGTTCCTGTGGTTGTCGGCGTCGAGGACGATGAGACGAACGATAGGGGCACGCCCATGTCTACGCCCCAGTGTTCGGTGAAGTTGTAGCCGACGGTCGACGACAGGTCGAGTACGCGCTCCTGGGAATTGGCGCTGCCTTCGAAACTTGCGGTGGACGTCCATCCGGTCTCGTCCGCCTCTTTCTTGTTGGACGATGCATTCTGGCCAAATACTGCTGTCGCCAGCACTGCGGATAAGGAAAGAACTGCGAATTTACGAATCATTAATCAAACTCCGACAACTGATTTACGGACTGATAACGGTGAGAGTATTAGCGACGATAGTTGCGGCGTCGAGGGTACCGGAGGATGTGAACTCTCGTGTGAGTGAGGCTTCCGCCGCGTGCCCACAATGAGGCTCCGGCCCTTGAGCGGTGAGCTTCGCTCGCGTGCTCGCCCGTGAAGTCCAAATTTGCACGCGGCTCCGAAAACAGGCCCGAGATCTGCGCCCAGCAGGCAGTTCCATTATGGGATGGTAAAATCCCTGCGGAATCCCTGATATTTCTTTAAGGATTGTGTCGGAACTATGCTAAGGCCAGGAGAGTCTAGAACTTTCGGTGAACAATATGAGGATCCCTGTTAGTTCCCTGCCTGAGAGCACAATTTCCCGCCTTTGGGCAGAAATCGCTACTTTTATTCGATTCTTCGTGAAACGCCCTGTAATTTTCCTTGTTCCTTAAGAATTCGAAACATTAGGATGCGGTCGTTTTGTTCTGGCGGGAGTTATTGCTTCTTGCCGAAGACTTCGCGCAACAAGGCGGTTGTCTGCGCCATCGGGTCCTTGCGGATCTTCTTTTCTTCTTCCGCCATCACGTAGAAGAGGCCATCCATCGTCTTGCCTACTACGTACTCATCAAGATTGAAGCCCTGCCTTTGGGCCACGCGCGCAGCCGTAGGATTGCGCATGAGCTGGTTGTATTGCTTGACGACTCCGACGTTCTCCATGGCCTGGTGAACTATAGGCGCAAAGGCTTCCGTTAACTGGTCGGAGCTCTGGCGTTTGAAGTATTCGGTTGCGGCGGTGTCGCCACCAGAGAGGATCTGGCGAGCGTCGGTGAACGTCATTCGGGTTACGGCGTTGATGAAGATCTGCTTCGCTGCGGGAGCGGCCTGCTCAGCAGCGCGATTCATGCCGACTTCGAGTGAATCAACTTGCGATCCCATGCCGATCAGGCGCAGGCCACTGCCAATGTTGCGAAGCTTCTCCGGCAACAGAATCCTGATCGCCTCGTTCTTAAGAAAGCCATCGATGCGCCCCGTGGAAGCTACAGCGTTCTTGGTGCTTACGGTCAGCGCTTCTTTGAGGCCGGCAATGATTTTGTCGTTTGACAAAGGACGAGTGCTATTGGCCGTCCTGGCTACGCTCGCTGCCTTTTGCCGAATCTGATCCCATGGCGATTGAGCGACGCAAAACGCTGTTAACAATGCGCCAAGTACACCGATGCCGATCCACTTTTTCATGGCATTCATGCGATTGACCGCCTCAGTCTAGCGGAGATGTTCGGCGCGGCCTAAGCACGAAAGGTTCATGAATGAAACGGCAAAAAGTAACAGCAAGTGGAGTGGACCAGGACGTTCTTGTACTACGGTTTGCCCTCGACCATATGCCCGATTGCAGGGTTCGGGAGTTCAGAGTAGAACTTTAAAGATATGCGCAGTACCGCAATTCTTCTCGCATTTTTCTCCACAAGCTTAGTTGTCGCTCAGCAACTTCCAAACAAACCTGATCCGAGCAAAGCTACGCAGGAATCTCCTGCGCAGAATGAGAACAAGGCGAAAACGCCGCTTGCTCCTCCCGACGCTGCGGAGAAAGCCGCCGATTATTCGCAGCAGGCGTTCGTCATCGAGAAATATCTGACCAAGATTCGCTTCGAGAACAATGGCACCTCACAGCGCGAGCAGATCATGCGCATTCGCGTGCAGACTCAGGCTGGCGTGCAAGAGTTTGGCCAGCTTCACTTTCCTTACAACGCAGCGAACGACAAGATCGAGATCGTCCGGGTGAAGGTTACGAAGCCAAACGGTGCCGTGAGTGTTGCTGGTCCCGATTCGGCACAGGACTTAACCGCACCTGTGGCTCGCGAGGCGCCGATCTACAGCGACTTGCATCAGAAGGACATCGTTGTGCCGGGACTCGCAGCGGGTGACGTCCTGGAATATGACTTCAAGGTCAACGAGTTTGAGCCTCTCGCGCCCGGCCAGTTCTGGTGGGAGCAGCAGTTTATTGACAAAGTGATCGTGCTCGACGAGCAGTTGCAGGTGGATGTACCTGCTGGACGCACGCTAAAAATGCGCACCACGGGCGCTCCACCTGAGGTAACTACAGCTGCAGGACGCACGACGTATGTGTGGAAGAACAAGGTGCTTAAGGTCGATGACGACGATTCGTCAGCTAAGAAGAACAAGAAAAAGAAGAAGATTGATCCTGACGACGATACTCCCGACGTACAGCTAAGTACGTTTCAATCGTGGGATGAGGTCGGACGCTGGTACAGCGGGCTGGAGCGCGATCGCGTAAAACCGGACCAGACGATTCAGGCAAAAGCAGCGGAGCTCACTGCATCAGCAAAAACTGACACCGGCAAAGTTGAAGCTCTGTATGATTTCGTCGCGCCGCGATATCGCTACGTTGGCATCTCGTTCGGCGTCGGGCGCTTTCAGCCGCACTCGGCGGACGATGTTCTGAACAATCGTTACGGAGATTGCAAAGATAAGCACACGTTACTGGCTTCCTTAATCAAAGGGAGTGGCCTCGATGCGTATCCGGTTCTGATCCACCACGCTCGCAAGCTCGACGAGAGCGTGCCCTCGCCGTCACAGTTCGATCACGTAATTACGTTTGTGCCTCTGAAGTCCGGATTGGATAAAGCCGGCGACATGCGTGGTCTCTGGCTCGATTCCACGACGGAAGTTGCGCCGTTCCGCATGCTGGTAGCTGCTATTCGCAACAAGAAAGCTCTGCTGATTCCTCCGAATGCTCCGGCGCAGATTGTGACCACGCCTTCTGATCTTCCAACTGCGAACCTGCAGTCACTCAAAGTCACAGCGAAAATCAATCAGATCGGAAAGCTCGACGCGACGTACAACTACACGGTTCGCGGTGACGCCGAACTCGCTTTCCGAGTTGCATTTCGCGGCACACCGGAGACGCAGTGGAAACGCGTGATTGAATACGTCAATGCGTATCAGAGCATCAATGGCGACGTTGCGGATGTGAAGGTGAGCGATCCGTCTGATACGCACCATCCGCTGGAGTTTAGTTACTCACTCTCGCAGCCGAATTATCTCGACTGGACGACTAAGACGTCGCAACTCGCAGTGCCCTTGCCACGGCTCGACATGAGCTGGGCAAACCTAACCGACGACGATGACGATCGCACGAAGCCTTTTGAGTTCCCCGCAGCGCCGCTGGAGTCGCACGAGACGATAAAGATCGAATTGCCCGAGGGATACACCTATCGCGCTCCGGTGCCGATTAACGTGAAGCGCGATTATGCGAGCTACGCTTCGGACTACAAGCTCGACGAACGCACGATCACTATTAGTAAAGATCTCGTGCTCAACTCGCGCGAAATCGCTGCAAATCGCGGACCCGATCTGCGAGCCTTCGTTCGCGCCGTTGCTGCTGACGGAAATCAGAGTGTTTTCGTTGAGAGTTTGTCGGCGAATTCGGGATCGAACATTCCCAGCGGGATGTCGGCTGACGATTTGAACGACGCTGGCATGGCCGCCTTGAAGAACCAGAACCTGCGAGCGGCTACTGAACTATTCAAAAAAGTCGTCGAACTTGAGCCCAAACATAAGGATGCATGGAACAATCTTGGCCGCTCATATCTCGCGCTTGGCAAATTCGACGATGCGATTGCGGCTTTCAACAAGCAAATCGAGATCAATCCATTCGACGAATTTGCTTACAACAATGTTGGCCTGGCCTACCAGTCGCAGCAGCAATACGACCAAGCGATTACTGCATACAAGAAGCAGCTTGAGGTCAATCCCCTCGATCAGTTCGCACACGGAAATCTTGGTTCGCTTTATCTTGAGCAAAAGAACTACGCTGAAGCAGTTCCCGAATTAGAAAGAGCCGTACAGATCACGCCTCAAAATCCGGGACTTGAAGCAAACCTCGGCCGTGCTTACCTGAACGTAAACCAGCCCGATAAGGCTCTCGCGGCCTTCGATAAAGCCGTGGAGCTGGCTCCTGCGCCCGGCATCTGGAACAACGTTGCTTACGAGCTCTCAACGCACCGCAGTCATCTGGACAAGGCACTCACGTATGCCGAATCGGCTATTTCCGCGACTGAAGCTGGGCTGCGAAACGTGAACGTCGATCACATCACACTGAACGACGTCGGACTGGTAATGAGCATCGGCAGCTATTGGGATACTCTGGGGTGGGTTTATTTCCAGAACAATCAACTGGACAAAGCCAAGCGCTACATCGAGGCAGCCTGGCTGTTAGACCAACATTCGGAGGTTGGCGATCACCTCGGGCAACTCTACGAAAAACTTGGCCGTAAGCAGGACGCGATCCGCCACTACGCGATGGCAAGCACGGCAAACCACAAAGTGCCAGAAGCGGAACAGCACCTGAAGTCGCTGCTGCCGGATGCAAAACTGGATATGGCGGAGATAGAACGCGCCCGTGCTGAGCTGCTGGCCATGCGAAGTGTGCGTCTTCCATGGTCGGGAAAGAGCGCGACCGCTGAGTTCTTTCTCACTTTCGGGGCACCACCTTCCCAGGGGAAGTCGTTAAAACCCGATCAAGTTAAGTTCGTGCGCGGCGATGAGGCGCTGCGCAGCTCCACCGATAAGCTGCAAACGGCGGCCTTTCCATTACAGTTCCCAGACGAGACACCCATCAAGCTCGTCCGGCGAGGCGTACTGACGTGTGCAGACAGCACTCATCAATGCCAGGTTGTGTTGATGTTACCTGAGGATGTGCGAACGGTGGACTGAGGACTCTCAGTTCTAGGCTTCGCCGCACTGGATTCCGATGGAATCGAAGGCTAGGGAGTCCATGGGAGCGATGTTCATTTCCGCCCGATAGTCATCTCCAGAGGGCAGCACGCGCCAGTAAAAGAGCTCCCCAATCGCGCGACGATAGAAGTCCGCGTATGGTCCTTGCAGCTCAGGAACCAAAAACTTTTCTATCGTGCTCACGTCGTGTCTCCCTAGATCTCGCCAAGCGGCTACACTCTCTAACCCGTTTGTGATGCGAGTTCCTCGGAAAATGGAGCACTGCGTTGTAAATATTTCTTAAGTCAAATGAAATCACTGGCGTGGCGCCGTTTGCAGAAATTGAGCGAACGCCAGATAGAGTCAGGATTTCAGTCTTTGGGAACGCCGGCGTCTTCTATTTCCTGTGGGAACGACTTGAAGGTTACTTCCCTCGACCTGGAGGAAACGTTCTTGTTGTCGTCGAAGTCGAACTGTTTCAGAGTTCCCTGGATTGTCCAATAGCCTTCCTGATCGGGAGTCTTTGCCGAGCCACGCCCTATGACTCCGGCGAACTCGTACCAGGTGCCGTGGATGGGCTTCGTCGTGAACGTAAGTTTCTTGCCGTCAAGCGCGCCCTTGCTGAAGAACTGGTCGAGAAAGACACCGCGATCGCTGTCGCGCTCGCCAAACCGTGAAACAAAGCCCGAAACCCTGCCCTCCTCAATCGTGACTTGCACAAATTCGCCGTCACGCAAGAAGGTGTACATGCCCGAGATCTGATCGCCGGATCGGCCAGTCTGAACTCGTGGCGAAGGTTGCTTCTTGCCAGGTCCCTGGCCGTTTAGCAAGACCGGCGAGCCGAAGCCGACGGCCAGCGCCAGAACCATCACTTTCAGCGGGATAGAACGGAGTGCTGTAACCATTTGAGGCATTCTTCTTACCCGAGATTTGCTGATTATCAAGGTATAATCCAGCTACTCAGTAAGTAAACGGGATTCGTATGGTAGTTCCTGGCAGTGGGTCGCAGACGTCGTCATTCGAACCTGCGGCTACGCGGGAACTCGAAGTCCGCCTGAACTGGGAGCTTCCTCCCTGGTTCCCTTCCGTACGCGACAACGTCATCTCCTTATTTGGGCGCGAGCCACCCGCTCCGCCGCTCGGATTCCGTCCCGGCATCTTCTGGCGAGACGTATTCGTGGATCAGCAGCTGAACGTAAAGAGCATGTTCCGCTCGTATGCCGGTCACGTCATCTTTGCCGGATTGGTCTACGTACTCTCGATGCCGTTTTACTCAAGCCGCATCGCCAGGATCGAGACGTTCCACCACGATCGCATTACATACATAAACCCTGAAGAGGACATACTTGTTGCGGAACCGGTGCTGCCGGAGGTCGTTCAGAAACAGATAGCGCCGGTGATCAGCAGAAGTTCGCGTGCTGCGAGTGCCTCTCGCGCGGAGCCCCGCCAGCGAGTGGTAGAAGCGACGGCGATCCCAAAATGGTCTGATAACTCGACACACACCATCGTTGCACCGGATGCTCCAAAGATCTTGGCCAGCGCTCCGGTACCGGACATCGTGCTGTCGAGTTCTGTGCCGCAGGCACCGCCAGTCGCGGCGGTCGCGTTGAACACTCCGAAGCTGGTTGCGCCAGTACTTGATGTGACTCCTGTGGCTCCTCCGCCCGATGCCACGAAGGCAACTGCGCAGCTCCGAGCTCCCGTTTTGCCTCAAGCGACTGCTATTGCGCCACCGGTCGTTACTAACGGCGCGCGAGATTTAGCGAAGCTCAATATTGCGCCAGTTCCCGCAATAGTGACTCCCGAACCGAAGCTTCCTGTTTCTGCGTCTCATACTCTTGGAGGACTTACCACTCCAGAACCGATTGCACCGGCTCCCGATTTGAAACAAGCCGCGAGCACGCAGCTGAATCAGGCGACGCTTGGAGCGGCGCAGCCGATTGCTCCGCCGCCTGACATCAGGACCGTTGCAAGCACATCTGGAATCGCTGGCAAGGTGCCTGGAGCCGCTGAGCCAGTCGCGCCTCCGCCCGATGTGAGCGCGGCCGGAAATGCAGTTTCGCCGTCGGGCATGCTGATCTCGATCAACTTGAATCCTGTTGCTGGTGCTCCGCGCTTGCCTGATGGCAACCGGCGCGGAACTTTTGCCGGCCAGCCGCGTGCTGCAGAGAACTCGACGGGAGCTCCAGCCAAACTCGCCGGCGGCACTGGGCCTGGCGGCGACTCGCCAACAGCAACCAAGGACGAACTCGGCATCGTCGCAGCAGCCGTGCCGCACGCAGTTTTGAACGGCGCACCGGTGACGGCCGCTCAGGGTTTAACTGGTTCGTTGAATTCCGCTTCTGGGAATACGCTTCTCGCGATGGCGCGCCCACCCAGAGTCAGTCTGCCTCCGCCTCGGGTAGCGACGGTGGTGGACGAACCCGATGCTCTCGACCAGAGCGTGTTCCGGGGACGCAAGTACTACACGATGGCGCTCAATACGCCGAATCTTACCTCAGCAGGGGGAAGCTGGATCTTCCGCTTTGCCGAGCGCGGCATCAGCTCCAAAGCGGGAGATGTGACAGCCCCCATCGCTGTTCGCGAAGTAGATCCCGCTTACCCCGCTGATCTGATGAAAGACAACGTTCAGGGAATCGTAATCCTGTACGCAGTAATCCGAGCTGACGGAACGGTTGCTCAAGTCAGAGTGCTAGAAGGCTTTGACGATCGTCTCGACGAAAATGCGAGAAAGGCGCTTAGCGCGTGGCATTTTGTTCCGGGCACTCGCGATGGAAGCCCCGTAGATCTCGAAGCAGTGGTACGAATTCCCTTCCGCTCCAAACGTCCTTTCTGAGTTCGATTCAGGGAATGAGGCCAACACGTTTTACGTTGGCATTGTGAGCAGTGTCGATTGCCTCTGCACCGTACTCGAAATCGACCTCTGAATCCCCTTTAACGAACAAGACTCCATCGGGACGGGATTTGTAGATTTCAAGGAGCCGAGCAGATAGCTCACCCCAAACCACCGGCTGCTTGTTAATGGAGAGTGCTGGCCTGCTGCGTTCTTTACCTGCGTGACTTGCAGCACGATAGGCGCATCAGGCGGCGCGGCCTTGCCATCTTTCTGCGGAACAGCAGGGTAAAGACCATGTGGATCCATCGGCGTGATGATCATGAAGATGACCAATAGCACCAGCAGCACATCAATCAGCGGCGTAACGTTCATCTCGTGCAGCGGGCTTGCCGCCGCTTCCCAAAGCGAAACTCATGTCTTCTCCGCTGCATGATTTTACTCCACCGCAATGGAGAAAGTTCCAAATCGGATTGGCTTCGTCTTAGGCTCTGGCCGCAGCAACGGCAGGCTTTTCCAGCAGATCGTAGATTTCCTGATTCACGCAGACCTCGTAGTACTTTCGCGATGTCCAATCTGTG
>Ga0126376_10002758_pt1 | contig 10048 bp, 9 predicted proteins | sample PanSoiMetPlot_15_FD_92760 | JGI IMG/M metagenome (GOLD analysis project Ga0126376, IMG submission 92760) | Tropical forest soil microbial communities from Panama - MetaG Plot_15 | ecosystem: Environmental > Terrestrial > Soil > Tropical forest > Bulk soil | place: Panama | collected 2016-02-17 | reverse complement strand
GGTGCGGAGGTTACCCGCCGCCATTGGCAGTTGAACGCAAGCGTAAACCTCGCCGTAAGGAGAAATGTAGCAACTGTTGTGGCCTGCGCTGCACGGCAAGTCTTCGTAGGCGGAGCTCTCCATGCCGCTTGAAACGCGGCTGCCCAAAGCCGGCCCGGAATTCCAATCTTCTCGAATAGCTTTTGTTCCGCACGATTGCAGCGCGGAGTCTTGCAAAATCGGCAGCAAAGCCTCAGACGGAACGCGATGTTCCAGAGGTTTGCGCGATCCGTCCATCATCGGCGTTATCGTCAAGTCCAGCACATAGGGAATGGCGAGCCGCTCGGCAAGAGCCATAACGCCGCGGTATGCCGTAAGATTCTGTTTCATCAGCGGACAGGCGAGTTTTACTTGAATGCCGTGCTCCTGCAGCAAAGGAATTGACGCAAGGCTGCGTTCCAGCGAACCGGGAACTTTCGTGATGGCATCATGAATCGCCGCATCGCTGCTGTAGACGCTGATCTGCACGCGGCGGACACCGTAGCGCCGCAGCATTTCCCCCCGTTCGCGAGTAATGAGCAGCGCATTTGTCTTCAGGCTGATATCGAATTGCAAGCGTCTGGCCGTGCAGAGAATTTCTTCCAAATCCCTGCGAAGAAAAATTTCGCCGCCGCTGAATGTTAGAAACAATGCGCCGGCTTGCGCGATTTGCTCCAGCGCATTTGCACATTCTCTCGTGGTCAGCTCGCCGTAATCCTGATGATCGAGATAGCAGTGCACACAGCGCTCGTTGCAACGATAGGTCAAATCGAAATGAACGCTCAAAGGACGCCGCTTGCGCACTGTGCGCGCGATGAGCCGGTCCATCAAGGGCGTGGCGGTGATTTGCGGAAGGCTACTCAACGCGACGCGCCTCCCTGCGGCGGTTCCGCCGATATGAGCAACTTCCTCAAGGACAATTCTTCGAAAAGCGAAAGAGTATCCGCGAGCGCAGTCTCGCGCGTGACCTCATATTGCTCGACAAGAAGCGCCGCTAGATCTTCCGCAGTACGGCGGCCGTCAATATTTCGCCAAACAAAACTTCCCGTGTCGTTCAGCTCGTGCATCACGCTGTCGCCGGGCGAGATAATGACCGTTTCTTCGTCAATTTCTCTCCAGGCAAGCGCCGCATTTTTTTGCCAGACGCCACTCGTGGCCACACTCATGTTGGCAAGACCTCCCAAAAGGATCGATTCTTCTGGAATTGCAGGTTGTAACCTGAGATTTCCTCACTCGCCGCAGCGAGAATTTGCAACAAACGATGGTGATCGCGGGGTTCCGAAGAAAAAAACAAAACACAGGGCAGCAACGATTTTAAAAGCTGAGCGGGCCGCAATGTTTCGATACGATTCTCAGTCGATTGGGCCAGACGAAAGATTCCGGAGAGCGGCGCGCTCGTATTTGATCCTTCGGCACGGAATTCGCCCCAAAATGGGGTGCCAAATGCCTGCCACTCGCCGTCCACTCGCTTTAGGAGGGAAATTTCGTCCGTAAGCACGCTTCCTTGTGGGCTAAGCGACGCCACTGTGCTCTTGCCGGCGCCTGACCTGCCAACAAACACAAATGCTTTTCCATTTCGCACAACCGTCGCAGCGTGAATCAGGAATCCTTCTTGCGGAAGCAGAGCCCAACTCAGGAGCATTCGCAGTAGTGAGTCGAGCGCATATTCGTGGCGCACACCGGAGAAATGGGCTGAACCTGAATCAGCAGTTACACAGGCGCCCTCAAAATCGCACACAAAAGAGTGTGCGCCATTCGTTTCTGAGTCCTCACCATCAACGGTTATGGAGAAACAATTGTTTTGCGATCCGGTAAAACCGCGATAACGCCCGCGGACCGATTCGAGCAACGCAGAGTCTCGTAAAGAAAGACGCAACGGCAGACTTCCGATCTGGATGTCCACATGCGTATCAACGGCACTGGCACAAATTGGCTGCGCCTTCGTCAATCAAATGCCTCTTGCAGTACCCGTCTCAGCGCTTGCGCGGGGGTCGCAGCGCATTCAGAGCCCAAAAGCCGCTATGAGAAAAGATTACGGCAAGTTTCGCATTTCGCGGGGAACGAAGTAAGAGGAATGTTGCCAACGGAGCATCGGAGGTATTGCTAAAGCCAAGTGATTCAGTGCTTTATAAAGTACAAACCGAGCAGGATTAATGATCGTTCACATAGAAAATCAAGACCCCGTCCACACCTTGCCGTCCACGACTACTTCTTGCTTCTCGTCATCAAACGTAACGCGCTGCCCTGTTTGTATGGCGGCAATGGTCATACACAACGCCACCGAGTGGCTATAGCCCGCATCAATACTCGCGTTCGGAATTTTTCCGCTTCGAACGCATTCCATCCAATTGCGCATATTCGCGCTGGTGGCTTCATCCACTCCAGCGTTCGCTCCAGTGTCTGTTGGTGCCGCACCTTCGAGCAAAGGGTGTGGCGCTAACTTGTTTCCTTTGAGCCCCATGACTTTGGCGGAGCCTTCGTCGAGACCACCCTCTGGGCTGATTACGTTCTTTTCAAGATCGAGCGTGCCGGCGTTTGAACGATAGAGTTCCTTCACTTCGCCGGCAGAATTCGTCTGCCGTGAGGAATAAATCACCTGGAAACCCTTCTTGGGGTCGTTGAGCGGCCCGTAGTCAAAAACTGCGGTCAGCGTGTCCCAGTTTTGGCGGCCGTCCTTCCACAAATAGATTCCCCCGTTGGCGACTACGCTGCGCGGACGCGGCAAATTGGCGAACCAATGTACCGTGTCAATCTGATGCACCATCCATTGATCCGGAATCCCGCTTGAGTAGGGCCAGAACAAACGAAACTCGAGATACTTCCGAGGATCAAACTCTACCTGCGGAAGATTGAGCAGGAAGCGCTTCCAATCCGTGTCCTCTTCCTTTAGTTGATTGACCAATTGCGGACGCCGCCAGCGTCCCGGCTGATTGACGTTCCAGGTCATCTCCACGGCAACGATGTCACCAAACTTTCCGGACTGGATGAATTCTCTCGCTATCTGATAGTTCTTGGCGCTTCGCCGTTGCGTACCGATTTGCACCTTTCGACCCGTTTGCCGAACCGCTTTGCGCAACTCGCGCGCGTCTTCCATCGTATGCGCCATCGGCTTCTCGATATAAGCATCCAAATTGTTGCGAACTGCCTCGATGCCATGTTGCGCGTGCTGAAAATCAGCGGTGGCGATGATGACCGCATCCACATCCTTGCGGCCGTAGAGTTCGTCATTGTTATGGCAGAGCGCTACGGCATGGCCTGTGCTGTCTTGAATCAGATTTACGCCTTCGTCGCGCCGGCGCTTCCAGATATCGGAAAGCGCGACAATTTCGAATTGTTGCGAGCCGGCATGTTTGAGGAAGGCTGGAAAAAGCGCTTCGCGAAACCGGTCGGAAAATCCTATAACGCCCGTGCGCACACGATTGTTGGCGCCGAGCACTCGCGCGTAGCTTGAAGAGGCCAGGGCGCAAGCTCCCGCGGCCGCTGCGCTCACTTTCAGGAAGCTTCTGCGCGACGTTCGTTTCGTCATTGCCGCACCTCGCTGGGTTATTTCAGGGCGCCTGCTTTTCGGAGCAAATCCTTGGTTCCCGCCATGCTTTGCCGCGTGGATTCCTCCGGCGTCCCTCCGCCGTCCCAATGCGTTTCCAGACTCATCGTCCCGCGATAGCCGTCGCGCGCAAGTGCCCGAAATTGCTCTACGAATTGAATCTTCCCCTGTCCCATCGCAGCCCAGCCAAATTTTCCATCCAGCTTGGTAGTCACATCCTTCAAGTGGACGTGGCCGATCCGTTCTTTGGGAAGTTTTGCGTAACCGTCTGGGAAAGCCGTTTCCCCCGCAGCTGCCGCATTGCCCGGATCCCAATTCAACATGAAATTCTTGTTGGGCACTGCGGCCAGCGTGCGCGCAGCCTGTGCACCGGTCGCCGTATTACATTCGTATTCGTTCTCAAGCAGAAGAATGATGTCCTTCTTCGCAGCTTTTTCCGCGGCCTCGCGCAGCTTCGCGTCCATCGCTTCGCGGTAGGGCTTGTCGTCTTCCAATTGCCAGAAATCGAACATGCGCACTTTGTTCGTGCCAAATGCTTTCGCCGCGTTGATGCTGCGCTCCAGCACTTCATCCTGTTGCTCGAACGTATAGCTGGATCCATACGCCGCGCCTTTCGGGCTGAATTTCGATTTCGGCGCGCCGGGCCAATCCACCTTGAAAAACGGGCTGGCGATGTCGGTTACTCTTAGTTGGTTTTTTTCGAGAAGCTTTTTCGCTTCCGCGATCTCTTTTTCGTCCAGGTTGACGATGTTTTTCTTCCAAAGCCCGCGCAGTTCTACAAAGTTCAGCCCAAATTCATTCGCTGCGACCTCCAACGCGTGGCCGAAGTCGTGGGAAATTTCATCGGAAATCACGGAAAGCTGGAACACGCAATCCACCCTCGCCGCGCCCGTGGCGCTCATCCATTCTGGTAAAGCCATCGCCCCCGCAGCCAGTCCCGCCCTTTGCAACAGTTCTCGTCGTTTCATCGGCCATTTTCCTCGCGCACATTCTACATCTTCTTCTGCAGCGTAGCCGCCGTGATATTCTAAAGCGTCGCAAGTTCATTTGCGGCTGCACAGTTCCCCACGGCGCTGACTTGCATGCAAGAACGGGCTTCCCGCCCTCTGGAGAATAACGACAGTGTCTTCTTCCGTGATCGCACCTGCCGCGAAACGTGTCTTCAATTTCAACGCCGGCCCCGCCGCTTTGCCACTCGCTGTACTCGAACGCATCCGCGAAGAATTGCTCGATTGGCGCAGCACCGGAATGTCCGTCATGGAAATGAGCCATCGCTCTCCGGAATTTGAAAGCATCAACGCCGCAGCGGAAGCGGGTTTGCGCAAGCACCTCGCGATTTCAGAAGAGTACGCAGTTATTTTTGTACAAGGCGGCGGCAGCATGCAGTTCACCATGGTGCCGATGAATCTTTGCCTGCCGAACAAGCCCGTAGATTTGATTCACACCGGCGCATGGACCGCGAAAGCCCTCGGCGAATTGAAAAAAGGCATCGTGCATCACATCGCCGGAACCACCGAGCCGGTAAAGTTCACGCGCGTGCCGCGCGAAGATGAGCTTTCCCTTTCCCCTGACGCCTCTTACGTGCATATCTGCACGAACAACACAATCGAAGGCACGCAATATCACTCGATGCCGGAGACGGGCGCCGCCCCGCTTGTTGCAGACATGTCTTCGGACATCGCTTCGCGCCCGCTCGACGTGAAGAAATTCGGCCTTATCTTCGCAGGCGCACAGAAAAATCTCGGCCCCAGCGGAGCAACCGTGGTTATCGTCCGCAAGGATTTGGCCGAGCGCGCCGACAAGAATCTTCCGACGTTACTTCAGTACCGCACGCACACCAAAGAAAAGTCGCTCTATCACACGCCGCCGACGTTCGCGATTTATATCATCGGCTTGGTGATGGAGTGGATCGACTCGCTCGGCGGAATCGGTGCTGTGCAAAAGCGCAACGAAGCAAAAGCCAAGTTGCTATACGACACGATCGAATCGAGCAATGGCTTTTTCAGCTGTCCGGTCGAAAAGGATTCCCGTTCGCTGATGAACGTCGTCTTCCGCGTCGCCGGCGGTGACGAAGCCGTCGAAAAGGAATTCGCAAAGCAGGCAGAAGCCGCTGGACTTGTCGGCACGCCCGGGCACCGCTCTGTCGGCGGTATGCGCATTTCGCTTTACAATGCCGTGGAACTTGGCGCCGTCGAAGCGCTTACCGGCTTCATGAAAGAATTTCAGCGCAAGCGCGGTTGATTCTGTTAACTTCCTCGCTGAAATTTTTCGCCGGCCGGCGGCGTAGTTCTCCTTGCTGTAGATTCTGGCTAATAGAATCATGAGGGCTCGATGACTCCTTACGCGCTCTGCCTCTTCGTTCACCTAGCAGGAGCGGTTGCACTCTTCCTTGCGTTTGGCCTTGAGTGGGCCGCGATTTCTTTTCTTGGAAGTTCCAACACGCCACAAGAAGCGCAGCAATGGCTCCGCCTCGCCCGACTTGGTCCACTCGTCAACGGCCCCGCTCTCGGCGTTCTGATTCTTTCTGGCGGCTATCTCGCGCATCTAAGCGGTTCGATGAGACAAGGCTGGATTCCCGCTTCCCTCGTCGGCATTTTGGTGGTGGGGATACTTGGAGGCACAATCAACGTGCCAAAGATGCGCGCGATTCGCCTCGCCATTCCAGCGGGCGGAGAAACGTTTTCATCAGCGCTTCACAACAACTTGCTTCCGGTTTCCGTCCGCTTGCGGACCTTTGGCGCGCTCAGCATCGTCTTGATGATGGTCACGAAGCTTCCCTTCTGGTCCTCGATGCTGACGTTCCTAGGCGGACTCGTTTTCGGACTGCTCGCTTGTTTCCCGGTGTTCGCGCGCAAGCCAGCCTGATCTCTTTCACAGCTTCGCTCTAAATAGAAAAGGCGCAGCCTCATCTGGGCTGCGCCTCTGTTTTTGCTGTGCTCTTCGCCTTATGCCAAGTCGAAGACCAACACTTCCGCTTCATCAACTCCGGTAAGTTCGAATGACTTCTCCTCGGAAATCGCCGCGCCGTCGCCAGTCTCCATCTTCTTCCCGTTAAGCGTCACGCTTCCGCGGGCCACTTGTACGTACGCATGCCGCTCCGGCTTCAGCTCATGCTTCACTTTCTCTCCCGCGCTGAGAACGGTTGCATACAAATCATTGTCCTGCCGGATTTTCACCGAGCCATCTCGCCCGTCCGGTGAAACCAACAACCGCAACTTCGCGCGCTTCTCTTCCCGCGAAAAGTATTTCTGATCGTACGCCGGCTTATACCCTTCTTTATCCGGGAACATCCAGATTTGATACAAGTGCACCTGCTCCGTTGGCGAAGCGTTGAACTCACTGTGCGCCACTCCCGTTCCTGCGCTCATGTACTGCACGTCGCCGGGCTTGATCGTTGAGCCGTTGCCCATACTATCCTTGTGCGCCAGCGCACCTTCCAGCACGTACGTCACAATCTCCATGTCCCTGTGCGGGTGCGTCGGAAAACCTCCACCGCCCGCCACGCGATCGTCGTTCATCACCCGCAGCGTCCGGAATTGCACGTGCTTCGAGTCGAAATACTCCGCGAAAGAAAAGCTAAACCGGGTGTCCAGCCAGCCGTGATCCGCGTGCCCGCGATCGTTACTCTTGCGAATGGTAATCATGTCCTACCTCTCAAGTCTCTTCCCGTCCCACACGAGATAATACTTGTTATAACGACATTTGTCAAGAGGGGCTTATCTTACCCTTAAACCCTTTCCGCTCTTGCCCTTACACCCCCTCTCCTTTTCCTCAATCCTTCCACCGCTCCCTTCGCGCTCCTCGCTCCTTTGGTGTAGAGTGAAAGAGAGGCTTATCTATGGATGCCCTTACCTCCACCGCCGAATCAAAAAAAGTCGCGAACACCACTGCCTCCCGCGAAACTATCTCCATCACCGACAATCGCACCGGCAAGTCCTATGAAATCCCCGTCACCCACGGGACCATCCGGGCCATGGACCTTCGCCAAATCAAAGTTGATGCCAACGATTTCGGTTTGATGAGCTACGATCCGGCCTTCAACAACACTGCCTCCTGCATCAGCCGCGTCTCTTACATTGATGGCGACGAAGGCATCCTGCGCTACCGCGGATATCCCATCGAAGAGCTAGCCGAAAAAAGCAGCTATCTGGAAACGGCCTATCTGCTCTTGTACGGTGAGCTTCCCACCGAAACGCAATTAAGAGACTGGACCTGGCACGTTTCGCATCACACCTTCATTCACGAAAGCATCAAGAAGTTCCTCGACGGCTTTCACTACGACGCCCATCCCATGGGCATGATGATCTCCACCATCGCCGCGCTCTCGACCTTCTATCACGACGCAAAAGAGATTCTGAATCCTGAGTCACGCCAGAAACAGACCTTCCGCCTCATCGGCAAAATGCCCACAATCGCGGCGTTTGCTTATCGCCATACACTTGGTATGCCCTACGTCTACCCTGACAACGACCTGAGCTATCCGGGCAATTTCCTGAACATGCTTTTCCGCACCACTGAGACGCGCTACCGCCCGAATCCCACGCTCGAGCGCGCGCTCGACGTTCTCTTCATTCTCCACGCAGACCACGAACAAAACTGTTCCGCCAACGTCATCCGCGGCGTAGGCAGTTCGCACGTTGACCCGTACTCCGCTACGGCAGCAGCCATTGCTGCGCTTTACGGCCCGCTGCACGGCGGCGCCAACGAAGAAGTCGTCCGCATGCTCCACGAAATCGGCAGTGTCCAAAAAGTTCCCGATTTCATCAAGCGCGTCAAAGCCGGCGAAGTAAAGCTCATGGGCTTCGGCCATCGCATTTACAAGAATTACGATCCGCGCGCCCGTATCATCAAGCGCGTCGCCTACGAAGTCTTCGACCTGATGGGCAAGAATCCTCTGCTCGAAATTGCCCTCGAGTGTGAACGCATCGCCCTCGAAGATGAATACTTCGTCAAGCGCAAGCTCTATCCCAACGTGGACTTTTACACCGGCCTCATCTATCAATCCATGGGCTTCCCCATGACCATGTTTCCGGTGCTTTTTGCGATTCCGCGGACTTCCGGCTGGCTCGCGCAGTGGCAGGAAATGCTGCTCGATCCCGAGCAGAAAATCGCGCGGCCTCGACAGATTTATCTCGGCTACGACACGCGCAGCTACGTGCCGATGGAAAAACGCAGTTAGGCACGAGCCGTTTTTATCAACACCGAAGAACTTTTTGGCAACCGTCTCCCCGGTTTGCGCAACAAAACCCGATCACTGCTGTAAAATAAATTTCTGCGAGGAAGCATGGCTCAAGGTCCCAACACGCCAATTCATCCCGGACCAAAGCGACGCAGCCAGCGCGTGCTGATGCAGGTGCCCGTACGCCTGCGCGGCACCGACGCAAATGGGGCTTCCTTTGACGAAGAAACCGAGACCCTTGCCATCAGCGCTCACGGCGCTTTGATTCTTCTTCGCACGCGCCTCACCAGCGGCACTGCCATCCAGCTTCAGCACAAGAAAACACTCGAAGAGCAGGAGTGCCACGTCGTTTTCCTCGGGCCCGTGCGCGGGGATAGAGCCGAAATCGGCCTCGAATTCTCCGCCCCGCGTCCGCAATTCTGGCGCGTCGCCTTCCCACCTGAAGACTGGTCTCCAAAAAGTCCTGAATCCCGCACCGCCGCAACGCCGCGCCCTCATCAAAAGTAAGCCCTCAAACGGCTTTCACTATTTTGTATTCAGCTCAGAAGAGATAAAAAAATCCATCGTGTTTGTGCAGGCGCACGGGAATGCTGAATAGCGTCTGTAAATTGTCTTCCGTAAGCACACTCTCCTTCGGTCCGTCCGCCATCACTTTTCCCGTTCGCAGCAAAATCACCCGTTCAATCTCCGGGATAATCTCACTCACGTGGTGCGTCACAAGCAAAATCGCTAGACCCGATTGCGCCAGTTCCCGCATCGTGTCACGCAATTGAAACTGCGCTGCAATATCCAGCGCGTTGCTCGGTTCGTCGAAAAGCAAAGTCTGCGGATTGTGCACCAGCGCCCGCGCAATCAGCGTTCGTTTCGCTTCCCCGCTCGACATGTGCATTACACAACGATCCGCCAAGTGAGAAATTCCCAGTCCCGCCAGCACTTCTTCCGTCCGCTGCAAATGCTCCGGATCCGGATGGTGATGCGGAAAAATTCTTGTGCTGCTGAAAAATCCAGAAAGCACCACGTCCCGCCCCGTCGCATCCGTCGTGCACGCAGCCAACAAGTCTGGGGAGACGATCCCCAGCATATTTCGAAGTTCAAAGACGTCCCAGCGCTCGCGCCCCAGAATCGCCATCGAAGAATCTTCGCGCGCTAGCGCATAGCATTCTCGCGTAATCGTCTTGATCAGGGTGGACTTGCCGCACCCGTTCGGCCCAAGGATGCACACGTGTTCGCCCGCGCCGATCCGCAACGTCACGTCTTGCAGCGCCGCGCGATTCCCGCGCATCACCGTTACGCGATTCAACTCCAGC
>Ga0126376_10002757_pt1 | contig 10049 bp, 10 predicted proteins | sample PanSoiMetPlot_15_FD_92760 | JGI IMG/M metagenome (GOLD analysis project Ga0126376, IMG submission 92760) | Tropical forest soil microbial communities from Panama - MetaG Plot_15 | ecosystem: Environmental > Terrestrial > Soil > Tropical forest > Bulk soil | place: Panama | collected 2016-02-17 | reverse complement strand
GCGAGAGGTCCGTCCGCCAGAAGCCAGGGCCACGAACGGAACCAGGCCACGCTGACCCGACATCGGTCTGGGTCGCGTCGGGATTGGCGAAGGCGGTGACATTGAACCAACTGCCGAAAGTGTGAGGTGCTCCGGAGTTAGGATTACTAACCAAATCTGAACGGCAGCCAACCGGCGAGGCAGACAGTAGTGGCCTTGTTGAACTCCTTGCCGACTTTGCTGCCGAAAGGCGACTTCGCGCCGGGGAAGCCGTTGAACGTCGGAGGGTCGGCGAAGATGAGACCGTTCAGCGGGCTGTAATTGGGGTTACACGTGCTGGCGGTAGGAACGCCATTCACTGTGGAAACGTCCGTCGCGCCCGTGGAGGTGATGCAAGGAGCTTTTGCGGGATCCCAAAACGCAGGATCGAAGTTGACGAGACGGCTAGTACCGTCGGGACCGCTGGCGTCCGTGGGCTGACGGAAGAAGGAATGGCGGATGCCGTAAGTGATAGTCAAATTCGGGCGGACACGCCAAGTGTCCTGGCCATAGTATTCGAACTGATTGTCGAAGATGTTGGCGCTTACATCGAGCGAGGCCTGCGAGAACTCACCATCACGACAAACTGCAAGCTCAACAACGCCGCAATTAATGCGGCGCTTTTTTTTCCAGACCGTGTCCGTGCGCACGCGTCAGCCGGCTGACAACTTTGCAGCGGTCACCGCGGTACGTGGACGAAACAAACTCGGCCGGGGCGCCGCCGGGCAGATAAGCCGTGCGCGTGAAATGAAAGACCGGCGCACCCTTGCGAATGCGAAGCAGTTTTGCCTCCTCGCTGGAAGCGATGGCGGCTTCGGCAACTTCATCCGCCGCGTCAAATTGAATGCCGTAGAGAGAGAAGAGCGCTTCGTACAAAGAATCGTGCGGATCGAATTTCGCTTTTAGGTCCGGGCATAGACCGGCAGGAATGTGCGTGGATTCGACGCAAAGCGGAACGGAATCGGCGAGGCGCACACGCTTAAGAAAAAAAACCTGCTGGCCCGCCGAGAGGTGAAGCGCTTCCGCAACTTCCGATGCCGGAGTGATTGCTTTGAAGGCCAAAACGCGAGAGCGAGGGTGCGAACCGCGTTCGCGAATTTCTTCGCTGAAGGAAAGCACCTGGCGAAAGTCCTTTTCGAGTTTTGCGCGAGCGACGAAAGTGCCTTTGCCACGCTGGCTGTAAGCTACGCCGAGGTGACAGAGAGATTTGAGGGCCTGGCGGGCGGTCATGCGGCTAACGCCCATGTGCTGGGCAAGCTCCTGTTCGGAAGGAACGGGCTGGCCAACCTTCAGCGAACCCGAGCGAATCTGCTCCAGCAGAGCCTGCTGGATCTGGTAATAGAGCGGGATGACGCTCTGTCGGTCGAGAACCACGCGGTTCACATGTGCTCCAGTTGTATAGACGACTGGACAAATAAAGCGATAGCGCGGAAAAGTCAAGCGGAATTTATGACGCAACGCAGCCGAGGGGAGCTAGGAGCGGGCTGTCCGAGGGAAAAACGTGGCAAATCGGCACCGTGCTACAATCTCCGCCGGAATTGACGATGGCGGATGCCCTCCCTGTAGCCGAAGCAGTGCTCGAAGTGCTTTCTCCCGAAGGCGGCAAGCGCTACGTGCGGGTGACGCAGACTCCGTTTTTGATTGGACGCGGGGCGGAAACCGGAAATCACCTGCAACTAAACGACCGGCGCATATCGAGGAATTGCGCGGCGATTGTCAACGAGGCGAACAAATTTTACGTGGAAGACCGCGGGCAACGTCGCGGGTTATTCGTGAACGGCGAAAAGGCGGAGAGCCGGGAGCTGCAACCCGGCGACGTGATTACCTTTGGCCTGGAAGATTCCTACGAAATCATCTATCGCGCGTCTGAGGGCGCCGGCGACGAATCGATTCCCATGTTCCTCACGCGCATCGAGCACATGACGAGCGCGGAAAAATCGTCGGGCGGATTGAACAAATTGAACCTGCTGTTGGAAGCTACGACGCTGCTGCACTCGCAGCTGCCGCTGGATTCGGTGCTCGGGAAAATGCTCGATCACGCGATTTCCGTGACCAACGCGGACCGCGGGCTGCTGCTAGAAGCAAACCTTGGGGGGCAGCTTCGCGTGCGGCTGGCGCGCAGGCAGGGCGAAATGCGACTACCGCCAGAAAGCGTTTCCCCGAGCCAGACGGCGATTCAGATGGCGCTGAAACATCAGTTGCCGGTGATCACGGAAGATTTGGCGCAGGCAGACATGGATTTGCAGGCGGCGCAAAGCGTGGTCGCGCAAGGATTGCGCGCCGTCGTGGTGATACCCCTGTATTCGGTGACACGCGCGAACTCGGACGAGTCATTGCTGAATGTCAGCCGCGGACAATTTCTTGGCGTGGTGTACTTGGATTCGAAAAGGCCAACGGCGTTTTCGAAATTGGACCGGCAGATCCTAGACGCGCTTGCAGCGGATGCAGCGGGCACGTTGGACAATGCGCGGCTCGTGGAGCGCGAACGAGAACGCCAACGGCTGGAAGCGGAAATCAATATCGCGCGAGACATTCAGCAGGCGCTGTTGCCGAGAGGCTTTAAGGATTATCCGAACATGGCGGTGTCGGGCTGCAACTTCCCTTGCCTGTCGGTGGGAGGGGATTACTTTGATGTTTTTCCGATCGGCGACGGGCGAACTGCCTTTTTGATTGCGGATGTCTCCGGCAAGGGACTTGGTGCTGCGTTGCTGACGACGATGTTGCAGGGCGCGCTTTCCGGTATGACGCTGGGTGCCGATCCGGCGCGTGTGTTCAACCACATTAACCGATTCTTGTGCGATCACGCGGAGGTTGGGCGCTACGCGACGATGTTTTTCGGAGTGATGGACGCGAAGGGGCACCTGGAATTCATCAACGCGGGTCATCCTTCGCCTTACCTGATTCGGAACGGGAAGGCAGAAGCGCCGTTTACGGAGGGGTCGTACCCGGTAGGGTTGGTGCCGGAGGCGGAATACACGGCGGCGTGCCTAAAACTCGAGCCGGGCGATACATTGGTCCTGTTCAGCGACGGAGTGACGGAAGCGATGGACCCGGATGACGAGATGTTCGGGATGAACCGGCTCGGAGAGGTTTTGCATGAGAAAAGCGATGTGCCGCTCGATCACTTGCAGAAGTGCGTGCTGGAGGCAGTTGAGAATTTCGTGCGCGGTGCACGACAGGCGGACGATTTGACACTGTTGCTGGTTCGCTACCAGGCGGCGGCAAAGGACGCCGGCTCAGATACGGATGCGCCTTCCGCTTCGAGCGCGGTAGCGTAAGCGGCATCTTTTCGATCGAGTTTTTCCGTTCGACAATTTGGAGGCAACGATGCGCAAAGTGTTTTGGAGTTGTCTTGCGTTGGCGGTGACGTGCGGGGCTGCTGCCGCGCAGAATGCAACGAAAGATGCCGGCGCGCTCACGGTGATTCGCGCAGGAAGCCTGATTGACGGAACAAGCGAGGCGGCGAAGAAGAATCAGCTGATCTTCATACGCGGTAAGAGGATTGAAAAAGTGGCCGATGCGGGTGCAGCAATTCCCACAGGTGCGACAGTTGTCGATTTGTCGAGTGCAACCGTGTTGCCGGGACTGATCGACTCACACACGCACATTTTTCTTTGGGGCGAGGATCCTCTGAAGGGCGGCTATGACGAAAACATTTTGAAGGCCGGAATCGCGCTGCGCGCGGCACGCGCAACCTACGCTTGCCGCCGTGCGCTGGAGCAGGGATTTACAACTATTCGGGATTTGGAGACGGAAGGCGCGGGATACGGTGACGTCGAGATAAAACAGGCGATTGAAGAAGGCACGATTCCGGGGCCGCGAATTTTTGGGGCGACACGCGGAATCTCCTCTAGTGGAGGATACAACCTGGAAGGATACGCTCCAGAGCTGGCGATGCCGAAAGGCGTACAAATTATTGACGGGCCGGTGGAAGCTCGGAAGGCCGCGCGGGAACAGCTCGATCACGGCGCAGACTGGATCAAGGTGTATATGACGCATCGGTCGTGGGTTGGGAAGAAGGGCGAACTCGTGTCACAGCCGACGCTGACGGTAGATGAACTGAAAGCGATCGTGGACGAAGCGCACGGGTGGGGAAAGAAAGTGGCGTGTCATGCATACAGCGGAATCGGATTGCAACGCGCGCTCGATGGCGGCTGCGACTCGATCGAACACGGACTTTCCCTGACGGATGCGAATGTCGCGCAAATGATTAAGCAAGGGATATGGTACTGCCCAACCATCGCCCCGTACTACGGCGACTGGGCGCCCGAGAACACACCAGGTGGACAGCGCGACAGGAAGCGCGCTTCGGAGCATGAAATTTCCGTGCAGAAGGCGGCGAAGGCTGGTGTGAAGACGGTGTTTGGAACGGACATTGGCGGAATTCCGTGGACGGAACCGATGGCGATCGAGTTCGACTACATGACGAGATTTGGATTCACGCCGATGGGCGCGATTCAGGCGGCGACTTCACGCGCAGCCGACATGCTGGACATGCCGGGCGAAATTGGCGTGATTGGGCCGGGCGCGTACGCAGACGTCATCGCGGTGAGCGGAGACCCGCTGCGCGACATCAACGAGCTAAAAAAAGTGAAGTTCGTGATGCATGACGGCGCAGTGTTCAAGAACGAGCTGGCGTCGAAATAATTGATATTGCGTTAAGCTTCGACGCAGATACCTTTCCAGAAGGCGATGCGGCCGCGGATTTCCCTGGCGGCATCGCTCGGGTCCGGGTAATACCAAGCGGCGTTTTCGTTCCTTATGCCATCCACTTCGACGTGATAATAATGCGCGGTTCCCTTCCAGGGACAGACCGAGGTGTGAGTACTAGCGCGAAGGAATTCTTTCTTTACCGCGTCGGCCGGAAAGTATTGGTTTCCTTCGACGACGACGCACGTATCGCTTTCTGCGATCACTTTCCCAGACCAAAATGCTTTCGCCACGTTTTCCTTCCTTGCCTGCGATACTCGTTCCAAGAACGCGGCCAGGCGCATCCACAGTTTATCGCAAACAGTCAAAGTGGCGGTGGCAGTCATATAAACCGAGTAAGATGTAGGAACATCGGAAAGGTTACAAAACATCTAAGAGGAGCCTCGATGACCCAGCAGAATTACGCCAATCATGCGAAATTCGTAACGCCGTTTCACTTCTTCGCCGTGCCGGTGCTGACGTTGAACGTTTTTTGGTCGTGCTTTCAAGTGTGGCGGACGCACTTCTCCGCTGAAAGCATCGTTGGAGTGATCGTGGCAGCAGCCCTGGTTGTAACGGTTTTTTACGCGCGGCTCTTCGCGCTCGCCGTGCAGGATCGAGTGATCCGCTTGGAAGAGCGGCTGCGCTGCGTGCGATTGTTGCCGGAAGATCTGAACGCGCGATTTGATGAGTTCACGGTCGGTCAGCTCGTCGCGCTACGCTTTGCGAGCGACGCGGAACTGCCGGAACTGGCGCGAAAGGTGTTAAACGAAAAGCTGCGGGACCGGAAGCAGATCAAGCAACTGATAAAAAACTGGCGGGCAGATTACGTGCGCGCCTAGCCTAACTAGTGAGCGACCGCTGCGGCAGCGGCGCCCTCGATTTCGGCGATTTCCTGCGGCGAAAGATTCAGAGCGGTGGCACCGATGATGCCGTCAATCTGTTTCGCGCTTCGCGCGCCAACAATCGCGCCGGTTACGGCGAGATTCTTTAAAACCCACGCGACCGCAACTTCGCCGGGACCTTTTCCGTGGCGGACGCCGACCGTCCGCAAACGTTCGACCAGTTCAATGTTCTTCGAGAGACGCGGTTCACGAAATTCCGGATTGCGAGAGCGAAAATCATCGGCTGGCAACGCGGCTGCGCGCTCCGGCGTCATTGCGCCGGTCAAAAGACCGGAAGCCATAGGCGCATAACTGATGGTGCCGATGCCCTGCTGCAAACAAAATGGCAGCACCTCCGCTTCGATGGCCCGGCGAATCATGGAATACGGCGGCTGGTTCGAGGTGATGGCTGCGATCGCCTGCGCGCGGCGCATCTGCAAAGCGTCAAAGTTCGAAACGCCTATCCATCGGACTTTGCCTTCTTTCTGCAGTGCGGCCATGCTCTGCCATGCTTCTTCGAGCCGAGGGCCGTTGTCCCGCGGCGGCCAGTGCATCTGATAAAGGTCAATGACTTCGGCCTGAAGACGGCGAAGGCTGTCTTCACATTCCTGTCGAATCGACGCGGCAGAATGGTTTGGAGTAATTTTGCCGCTGGCATCCCAACGAAGGGTGCATTTGGTGAAGAGATAAGGGCGAGAACCTCGCCACTCCTTCAATGCTCGCGCGACTACTTCTTCCGAATGGCCCATGCCGTAGACCGCCGCAGTGTCGATCCAATTGACGCCGCGTTCGAGAGCCCGATGAATCGCAGCAATCGAATCTAGATCGTCTTGCGCGCCCCAGGAAAATTCCCAGCCCGGTCCGCCGGCGGCCCAGGCGCCAAATCCGATTCGCGTAATTTGCAGGTCTGAATTACCCAGTTTTTTGGTTTCCATCGTCGTCCATCCTTGACGTGAACCCGCGCGTGCTAAGTGGCGCTTGGATCGATGCCACATTCTACGGAAAGGTTAGAGTGGAAGCGATTAGTTTAGGGTGAACGCAGCGTCGTGGAATTGTGAAAGAAAAAGCGGCGCAAACTTTACGCTCGCGCCGCCCGGAAATTCTCCCGTTTTGCTTGGTTAAATTGTCTTCGGACCAGCGGTGGCCGCCGTCTGTGCCGCAGGCTTTGCGAAGGCGCTACTGCCCGATTCCTTCTCCGCACTCTTATCGATCTCAATGGAGCCCTTGAAGTACGCGCCGTCTTCGATGCTAATGCGCGCGGTCGTCAGGTCGCCATTCACCGAGCCATCCTTTTTGATTTCAATCCGGTCTTTCGCGCGCAGGTTGCCCTTCACGCTGCCGTACACCACGACCTCACGGGCGATGATATCGGCGGTCAACTTCGCGGTGGCTCCGACGGTGAGTTTCCGTTCATCGAGCTGAATCAGTCCTTCGACCGATCCGTCGATCAGCAGATCTTCGTTACCGGAGATTTCTCCCTTCACATGAAGACTCGGGCCGAGCCGTGCAGTCGCACGGTCCGCCGTCGCCCCCAATGGACGCATCGCATCTGTACTCATAGCGTTAGTTCCCTCCCAAGTCGCCGGAGCGGGCTTCGGCGGCTGATTCGTTGAAAAATTTTTTGGCTCCGGTGGCGCGGCTTGCGGCGTTTCCGGTTTCTTCTGGTTCCCCCACATCGGCCTTCTCCCCAGGGACATTTGCCCCATGCGGATTTGCTGCTGGGGTATCCCAGACTGTAGCCCCGTGCGGCGCGTCCCGCAAACAACGTATCAATATTCCGTGCGTGAAAGTAACTACCCAGAAGGACAGGTACAGAACTGGCCTGTGGAAAACTGTGAATAACCGATCAAGAAGTCGGCTTGTCGGGAACAGGCTGTGTGGCTAGGAAATCGACGGCAAAGCGCTTCGCGTACGAGTCGAGGAGTTCGCGGACACGTTCTTCGCGGGTTGACCTTACGATGAACCCAGCGTGATGATATTTCTTCACGCGGTAGGAAATTTCTGGGTCGTTATAGGCAAATGTGTCGGGATGCTCCTGCCGCGCAAGTGAAAGAATAACTCCGGCGTAGTCCTGTCTGGCTTGGGGAGGTTCGTAAGGCGTCTTCCCTGCTCCCACTTCCAGATTCGCCCATTCGCGCCAGAGATTGACGCCTGTCGCGGTTTCGACGACGTCCGAAATATACGCGCCGCCGACACGAGCAGCGATTTCGAGAAAATAAATCCTGCCTGTATCGTGCGCTTTCAGAAATTCCGCGTGCGTAACGCCGCGAACCAGGCCGAGCACGTTCATTAAGTTGCAGTTGATCTCTTTGAGCTGTTTTGTTTCCGCAGCTTCCCGCGGAAGCGTGCGTGTAGTGAAGACGCCACCGCCATGCGAAACGTCGAGCGGCGGCGCGCCGTAGGCGTGCGCCTCAGCGAAGAGGACTTGCCGCTCACTGACGATGCTATCGACGTGAAAGACGCTTCCAGGAACGAATTGTTCGAGCAAATAAGACGACTGATCATCGCCCAGGCGCTCGAGCCATGGCCAAAGTTCGTCGGGCACATGAATTTTCTTCATTCCGATGCCGGAAGCCTGCGCGCGCGGCTTGAGCAGCCACGGCGCGGGAACACGCGACATAAATTCGCGAATTTCGTCGTAGTTCAAGACGTGCACGAACTCTGGAACCAGTACGCCTTCCTCCTTGGCTCGGGCGCGCATGGCCAGCTTGTCGCGGAAATAGCGAACGGTCGTCAAGCCCATGCCCGGGATGCGTAGATGTTCGCGGACCGCGGAGACGTTTTCCATATCGAACTCATCGAGCGCGACGATGCGGTCGATTTTCTGGTTGCGGGCGGTATAGCTCACGGCATTGATGAGACCGGCGAGCGGAAGTTCTTCCGGCATGAAGAACATTTCATCAATGGCTTCGCGCGGCCAATCGCTATTGCGCAGTTTCTCGACCGTAAGCAACAGAACGCGGCAGCCGATGCGCTTGCAGGTACGCAAAAACTCCTGCCCTTTTTCGTAGGAGGTAACACAAAGGATTGTGAGGGGCCGCTCAGCCATTGGCTTCTTCTCCACCGGGGACCCGCACTGCGACCGACGAAAACTCAGGGCGCGCAGTATACGCAACAATCAGCCAACAGGAAACAAAAACTCTAGAAAAGGCCGGACGCGCTGCGCCCAGGCTGCTTCGTTGTGCTCGCCACCTTCTACTCGCTGATAGTGCAGATTTTCGCCGAGCCGCCAGCCCTTCAGCACCAAGGCGTCTCGCAACATTTCAACGTCGTCCACAATCCGTGGACCTTCCTTCGTGCCAACGTCCAGCCAGATACGCGGACGCGGCTCCGGCACGCTCGCCTGCGCGAACCGCACAATCACGCGATGGTTCCACCAAACCGACGGAGAAAGCGCCGCGATTTTTCCAAACGTCTCGGGCATGCGCAGTCCGAGATAAAGGCTGACCAAGCCACCGAGCGACGAACCGCCGATTCCGGTGCGGCTGGGACCGCGCTCCACTCGATAGTTCGACTGAATTAGCGGCATCAACTCGTTGAGGACGAACTTTCCGTAGCGATCCGCTCGGCCGCCACCAAGTTTCGGCACTTTGGTCGGCGTGTACTCATGGATGCGCGTTCTTCCAGTGTTGTAGATGCCGACGATAATCATCGGCTCCGCGCGGCCAGCGCTGACAGAGGCGTCGGCCGCCTCCCCAACGTGCCAATCCATGCCAGGAACGTAGGCGGTGCGGCCATCGAAGAGATTCTGTCCGTCGTGCAAATAAAGGACGGGAAAGTGCCGGTTTGGCTGGTCGTCGTAACCCGGCGGAAGATACACGATCACCTCACGCGAATTGCGCAAATATCGGGAATGAATTTGTTCGTGTTTGCGAAGCTGTCCAGCGCTCACGGAGCGATCGTCACCAGAAGGTCTTTGGCTTCCACACTCTGGCCCGGAGCGACGACAAGCTTCACGATGCGGCCCGCAATCGGCGCGTAAATGTTCGATTGCATCTTCATCGCTTCGAGCGTCATCAGTTTAGCACCGCGCTCGACGGTCTGGCTCGCCTGCACAGCAATTCCGGTAATAACCCCCGCCGTGGGCGCTCCCACCTGACCGGGATCGGCAGCGTCAACCTTCGGATGCGCGCGTTCGATGACGCGCAGCACCTTGTCCCGCACCGTCACCTCGCGCGGTTGGCCGTTCAATTCGAAGTAGAGGGTGCGCGTGCCGTCTGGATGCGGTTCACTGGCCGTCAGATATTTCACGATGAGCGTTTTTCCCGCTTCGATTTCGACGGTGATCTCTTCTCCGGATTTCAGGCCATAAAAGAATGCGAGCGTCGGCAAAACGCTGACGTCAGAGTATGTCTGCCTGAATTTGTCGAACTTGGAGAACACATCGGGATAGAGCAGTGAACTGAGCAGGTCCGAATTTGAAATCGCATGACCCGTTTTCTTCTCAAGTAGTTCCTT
>Ga0126376_10002756_pt1 | contig 10050 bp, 16 predicted proteins | sample PanSoiMetPlot_15_FD_92760 | JGI IMG/M metagenome (GOLD analysis project Ga0126376, IMG submission 92760) | Tropical forest soil microbial communities from Panama - MetaG Plot_15 | ecosystem: Environmental > Terrestrial > Soil > Tropical forest > Bulk soil | place: Panama | collected 2016-02-17 | reverse complement strand
CGTTTTCGTCGACGGCGCGGGTGGCCGCGCGTTGAGAATTGAGCTGCGGGTTGTTTTGGTAGGCTTGCACCAAAGCAATATCCATCGTGCCGGAGCCCGCGCCGCCGCCCACGAGCCGTCCGCCATTGCCGTTCTGTCCTTTGCCGTTCTGCCCATTGCCCTTCTGCCCATTGCCGGTCTGCCCGTTGCCGGATTGCCCGTTGTCGGTCTGCCCAGTCGTGATCTGCGCAGCGGCAAGTGACGCGAGCAAAAGGCTGGCGCATGCGGCAAGCGCTGCAATGCGCGCAATCGCTCGCCCCCTCAGAGCCCCCGGCCCCATGCGCAGACTCCAGCCCCCGCGCTCCCGCCCTCCGCGGTCGCGACCCTTGAGCGTTAATGGCCGATGTTAGCCATAATGGGGCTGCGAACCCCGTTCTCCCCCAGCGAAATCGCTGGTTTAGCGAAAAGAGCCCCCTTGCTGCTTTCCCGCCACACCTTGCGGAAAATTCGCGTAAACGGCGGCAAGGAGGCACTAACCCATGCGCCGTCATTGCCGGGCTTGACCCGGCAATCCATCGCTTCCAATGAAGGCTTTTCCGATGGATGCGCGGGTCAGCCCCGCGCATGCCGAATCGGGAACCAGCTGCTCAGATAGCCCGTCCCTAGAACACGAAGGCGGGGGGTGCCGCAAAGCCTGGAAGCAAGGGGGCGGCGGCATCGAAGACCGGCCATCCGCTGATCTCGCCGCCCACGCGGCGGTAGACCATGGCTTGGCTGACCGGGGCACGGCCCAGCACCGCCACGAGCCGGCCGCCCTCCTTGAGTTGGCGGGCGAGCGCCTGCGGTACGATCTCGCTTGCCCCATTGACGAAGATGACATCGTAAGGGGCGCTCTCCTGCCAGCCCTGCGTCAGCGGACCGGTCACGACGGTCGCGCTGGCCGCGCCGACGGCCGCAAGATTTTCGCGCGCGAGGCGCGCCAATGCCTCGTCCTCCTCGAGCGCGACCACGCAGCCGGCGAGGCGCGCCAGCAATGCGGCCGAATAGCCGGTCGCACAGCCGACCTCGAGCACGTGGTCGTCTGCGGTAAGCGCCGCGGCCTGAACCATCTTTGCCAGCACCATAGGCTTGAGCAGGCAGCGCGCGGCCTGGCCAGGCTTCGCTGGCGTCACGGGAAGGTCCAAATCGAGGTAGGCGAGACCCGCCTTGTCTTGCGGCACGAAACGCTCGCGCGGAAGCTCCAGCATCGCCGCGAGGATTCGCGGATCGGCGACGTCGCTGGTGTGGACTTGGCCATCCACCATCATGCGGCGCGCCGTGGCAAAGTCGGTCATTGTCGGGGGTCCAACCGGCTGCGAGCGGCGCCCTCATTGCGGCAAGTGGCGTAGAAAGGCAAGCCGGCGAGGAACCCTCGCCCCGCGAAGCGGGGAGAGGGTGGCAGCGAGGGCCGGGTGAGGGGCAACTAACGCCAGCGGCGCTGATGGCGGCACGCGCCGCTGCTGCCGCGCGATCAGCTCGAGCCTGAGGCTGCGCGGGGAGAGGCGAATCGCCGTCGTCACCGCGCGATTGGCAAAGCCCGGAACGACCATGCGGCGGCCTTGGCTCAGACCGCGATAAGCTTCGCGCGCAACCTCCTCGGCGGAGCGCATGAACAGCCGCGGCAGGAAACCGGTCATGCCCGCGCGCGTCTGCAACGCGGTCGGCACCGGGCCGGGGCAGAGCACCGTCACGCGCACGCCGTGCGGCTTGAGCTCGCGATGCGGCGCCTCGCTGAACGAAAGCACGTAAGCCTTGCTGGCGTAATAGACCGCCCGTCCGGGACCCCGGCATGAACGCCGCCAGCGACGCGACGTTGAGAATGCCGCCCCTGCGGCGTTTGAGGCTGTCGACGAAGGCGAGCGACAGATCGGTGAGCGCGCGCACGTTGAGGTCGATGACCGCGAGCTGCTCGGCGCGATCGAGCTTGTCCGCGGCGCCGGTGAGCCCGGCGCCCGCGTTGTTGACGATCACCTCGGGCTCGAGGCCGTGCCGCTCGAGTGCTTCAGCAATCTCCTGCGCCGCGCCCGTGCGCGCGACATCCGCGGAAAGGATCGTCGGCCCCGCGCCCTTCTCCGCGATCGCGTCCGCCAGCGCCACGAGCGCCGGCTCGCGTCTGGCGACGAGAAGAAGTTCGTGACCGTTGGCGGCAAACTCGCGCGCGAGTGCCGCGCCGATCCCGGCCGAGGCGCCAGTGATGAGCGTGACGGGGCGTTTGTCCTGCGTCACGTCGGATCGCCCCCTCGAGCTTGTGATCGCGGTCTCGCTAAGAGACTGCGGCCCCGCAACCTATCGTGCCCATCCCAGGCAATGCCTCCACGGCGACCCGACTTTACGGGTAGCAGGGCGAGCTTGGCGAGTCCGGTGCGAAGCCGCGGCAGCCGGTTCCATAGCCGTAATAGGCGCCGGAGCTGCGTGCCCGGGAGCGCTGATAATGGCGGACATAGCGCACGGTTTGCGCGACTGCGACATCGCTTGCCGCACTCGTGAGATTGCTCGCACGGATCGCCGAAGCCGGCGCGGATACGGCGCCTGCCAGCGCGGCGCCGGCGAAGAGACTAATCGCAAGAGCTTTCATGGGGCACCTCCTTCGTTCTCGTCCAATTCAGCTTTAATCGACAGATAGCGATATGGTTGCTGTGTCGGATGCCGGACTTGGCGCGCTGCGGTTTACGGATTATCCCTGCCAGGAGCGCGCAAGCGGCGGCGCTTTGTCCTCTTGCTCGACAATGAAGAGGGCCTACCCATTCGCAGCCGTGGGTATTCGTCGGGAGGACCGCCATGAACAAGGTGGGCATCCTCGTACTTTTCATTTTTGGCATGGTTGGGCTAGCCATGCTTAGCTCGGTCACCAGTTCGGCAAAGCCGAAGAAGCCCGTGTCGTCCTCCGTGTCCGTGCGTACTACGGCAGGAGGGAAACATATGCCGAAGGCCTATTTGGAGAGATCGGTGCCGCAACAGCGAAGCCGATAACAAAAATTCGCCGTCAGGCGCTCCGACGCTCGCCATTCGGGCATCACGAAGATCGGACACCGACGCACCGTCGTGCAGGAGGGTAAACATGGCAAAAAGGTCAAAGCCCGGTCGCATCATGCGAAAAAAGAAATCCTTTAAGCAACGCACCTGGACTAAAGATGAAATTCGCCAGTTGAGAGTTCTCGCAAGCCAAAAGTTATCTGCAGCCGTGATTGCGCGCACTTCGAATTTGGGCGTGCCGCTGAGTGTGGCTGTGCGTTGGACTGATGACGAATTACGCAGACTTCGGAAATTTGCGGCCAAGAAACATCCGCTTCCCCGCATTGCTAAAACCCTGAAGAGAACAGAGGCAGCCATAGAAAAAATGGCATCAAATGTCGGTATTTCGTTGGATATGCGGGAATGAGCAGCACAATTCGCTGCGGTGCTGCTCTGCGCTTTGAAGAAATGCCATCTAGCCTGATTTTCAGAATGACAGTTCCGCTGATGCTGCGGAGATTGCGTAAGCCTCTGTAGATCGCTACTTATTTGAGTCTCAAGGCCACGTGGCGGAGTGGTTACGCAACGGTCTGCAAAACCGTGTACCCCGGTTCAATTCCGGGCGTGGCCTCCACAACAATTTCAATGAGTTAGATCAGATTTTCGGAGGGCCGTTTTTGGCCCGATTTGACCTCTGGGGCCCCGCTGGGGCCCCATCAGGGAGCAAGCGCGTTTCCGGTCGTCTCCCGGTAGGATCAGAGCCGCGCTCTCTGGCCTACTAGGCGCTCAATGTCACGGCAGATCGCCCGGTCGAGTGATCGCATCCATGCGCCGAACACAGTGCGTGATGCTGTCGCCACAAGAGTTGCTTTCGTTCCCCGCGCAAGCATCGCTAACGACTCGCGCCCCTTCGTCGTGCGATTTCGCCATCCTTGACCGCATTGCCGGCACTCATCACCGAGCGCGCGGGTAGGCTCGCTTTGGATGTGGACGCTCGGCTTCGGGCACCCACGAAGAGACGCACGGCTATGCGGCAACGCGCGAGGCCGCGATGGCGGCCTTCGAAAAAAGCTGGCGGCGGGAGTGAACGCTGGGGTAGTGGGTCAGTTTGATTGTGGTGAGCCTTTTGCCCGCTGTGCAGCTCCCTCCGCGATACGTTCGTAATCTTTGGCAATTCTCAGCATCGCTTCTTTGGATTGCGGGTTAGTCAGTGACTCTGTGATCGTACGCGCTTCTTCGGCGCGCTCGAGCCAATGCTTCGGCTCGGTTTGTAGGTGGTTTCGTGGCTCACGAATGATGGCCCTAAAAAAAACGAAGAAAATCAATCAGGCTTGGCGGACGACCGCTCCGCCAAGCTCGACCCGAGACGGTGCCGAACTATCGGTGCATGACCTTCGCCGCAACCAAGCTTACCGAAGAATGCAGCCTTCAGGCCAACGTGGTAGAGCGCCACGAATTTTCGCAGGTTCTTTCGGATGTGATGGCGCTCGGTGTCAACATCGGGTCAACGTAAACTAAACTCACCTGGATCGCGCTCTTGCCCTTTGTTGGCTCGGATCAAACCCGGCACGCCCAATATCCAACCCTCAACCTGGGCGATTGCGCGTTCAGATGCCGCCACATCAGGCTTCAGGTAGCCAGCGAGGCTGTCGTTGCGGTCGGCACGGGAGAGCCAAGCCGCGATGCAGTAGGCATCGTGCTGGTCGGGGTTCCGGGCCTCGCAATCGAATGTGCGGTTCCACAGTGACGGGTAGACCTCTGCGATGGCTGAGCGCCCGGCAGGAATATTCCAGCCGTCGAACGGCCAGAAATGCACTCGTTGCCCAAGCCGCTGCCGGATGAATCGCAGCCACGGAATCCCGGCATGGGTGGACTTTGCGACCGAGCCCTGCACGTCGAAGTGAAAGACGGACTTTGCGCTGCCCGTGCGCTCCTCGGTTAACCGGCGCCAGCGGGCGTTACCCATGCGCGCGGCTCCGTTGCCACAGACGCCTTCGCGCACAAAATCAACATACGTAAGATCGTCATCGGTCGGCCAGTGGCGCTGGAAATCATCGAGGAAAGCGGGCCAGTCCGGTTTTAGTCTGTGCGCCTCGAAATAGCGTAACGGAAACGAGAAGCCATGATCGATGCCGACCAGCGTTGCCGGTTTTTCACCCAGCCACGTGATCAGCCATTCGGCAACGCCGCGACGCGTCCAGTACTTGCGCGATGACGGAGGCGGTGGCAATTCGGTGGGCGTTTCAGGCCCTTCAGCATGATAGACACGCAGCCCCTTTAAGCTGGCGGTTGGGGTCTCAGCGCCGGAGTAGTCGATGCCGATGTAATGGCAGAATGCTGGACTCATCGCCTTGCACTTGCTCCCTTCAATGGAGCTCGTTCGATTAAATCGCGCAATGCATGGAGATACGATACTAGCTGCCTCAACACTGCTGAGGGCAAACTTTGGCGACTCATTGGGATGCCGACAGACGACGCTGATCTCGGTTGTGGGCTTTTCTGTCGTGACGTTGCTGATCGCATTGCTGCAGGGATACGAGGCCAGGGTGGCTTTGGCATTACGGACGAGGCCTTCGCCTATGACGCCGACGGCCAGATGTTCAGCCTGGAAAATCCTTCCTGAGTCCGACTGAGCGCCGACTTCCCAGTGCCGCGTAAACCGTCTGGATTGAAACCGTACAAGTTTTCGGCCTAAAGTTCCCTTCTTGAAAGGATTCTACTTCAGTAATTGGATACGGCGAGCCTCTCTACCGAAACAGAGGGCGTCATGGGCAGCTTCGGTATCGCCATTGTGGTCGCGGTCGTGCTGCAATCGGCTTCGCCGTTGTGCTCAATTCAAACCAGAAGACGGCGCAGGAGGAATTCTCGACCGAAGCCGCGCGTCCGTGATCGCAGTGCAAATACGCTCTGGGTTTCATGGACATTGAGGACAGGATAGCTTTGCGGAATTGGCCGCGGCAACGATGACAAGAAACCTCGACGGCCTGCATAAGATAACCGACGCTCGCCGGTACCGCTTGGATCGTGCTCTTCGCGCTCCTACTCGCGATGCCCCTGATGGCCATGCACCTTTACGCGCGAGCATATTGAGCCGACGATCGTGGGCTCCGATGATTGCAAAGACCCAAACGCACGGCCCGGATCAAGAGCCGAGAACTCCGCCACCTATTCGATCCGGCTGAGTCCAGTCCTTCGATCGTATCTCGGTACTCGCCCATGCGCACTTACCGCCAACCTGATAGCGGCAATATTTCGCCGCGGGGCCCGATCAGTGCAATTTCAGCCATCAACTTCCTGATGAGCAAGTTGCCAAAAGAATTGAAGTCCTTCGCGACCAAGACAAAAGCGCCGGGTCCACCGATCACGTTGTCTCGATAGTACTTTTCGAGCCCACCCGGAGGATTCGTGTGCTCCGAACTCCACGAAAACCGGGCGTCCGTGAGAATGACCAAGCCGTTGACCGTAACACCAGCCGCAACGGCCTCGTCTCGCGCCAACCGGACATCACGGCCGCTATTGTTGTTGCCGTCTCCGGACACGTCGATCGTACGCCGCTTGGCGTGGAAAGGTGCGCGCGCGAACTGGGCCAAGGCAAAATCGATTCCACCGCTGATGGACGTGCTGTAAGCAAAAGAGCGAGGAAGTTCCAGCAACTGATCGCCAAACTGCTTGGCGGTGCCCAAACTCTCGATCGGTGTCCAATCGATCACAAGGCGTTGTGAGCCCGAGTCGGACCACTCTGTAAAGCAGACCGCAATCCGCCGATACAATCCGGAGGCAATTGCGTTGACGACCCGAGGATCACCAAATGCGGCAGCATATCCTTCCCGCTGCAGCTTGAACTTATCCGCATCAATGCTGCGCGATACATCGGCAGCAAGCGCGAGCAGCAGATCGACCGGTTCTTTCGCCTGAGCGTGTGCGTTCCATCCCGATAGGCTAAGGACAAAGGCGGCGATGAAACAGCGAATCGTTCTGGTCATGACTCCCGGCAAGATTGGAAACAGATCATCCAAAGATACACGATCCACGCCATCGTGTACCAGCACACAATGCTCGTAGTCCGCTCTCGTCCCTAAGCCGTCGGGAGAGAACGAACCCCGGTTCTTGCTTTCGAACTCGGAATTGCAACGCACAACTAACATGAATGCGCAGCGATGCTCCGTGCGACCATCGGAAAACAACAAACGGCAATGGATTTCGATATCGCGGCAAGAAATGGAGTTCGTGCCGCGGCATCCTGGATTATCCCTCGCGCATTCATCGATTAGCAGTGGGAACGCATCCGGGATCATTTTCCCGCTCCAGGACCGGAACGGCGGCTTGGATATCGTTCTCCTCGTGAACGATGAAGCGGTTGGCGGTGTCGCCTCCCTCGATCACCGTCAGGCGACTGCCGGTATCCGACTCTATAGTTTCGGCCCGCTCGTAGAGGGCGTGCTTCTCCCACAATCGAAGTTCGATCGTCTCCACGTTCTCGTCGAACACCAAAATGTAGGGAATCGCGTCAAACGGAAACTCCGATTCAAGTTCATCGGTGTCCACAGTCTCATCGGTCTTGTAGATGTACTCGGTCCAGTCGGTTGGCGCCATGCCGCTTCGCGCAAGCGATCGTTTCAATGCGCCGAGCGACCGTTGCATCACCTCGCCAACCTGTTCGGCGTTGTCACCGGACCGGTCGAGGTCGAACTCAAAGCCTTTCCGAACGCCGGAATTGCGGGACGGGAAGTGTTCGGAATTTGTGGAGAAATCGAACAGCCGTTATCGGCGAGTGTCTTTTGCCGTGATAGACTGCTGGTAGCCTCGGTCATGGTCCGTGCACTCCATGATTGGGGTTAGAGCCTGCCCGCTGGACACAACCGCTGTGGCAGGCTCGCTTATTTTATCATGCCTTTGATTTGCTTCCAACAACTTATTCGTTCGTGTCTGCTTCCCGTCTACAAATCAATGGCCATCGCAATCGGTCAATGCAAATTGAGGGTGGGGGTGGGGTGGGGACCAAACTTGGCCGACGCCAGCCAGTCAATAGGCCGGCGCAAATTTTGCAGCGAAATCCAAGATATGGTTCATTGCATTACGCGCATGCTAGGGTGGTCATATGGTCAGCATCAAAGAAGAGTTAGAGGTTGCGAAGACCGCCAAGGCAGCAGTCAAAGCGCTATTGGCAGCAACATCTAAAACGGCAGTTTTGGCAACACTCAAAGACGCCTATCGTGCTGCAGTCCTAAATTTATCAAGCGGAGGTGTTCTTAATGAAGCACGCGGCAAAGTTGGAATAGCACTCTCTAACATAATGCACCGTCAGCCAACGAAAGAGAGGATTGACGAGGCCAAGTCAGCAATTGATGCTTGGATAAAGGAATTGGAGCGCAGCTTATGAAAGCACCGATGCTGCTTGCGCTTGCCGCTCTATGCCGCAAATTTAGTGAAAATTCTAAGATATGGGCCATAGCATTCAAGGAAAGATTTGTGCGAAAGCCTGCAATACTGCCGCTGCCGCAGTTGCGACAGCAGCGTAGCTGTTCCAGATTGCTTGCTTCTTAAGTCCAACCGTCATTTCTTCAACCCCAACAAGTGTACCATAACCGCTGCCGATGTTTGTCGGAACGGTGATGGTAGAAGCGTAGAGCCAGAGTGCGCCTGACAGAAATCCTGTGATGATCGACGACCAGATGAATGCATTGTGCATTGCATCCTCCCACTCCGGATTGGATCAAGGCGACTTTACCGAAGGCCACGAACTTGATCGTAAGTGGCAAGTGCCGAAGGAGATGGTAGGGCGACGGTTGTCGCAGGAGGAAGCGAAGAGGTTGTTACAAGCCTCTGCCTATTTCTTACCAAACATGTCTTTCCAGCCCGGTGCATCTTCAATCGTCCACCTATAAACTTTCGGGTCCGGAAACTTGAGACACCAAGGTCGTGTTTGATTGACTGGTTCTCGAACATATTGCGCGGTTTTGCTTTTGCGTTCGATCACAATGGTGATCCTTGCGCAATTCAACTCAGTGATGTCTTCTACCGCTACGACTTCGTCGGCGTTCCATTTCATTATCGGAAATATATCCACATTTTGCATCCTGCCTATCTGGTTGGGGCCTATCTGTTCGACGGAAGCGATGTAGCATTCTCGCCGATCCTTGTAGCAAGAAATGCTGATCGTGTTGTTTTTGTAGCCGATACCATCTCCCGTAAGCGTTCCAGAAATCGCAATCGATCCGTAATCCGGGAGATCAGTAAAAACTTTTCCGGCGAATACGATGTCGTCATCTGCGCCGCCGCGCGAATGATCGAAGCAAAGGGCCGTCGCAAGCATCAGGGTTCCGACTGCAATCCAACGCATGTGCATGATTGCCCCTGATCCGGCTTCCCCCGATACGCGTCAATCTCTGGGAGGTCGGGGCCCACCACCACCAACAGAAATGGTGAGCCCCGGCGCTCTACCGCCGCTCGACCATGATGGCGGGAGCGCATCACCTCTTATATTCCTCGCTGGTAGCCGCCGCCAGGGCGGGTCCGTTCTCGAGCGAGACAACAAGCCCCGACGTCAATTGCTGCAGGGCCTGCGCGAAGGTCGTCAGGCGGCTGGGTCCTTCGGCATCGCTCGAAGGCACTGGCAGAAGGGCGCCGATCCGCCGCATGCGCTCAGTCTGCTGCGCGCGGGCCGCGAGCGGCCACGCCGCCGCACCGCCGAGCAGCGTGATGAACTCGCGGCGCTTCACTCGATCACCTCGTCGGCGCGCGCGAGCAGCGAGGGCGGCACGGTGAGGCCGAGCATCCTGGCAGTCTCGGCGTTGATGACTAGCTCGAACTTGCTCGCCTGCGCCACCGGCAGGTCCGCCGGCTTCGCGCCCTTGAGGATGCGACCGGTATAGACTCCGACCTGACGAAACCCATCCTTCAGGTTGCTTCCGTAGCTCATCAGCCCGCCGGCTTCGACATAGTCCCGCTGCGTATATGCCGCGGGGACGGCGTGGCGCGACGCTAGGTGGACCAATTGGACCCGCCGGCTGACGAAAAAGGGGTCGGGGCCGACGAAGAGCGCATCGGGCCGCTCGCGCACAAAAGTTGCGAAGGCCGCAT
>Ga0126376_10002755_pt1 | contig 10053 bp, 9 predicted proteins | sample PanSoiMetPlot_15_FD_92760 | JGI IMG/M metagenome (GOLD analysis project Ga0126376, IMG submission 92760) | Tropical forest soil microbial communities from Panama - MetaG Plot_15 | ecosystem: Environmental > Terrestrial > Soil > Tropical forest > Bulk soil | place: Panama | collected 2016-02-17 | reverse complement strand
GCCGGTTCGACGGCGGTGGTGATGCGCGAGGTGATCCCGCAGGAACTGCTCCGCGTGATCGTCGAGGAGCGGATCAACTCAGGCTTTCTCCTCCCAGCGGTACTGCTGTTTCTCACGCAGGTTCCCGAAGTGGATAGCGCCGACTTCTCCTCTCTGCAGAACATCTTCTACGGCGCTTCGCCGATCTCACAAGAGCTTCTCAGGCGCTCGATCGAGGTCTTCAAATGCCGCTTTACGCAGCTCTACGGCCTGACGGAGACCACCGGCGCCATCACGTCACTGCGCCATGAGGATCACACAGGCGACCGGCTGCTGTCATGCGGCCGGCCGATGTTCGGCGCCGAAATCATGGTCGTCGACCCGCTGGGCAACGAGGTCCCGCCGGGCGACATCGGCGAGGTGGTCTACCGAGGGGTCGGAATCATGGAGGGCTACTGGGGCCGCCCAGAAGACACCGCCGCGGCAGTCCGGGAGGGCTGGCTTCACTCGGGCGACGCCGGCAGCATTGACGCTGACGGCTTCGTCTACATCCGCGACAGGATCAAGGACATGATCGTCTCGGGGGGCGAGAACATCTACCCGGCTGAGCTCGAGAGTGTCCTCGCCGACCACCCGGCGGTTGCTGACGTCGCTGTGATTGGAGTGCCAGACGAGCGCTGGGGCGAGACTGTCAAGGCCATCGTGATCCGCAAGCCAGGAACCGAGCTGACCGAGGAGCAGCTGATCGAATGGTCGCGCGAGCGGCTCGCCGGCTTCAAACGGCCCCGTTCTGTCGACTTCGTGGAGACAATCCCCCGCAATCCGAGCGGCAAGATCCTGAAAAGACAGCTGCGCGAGCCCTACTGGGCTGGTTACGCACGTCAGGTCAACTGACTCAGACCGTCCCCGCCAGCGCCCAGGTCGCTGACGTGCCCCACTGCTGTAGCTTTCCTTATGTAACATCTGATGACCTCGGTGGTTGCCGGCAGGCTCGATCGTCTTCGCGGAGCCGATTTCCTTGACATAGCCCAGCTGAGCGCTGAGCAATTGACCGCCCTCGTCGACCTTGCAAGTGACATGAAGACCGGCCGCTGGGCGGGCACTCCACTGGCGGGCCGGTCCCTGGCGCTGGTCTTCCAGAAACCGTCCATGCGCACACGCGTCTCGTTCCAGGTGGGCATCCAGCGCCTGGGTGGAAGCGTGATCACGCTGACCGACCAGGAAATCGGCCTGGGCAGTCGTGAGAGCGTCGGAGACGTGGCGCGTGTGCTGGACAGATACGTTGATGGGATCGTGGCCAGGCTCTTTTCAGACGGGGACCTGGTGGCTCTAGCCGATGCCTCAAGCAAGCCTGTGATCAATGCGCTGACAGACGGCTCTCACCCCTGCCAGATCCTCGCCGACCTCCTGACAATTCGCGAGTCTGTCGGACGCCTCGACTCCACGTCCCCGGTGGCCTTCGTTGGGGATGGCAACAACGTCGCCCGCTCCTTGATCGAAGCCGCCGCCCTGCTCAAGTTCCCGCTGACGGTGATCACACCTCCCGCGTACGCGCCCACGGTCGAGGTAGCCGACGGGGCGCCGGCTGTCAGCGTGACGAGCGACCTGAGGGCGCTCGAGGGCGCCGCAGTCGTCTATACGGACGTATGGACCTCCATGGGCCACGAGGACGAGGCCGACGCCCGGCGCGAACGCTTCACCGAATATCAGGTCAATGAGGAGCTGATGGCCCTGGCACCCCAGGCTGTCTTCATGCACTGCCTGCCGGCGCACCGTGGTGAGGAGGTTACCGCGGGTGTCATCGACGGCCAGCGGTCGGTGGTGTTCGACCAGGCCGAGAACCGGCTCTGGGCGCAGATGGCGCTCCTGGCGTCGATATTCGCAGAAGGGGGTGCGAGCGGGCCGGGTCTCCCGGACCGGTCGCCTGGAGGGGGGAGGCCCCCCATAGGGAATCGCTGATGGAAGCCTTCAACGCCGCCCTTCACGAGCTGGTCGAGGTCATTGGCAGGGTCGGTCTGTTCGAGGTGGTCGACGTCATCGCCGTCGCCTTCATCCTGTATCAGCTCCTACGCCTGGTCCGGGGCACTCAGGCTACGCAGCTCATCGTCGGCCTGGTGGTGCTTGGAATCATCGGTCTAGTGGCCACTCAGCTCCACCTCATCCTGCTGGGCTGGCTCTTCTACAACGCGGCTCCGATCACGGTCCTCGCGATCATCATCCTGTTCCAGCCCGAGCTTCGCCGCATCCTGGACCAGGTTGGCCGCATCGGCCACCTGGGGCGGCCGCTCTCAGCTTTCAACCCACAGCTCTTCAACCGCTCCATTGCCGAGGCCATCCGGGCCGCCGAGCGGCTCGCCTCACGCAGAATAGGCGCGCTGATCGCCTTCGAGCGCGAGGTGGGCCTCGAGGACTACGCGGCGACAGGCGTCCGCATCAACGGCGAGCTCTCGGCTGAGTTCCTGCAGAGCCTGTTCTTTCCAAACTCGCCCCTGCACGACGGCGCCGTGATCGTAAGAGGCAACACGATCCTGGCAGCGGGCTGCTTGCTGCCACTGGCCGACGAAGCCGCCGTCCGGGATCGTCTGGGCACGCGTCACCGGGCTGCCATCGGACTCTCGCTGGCCTCTGACGCGATGATTCTGGTCGTCTCCGAGGAGACGGGTGGGATCTCGGTAGTCGAGAACGGGCGCATCACCCGCAACCTCGATCCCGACGGCCTGCGCCGGCGCCTGTCGGGCGGCCTGGAGGCCGCCGGCACATCCGGCAACGGGCGGCTCCACCTGCTAGGTTGGCGCGTGAGCGGGCCCAAGCCGTGAGCGAGCCTCCGGTGAGCTGGATCGTCACCAACTGGCGGCTGAAGCTGCTGTCGCTGGTACTCGCGGTCGGCCTTGTCGGTGCTGTTGCGTTCTCCCAGAACCCGCCTGTGTTCGACACGGTAGCCGTTCACGTCGAGTTCGCCAACCCGCCTCCGGATCTGGTCGTACTGGATCCACCGACCTCGATCGATGTGCCGGTGGCCGGGCTGCGTGACACCGTCACGAAGTACAAGAACACCGCTGCGGGGGTTACCATCAACCTGGCCAACGCCAAGCCGGGGCCGAACCAGGTGTTCGCAGTCACGCCCAAGATCGGCGTCCCCGGCGTCACGGTGCGCTCCCGTGTAGGCCCGATCCGGCTGACGCTCGAGCGCCAGGACACTCGCCTGCTGGACATCGAAGTCCGGACGCCGAAGGCCTCGCCTGGCATCGCGGTGATCCCCGAGAAGACGTACGCGACCTGTGGCAACTCCAGTGACCGCTGTCAGGTATCGGTGACGGCCGCCAGCAGCGTCGTCAACGCCCTCAAGGCTTACGTCGACTTCGACGTTTCGCTAACGACGGCTTACACCTCGATCACGCCCAACGAGCCGATCAAATTCGAGCTGAACGGCCGGACGATCGATCTTCAGAAGGACGTCAGGAGTCAGCCGGTCGCTACCTCGACGCCCTCCAACGTGACGGTGAAGGTTGCGACCAACGGTGGCACGGTTACCCGAACCGTTGGGGTGGGCGTCCGGGCCACGGGTACCCAGGCCTGTGGCTACGCGATAACCGGTACCGACGTACAGCCTTCGCCATTCGCCAACGTCACCGGACCGGTTGACCTGGTGACCAAGCTGACCACCCTGACCATAGACCCGGTCGACATCAGCGGGTTGACTGGCCCCGCGATCGTAAACCGCAGGCTGCAGACCGGTTCGCCACAGGTTGTCGCGGAACCTGCCGTGGTGAGGGTGACGATTGCCATCAGTCAGGCATTCAACTGCGCAGCGCCGGCTGCAGCCGGCTTCGCCACGCCCGGCCCAGCGCCTTCGCCATCCCGCTGAGCCCTGGTCGCCCAGTAACCCCCGCCTTCGGGACACCGTTCTAACCCACGAGTACCACCAGACCAAGCATGTGCGGCATCATCGGCTACCTAGGAAGCAGGCAGGCGACCCCCATCCTCATGGACGGGTTGAAGCGGCTGGAGTACCGCGGCTACGACTCAGCCGGCGTCGCAGTGCTGGAGCCTGGGGCCGAGACGAGCAGCGTCACAAAGTGTGAGTCGAAGGTCGACGAGCTGATCGCCAAGCTGAAGGTGGACATGCCCCAGGGCAACCTCGGCATCGGCCACACCCGTTGGGCGACCCACGGCCGGCCCACGCTCACCAACGCCCACCCTCACACCGACTGCCGCGGCCGGATCTCGGTTGTGCATAACGGCATCATTGAGAACTTCCAGGAACTGAAGGCCGAGCTGGAGGCGGCCGGTCACGAGTTTCTATCGGACACCGACACGGAGGTGGTGCCTCACCTGGTCGAGCACTACTACCGCGGCGACTTCCTCGCCGCCGCCCGCCGCGCCCTACAGCGGATCCGCGGCGCCTACGCACTCGTCATGTTCTCGCTGGACGATCCGGACCTGCTGGTGGGCGCGAGGTTGAACGCCCCGCTTGTGATCGGCCTGGGGGATGGCGAGCAGTTCATCGCATCGGACATCGCGGCTCTGATCCCTTACACGAAGAAGGTCGTGGTGCTGGGAGAAGGCCAGATGGCCGTGGTGACGCCGCTCGGCGCCAGCGTCACGACACTCGACGGAGAACAGGTCGAGAGCCGGGTCCTGCACGTGGACTGGGACGTCAGCCAGGCCGAGAAGGGCGGGTTGGCGCACTTCATGCTGAAGGAGATCCACGAGACGCCGGAGGCGGTTACGAACGCGATGCGCGGGCGGCTGGATGATCACGGCAACGTCTCGTTCCCCGAACTACAACTGTCAGACGACGAGCTTCGTCGATTCTCTGAGGTGCGGCTGCTGGGGATGGGCACGTCGCTCCACGCCGCCATGGTCGGCGAGCACGTGATAGAGGACTGGGCGGGCATGCCGGCGCGTGCCCAGGACGCAGCCGAGTTCCGCTACAGGCGGCCTACGATCGGCCCAGAGACGCTGACCGTTCTACTCACCCAGTCGGGCGAGACGGCCGACACCATCGTCGCGCTCCGCCAGTCAATCGAGCGCGGCTCCAGGACGGTCGCGGTGACCAACGTGATAGGCAGCACCGCCGCGCTGGAGGCGCACGGGGCGATCTACCTGAACGCGGGGCCTGAGATCTCAGTGGCCTCCACCAAGACGTTCGTCGCCCACCTGGTCAGCCATTACCTCCTGGGCTTGTTGCTTGCCACAGCGCGGGGAAACGTGTCTGCTGAGCGACGTAGTCAGATAGGCGGGCAGCTGCTGGACTTGCCCGGGGCTGTCCGTCAGGTTGTGGCATCGGACAGTCAGATCGCGCGCCTGGCGCGCCGGTACGCCGCCTACCGCGACTTCCTCTTCATCGGACGGGGCATCGGCTACCCCGTGGCACTGGAAGGAGCGCTCAAACTGAAGGAGATCAGCTACCTGCACGCCGAGAGCACCAGCGGCGGTTTTCTCAAGCACGGGCCGATCGCCCTCCTGGACGAGCGCTTCCCTGTGGTCGCCGTGTGCACGGAGAGCCCGATCAAGGACAAGATGATCAACAACGTCCAGCAGGTCGTGGCTCGTGGGGCGCCGGTTCTGGCGATCGTCTCCGAAGGCGACCACTGCGTGGACGAGCTGGCCACGGACGTCCTCGAGGTGCCCAGGGCCGCCGAGTTTGCCAGCGCTGTCCTTACCACCGTCGCCCTCCAGCTCTTCGCCTACCACGTTGCAGTAGAACTCGGTCGCGACGTGGATCAGCCGAGGAACCTGGCCAAGTCGGTCACGGTGGAATAGCGGGTCAAACCGCGCGATCTCTTACTGTTCTAAACAAGGATGATTCGAAGGCAGGGGATCGATGTGCTGGCCGTCGAGCGGATGGACCGTGCGATTCGCCGTTCGGGCCAGCGATTCCTGGCCAGAGCCTTCACCCCTGCCGAGCTCGCCTACTGCCAGGGCAGGCCTGATCGGCTTGCCGGTCGCTGGACCGCTAAAGAGTCGGTCATCAAGTGCTTCGACCGGACACCGATCTGCTTTCCTCGCGGCCGGATCGAGGTGCTCCCAAGCGACACGGGGGCGCCGGAGATCCGCCTCCTGGGGGATGACGCGAAGGGTGCTGAAGTGCAGGTCAGCATCACCCATCAAGGCGGGATCGCCATCGCCAGCGCGTGGCTGGAAATGCCGGACGCGGGTGAGCTGCTGCTGCCCGCTCCGGAGGGTGTGCGCCTGCCCGAGCGCCCGGCCGACGGCCACAAAGGCACCTTCGGGACAGTGGTCGCCGTGGCCGGCAGTCGTGGTTTCACGGGCGCCGCCTACCTGACGGCGACTGCGGCGGCTCGCTCCGGCGCCGGCCTGGTCCGGCTGCTGGTGGCCGAGGGCATCTACCCGATCCTGGCGGTCAAGTGCACAGAGGTCATGGCCACTCCGGTGGCCGAAGACGCACCAGGCGCCATCGGCTCGATGGCGCTCAATGACGTGATCGAGCATCTCCGGGCGGCCGGCGCAGGGGTGATCGGTCCTGGACTGGGACGTGAGCCCGCCACCTGGCGGCTCGTCCAGGAGGCGGTCACCCACGCCACCGGGCCGCTGGTGCTGGACGCGGATGCTCTCAACGCGCTGGCCGAGGCCCGTCACCTGCTCCCCGCGCTGGGTGCGAGCCGGGTGTTGACGCCCCACCCTGGTGAGATGGCACGGCTGACGGGGCGTCTGACGTCAGAGGTGCAGGCCGATCGCCGTCAGGTCGCGGCCCTCGCTGCACGTGAGTGGGGTGCTGTGGTCGTGCTCAAGGGCGCACGTACAGTGGTGGCGGCGCCCGATGGCCGCGTGGCCGAGGACCCGCACGAGGTGCCGGCACTTGCCAGCGGCGGCACCGGCGACGTGCTGGCCGGGCTCATCGGCGGCCTGATGGCGCAGGGCTCCGACGCCTACACGGCAGCGGTGACCGGCGTGTACGTGCACGCGGAGGCCGGGCGGCGCTTACAGGCGCGGCAGGGCCCTGCGGGGCTGCTGGCCTCAGAGCTGCTACCCGAGATTCCGATGGTTATGAAGACAGTTCGCGAGGTGAATGGGTGATAGGAGCCCGGCACGACCGCCTGACCGCGGTCGAGACTCCGCAGCGTTGGGCTGAGATCGACCTCGGCGCGATCCGCCACAACGTGCGCGAACTCCAGGCACGGCTCCCGGCGGGCTGCCGGCTGATGGCGGTGGTCAAAGCGGACGGTTACGGCCACGGGGCCCGACAGGTGGCCCGTGCGGCGCTCGACGCGGGAGCCTGGGGCCTCGCCGTGTCCACACCCGAAGAGGTGCTCGAGCTTCGCGACCTGTGTGAGCAGGATCGACTTCTGGTGCTGGGCGGGCTCGCGCCGTCGCGCTGCGCGGCGGCCGCGGCAACAGGCTGTGCGGTGATGTGCTACAGCAAGCAGATGGTGGAGGCGCTGGAGGACGCGGCGCCCCGCGGGGTGAAGCTCCCCGTCCACCTCAAGCTGGATACAGGTATGGGCCGGCTGGGCTGCACGCCAGAAGAGGCGCCGGCACTGGCCAGCCGGATCACGCGTTCGTCACGGCTCCGGCTCGCCGGCACTATGACACACTTCGCTTCCTCCGAAACGGACCCGGAGTTCACGTGTCACCAGTTCGACCGCTTCCTGAGGGCCCTGAGCGACTTTTCCGTCGACCCCGGACTCCGCCATGCCTCCAACTCGGGAGCAATGCTGCGACACCCCGACATGGCCCTGGACGTTGTCAGACCTGGCCTGGCGGTGTACGGGTTCGTCGGGGATGGCCTGCGCCCGGCGCTGGCGCTGCGCGCGGTCGTCACCAGGGTGCAGGACGTGATGGCAGGCCAGGCCGTGGGCTATGGCCGGACCTGGGTCGCCGAGCGTCCAGCTCGAATCGCCACAGTCGCCATCGGCTATGAGGATGGGGTGATGCGCAGCAGGTCCAACCGTGGCGAGGTCGCCATCAGAGGCCGCCGGCTGCCACTGATCGGGCGCGTGAGCATGGACGCGATCACCGTCGACGTCACCGAGCTGCCTGACATCGAGCCGGGTGAAGTGGTGACGCTGATCGGCGATGGCATCACGGCGGACGAAGTGGCCGGCTGGAGCGACACCATCGCGCACGAGGTGCTGACCTCGCTGGGCAACCGGGTAGCCCGCACCTATCGGGAATAGCTGAACGCCCGCGCCGGGTTCCGCTTGGCAAGGTGTCTACCATGGTCTTAGTGGCCGAACACGCTGCTGAAACCGAGCAACAGGATCGCTTCGCCGAGGAAGCGATCGGGCACCTCGACACGCTGTATCGAGGAGCGCTGCGTCTGACCAGGGACCCGGCTCGCGCTGAGGACCTGGTCCAGGACACGTACGTTCGGGCCCTCCGCTACCAGAACAGCTATCAGGCCGGTACCAACATGAAGGCGTGGCTCTTCGCCATCATGCGAAATCTTTTCTGGGATCGTTTCAAGGGCGGGCGTCCCGACGATGTGAGCCTCGACGGCGACGGCCAGTTCGCTCTGTACGACACCCTCAGAGACCCTTCGGCCATACCTGAGGCGGACGTCCTGGACAGGATCGCCGCAGAAGAGGTGGTGAAGGCAGTCGAGCAGCTGCCAGAGCTTCATCGTGAGGTCGTGCTGCTGGTAGATGTGGAAGGCTTCGCGTACAAGGAGGCAGCTGAGGTGCTGGGCGTGCCCATAGGCACTGTGATGTCGCGTCTGCACCGCGCCCGCCGACAGCTTCAGAAACTGCTGTACGAATATGCGCGGGAGTCGGGGATCGTCCACTCTAAGGGAGACGAAGCGTGAACTGCACAGACTGCCTGGAGAAGCTCGACCGATATGTTGATCGCGAGCTGACCGATGCAGAGCTCAACGAGGTGAGGCGACACCTCGCGGAGTGTCCGCCTTGCGAAGACCTGTATCGGCTGCAGGTGAATCTGCGCCGCGTCGTGAAGGTTTGCTGCGACCAGGGCGTGGCACCCGAGCAGTTGCGGTCTCGGCTGCGGCAGATCCTCTTCTAGTTCCACTAGCCTCCGGGCCTCGAGCCCGCCAATCCCGGGCGGCGCTTGCTTACTAATCGCCGTTCAGGGTTTTGTCGAATGCATGACAGCGCATCACTGCCTTAATTCGTAAATTGGTTGGCTACACTGCTCTTCAGTTCGTAGCTAGCAGTGGGCGCAGGGGAAAGGGGAGCTACTTCCAGAAGAGAAGACAATGCTCCAGGACACGAACCGAGATATACAGAGGCTGTGCCAGGAAGACCTGCGGCGCCGGTGGCGCCTGCGCAAGCTGGACCGAGTCGTGCACGCGATCGACGACCTCCTCTTCCAGCTGGAGGACCTGAACCTTCGAGGAAGCGACCGAGTTCCGGCTGTCCTGCGTGAGCGAGCCGGTCAGATCCTGGACGCCGTGCCCGGCAGGGAGGAACACGAGAGCTTGCGGGTGCGTTACCGCGTGGTGCCGATGATGGACGTCCTGTTTCGAGCCCAGGAAGTTCTATTCCGCCTGCGCGACCCACGCCGGGCGCTGTACGAGGCTGAGGACGAGGAGGAGGCCGCCAGCCAGGCAGTCGTCAACGAGGCACGGACATCGGACAACGGGATGTCAGGAGAGGCCCCTCCCGAGGAGGCACTGGTCGCGGCGGCGGAGTAGATCAGCCGCAGAGGGGACTTCCGAGGTCAGGTTTCGCCGGGCTGGGTGAGTCGTCGCCCGTGGCCAGTCACGGTCCGCGTGCGCAGCCGGCCCCGCGGCGGTGCCCCTCGGTGCCGTGCGCCGAGCCTCAGGAGCAGTCGGCGAAGTCCTGCGTGAACATCTCCTCGTACCCGTTCAGTCCCTTGTAGGCGCCGATGCCAACACAGCGAAAATCAGGGTTGAGGATGTTGGCGCGGTGGTGCGGGCTCTTCATCAGCGAGTCGAACGCCTGGTCCACGTCGGGCGCGAACGCCAGGTTCTCGCCGGCGGTGACGTAGTGGAAGCGCAGGTCGTGGAGCCGGTCGTACGGCGTCTTGCCGTCCGGCGTCCGGTGCGAGAAGTAGTGCCGCTTGTACATGTCCTCGCTGTGCTCCCTGGCCGCCTGCTGGAGCAGCGTGTCCGTCTTCAGCGGCGACAGG
>Ga0126376_10002754_pt1 | contig 10053 bp, 8 predicted proteins | sample PanSoiMetPlot_15_FD_92760 | JGI IMG/M metagenome (GOLD analysis project Ga0126376, IMG submission 92760) | Tropical forest soil microbial communities from Panama - MetaG Plot_15 | ecosystem: Environmental > Terrestrial > Soil > Tropical forest > Bulk soil | place: Panama | collected 2016-02-17 | reverse complement strand
GTGCGGACCTGCTGCGCCTTGCCGTAGTAGGCGTCGTAGTACCCACTGGACAGGGCGTAGGTGCCCAGCATGATCCGGCGCTTCACCTCGGCGCCGAAGCCCCGCGCCCGGGTCAGCGCCATCACCTCCTCGGCGCTGCGGGTCCCGTCATCCCCCACCCGCAGGCCGTAGCGCATGGCGTCGAACCGGGCCAGGTTGGAGGAGGCCTCGCTGGGCGCGATCAGGTAATAGGCGGGCAGGGCGTAACTGAAGTGCGGGCAGGAGACCTCGGTCACCTTCGCGCCCAGCGACTCCAGCAGCTCGACGGCCTCGGTGAACCTGGCCAGCACCCCCGCCTGGACGCCGTCCCCGGTGAACTCCGGCACCACGCCGATGGTCATCCCGCTCACGTCCGCCTGCCGGGCCGCGGCGACCACCGGCGGAACCGGGGCGTCCACCGACGTCGCGTCGCACGGGTCGTGCCCGGACATCACCTCGTGCAACAGCGCCGCGTCGAGCACCGTGCGGGCCAGCGGGCCCGGCGTGTCCAGCGAGGAGGCGAAGGCCACCACCCCGTACCGGGAGTTGCCGCCGTAGGTGGGCTTGACCCCGACCACCCCGCACACCGCGCCCGGCTGGCGGATCGAGCCGCCGGTGTCGGTGCCGATCCCCAGCGGGGCCTCGTAGGCCGCCACGGCGGCCGCGGACCCGCCGGACGAGCCGCCGGGCACCCGGCCGAGGTCCCAGGGGTTGTGCGACGGGCCGAACGCCGAGTTCTCGGTGGAGGCGCCCATCGCGAACTAGTACATGTTGGTCTTGCCGAGGATCACCACGCCCGCGTCGCGCAGCCGCCTGGTGATGGTGGCGTCATACGGCGGGCACCAGCCGTCGAGGATGGCGGACCCGCAGGTCGTGGGCATGTCGATGGTGGTGAAGACGTCCTTGAGCGCCAGCGGCACCCCGGCCAGCGGCCCGAGCTGGTCACCGGCCGCCCGGCGCTGGTCCACCGCTGCGGCGGCCGCGCGGGCCTGGTCCGCCGCGACGTGCAGGAACGCGCGGACGCGGGGCTCGACCGCCTCGATCCTGGCCAGGTGCGCGCCGGTCACCTGGGCCGCGGAAACCTCGCCGCCCCGGATCGCCGCGGCGATCTCCGCGGCGGTCAGCCTGGTGAGTTCGGTGTCCATGGCTACTCCTCCGCCAGGATCCGCGGCACCCGGAACCGCTGCTGCTCCACGGCGGGTGCCTGGCTCAGGACGGTTTCCGCGTCCAGGCACGGCACCAGCGTGTCCTCGCGGAACACGTTGACCAACGGAACCGCGTGCGAGGTGGGCGGGATGCCGTCCGCGGCGACCTCCTGGACCCGGGCCACCGCGGCGATGATCACGTCAAGCTGCGCGGCCAGGTGATCCAGTTCATCCTCGGCCAGGGCGAGCCGGGAGAGCCTGGCGAGGTGTGCGACGTCGTCACGAGCGATTGGCATGGTTGCAATCCTAGGGTCCGGGCGCCGGCCCGCCGACCGGTTAATCGCCGGGTCCCCGCGGTCCCCGCCGCGCTCAGCCGGACGGCTGGCCCTCGTCGGCGGGCGCCTTCTCGGCCACCGCCCGCGCCGCCTCGGCGCCGTCCGCGAGCAGCACCCGCAGCCCCGCCTCGTCCAACACCGGCACGCCCAGCGAGAGCGCCTTGTCGTACTTGCTACCGGCGTTATCGCCGGCCACCACGAAGTCGGTCTTCTTCGACGCCGAGGACGCGACCTTGCCGCCTCGCCCGGTGATCTCCTCGCTGGCCTCGTCCCTGGTCAGATTCGGCAGCGTGCCGGTCAGCACCACGGTGACCCCGGCCAGGGGCCGCGCGTCGGCGCCGCCCCCGGCCCGCTCCTCGGCCAAGACGACCCCGGCGGCCCGCCACTTGTCCACGATCGCGGCGTGCCAGTCCACCGCGAACCAGTCGATCACCGACGCCGCGATGGTCGGCCCTACCCCGTCCACCACGGCGAGCCGTTCGGCGGGTGAGGCGGCGATCAGGTCCAGCGAGCCGAACTCGGCGGCGAGCGCGCGGGCCGCGGTGGGGCCGACGTGCCGGATCGACAGCGCGACCAGGATCCGCCACAGCGGGCGGCGCCGCGCGTCGTCCAGGTTGCGCAGCAGCCTGCGCGCGTTGACCGTCAGCGTGCCCTGCTTGTTGACGAAGAACGGGGACGTGGCGAGGCTGTCTTCGGTCACCGAGAACAGGTCGCCCTCGTCGGTCACCAGCCCGGAGTCGAGCAACGCGACGATCGACTCATAACCCAGTACCTCGATGTCCAGTGCCGCCCGGCTGGCCAGGTGGAACAGCCGCTCGCGCAACTGGGCGGGGCAGGACCGCGTGTTCGGGCAGCGCCAGTCCACTTCGCCTTCCTCGCGTTCCAGCTCGGTCTGGCACGCCGGGCACCGGTCCGGGAACTCGAACTCGCGCTCGTCGCCGGTGCGCAGGTCCGCCACCGGCCCGACGATCTCCGGGATCACGTCACCGGCCTTGCGGAGCACCACCATGTCGCCGATCAGGACGCCCTTGCGCTTGATCTCGTCGGCGTTGTGCAACGTCGCGTTGGTCACCGTGGACCCGGCCACCTGGACCGCCTCCATGATCCCGAAGGGCGTGACCCGGCCGGTCCGGCCCGTGTTGACCTCGATGCGCAGCAGCCGGGTGGTCACCTCTTCCGGCGGGTACTTGTAGGCGATCGCCCACCGCGGTGCCCGGCTGGTCGAGCCGAGCGCGCGCTGCTGGTCGAGCTGGTCGATCTTGACGACGACGCCGTCGATCTCATACGGCGGGTCGTGCCGGTGCTCGCCGTAGTAGCCGACGTACGAGCGCACGCCGTCGAGGTCGGGCACGATCTTGACCAGGTCGCTGACCGGCAGCCCCCACCCGCGCAGCCGGTCGTACCAGCCCGACTGGGTGTCCGGCGCGTTGGGCAGCGCCGTCTCGCCCGGCTCGGGCATCCCGGCGGCACCAGGATCGGCGCCCGGCACCGCGAGCCCGTGCACGATCAGCCCGAGTGGCCGGCTCGCGGCGATCTTCGGGTCCTTCTGCCGCATCGAACTCGAGGCGGCGCTGCGCGGGTTGGCGAACAGCGGCTTGCCCGCCTCGCCGAGCTTCTCGTTCAGCTCGTGGAACCCGGCCACCGGGAAGAACACCTCGCCGCGGATCTCGAGCTTGGCGGGAACGTCCGGCCCGGTGAGCCGGGTCGGCACGGCGCCGATGGTGCGGACGTTGGGGGTGATGTCTTCCCCGGCGGCTCCGTCGCCCCGGGTCGCCCCCCGCACCAGCGCCCCGTTCCGGTAGACCAGGGCGACCGCCAGCCCGTCGATCTTCACCTCGCACAGGTAGGGCCCGCCGCCGCCAAGCCGCGCCGCCCGCGCCGCCCAGGCGTCAAGCTCCTCCGCCGAGAACGCGTTGTCCAGGCTGAGCATCCGCTCCAGGTGGTGTACCTCGGTGAACGAGGTGGACACGCCCCCGCCAGGGCGCTGCGTCGGGGAGTCGGGCGTGACCAGCTCCGGGTACCGGTCTTCCAGCCCGCGGATCTCGCGCATGAGCACGTCGTACTCGGCGTCGGAGACGAGCGGCGAATCCAGGATGTAGTACCGGTGGTCGTGCTCGGCGATCTCCACGCTCAGGTCGTCGTGCCTGCGCCGCGCGGCCTTGGTACCGTCCGCCCCGTTCACGTCTTCTCCTCCTCGATCAGTTCCGGCAGCAGCCGTGCCGCCTCCCGGCACCGCGCCATCGCCGCCCGCGCGTAACCGGGCGTGGCGCCCGCCATCCCGCACGCGGGCGTCAGCACCACCTGGGCCGCCACGCCTTCCGGCCCGCCCGGGCCGTTCCGCGCGACGGGCCAGCCCATCCGCTGCCAGAGCCCGGTCACCGCCCGCGCCGCCTGGTGGGCCGGCGGTGGCTCCGGCGCCCCGTCCGTCCCGGTCGCGGGGATCACCCCGGCGAAAATCCCGAGACCGGCCTCCACGGCCTCTGCGAGGCCGTCTTCCCCCGCTCGCCGGAGCTTGCTCAGGTCACACCCGGCACCGTCGGCACCGGCACCCATGATCATGCCGAACGGCACCGACAGGGCACAGCACTGCACCACGGTGAACGCCCGCGTGGCGCCGATGATGGCGCCCAGGCCGGTTTCCAGGTCGGACTCTTCCGGGGTAGGCAGCCGGTTCAGCCCGCTGGCGGTGGGTACCTCCCCCGCGATCACGGCGGGCAAGGCTGGCTCGTCGAGCTGGAACACGATCTGGGCGCCGGGGACTCGCTTGCGGACGTCGGCCACGTGCGCGACGATCCCCTCAGCCAGGGACGCGATGAGTTCGGCGACGGCCCCGGGGTCGGCGAGGGCCGGGTCCTGGCTGCGGCTGAGCTCGACGGTTGCGGCCAGCGTCCACGGCCCGCACGCCTGGATCTTGAGCGGCCCCCGGTACCCGTCCGCGACCTCCTCCAGCGCGTCGAGATCGGTGGACAGCATGGCCCGGGCCCGGCTGAGGTCCCGGCCCGGCCGGGCGGTGAACCGCCACCCGGCCGGGGTGAGCTCCACGGGCAGGTCAACGAGAAGCGCGGCGGTCCGCCCGGTCAGGTCCGCGCCGGGGCCCCGGGCCGGGAGCTCGGCGAGATGGGGCAGGTCCGGCAGCTCCCCGAAGACCAGCCGCATGGCTTCCAGCGGATCCGTGCTAGGCAGCGGGCCGGCTCCCGTCGCGCTCGCGGGCGGCCACGGAAAGCGGTCCTCGGTGATCTCCGGCACCCTGCCGAGCTTAGAGCGTTGTGCCCGGGCAAGCCGACAGGTGTCATGCCCCGCCGATGGGCCGGCCGGGGATGTCGCACCCGCATGTGGCAGGGACCGGAATGCGCTTGCGGCGCACCATGCTCCCGCGATGGTGGGCCGCAAGCTGGCTCGGGCTCTGACCGGCGGCCGGCGAAGCCGATATTCCCAGCGGCCCCCGCGGTCGCCGGGAGTCCCGGCTAGGCGTGCGCGGCCAGTTCGGCGTCATGCCGGTCGGCGGGAGGGCGACGGACGTAGAGGCCGTTGACGGTGCGGGCCACCAGGCTCACCCCGTCGGGAGCCTCATTGGAGATGAAGTAGTCCTGCGAGCCAGTGCTGTCCGAGATGCCGTATTCGTCGCGGTAGCGCTGCGCCTCCTCGTAGCGCTGCCGCTCGCGGTGGATGCCCCGGCTGACCGTGAGGATGACCCCGACGAAGATCCCGACCCCGAAGATCCCGATTGCTGTGATAAGCACCATGCCTGCCATGTCTGGCGTCCCCTAACGTGCCGACCTGCGGTGTCCCCTCCCACAGGCCCCGATCTGGGTTGTCTGTCCGATACAGGCGATACCGGTCAGACGGTTGTTGGGAATTAATGGGCGTGTCCTAATGCATCCGATCAGGTGAACTGCTAGTATCGTCCGCATGGATCAGGTCGTTCCAGTCATCCCAACCTTTGGTACGTACTGTGGCTATGCCCGTCCACGGCGCGGCGAAACGAGTTCGTTCCAAATATTTGGATGACTTGGATTACGGGAATGATCCACTTGAGACTAGTCAGTCCTCTCATCAGGCTGGTTGGTACCTCTGGGAGGTCCGGTGGCTGAACCGCTGTACCGCATGATCGCGGAAGACCTGCGCCGCAAGATCGAATCCGGTGAGCTTCCCACGGAGCCCAAAGGGCCCCTGCCCACAGAGGCCGAACTGCAGAAGGAGTTCGGCGCATCGCGCAACACCATCCGCGACGCCATCAAGTGGCTCATCACGCTGGACCTAGTCGAGACCCGCCCGGGCCAGGGAACCTTCGTGGTTGAAAAGCCCGTCCCGTTCGTGACGACGCTGACGGACGGTTATCCCGTGCGATCGAGTGGCTCGGTCTATATCTCGGAAGTGATGGCCTCCGGCCGCAGGCCGACCGACAGCGATCCAACGGTGGAGATCCAGCATGCCACCGGGACCGTGGCCAGGGCGCTGCGGCTCGACGATGACGCCCAGGTGGTCAGCCGTCACCAGCGGCGATCTATTGATGACACTCCGTGGTCTCTGCAAACGACCTTCTACCCCATGAGCCTGGTAGAGCAGGGTGCGACGCGCCTCATCCTGCCCACCGACATACCGGAGGGGGCCGTCACCTACCTAGCTCAGCAGTGCGATCTGAAACAGGTCGGATACCGCGACACGATCGCAGTGCGGCCGCCGGAAGCAGCCGAAGCACGGTTCTTCAGGCTTCCGGCTGATGGAAGGATCTCCGTATTCGAGATCTACCGGGTCGGCTTCGACGAGAAAGGCCAACGGATTCGGCTGACGGTTACCGTGTACCCCGCCGACCGGAACAGGTTCCGGGTTGAGGTGGGGAAGGTTCCGAGCCGCAAGGACGGTGTGGACTCGACCACGGATACGTAGTGACGGTTACCGCCCGGACCGGCCCGGCCGGCGTGACCACGTTGATTCTTCCGTGGCCGACAAGCCAGAGCCACGGACTGGGGCGCTCGCCCTGGCGCACGGCAACATCGTGCGTGGTCGCAGCGAGTAGCAGGGGAAGGGAGGTGTCATGGCCAAGCGCTACGGCCGTCCGTCGGCGCAGTACCGCTACGAGCACTACGACCCACGTTTTGTTGACTAGCACGTCGCGCGACGGCTGCGACGTGATCGCCGTGGCCTGCTTAGTTTGGAAGGGCGCTGCCGGCGCTGTGACCTGGGAAAGATCGCGACGGCGCCGACAGCGGCAAGGAAACTAGCACGGTTGGCGCCCTCTGCGTGCCGGGAAAAGATCATTTGGTTGTCCAGGCTCTGCGCTGACCCCAGAGGCTTCTACGAATACCGCTAGTGGCTGGTGGCTGCTCGGAGTTGCATAGGACCATGCCCCTGTAGGCAGGATAGGGAGGCATGGGACAGTTACAACTGCTCGTTCTTCGCCGGGCCGACCCCGGCGACTTCGAGGCAGTTCGCCGCCTCTTGAGGGAAGCTTCACAGTGGCTGGGGACGAAGAATACCGATCAGTGGGCGGTTCCCTGGCCGGATGAGAACGGGCGCAACAAGAACATCAAGCGGGCGATCAAGGCGGGCAGGACCTGGATCGCGTGGGACGGTACTCGCCCCGTTGCCACGCTGACCACCAGTCCCAACCATCACATGGTCTGGCCAGAGGAGAACGGGCGGGAGCCGGCCGTCTACGTCAGGCGCATTACCGTCAGCCGTAGCCCCGAATACGCCGGCCACGGCCTCGGCGGCCAGTTGCTCGACTGGGCCGGGCTTAGCGCGAACCGCGACTATGGTGCTCGCTGGGTTCGGGTGGACGTGTGGACCACCAACACAAAGCTTCACGATTACTACCTGGATCAGGGGTTCGAGGAGTGCGGCCACTCCCCCATCCGGGACTACCCGTCGGCCGCCCTGTTCCAGAAGTCGGTCGATCGGATCAAACCTCCAGAGGTCCGGCTGTTCCGCGAGGACCCCTGGACCGCCTAGACAACGACTATCGGCGGGCGACAATCGTGATACGCCCTGAGACGGGGGCGGGGAGAGCCATGGCTGAACCTAGGTACCGGCAGATCGCCGCGGACCTGCAGCGCAAGATGGAGTCTGGTGAGCTGAAGCCGGGGAGCCTGCTGCCCACCGAGATCAAGCTTCAGGAGCAGTACGAGGCGTCGCGGAACACAGTGCGCGACGCCATCAAGTCGCTGGTCACTCTGGGCCTGGTCGAAACCCGCCCAGGCCAGGGGACGTTTGTGGTCGAGAAGATCAACCCGTTCGTCACCACCCTCACCGGTGACCCGGAGACCGGCCTTGGCGGCGGCGAGGGCGGTCCCTACAAAGCGGAAGTGGTGGCGTCGCACCGGAACCCGGCGAACAGCGAACCCCGGGTCGAGATCCAGAAGGCCGACAGGACGGTGGCCAGGAGCCTCCGGATCGAGGAAGGCGCTTCGGTCGTCAGCCGGCATCAGCAACGGTTCATCGATGGCACCCCCTGGTCACTGCAAACTTCGTTCTACCCGATGACGCTGGTGCAGCGGGGAGCCACCGAACTTCTCCAGGCCACCGGCATCGAAGGCGGGACCGTCGCTTACCTAGCCGAGGAGTGCAGGATCGAGCAGGCGGGTTACCGGGACACGATCGCGGTGCGCCCGCCAGATGAGACAGAGGTGCGGTTCTTTAAGCTCCCCGCCGATGGGCGGGTCCCGGTCTTCGAGATCTATCGAGTTGGGTTCGACAAAGAGCACAACAGGTTCCGGCTCACCATCACCGTTTACCCAACGGACCGGAACCGTCTGCGGGTGGACGTGGGCGACGTGCCGGCCCGCAGGCAGACGCCGGCCGGTGACCCCGGCGATTCGCAGGAATGATTCCCATGCTGTGGACGCCGGCGGAGCTGGCAGAGCCTGCGCGTAGGTGTCCCGGCTCATCGTCAGCCGGGACCGCGCCGGCCAAGGCCTCGGCGCCGCGCTGATCCATTGGTTGGGGGCACGAACGGTGAACCACTGGGGGGCAACTGGATCCGGGGCGACGTGTGGACCTCGAATCTCGGGCTCCACCACTACTACGAGGGCCAGGGTTTCGAACACCTGCGCACGCTGGACGTCCAGCACTACTAGAATTACCCATCCGCTGCTCTCTTCCAGAAGCCGACGGCAGAGATCGATACTGCGTCCGCTGCGGTCCGCCCGGACGTGCCAGAGTAGCCAGGTTCAGGTGTCGGCCGCGCGAATAACCAGCCCCTGCCAGGGACCAAGGGCAGGGTCGGGCTTCGTCTCGCGATCGGTGGTGAGTAGTACCTCGCCGGCCGGATCGGGCAGGGGCACCGGGTGGCCGGTGAAGTTCGCGGTGACCATCAGCGGGCCGGAACGGTAGGACCAGGCGCCACGTGGGGAGGGCAGCCGCTGGTACGCCGCGACCTGGCCGCCGAACGCGGCCCGGCGCAGCGCGAGCAGGTCACGGACCAGGCGCAACGTGGACCCCGGGTCCTCGCGCTGGGCCGCCACGTTGCGGTGGGCGTTGTCCCCGAACGGCAGCCAGGGGGTAACCCCGTCGGCGGTGAACCCGGCCGACGGCGAGGCATCCCAGTGCATCGGGGTGCGCGCGACGTCCCGGCTGTCCTTCTGCCGGGCGGTCATCTTGTCCCGGCGCAACGGCACGGGAACCGGCACGTCGGTCATCGCGATCTCGTCGCCGTAGTACAGCATCAGCGAGCCGGGCAGCGTGGCCAGCACCAGCAGGGCGAGCCGCGCCTTGCGTTCGTCGCCGTTCCCCCAGCGGGTCGGGAAGCGGCTGACGTCGTGGTTGGACGCCGTCCACACCGGGCAGGCGCCGGCCGGCAGCCGCGCGAGTGTCTCGCCCACGACGCTGGCCATCTCCTCGGCATCGAAGTCGGCGAACAGGAACGGGAAGTTGAACGCGAGGTGGAGTTCGTCATCGTGCCCGTAGTAGGACGTGAGCGCCTCCAGGTCGGCTACCCAGCTCTCACCGAGCAGCAGGCGCGGCGGTGAGTAGCCGTTCACGAGCCGCCGCCAGTCGCGGTAGACGCCATGCGTTTCCGGCTGGTTCAAGCTGTACACGGGCTTCTGGCCGAACCTGCCCTCAAGCCGGCTGGCGCGCGCCAGCGGCGGGTTGTCGCGAAGCTGGACGTCGTGGTAGAGGCCGTGCGCGACGTCGATGCGGAAGCCGGCCACGCCGCGGTCGAACCAGAACCGCAGGATCTCCCGGAACTCCTCGTGCACCCGGGGCTCCCACCAGTTCAGGTCGGGCTGGCCGGGCAGGAAGTTGTGCAGGTAGTACTGGCCGCTGGCGGCATCGAGGGTCCAGGCGGGCGCCCCGGCCGCGTCCAGCCAGTTGTTCGGCAGGCCCCCACCCGCCTCCCCTTCCCCCTTCACGGGGTCGGCCCACACGTAGTAGTCGCGGTGCGCCGAGCCGGGGCCGGACCGGGCGTCGATGAACCAGGGATGGGCGTCGCTGGTGTGATTGGGCACCAGGTCAAGTACGACGCTGATACCGCGCTGGCCGGCCTCGGCGATGAGCTTGTCCATGTCGGCGAGCGTGCCCAGGTCGGGGTGTACCCCGAGATAGTCGCTGACGTC
>Ga0126376_10002753_pt1 | contig 10057 bp, 8 predicted proteins | sample PanSoiMetPlot_15_FD_92760 | JGI IMG/M metagenome (GOLD analysis project Ga0126376, IMG submission 92760) | Tropical forest soil microbial communities from Panama - MetaG Plot_15 | ecosystem: Environmental > Terrestrial > Soil > Tropical forest > Bulk soil | place: Panama | collected 2016-02-17 | reverse complement strand
CCGCTAATCTTGATAACTTGCGCAGGCATTCTGACCGGAAACGTGGAACCTTCTAGTCAAGCATAGCCGGCCTTTTTCTCCAGCGAAATTGCGCGGCGCAACTCGGCTACAACACGGGCGTTTTGTAATCGCTATCGCATTGGCAAATCAGAGTGTTAAGTCCGCTGTTCGGGAGTGGTGAACGTCGCCGCGAGCCAAACCGTAGTCGCTTTTCTCATTCGTTACTGGGAGTGAGCTTTAAAATCACCGCCTTCCCTGGAACGTCGTCGGCCACAACCCAGCCATAGCCATCAATCTGCGGTAATCGAACAGCTTTCTCCTGCATCTCTTTCTGGGACACGAACAGCGCGTAAACCGGACGCGATTGAGCTAACGTGCGTCTTACTGGTGCGAGGGCTTCCGCGCGATCGTACATCACGACGCGAGTGAGTTTGGATTTAGCATATCTGTTCCCATCGAGATGCGCTGCCAGGAATGGGTCCGGCAAAAGCGCGTTTAAGAATAGAGGATTAATATCCGCCAGTACGATTCCAGGTTGCCGCCCAAACGTCTCGAGAAAATGCCTTTGCGCCATCAACCATGGGGATTCACGTGGCGGAGTGGGGAAATGAAGAGCTTCCAAAAGTTTGCAATCGATTACTTTCGGACTGGGCGTGCCTAGCAGCGTCTGAGGTGTTTGAAAGCGAACGCGAAGGGTATCCCAGACAGGCCGCTGCAAACAAAATGAAAATTCCCAGGGCAGCCACGGCTCGTCTTGCGACGAAAAGGTTTTCCGCTGCCCATGTCACAGGTAAAACAGCAACCGCGACTAGGATAATTACAAGCGGCAGGTAGTACCGCACATCTACCCAGTCAGGAACCATACTTGAGGTCAACGTAAAGAAACTCAAACCAGCTATAAAAGCGCAGATCACGAACCGGTTGAACCGAATGAAAAACAACCCCAGGCAAGCCAAAAGGACGAATGCGGCGACAATAGAGGTGCCTGTGCCAAAGTAACGCGCCGCAGAAAAGAGTTTTGGCTGGAAAGTTAACTCTTTCCATAAGAGAACTACATTGTGCGGGATATGGCCTGCAGAAAAAATCGCCGACCTTACCGGCAAATCCCCTCCAGCGAGCCAAAAATCGTACCCCGTTTTGAATGGCGAATGAAACTGAACGGCATTTAGCAGCAAGGTCGGGCTCGCCGCGAGAATAAAAGCGATGATAACTCCAAGGCAATGGAGAAACCAGCGCAGGCGTGTTCCCTTACTTGGGAACACAGCCATCGCCAACAACAGCGGTGCAAAGAAGAGTGACTGCACACGGATGTTCAGTGAAAGCCCGAGAAAGATCGTTGAGAGATAGATTTTCCAACGGCGTTCTTCCTTGAGGCCCAGGTAGGCAAACATGAACGCCAGCACAATTAGGGCGGAAGCACTGACTTCACTCAACGATGAACGGCAAAACGTGAAGAAAACGGGCAGCGTCGCCATCAAAAGAGCGGCAAACCCGCCGGTGAGCGGCATCTCAAGATAGCTGTAAAATCCAAACGTGGCTAAGAGCAAGAGGAGGCCGATCGTTTGGTTTGTCCTAAACGGCTCAAGGATGGAATCTGTTTCAGGCAGGACCTTGAGCCAGGAAGCATCAGTGCCGAATAACCGGGCGGATACATCGGCGGCAGCTTTTGATAGCCGAAATTCAGGGAGGGATATCCGCTCGTCATGATGGCTTTGCCTGCGCGAAATAATATGACGGATCCGACCAACCGAGATCCAATAGTCCGGTTCTGTAGTAATCAACATTCAGCACGCTGAAATAATAGAACGTCAACGCGAACAGAAGGAGAATTAGGCCAATTAGGAGTCGTGTAGTCGTAAAGTTTCTCTTTGAAATCTACCGCATAGCGTCAGCGTCGCGACGGTAGTCCGATGTAAAGCTCCCAACAAGCTCGCGTGTAATGCCGGCCATTGTTCCGAGGGCATTTCTGCCGTTTTCAAATACAACTTGGAGTGGAGGCGGGTTTGAAGGAAAATGCAAAAACTCGGCGATGGCGGTGAAAACAGATTCGCAGATACGTGAAAGAATCAGCATGCCTGTCTCTCTAAACCACTGTGTGCCGAACGCTGAGAAATGGGGAGCGGCCGCTCTTGAGCAAAGACGCAAGCGGACCAGGGATCATCTGGCGGGGATCGCCCCTCGGCGTGAGAGCTGGATAACGAACAACAAGTATTACTACCAGCTGCTCGTCCGTCTTCTTCGATTCCTGGTGGAAGCGCAGAAGAAGGTGCTATCGATTCGCTGCGACACCGGAAACCTTTTAGCTGCCACGCGGCCAAGCGTCGGCAAAGGCATCGATATCTGCGGCGAAATAGTAGAAATCGCCCAGCAGCGGAATCCATCGTTTCATTTCGCAGTCTGTTTTCCCGACAAGGACGAGTTTCTGAGCGCATTCGGGCCAAGCGAGAAATTCGACTACATTTTATTCAACGACATCGGCGATACGGTCGACGTACTTCAGGCATTCAGGAATCTAAGACCACTTTGCGAGCGGCATACGCGTGTGTTGGTGACTACGTACAATCATCTCTGGGAACCGCTGGTCACTTTTGCGGAATGGACGGGAATGAAGGTGCCGCGCACCGAGCAAAACTGGCTTTCCACAACTGATATTCGGAATTTGTTGAAGCTAGCCGGTTTTGAAGCTCTTGAGACGCTTAGAATCGTTCTTTTACCGAAGTATTTGCCTTTGCTGTCTGGTTTCTTGAATCGTTTTTGCGCGCGCCTGCCATTCGTACGCAACCTCTGCATGACGCAGGTTGTCGTTGCGCGAATGGTTCCGCCGGTCGTTTCGCTAGAAGACCTTGCCGTATCTGTCGTCATTCCATGCAAAAATGAAAAAGGAAACGTTGAGGATGCCGTTCGCCGCATTCCGTCTTTGGCGGGCCGGACAGAGATCATTTTCTGCGACGATCAATCGACCGATGGCACCGCCGACGAAGTGCGGCGAGTGCAGTCGCGCTATCCGGAAAAAGATATCCGCCTTGAGCACGGACCGGGAGTTTGTAAGTCACGAAACGTTTGGACAGGGTTTGATACAGCGAAAGGCGATGTATTGCTGATTCTCGATGCTGATCTGACGACGATTCCGGAAGAACTGCCTTACTTCATCGAGGTTATCGTTTCAGGCCAGGCGGAGTTTGTCAATGGATCGCGGCTGGTCTATCCGGTCCCAAAAGGAGCGATGAACGGAGCAAACATGCTCGGCAACAAATTTTTCAGCGTCGCTTTTACCTATCTGCTCGGTCAAAAGGTAAAAGATACTTTGTGTGGCACGAAAGTCCTCTGGAGAAGCGATTGGGAGCGCATCAGACCAATGCTGGGAAGTTGGGGAACCGAGGATCGTTGGGGAGATTACGAACTCTTATTTGGCGCCGCCAAACTGAATCTTAGGATTCTGGATTTACCTGTACATTATCAGGAACGCATCTACGGTTCGACAAAGATGACCAAAGTTTTTCGGAACGGGCTCGTCATGCTAAGGATGTGCTGGCATGGCTTTTCTAAGCTAAAGCTGGGCTATTAGCTGGGTAGTGACTAGGTCTTCGGGGTCCTGGCTAAATATTGCGCTCGATTTCGAGCTCGCATTCGCTTGAATATTTTCCGGTGCACGAGCGTATTGCCAAAGAAGTTCAACACGGACGTTTCCTCGCACAACACGGGGCAGGGGAAATTTGGAATTGGGAGAGCCCTGCCGGAAAACTTCGCTGGGCCCGGCGAGTAGAAATGCTCAGCAGTCATCTCAAACCCGGGATGATTGTACTCGAGCTGGGATGTGGCACCGGCTCTTTTACTCGCCAGCTGGCACGCTCGGGAGCGGACGTGGTCGCGATTGACGTCTCACCGGAGCTTCTGGAAATCGCCAGGGCCAATTGCTCCGCGCCAAATATTCAGTATCAAATTCAGAACGCATATGCGCTGAGCTATTCGGAAGGTGTGTTCGATTCTGTCGTGGGTAGTTCGGTCTTGCATCACCTCGAAATCGAAGCGGCGATACGCGACATCTACCGCGTGTTGAAGCCCGGAGGTACAATCTTTTTTACGGAGCCAAACATGCTGAACCCTCAGATTGCGATGCAAAAGAATATTCCGTGGATCAAACGAAAGCTGGGCGACTCACCGGAGGAGAGGGCATTCTTCCGGTGGCCACTCCGGAGGCTGCTCGAAAGGACGGGCTATCGTAATGTTCGGATTGATCCGTTCGATTTTCTGCATCCAAAAACGCCGGTTGCTTTGATCGACCGCGTGAGCTCGTTCGGCGGGTTTCTTGAGAGGACGCCTGTCATCTCGGAAATTGCGGGCTCGCTTTATATCCGCGCCATAAAATGAGCGACGCCTCGACGGTCTTGCAGAGCCAGGAGGCGAAAGACCGAGCGGCGACATTGCGTAACCGCGCGCGGCTCGGCGCAAACAAAAATCTTATTTTTTGGTATCGCCAGCTTTACCGAGATCAATTCAGAGACTTTCCTAATTCGTCGATACTCTCAATCCTTGAGGTAGGAAGTGGCACTTCTCCCCTCAAACAATTTCTTTCAAACGTCACTACAAGCGATGTGCTCGACCTCGACTATCTTGATCTTGTGTTTGACTGCCACGAGATCGACAAGCTGGATGCAATCAAAGACAACAGCATCGACGTCATTACGCTCACAAACGTGTTACATCATTTGAAAAGTCCCATTGAATTTCTTAACCGTGCTGCGAGCAAATTGAAACCAGGCGGCAAAGTGATTGCCACGGAGCCTTTTTTTTCCGCGTTATCGACTCCTATTTTCAAATATCTGCATCACGAACCAGTAGATTTCGACATTTCCGAGCCCGAGTTAGGCGAGGTGCAGGGGCCGCTGGCATCGGCAAACATTGCGTTGCCGTGGCTAATATTTTTTCGGCGGCGTGAATGGCTGCAACGATTGAACGAAAACTTTGACGTTGGGACTCTTTCGGCGAGGCCTTTTAGCGCCCTATCCTACATAGCTACGGGTGGAATTTCGCATAGGCTCCCCATCCCACATTTTCTTTATCGTGCGCTATTTTCAACAGACCTCGCAGTCAGTCGTGGCTTCCCGCGTTCCTGCGCAGCTTTTTTTACTGTAATCCTGACACGACATTGATGCCGACAGGTGGGCAGCGAAAGGGGCTTCCTGACTAGTTACTCTTCTTTCTTGAGCAACACGAAACGACCGCGACGGTCAAGTAACGTGTAGTTTTCAAGCCGAATTCCAGACGCCGGGTTTATTGTATCTGCGCTGATTCTAAATGGGACATAGGCATCTGCGCTATCGCCAAGGATCCAGATCGGGGCGGGACGTCCCTGCAGTCGGGTTAGCCAAAAGAGATTTCGGTCATGCGCGTAGCGGAAAAGCATAGTTGATGCAATAACCGGTTCCCAGGGTTTGCCTTCTCGACGGTAGCGCGCGAACACCGCGTCAGCTTGTTGTCGCTCGGATGACGAGTAATGGCTGGTCGAATGAAGGAGGTAACCCGCGCGGGGAAACCAAACGGGGAGGAGGGTGAGCTGTGCAGATCCTGCCACCGCCGCGATTACAATTCCGCCGGCAAGGACTACCGCCCGCATCCACTTACTGCTGCGGGATACAGTCCGCGCAATCGACGCAAAACCTACCAATGTGATACACCAAAGCAGCGCTTCGGTGGAAAAAAATCGTGGCGCCCACAGGAGATCATTGCGACTCACGAGCCATGCTATGAGCGTGGTCGGGATACCAACCACTAAATAATACGGGCGCAAGAAGATTGTTCCAAAGGTGCCGATAATCATGATCCACAGCCACTGCCGGACCACTCCGCTGCCAAGCCAACGCGCAACATTAGATGCGACAAAAACAAAAAGTGCTCCGGGATTGGATAAAGAGCCAGGCGCCACGACGCCAAGACGGTCAAGCGAGTGACGAGCGTACATCGTCGGCGTCTGCAACCAGGAAATCGTCAGCAAAAGAGGAATCGCAGAAACCGAAAGGATAATTACGATCGCCGCAGCCCGGTTGAAACGACAATGCGCCGGTCTGCCTGGCGAGGAAAGCCATGTCTCAATGCCTGCTACGATTGCTACCATAGCCGCGGCGATCGGCGCGTCTTCCTTCACGCTGATTACAGCAATCGCCGTCACGATTGCTGGCGTCATCCGCTGCTGAAGGAGGAAATAAAATAGCATTAAACATAACGGCGGGACGAGATTCTCGGCTTCGAATCCGTTGCCTGCTTCTTGAAAGAACGCTACCGAAAACGGTGAGATAAGAAGCGCCCCGGCTGCGATTACTGCGACGCGCCTATTTACGCCAAGAAGACGCAGGATCCGCGCCGCCCAAAAGTAAGCTACTCCTACTGACGCAGCTAACACGAATAGCAAGCCGGGAGCACCGAATGGCTTTGCTATAAGTCCGAGCGGGACAAGCAGAAGGTAGCTATGAATAGCAAGGTAGTTCCCAAAACAGTTGTCCCGAAGCAAGCCTTGGCCCTCAAGCCAACTTCGAGCAAGCTGAACATGAGCGAAGAGGTCACCGGAGTAGCCGAGATCGCAGAACGTCTTAAGTTTCAGCGCGAAGACCCAAATGGTGATGAAGATAGCGAACGTGAGAGCAACAAAATCCCAGCGATCCCACGGCGCCGCCACCGTCAGGTTCGACGTGAACAGCTCTCTCCAGCGACGCCACATTGGACGAACGTATGGCTTCTCAATATCTTTTCCAAGATTGAATCGATGAAACCATCCATCACTGATGAGAACGGCGGTGCCGATGGCGTGTCGGAGCGCACACCGAAGGGAATGTATTGGCTGAACTGTTTCTTCTCGCCGTTTTTCGAGTCTCCCCCTTTTCGCTGCCTGACCCCAAGCTAATGTCGGCGACTTCAGTCCTACGTCGTTCTGCAAACAAGGTGTACGAATGTGCCTTTCCCATCTATCGGCCGCTTTATGCCGCCTACAAGACCTACGCTGATCGCGCGGAGCGCAGGCTGCTAAAGAAGATTTTGTTTCAAGGTGCCGTAGTCGTAGACGCGGGCGCTAATATCGGAATTTACTCGAAGTTCCTCTCCCGCTGTGTTGGTCCGACCGGCATGGTTCATTCCTTCGAACCGTCGCCGGATAACTTCGGGCGGTTGTCTGCTGCGACACACGGTCTTTCAAACGTCCGACTCACTCAAGCCGCGGTTGGAGAGAGAACGGGCGAGTGCAAGCTTTACGTTTCGGATAAGCTAAACGTCGATCATCGAGCGTATCAAGCCGACGACGATTCACGCCGCGCCGTTCCTACTGAAATGGTCGCGCTCGAAGATTACTTTAAACCCGGCCAACGCGTTGATTTGATCAAGATGGATATTCAAGGATACGAGCTTCATGCGTTACGCGGTGCTCAGCGAGTGTTACAGGAAAATCCGGAAATCAATCTTTTACTCGAGTTTTGGCCTGCTGGCTTGAAGGAGGCGGGCGTCGGATGGGAAGAACTTGTCCAAATGCTTCATAGCTTGAATATGCATCTGACTCTAGTGAGACCTCATGGTTTGGTTCCCTTCGATGCACTGGATGTCCGAAACAGTGTCGCCTGGTACGTTAACCTATTCGCCCATCATAGCCGTGGCCAGGTCGGTAATTGGCCCGAATAGTTGTGTAGCCACATTTCGCAGGGCGATGTGATCAGGATTCCTAGGCAAAATCGTCTTAGCGATTATCATCGAGCAAATGCGTACAATTATCGTCACGGGATCCTCGGGATTGATTGGTTCCGAAACCGTAAAGCGGTTCGCGAACGAGGGAGCCCATGTTGTTGGGATCGACAACGACATGCGCGCGCAGCTCTTTGGCGCAGAAGCATCGACGAAGAAGATCCGCGATCATCTAATCGCGAACGTCCGCGACTATGAGCATCATGATCTCGACATTCGAAATGCCTTCGCAGTTGCCGAGCTGTTCAAGAGTTATTCAGGAAAGATAGATGCGATTGTGCACACGGCTTCACAACCATCACATGATTGGGCCGCCCGCGATCCTCAAACCGATTTTACGGTTAATGCAAATGGCACCTTGAACCTGCTCGAAGCGGCGAGAACATTTTCTCCCGAAGCGCCGTTCGTTTTCACTTCGACAAACAAAGTTTACGGTGATACCCCGAACCAGTTGCCGCTGCAAGAATTGCCGACGCGGTGGGAAATCGAGCCGGAACATGAGTACGAGCAGGGAATCTCGGAAACAATGAGCATCGATTACAGTAAGCACTCGCTCTTCGGAGCATCCAAAGCCGCCGCCGATCTCTTGGTGCAGGAATACGGACGTTATTTTGGTATGCCGACTGTTTCTTTTCGCGGTGGCTGCCTCACCGGACCGGCGCACGCGGGCACCGAGCTGCATGGTTTCCTTTCTTATCTGATGATATGCACTGTGAGCGGCAGGCCTTACCGGGTGTTAGGCTACAAGGGCAAACAAGTCCGTGATAATATTCACAGCTTCGATTTGGTAGAAGCGTTCGTCGACTTCATTCGCACGCCGCGCAGTGGGGAAGTGTATAACATCGGTGGGAGCCGGCACAGTAACTGTTCGATGCTCGAAGCGATCGCCTTATGTGAGGAAATTAGTGGACGCAAATTAACCTGGAGCTATGAGGAGACGAACCGGATCGGCGACCACATCTGGTGGATTAGCGACGTTGGAAAATTCCACAAACACTATCCCACCTGGAAATTTCGCTACGGGTTGCGAGAAATGTTGGAAGAAATCCATCGCGCAGTTAGTGACCGCACGTGAATCGCTAGTGCGGGGTAGTCCGAGACAGTTCCTGTGAGCCTTTGGAATCGCCGCCACCCTGGGGAAGCACTTCCTTTGGAACATCATAAACCAAAAACGAGTACGCAATATGATCCACAGGCATAAAATGGTCTCTCAACCACCTGTACTCCTCGGGGTTTCGATTAACTCCAACCAAAGCGTTGACAGGCACAACGATTCGACCCGATGTCGGTTTACGAGGATCTACGATAACTCCAGGATGACGACGGATATATTCAGTTAGATACCAATCGTTTCCCCGCCAATCCAGGTTCGAGTCTGCAAGGTGTCGATAGGCAAGTTTCCTGTCCGGAACAAACTCGTTAAAATACGAGATAAAATGCGGATAATACGAAAGAGCCGATGCAGCGGTCCAAACAACGAGAATCACAGCGGTATATCGTCGGAGCCTGGATTCCGGCGCAGCCAGAAATCTTCCGCAAAAGATTGTAGCCAGGGCGAACACAGGTAACACATGACGAATGCCGATCTGCGCGCTAAAGAAGAAATTGAAGTAGACCCAGTAGAACAGAATTGGAACCAGGAGAAAAATCTCCTCATACCGAAATCTTCGCGCTGTTGGCTGGCCACGCCTTGAGAAGTATCTAAACAACGCCACCAAGAATATAATTTGCGTGGCAATTGGCACCTTGAAGAAGGCCGCGTAAAAGTAATACCCCGGGAATCCATGAAGCGTCCCATCATGACGATTCAGTCGGACTCGCCCTGCCATGTAAATGTTTCCAAAGGCTTGTCCCATCCTTTCCTCGAACTTGACTAGATCCAAGCCTTGGACGTAAGGCACTGGCAGCGGAAGCGGCAGGTTACCGACAATCGGCGTCGCCTGTAGCTTCTTGAAAAATGGGTCTTTAAACGTGTATCCCGACAAGGGTGTTCCAATGCCGTCAAAGCCGAATCCCAGATTGATCATCAGGACGCTCACAACACTGAAAAATGCAATCACGATAATCCACCGGCGTGATACCGATAGTAGGCGGTGCCAGCGACTGACCCTTGCGGCTTCAGCTACGGGGCAAAAGCGATAATAAATCGCTGCAATCACCAAAAAGATCGGATACAGATAAATGCACGAGTATTTGGCTAGTTGGCTTAAACCAAGGGTCATCGCGCTAAAAAGGGCGCGTTGCTTACCGCCTAACTTGAGAAATTGCCAGAAGTGATAGAGTGCGATGGTTATCATCAAGGCCGCGGGCAAGTCAGCTGTCACCAACTGGCCATGTG
>Ga0126376_10002752_pt1 | contig 10060 bp, 9 predicted proteins | sample PanSoiMetPlot_15_FD_92760 | JGI IMG/M metagenome (GOLD analysis project Ga0126376, IMG submission 92760) | Tropical forest soil microbial communities from Panama - MetaG Plot_15 | ecosystem: Environmental > Terrestrial > Soil > Tropical forest > Bulk soil | place: Panama | collected 2016-02-17 | reverse complement strand
CGGAAACGGAAGATTCAGGCAAGATTAAAAAGCATATTTTAGCGATACTTTTTTGGGCAATTCTTACATTATTTGAATATGTTGCATTCTTGTCACATTTTCAGACAGGACTCCGGCCCCGCATTCTGTATGCGGGGCCGCATCTGGTAGCAATCAAACAGCAAACGCCTGCGGCGGTTTGCGCAATACGAAACGCGTCGGCACTTATGATCCGCTCTGACCGCTAGAGCCCGAGCCGTGAAAAGACGGCGCCGGATTCGGGTTCGATGGAGCCGGACCTGAGTTTGACGGTGCTGCCGGACCTGGCGACGTGGACTTCGGCGCCGTGTGAGTCGGTGGCGCTGGAGGAGTGACCGGACGTGGCGCCATCGGTGCCGCGCCGACATGCGCAGGAGTCGACGAAGGCGACCCTGAAGCGGGTGTGGCAGACACCGGCCGCGGCGGTGCAGGCGGCGGCACGTAAGGCTTCGGCGCGGGTGCCGGAGACGCAGCGGCCGGCTTCGGAGGCGCGGGCATAGCCGGCTTTGGAGCTGGCGGCGCGGTCGGCTTCGGCGCGGGAGCAGGCCCGGCGGCTGCCGGCTTGGGAGGCGGTGGCGCTGCCGGCTTCGGCGCAGGCGCAGCTGCAACAGGCTGTTTAGGCGCTGTTTTCCGCGTGGTCGTCGCCTTCTTGGGAGCTGTTTTCTTTGCAGCCACTTTCTTGGCGGCGGGCTTTTTGGCCGCCGTCTTTCTTGCAGAAGCTGTGACCTTCTTCGCTGGCGTTCGCTTGGAAGCAGTCTTCTTCGCAGCTTTACTCGCCGCTACCACTTTTTTTGTCTTCTTTTCCGTTTTAGCTTTACTTGCCTTCTTTGCTTTCTTAGCCATGATCGTTCTCCCGATCGTTGCGGCTGACTTCCCGAAGCACCGCGGGGCAATCAAGCACAATTCGCTTTGACCTCAACGGTTCCTACTGGCTCCGACTGCCGCGTGCATCGGACCATCCCATGCGTTTCAGCGCCTTTGGCGCCGGTCCACCGGTCGCCCAATCGATCAACTCGATCGGATGAACGACCGGAATTGGCGTGCCAGCTGCGATCTGAGTAATACAGCCGATATTTCCGGCTGCGATCAGTTCGGGCATGACCCTATCGATATTAGCGACTTTGCGATCGCGCAACCGAATCGCCAACTCTGACTGCAACATATTGTAGGTTCCTGCGGAACCGCAACATAAATGGCTCTCTGGAATATCTTTCAACATGAATCCTGCTTTGGAAAGCAGTTCCTTCGGTGCCGTCGTTACTCGCTGGCCATGGGCAAGGGAACAGGCGGGGTGATAGGCAACTTTCAATGCAGGTCGCGACACGTACTTCAAGTCGCTGATTTTATTAATGAATTCAGAGATGTCCTGGGACAGGCCGGCGACTCTCTTGGCCGGGGCGGCATAGTCCGGGTGATGGCGCAGCATGAAGCCATAGTCCTTCATGGTGGTGCCGCAACCCGATGCAGTGGTCACAATGGCATCGATTCCTTCGCCATTGATCTCGCAGGACCAGGCGCGAACATTGCGGCATGCTGCCGCGTGGGCGTCTTCTTCTCGGCCCATGTGATGTGCAAGCGCACCGCAGCAGCCTTCATCACGTGCATGAACCACTTCGAAACCATGACGCGTGAGAACCCGGACGGCCGCCCGGTTAATGTTGGGTGCGAGCACATTGGCGACGCAGCCCGAAAGCAGTGCCACGCGGCCTCGACGCGGGCCCGCGGCCGGAAAGATACCGGGCGTTGCCGCGCCGCCGCGGGGTACCCACCAAGGCGCGAGACGAAGCATCGCGGCAAGCGGCTTCAGGCCGACGAGATCAAACAGGGGCGCCATCGGCTTCGCCAACAGGGCGGCGACCAACGCTCGCCGAAACAGCTTCGGATCAGTCATTACCCACAGCAACGCCGAGCGCACCAGCCGGTCCAAAATCGGGCGGCGATAGGTCTTCTCCACATGGACGCGGGCATGGTCGATGAGGTGCATATAGTGCACGCCCGACGGACACGTCGTCATGCAGCCGAGGCAGGACAGGCAGCGATCGATGTGCTTGACCACCTCGCGGCGCGCCGGCTCGGCGTTCTCCAGCATCTCCTTGATCAAATAGATGCGGCCGCGCGGCGAGTCGTCCTCGTCTGCAAGCAGCACATAGGTCGGACAGGTCGCCGTGCAGAAGCCGCAATGAACGCAGGCCCGCAAAATTTTGTCGGCTTCCGAAATGTCCGGATCGGCAAGCTGTGCAAGGCTGAAGGACGTCTGCATGTCTACACTCCGGCCCACATCCGCCCCGGATTGAGCACGCCCTTGGGATCGAAATTTTCCTTTACCCGCCTCGTCAGGGCCGCGAGCGCGCCCGCCTCGGGATGGAACGGATCGACGCTTGCCCGCACCGCTGCCGGTGCACGCACCAGCGTCGCATGGCCGCCAACCGCCGCGACGGCATGACGGATTTCTCGGGCGTTGCAATCCTGCGTAGCCGGAGGCGCTACCCACATGAGGCCGCCGGCCCAGTCATAAAACAACTGCGACGCCGGTGAAATGTTCGTCGCTATCTCGCAACCCTTGCTCGGTGTTGTCGAGATGCGCCACAGCGGGCGATCACCGCACGAACCGTTGGCCCAGAACGGCTGCACATCCCGGATGGCGCGCCACAGCCTGCGCGATGCCGCCTCGTCGAGGGTAGCGACAGCCCCAAATGGCCGCACCGCACTTTTAAGACTTGCCAGACAGTCGTCGAGCGCGGCCGCAAGGCTTTCAATGCGAAACACCGTCGAGGCTTTTGCTTCACTGAGGCCATCGAAATGCGACGCTAGGTAATCGGGTAGATGCGCTGCACCCGAAACCCCCAACGGTGCTGCCATGGCGGTCGCCATCGCGTCCGCGGCGGTACTGTCGTTCATGCCGAATACCACAAGCGTAGCTTCGGCTTTCGCCCGCGGTAGAACCTTAAGGGTCACTTCAGTGAGAATTCCGAGCGTCCCCCACGATCCGGCCAGCAATTTGCACAGATCGAACCCGGTCACGTTCTTGACCACGCGGCCGCCAGATTTGAAGGTCTCCCCCCGCCCCGATACGGCGACGACGCCGAGAAAATGATCGCGCGCGGCGCCGACGCGGATTCGACGCGGCCCGGAGACGTTCGCCGCGAGCATGCCCCCAACGGTGCCAAGACCTTGCGCGCTGCCAAACAGCGGGCCGTAGTCCATAGGCTCGAAGGCAAGTTCCTGACCGTTCGATGCCAGCAGTGCGGTGATTTCTGCGAGCGGCGTTCCGGCCTTGGCGGAAAGAATTAATTCCTGCGGCTCATAGAGGATGATACCGGCCATCCCGGAGAGGTCGAGTGTAGCGTCATATTGGGCCGGACGGCCAAGCCTGCGCTTTGAGCCATGGCCGACGATCTCGAGCGTCTTGCCCCCGGCAATCGCCCATTGCACCGCCGCCTCGATGTCTTTGTGGTCTTGCGGCTTATAGGTGTCGGACATGTTGTGACAGGACTCTAACGATTGGGCTTGGACTCGTTCAGGTTCGCCAGGCCGTCGGACGACAAGATCAAAACCTCGGAATATCCGCAAATGGAAGTTGTCCACCGCTCACGTGCATGCGGCCCAGTTCGGCGCACCGGGACAGCGTCGGGAAAACCTTGCCGGGATTGAGCAGCCCCTTGTCGTCGAAGGCGCATTTGAGGCGCTGCTGCTGGTCAAGATCGGGCTGCGAGAACATCACCGGCATGAGGTCGCGCTTTTCGACCCCAACGCCGTGTTCGCCGGTGAGAACGCCGCCGACTTCCACGCATAATTTGAGGATATCGGCTCCGAAGGCTTCGGCGCGTTCAAGCTCGCCCGGCTGGTTGGCATCGTAGAGAATGAGCGGATGGAGATTGCCGTCGCCGGCGTGAAACACATTGGCGACCTGCAGCCCGTAGATCTGCGACAGCTCCCGGATGCGCAGGAGAACGCGCGGCAACATGGCGCGCGGGATGGTGCCATCCATGCAAAAGTAATCGGGCGATATCCGGCCGACAGCCGGAAAGGCTGCCTTGCGGCCCGCCCAGAACAACAGTCGCTCTTGCTCTGATGTCGAAGCGCGTAAGCTGGTGGCGCCGCAGAGCTTTGCAATTTCGGCCACGTGCTCGACCAGATGACCGACTTCGCTGCACGGCCCGTCAAGCTCGACGATGAGGATTGCCTCGACGTCGAGCGGGTATCCGGCATGGACGAACTCCTCGGCCGAATGAATGGCGAGCTTATCCATCATTTCAATGCCGCCTGGAATGATCCCGGCTCCGATGATGCCGCCGACGCAAGCGCCCGCCGCTTCCAAGGTAGAAAAACCGATAAGGAGGGCACGCGCGATCTCGGGTTTTTTCAGAATGCGCACCGTGACTTCGGTAACGACGCCGAGCAATCCCTCCGAACCGATTACGATGCCGAGCAGATCGTAACCGGCAGCATCGAGATGCTTGCCGCCGAGCCGCACGATCTCGCCGGTAATGAGCACGATCTCACAGCCCAGAACGTTGTTGGTCGTCATGCCGTATTTGAGGCAGTGAACGCCACCCGAATTCTCCGCCACATTGCCCCCGATCGTGCAGGCGATCTGCGAGGACGGGTCGGGGGCGTAGTAGAAGCCCTTGTGTTCCACCGCTTGGGTGACGGCGAGATTGGTCACGCCCGGTTCCACGACGGCAACCCGGTTAGCAAAATCGATCTCGATGATTCGGTTGAATTTTGCCATGCCGAGAAGGACGGCGTCCCCGAGCGGTAACGCGCCACCTGACAGCGATGTGCCGGCCCCCCGCGGCACCACCTTGACGCCATTCTGGTGGCAGTAGCGCAGCACGCGTGCCACCTGGTCGGTGGTGTCCGGCAGCACCACAACCATGGGGAGCTGGCGGTAAGCCGTGAGACCATCCGATTGATAGGGGCGCATTTCACGCTCCGTATCGATCACTCCCTCGCCCGGGACCATGTTCCTGAGCGCCCGCACGATCTGGTGACGGCGTTTGAGCACCCGATCATCCCGCGGGGGCATCCGTACCGGCATGTGAATTCTCCTCGAAACACGATTTTCTTTTAGCTCGAAACGGTAACCGAATGAAACACGACACCGCGCCGCTGGCCGCTGCCCAGTTGGCATCGTTTCAGGGTGTTTGACACCCCTTGGTCAGGTGTTGCGGCAGGGCCGCCGCTCCGCTTGATTCGCCGTTGACAGGCGACCTCAAGAGCGCCATTCGAATCAATTTGTGGAGGCGCGTTCGCTATTGGGAGCGCCTGCGGGCGCCATCCGGAGGCCCGAAATTGTCAGGAGGATTCAAATGAGACCTGCGTTGTTTGCTGCAGTCGGCCTTGTTGTATCAACTGGGGCGGCACTCGCCCAGGACGTAGCGGCTGGCGAGACTTCGTTCCGAAAATGCGCGCCGTGCCATTCGATTGGGCCGGATGCCGCCAACAAGGTCGGACCCGAGCTCAACGGCCTGGACGGCCGCAAATCCGGCAGCGTAGACGGTTTCAACTACAGCGACGCCAACAAGAATTCCGGAATCACCTGGGATGAAGCCGTGTTCAAAGACTACATCAAGGATCCACGCGCCAAAGTCCCGGGCACCAAGATGGTGTTCGCCGGCATCAAGAGCGAAAAGGAAGTCGGCGACCTGTGGTCCTATTTGGCGCAATTCGACAAGGACGGCAACATCAAGAAGAAATAGCGACGGCGTCGCCGCGGGACGGGCGCACCCGCATCCCGCGGCTTCCGTTTGATGCGGATCAAGATCGGACAGGTGAACGCGGCCTAAGTTGATTTTTCAAGCGAAGCGCGCAGTTCGGGAGAGCGGGCCATGATCAAGGACCTTGTGGTGAACCTGAACCTGAGCGCTGATCGCGACCCGGCGGCGCAATTCGCAGTTTCAATCGCCGCGACGTTCGGGGCGCATATCGCCGCGATCGCCTTTGCTTACGATCCGGTCGTCATGCCGACCGTCATGAACGGACTATCGGTCGCCTGGGTCGACACTCAGCGGATCGAAAACCGTGCCGCCGCCCAGGAAGCAGTCGATCGATTCGAGGCGGCCGCCAAGCGCGAAGGCCTGTCCGCTCAGCATCGAATTATCGAGGCAAGCCTCGGTAAGGCCGCAAACCTATTCGGGCGCATTACCCGGCGTTTCGATCTTGCGGTTGTCGGCCAGATGGATCCCGAGCGGACGCTGCCGGACGACCTCTTGATCGAAGCTGCTCTGTTCGAATCCGGCCGCCCTGTGGTCGTCGTGCCTTATATCCAAAAGGAAGGACTCAAGCTTGATCGCGTCCTGGTGTGCTGGGACGGCAGCCGCAGCGCCGCCCGCGCCGTCGCGGATTCACTGCCCTTCCTTAAGCGCGGAAAGCTTATCGAAATCGTTGTGGTAGCGAGCAGAAGCGGCAAAGTGGATGAACTGCCCGGAGCCGATCTTGGCGAACATCTCGCCCGCCACAATCTCGATGTCGAGGTCAAGCGGCTGGTCGCCGCGGATATCGACGTCAGCAACGTGGTGCTGTCCTACGCGGCCGATTGCGCCGCCGACTTCATCGTCATGGGCGGATACGGCCATTCCCGGCTGCGCGAATTCGTGCTCGGCGGCGCCACCCGGGGGATTCTGGAGTCGATGACGGTGCCGGTGTTGATGGCACACTGATTTCAGGGATCAGTAATCAGGCCCGACTTTCTGATCCCTGATCCCTGATTACTGATCCCCGACATCACCAACCCCCGAGCATGCGCATCGACGACGCCGAGTGCTCGCAGCGCAAACAGCGTAAGCTCCTGCACGGCGGCGTACCCGGCATCCGGCCCCGCCGAATTGGGTGCAAGCGGGCCGACGAGACTTTCCACCGTGGCCCCGATGATGGCAGCGGCCATGACGGTTGGAGGCTGATCGGGCAGCTGACCGGCCGTGATCGCGGCCCTAATCAAAATCTCGAATTCATCGCCGATGCTGCGTCGGAATGCGAGGCGCCCCGCGGCGGCACCGCCTTCGGGCGCTTCCGCCAGCATCGCCCCGGCGAGGCGGCGCGTTCGCAGGGTACCGGCGGCAAACGCCGTGATGGCGGCGGCGAGACCCGAAAGTGCCCCGGGTGCGGCCGCAGCGGCCCCGCGGATTGCGGCGATCTCGCGCTCCGCAGTGGAGTTTACCAGGGCTGCAACAAGATCGTCCTTGGAGGGAAAATAACGGTACACCGTGCCGGCTGCGATGCCGGCGCGCGCCGCCACCGGCATGATTTGCACCGCCGCCAAGCCGCTTTCGCTTGCCAGCGCCCGGGCTGCCTCGATGATGGCCTCATACCGCGCCGCAAGGCGCGCAGTCTCACGTTCAGTCCGGCGATACCCCATGCAACGTCTGTAGTCCGTAGGGTTGACCGGTAGCGAAGCCCATCAAGGGAGCGCGCCGCGCTGAAGGGCCGTCGAAGGGTTTCGCTTCCGCTCAACCCATCCTACACGCTCTCCGCTCCGATTCCTCAACCGTGGTGCTGCGCCAACGCGGATTCACGAATTTTTGCGAGCGTCTGGGTCGGGGTGATGGCCTCGGGGTCGATCCTGAGATGAATGATGGCGGGCTGGCCCGATTTTTCGGCGGCCTGAAACGCCGCCGGAAAATCTGCGGTGTTCTCGACCGTGACGCCGAAGCCGCCGAATGCCCGGGCGTAAGCGGCAAAATCCGGATTGCGCAGTTGCGTGGCCGAGATGCGGCCCGGATAGTGGCGCTCCTGGTGCATCCGGATCGTGCCGTAAAGTCCGTTGTCCGCAATGATGACGATGATCGGGGCGTCAAACTGGACCGCCGTTGCGAAATCCTGACCGTTCATGAGGAAATCGCCGTCGCCGCTGAACGCCACCACGGTACGATCCGGATAGAGGCGCTTGACCCCGATCGCGGCGGGAACACCGTAGCCCATCGAGCCGGCGATCGGGGCGAACTGAGTGGCAAATTTGCGGAACCGATAATAGCGATGAATCCATGTGGAATAATTGCCGGCGCCATTGCACAGCATTGTATCGTCGTCGAGATGCTCGCGCAGCCATACCAGGACGGCGCCGAGATTGACGTTGCCCGGAACGTCGGTCGGTTTCTCGGAGAAGGCGAGGTAGTCATCATGAGCGGCCTTCGCCGCGCCGCTCCATCGCGGATTGGTCGGTGGATCGAGCACCGCTGCCGCGATCGCGAAAGAGGCCGGTGTCGCATTGATAGCGAGATGCGGCCGATACAGGCGGCCGAGTTCCTCGACGCCAGGATGAACGTGAATGAAAGTCATCTGCGGCGACGGAATATCGATCAACGTGTATCCCTGGGATTGCATCTCGCTGAGGCGACCGCCGATCAACAAGACCAGGTCAGATGCTTTTATCCGCGCGGAAAGTTTGGGATTGGGGGCAATGCCGAGATCGCCCGCATAATTGGGATGCAAGGCATGGAACAGGTGTGCGCGGCGAAACGTGGTGGCGATCGGAACCGCGAACCTCTCTGCAAAGCGTGCGATAGCGGCGCAGCCAGCCTCGGTCCACCGGCTGCCGCCGATCAAAAACATCGGACGCTCGGCCCTCGCCAGCAAGGCGGCGAACTCATCCATGTCATCCTGGCCCGGACAGGTCTCGATCGGCTGATAGGGCGGCGCATCGGCGACCGCTACCCGCTCCGTCAGCATATCCTCAGGCAGCGCCACTACGACCGGACCGGGTCGGCCGTTGGCCGCCATGTAAAAGGCGCGTGAGACGATCTCCGGCATCCGGGCCGGGTCGTCGATCTCGATCGTCCATTTGGTCATGGAGCCGAACACCGCGCGATAATCCAGTTCCTGGAACGCCTCGCGTCCGCGCATGCGGCGCGCGACCTGCCCGACGAACATGATCATCGGCGAAGAGTCCTGCTGCGCGATGTGGATGCCGGGGGAAGCGTTGGTGGCACCCGGGCCACGAGTCACGAAGCAGATGCCAGGGCGGCCCGTAGCCTTGCCGACCGCTTCCGCCATCATGGCGGCGCCACCCTCCTGGCGGCATACGGTGACGGCGATATCGCGATCATGGAACGCGTCAAGAACCGCTAGAAAGCTCTCGCCGGGCACACAGAAGGCGTGGCGTGTACCGTTGACGATTAGCTGGTCAACCAGCACCTCGGCGGCGGTGCGCATGTTGTCTTTGGCAGCCATATGAACCTTCCAAAATCCACCGGCGAAAAAAACGCGCCCGTGGAGGCGCGAACCTTTAATAGACCCTTATAAAGGCATCCGGGGCGGCTATCCAGCAAGCTTGGCCTTGCCGCCCGCGGGAAATCGCGCCAGCCCGCACCGATAACGCCGGCCCGCAGCGAATGCCGCAGGCCGGGGAAGGGCTCGTGCAGCCGCGTGGCGGCATCAGCTCTTGCGGATCTCGATCTTCTTTTCCTTTTTGGCGACCTCGGCAGGCTTCGGCAGACGGATGCGCAGTACACCCTTGTCGAATTTCGCCTCAACCTTAGCGGAATCCGGGTCGTAGGGGAGCGTGATGGTCCGGCTGAACGAACCGTAGCTGCGCTCGATCACGTGCCAGTTCTTGTCCTTGTCGGTCTCATCGCGTTCAGCCTTTTTTTCACCCCGGATGGTCAGGACACCATTCGCCAGCGTGATGTCGATGTCCTTTTCGTCTACGCCAGGCAATTCTGCCGTCACCTCTATGGCGTCCTTGCCCTCGGCAACATCGATTTTCAGCGTCGCCGCACCGTCGCCGGATCCGGCGAATCCGGCAAATGGGCTGCGACGGGAAAAATCATCGAAGGTTTTTTCGATCTCCCGAAACAGCGAGCCCAAACCTTCGTTGCCGCGGGTGAACATGGATGGAAGATGGGAACCTGCCATGACGACCTCCTGCTGTGGTGATTTGTTTGGGTTGCTTCGTTCTTCTGTGGTCGGCCCGTTTGGTGAGTTCCAGTCCGAGTCACGCCGTGGCATAGAGATTGGATCGTCATGGCGATTTGACAAGCACCGCCCGCCGGCTCAGGCGGGAATGCACGATCAGGTCGCCGTCTCCACCGAAACGACCAGGAAT
>Ga0126376_10002751_pt1 | contig 10064 bp, 8 predicted proteins | sample PanSoiMetPlot_15_FD_92760 | JGI IMG/M metagenome (GOLD analysis project Ga0126376, IMG submission 92760) | Tropical forest soil microbial communities from Panama - MetaG Plot_15 | ecosystem: Environmental > Terrestrial > Soil > Tropical forest > Bulk soil | place: Panama | collected 2016-02-17 | reverse complement strand
TCCCGGATCTGTAATCGCAATGAACCGGCTGCCAACCTGCTGGTCACCGACGACTTGTCGGCAACGTTCGAAGAAATATGCTTTGAAGATGTTTGGCTCGAGTGTCGTGCCGGACTTACTTGAAACGACGAACAACGTATTCGCTAAATTGAGCTTGTTTTCAAGAGACTTGATTCGCGCAGGATCGGTGGAGTCCAGAACATGAAGTTTGGGGAACCCTTCCATTTTTCCGAAGGACTTACTGATTACTTCGGGACAAAGGCTGGAGCCGCCCATGCCCAGCAACAGAACGTCTGTGAATCCAGCGTCCTTAACTTCAGCGGCGAAATTCGTGAAGCGCCGGATGGTCTGTTGTTGCTCACTGACGATGTTCAGCCAGCCGAGCCACTTGTTCTCGTCTTTGCCGGTCCAAAGCGAAGAATCTTGTAGCCACAGCCTGCGAACTTTGTCGCTGCTGTCCCACTCGTTGAGCGATTGTTCGACGGAAGCGGCCAGCTCACGCGGCAAAGACAGATTCTGCAGGTTGATGTTGCGTGTGATGGTGTGTCCTCCGGTTTATGGCGCATGGGCAGAGCGCGCTGTGACTAAACTTCGGAGGCTTTCGGTGTAAGGAGCTCGCGCGACGCCGCGATCTGTGATGATGGCGGCGATCAATTCGCCAGGCGTAACGTCAAAAGCGAAATTGTGCACGGACGTTTCGTCCGGGGTCAGTTGCACTTCGCGTACGTGAGTAACTTCTTTCGCGTCGCGTTCTTCGATGGGAATGTCTTCGCCAGTGGCCGTGGAAAGATCCACAGTCGAAACCGGCGCGGCGACATAAAAAGGAATATCGTGCTGTTTGGCGAGCACAGCCACCATGTAAGTTCCAATCTTGTTTGCCGCATCCCCATTTGCGGCGATGCGATCCGCGCCAACCACGACGCAATCGACCTTGCCTTGCTTCATCACATGCCCGGCCATGTTATCGGTGATCACGGTGACTGGAATATTATCTTTGGCTAATTCCCACGCAGTCAGGCGAGCGCCTTGCAGATAAGGACGCGTCTCGTCGGCGATGACCGCAACCTTCTTGCCGGCATCGATTGCTCCCCGAATGACGCCAAGCGCAGTTCCGTAATCGCCGGCAGTAGCCAGCGCGCCGGCATTGCAGTGCGTCAAAACCGTAGCGCCGTCGGGAATCAACTCGCCGCCAAACCGTCCCAGCGCGCGGTTCGATTCGATGTCCTCCTGAAAGATTGCCAGCGCCTCATTCGTTAAGCGAATCTTGACCTCTTCCACGTCACGAACCTTTTCAGATTTTGCTTTGGCAATAACTCCGCGCATGCGTTCGACTGCCCAAAAGAGATTGACGGCTGTTGGTCGCGTTGCTTCCATGACCTTGCACATGAAGTTGAAGTCAAACTCGAGATCGGCAATCGACGTTCCCACAGACTGGCTCGCACCGAGCGCGAGACCCATCGCCGCAGATATGCCGATCGCAGGCGCGCCGCGCACCACCATCTGCTTGATTGCATCAGCAACTTCTTCGTAAGAACGTAAGATGAGATATTTCTCTTCAGTAGGAAGCAGGCGCTGATCGAGCATGCGCACGCCTTCCCTGGTCCATTCGACGGTTTTGATCATTTTGCGGTTTTGATTGTCACGAATCTTACTTTGTCCGAAGGTTGTGTGGCAACGACGCGCGTGTAGGTCATCGTTGTTTTTTCACACGTCGAAGCTTACGACGCCGTCGCCCTCGCTCCCGAGTCGAGTTCAGCAGCGATCTCACGGATCTGCAACGTGTGACGAGCTTCGTGACTGCCGTTGAACATTACCCACTGGTACATGTTGATTGGGCCCAGTACCGGGTGCGGCTGAATCACTTGTTCAAGCGCCAGGCCGTCGCCGGCCAGGAATGCCGCACGTAGCTTCTCGTGCGCCTGCTCGAGGTTAGTCCAGGCGGTTTCGGCGTCGACATCGGACGGAGGAACTAGTGTTTCCGGCGCCTGAAACTTTTGAGTGCGATCCAGAATTCGTTCGGTGGGAATTGTGCCCAGCACCGTACCGGTTTCAGTCTCGGGACCTATGCCGTTTGCCTTCGCTTGGGCAATCCATTTGCCGACCCCGGCGGCCACGCGGCTGTGGGCGATAGCCAGATGATCCAGAACCTGAGCGACCGACCATCGACCGGCTGAGGGGTTGGTGTTACGGGCTTGTGACGGAACCGAATCGACCGCGTCGCGCAATTCACTTCGAGTCTGGTCCAAATAATTAAGCACTTCTTCGCTTCTCGGATGCATTTTTGTCTCCTTTGCTCTTCAAGTATCACTAATGAAAAGCGAACGTCAAACTGGCCGCGGTGACAACCGTTAAGTAGGCTCTGAAACTCAGTGATTCTCTGTGCGATCTCGGTGTCTCTGTGGTTGATTTTTCTGAGCAATTTCACCACAGAGGCACAGAGATTCCACAGAGTTTCACAGAGAGGTATGTCATTGTCCGAAATACGATAACAACTCAGTGAGCCACCAAAAACTTTGACATCGTCGTTTGCGCATGATAAGTTGCCGCCACCTCATAGGAACAAACTGTTCCGTGTTCTTTCTAATTTGCGTTCAGGTGCCCCGCATAAAAGCGGGGAGAATAGGGAAGCGGGTGAGAATCCCGCGCGGTCGCGCCACTGTGAATGACTTCGCCGGACGGTGAAGCAAAGCCAGGAGACCTGCCCGAGCGCTTTTGCAGCTCTTGAATGCCCGCGAAAAGGCGTTCAGGCCGCAGTGGGAATTCTTCTTTCCGAAAAGATCCCGTCGCCAGCCTGTCGCTTCACGCGGCAGAAGAGGTGACGGGATTTTGAGTTTTAAGCGACATATTTGGAGTGCGGCGGCAATCCCGATTTATCGGGAGCGACGCCGCTTTGGTTTGTCCGAGAGCATCTTCGCACTCCGGCAATTCAAAGCGCCGTCGTCGCTTCGCTCTGCCGGCGCACTCCAAATTTTCATTGCGGCCCTTGTCGCAATCTTATTTTTCGCCTCTTGCTCGCGAATCCAAAACAAGAACTCCCTGGTGACAACTCGCGAGGTTATCGATGAAGCCGGCCACCGAGTTCGCCTGCCGGAGAAGATCGATCGCATCGTTTCGCTCGCGCCGAATTTGACTGAGATCGTTTATGCGGTCGGCGCCGGCAATAAGTTAGTCGGCGATACGACGTATTGCGATTATCCGGACGCAGCTAAGAACGTCACTAAGATTGGCGACACGATGAACCCAAGCATCGAGCGCATCATTGCGCTTAAGCCTCAGATCGTTTTGGTCTCAACGGCATCGCAACTTGAAGCGTTCACGAAGCAACTCGATCAGCAGAACATCACAGTCTACGTCACGAATCCACAGAGCCTGGACGGCGTCTTTCGCTCAATACAGACACTGGGCGACTTATTTGATCATCACGATTTGGCCAAAGCATTGGCCGGAGGCCTGACAACGCGAGCCGCCACCGTGGAAGCTGCCTTGAGAACAACCAAGCCGGTTAAAGTCTTTTACCAGGTTTCCGGAGAACCCCTTTACACAATTGGTCGCGAAGCTTACCTGACGGATCTTATTCGCCGCGCCGGCGGAGTTTCAGTTACCGCTGAAGTGCCCGGTGCATTCCCAAGATTCAGTGATGAAGCAGCGTTGGCTTCGAAACCCGATGCGATCATTTTGCCCACCGGCGGATCGATGGGTAGCGCGAATGCCACCGTGGCAGCATCGCTGCGAAACTCACCAGCAGTTTTGAATAATCGAGTTTACAGAATTAATGACGACCATCTGTCGCGGCCCGGCCCGCGGCTGGTGGAAGGGTTGGAAGAGATAGCTCGGGCGCTGCATCCGGAGGCGTTCAAATGATAACGGCTTCATTAGTGGCTGCGACTAAACCGCTGCAACGAGTTCAATGACAAAGCGCGAGAGAAAAGCCTCAGGTTATCAAACGTTGACACGGACCGTGATCGTTTGGAGCGCTCTGTTCTGTTTGTTGCTGGCAGTCGTGCTGATTGCATCGGTAATCGGCAGTCAACGCTTGCCCTTAATCAGCTCAATATGTGGGCTGACCGGCAGGTCAAACTGCGGACTTTCATCTGAGCAGCAGGCAATTCTCTTCGACATTCGTTTGCCACGTATTCTCCTGGCCGGCGCTGTCGGCCTGTGTCTGGCGACGGCAGGTGCGGGATATCAGGCATTACTGCGCAATCCCCTTGCTGAGCCTTACCTCCTTGGAGTTTCAAATGGCGCCGCGGTGGGAACGATGGCTGCTCTGGTTTTCTTTGGAACGCACGAATGGAGCCGGCCAGTGTTCGCGTTCGCCGGCGCGTTGCTCGCCTCGTTCGCCGTCTATCAACTGGCCCGCGGACGCGCGGGCGCCACACCCGACCGCCTGATCCTTGCAGGCGTCATCGTGACTACTTTTCTGTCGTCGGCAATTGTCTTCATTACGACTTTGATGGATGCGACGCGCATCCGCTCGTTCACTTTCTGGTTGCTCGGCGATCTTTCCGGCACCACGACGAGTTTGTTGCTGGTGACGTTTGTCGCCGCGGCCGTTGGCGTCGTTGTTCTCGCGATCAATGCCCGCTCGCTCAATTTGATGATGCTGGGAGAGCGCGATGCCTTCGACTTCGGGGTGGAAGTACGACGCGTCCGATTGATTGTATTTGTGGCGGCGAGTCTTCTGGTCGGCGCGTCAGTCGCCTCGAGTGGATCAGTTGGCTATGTCGGCCTGGTGGTGCCGCATCTGGTTCGACTCTCGTTTGGTAGCGACAACCGTCTGGTCATTGTTGCGGCAGCGTTGGCTGGAGCAGCTTTTGTAATCGTTGCCGACACAGTCGCGCGCACGATCATCGCGCCGCGTGAGTTGCCGGTGGGAGCAATCACGGCGCTAATCGGCGCGCCGCTGTTTATCTATTTGCTGCGCAGGAAATAGGTGTCGGGATGCCAAAGAAGACACTATTGAGCTGGAGCAGCGGCAAGGATAGCGCATGGGCATTACACAGGTTGCGAGCCGTTTCTGACGTGGAAGTTGTTGGACTGATGACGACAGTGAATCAAGTGCACCAGCGTGTAGCGATTCATGCGGTGCGGCTTGAGTTACTGCAACGCCAGGCAGAAGCGCTTGGGCTTCCTTTACAGGTCATCGATCTGCCCAGTCCGTGCACAAATTCCCAATACGAAGAGGCGATGGAGAAATTTGTCGACGAGTCGAAGCGTCGCGGCATCGAGTGCATGGCTTTCGGTGACCTGTTTCTCGCCGACATAAAAGAGTACCGAGAAAAGAAATTGGCCGGCACTGGAATCACGCCGCTATTTCCGCTCTGGCAAGCTCCGACGAACCGTTTGGCGAAGGAAATGATTGCAGCGGGCTTGCGCGCCGTCATTACCTGCGTCGATCCGCAACAGCTGCCTCTCAGCTTTGCCGGACGTGAGTTCAACGAACAGTTCCTGGCCGATTTGCCGAAGCATGTTGACCCCTGCGGTGAGCGTGGGGAGTTTCACACTTTCGCCTTCGACGGACCGATGTTCGAAAAACCGGTGAGAGTTGAAATAGGGACGATCCTGGAACGCGACGGATTTGGCTATGCGGATTTGCTCCCTGAGGCGGAGCCGCTTGAGGCATCGCTCTTGATTTGAAGGGGTAGGGTTTGCTCGAAGCAAACAATATCACTGTGCGTTATGACGATCGCCGCGCGGTCGCCGATGTTTCGTTGCACGTTGAGCCAGGTGACGTTAGCGCGATTGTCGGTCCGAATGGCGCGGGCAAATCAACGCTGCTGCGATCGCTGAATGGAAGCGTTTCGATAAGTTCCGGAGCGGTTCTGCTCGACGGACTTCAGATCGCTTCATATTCCCGACGGGCAATTGCCCGGCGAATTGCAGTCGTGGCCCAGGAAGCTGAGCTGCGATTTCCGGTAACAGTCATGGAGTTCGTCCTGGGTGGTCGTTTTGCCTGGTCTAACACCTGGAGCTGGGAGAACCTCCGCGATGTTGAAGTTGTCAATGCCGTGTTGCGGGAAACGGAGCTCGAAGGCTTTGCCGATCGCCTGATGAATGAAATGTCCGGTGGCGAGCGGCAGCGAGCGGTTTTGGCGCGAGCGTTGGCTACGGAAGCGAAATGTTTTCTGCTGGATGAACCAACTGCGAATCTTGATCTGGCGCATCAGGCGGCAATGCTCAGACTGATTCGAAATCGTTGCGATCGCGACGACGCTGCTGCGGTTGTGGTGACGCATGACTTGAATCTCGCGGCTGAATTTGCCGACCGGGTAATGCTTTTGAAAGACGGTAACGCCATTGCGATCGGAGCACCGCAAGACGTTTTGACACCGGAATTGTTACGCGAAGTTTTTGAATTGCAGATTCTGGTTGATGCGCATCCGATTTCGGGTGCGCCACGAATCACTCCAGTGCATAACAGGCCAGGATAAAGACTGAGGGGTTAAGCATGAAAAAGAACGTTCTGATAACGATTGTGATCCTGATGAGTTCAATTGTGGCGTCAGCTCAAAACGCTGCCGACATTCATGGCCTTGTCAGTGATCAGCACAACGCCAAGGTTGCCGGTGCGGAAGTGTCACTGCAGTCCCGTTCAGGAGCGCAGTTTGTGGCGTTGACCAATGACAACGGCGAGTACAGGTTTAAAGGCCTTGCCGCCGGCGATTACGTTGTCGAAGTAAGAGCCAAAGGCTTTGCTATTTTCACTTCGAAGCCGTTGCACGTTGCGCGCGGACAGGCTCTAACAAATGACGTCGAACTCCTGGTTGAAGCGGTTAACGGAAGCGTCGTGATCACTGCTACCGGAACTGCCCAAAGTGCCGACGAAATCTCGAAAGCGATTAGTGTTCTCAACGATGAGACGATCGAACAGCGGCGTGAACTGAGCGTATCCGAAAGTCTCCGCGGGCTACCCGGCGTTCGAGTGCAGCAACAAGGTTCCTACGGTTCTTTGACCACAATCCGCCTGCGGGGTCTGCGCACCTTCGACACCGCGATTCTGCTTGATGGATTGCGAGTCCGCGACGCTTCCGACATTAACGGGTCAGCCGTCCCTCTCCTGGCAGACATTCTGCCCGCAGGCCTCGATCGCGTAGAAGTTCTGCGCGGATCGGGATCGTCGATCTACGGGACGAATGCTGTCGGAGGCGTCATTAACCTGATGCCGAAAAGCGGCCAGGGAAAATCGACTTTCGAGTTCGGATTCGACGGCGGCAGCCTCGGACTTTTTCGCGAACGCATCAAAGGCTCAGGCGGGCTTGGCAAGCGCGCCGGCTACAGTTTTGGAATTACACGCGTGGACGTGCGTCACGGCGTTGACGGCAATGACCAATACGGTAATACCGCAGGTGCTGGTCGCCTCGAGTTCAGCGCGAGTCCCGCGATCACGGTGAGCGCGAACTTCTTTGGAACAATTTCCAACGCTCGCCTGAACGACAGCCCTTTCGCCTTGCCTGCGGCCTTCACCGGCGGTCTGTATCCCGAAGCGGTTGCCGGGGTCACGTTTCAACCCGATTTCAACAATCCCGATCAGGGCCGTAGGAATCGCGTGCTGGTGGGTGGCGTGAAATTGGCGCATGAGGTAAATGACGTGATTTCGTACTCAGTCGCTTACCAACATGTCGGAACCCGCCGGCGAAATTACAACGGGTCACAAATCGATCCACAGTTCGCCTCCTTTTATCCGTTCGGCGATTTCGCTTTTATGAGCGTCAACAATGGCGGGACTGATACCTTTGACGCGCGCACAAATCTGCGGCTGGGCCGCCACAACCTGGCGACGGCGGGCTTTGAATACGAGCACGAATCGATTTTCCAATCTTCGATTCCGTCGTTCAGCGCGGTTAACAATACAACGGACACACAGAGGACCACGGCGCTGTTCGGTCAGGACCAGATTTTTCTCCTGGACGATCGTCTGCAAGTCTCTTTGGGCGTTCGCGGTCAGTGGTTTCGCATCACGCCGGCGGATCGTCCAGACTTTCTGGCGGCGGTGACTCCGAAGGACGCAGTCACCGGAGACGGTTCGATCGCTTACTTCATCCGTTCGTCGAATACGAAGCTGCGCGCGCATGTCGGCAACGGTTTTCGCGCGCCCTCACTGTTCGAGAGATTCGGCGAGGGGACGTTCGCGCAGGCCGGATTTGTGCGCTTCGGCGATCCAACTTTGCGGGCTGAACAATCGATCAGCGTTGACGCTGGTTTCGATCAGCGAGTAAGCAACGATCGCGCGCGCTTTGGCGCTACCTATTTCTACACGCGTCTACAGCGAACAGTTGCTTTCCGAAGCTTCATCGTCGATCCCCTGGGCGTGGGCCGTTTCAGTGGTTACGTTAATCAGCCCGGCGGCATTTCACGTGGGATCGAAACGTATGCCGAGGTCGTGCCGTGGCGCAACGGCAATGTGCGTGCTTCTTACACCTATACGAATAGCGATAGGTTCGTGCGGGCTGCGGGCTTGCAGCCTGAATACGTCATTCCGAAGAATCTTTTTAGTTTTGACTACGGTCAACGTTATCGCGCTATTCAAATCAACTTTGATTTGAATTACACGGGTGACTACATCGCTCCTGTTTTCGAGAGTAATTTCCCGTTTCGCACGGCCGAGCTGACGTTTCCGTCGTATATAAAAGCTGATTTATTCGCCAGTTACGAGCGGACAATTTCGGATCGCGCGGCGATGACGCTGTTTGCCGGCGCCGATAACCTTTTTGGGGTGAAATATTACGAGAATGGATTCCGAGCGCCCGGATTCGTGGCGCGCGGCGGGGTAACGTTCAGCTTGAAATAATCAGACCACCGATAGGTAAGGAGTAGAGTCTAGACCGTGCGCCCATGTCAGCGCGCCAAGGGCAAATTCCAGGAATAACTGACAAAGAGAACTTAGCTACTGCTGCGACCGCCCAACAGTCCACCCGCTAGAAAGACGACACCCAGCGCGATGTGGAAGATATGGTCGACTTTCCCGAGGACCAGCATCTCGCCGCCCACGTGGAATAAATGTTCCGGCCCAGTTCCCAGGAACCAGCCGCAAACGCCCAGCAGTAAGTAAACAATTCCGAAGATTAAGCAGAAGCCCTTGGCAGCTCCTGCGCTGCCCGCAAAGCCAAAATAGAGGGCGATCGCGCCTGATACCAGGTGAACCAGATTATGAACCGGCATCAGATGAGCGCCGAGCAAAGCAGGGGCTACAAAACCGGCGACTCCGACAATCACGAACACGATGCCGAGAAGTTTGCAGACAGTTTTCGCCATGATTCTCCTCCAATCAAGGAAATCCGGATAATGCGCTTGCGCTCTCGAAAAAACTCGAAAGCCCGCACTTGCTGCGAGGTTTTATTCAGGGTGGGCGGATTGTACATCAAACCGGGAAATTAATAACAAGGTTTTTTGGAAAGTTCGCGCTTCTAGCATTATTTGATCTTTGTAGCTTAGGGAGTATAATTCGCGCAATCGATTAGCCATCGTCAAGGGGGTAGCGACTATGAAGTCCTCTGTCGCGTTCTTTCTTGCCCTAACCATCTTCACTTCGGGACAGGTTCAGGGCCAAACTCCGTCTCGGAAGGCAAGTCAAGGGTCGGTTAGCAAACCGCGGAACGACACCTTGAAGATCTGCCAGGGAGTTCCGATTCCGGATGGGTACGTGATCATCGCCTATATGACCTCGGGTGCCTGTTCTCACGGTGCGTACTTACTTAGGAAACAGGACGACTACGAAAGTTCGCTGGCCGTCAATGGCAGCGCGCGACAGCCGGCTCAAGAATCCGCAGACCCGGGCAACAAGAGTTCAAGTTCAACGTCGAAGGCGAAAAACGGTAACTCAACTCAACCGTTGAGAAATTCGACCTCCGCATCGCGAAAATCTTCAATGCCGGGCACCTCTGGATCAAACCAGGCAGGGAGTTCTACATCGTCGTCCTCTGCCGGTGTGGTGCGGCCGCGGCGTGTTGGTACGTCGGTGCAGAATAGCGTTCAACCACAAAGCGGCACCACGTCACCGGGTCAATCCCAAACGCAGGAACTTGCGCAAACACAAGACCCGACCCAGTCGCCACAGGCGCCTCCGT
>Ga0126376_10002750_pt1 | contig 10064 bp, 9 predicted proteins | sample PanSoiMetPlot_15_FD_92760 | JGI IMG/M metagenome (GOLD analysis project Ga0126376, IMG submission 92760) | Tropical forest soil microbial communities from Panama - MetaG Plot_15 | ecosystem: Environmental > Terrestrial > Soil > Tropical forest > Bulk soil | place: Panama | collected 2016-02-17 | reverse complement strand
TTTGCGTTCCGACCCGGTCGATCTCGCCATTCGGCACGGTCTCGGCGAGTATCCGGGTCTCGTGTCGCATTGGCTGATGGCGCCCGCGCAGATCGTTGTCGGCAGTCCGCGCCTGCTCGAGCGTGGCCCGCCAATCAAGAGGCCCGAGGATTGCCTTGGATATCCCCTGCTGCACGACATCGAGCAGAAGGATTGGGCGTATTGGCTCGAGGCGCTTGGCCGGAAATCGGAGGTGCCGAAGAGCGGAAACGCCTTCTCAGATGATGCGCTCCTGGTTCGGGCGGCCGTTGCCGGGCAGGGCCTGGCGCTTGTCTACGACGTGTATGCAGCGAAGGATATCGCCGCGGGACGGCTCGTCCAGCCCTACAAAGGACGATGGCCGAGCAGGTTCGGCTACTATCTCGTCGGCCGGGCCGACACATTCCGCCGCCCGGCTGTCCGGCGCTTCAAGACCTGGCTCACAGCAGAAGCATCGAAGGCGATGTGAGCAGGGTGCTCTAGCTGCCTGTGGTGTCGTGCGCCTACCGGTCGATAGCGCTGCTCGGCGCCAGTCTCATTCCCCTCCGCGCAGCCCCCCGGCCGCTTAGTCGCGTTTTAGCCGCCGCAATTTTCGCGTTGGCGCGAGCATTTTATGCTACGGATCGGGTTCAGCCGGATTTGGCGGCAGTTCCATAATGGACGACACGCGAATCATACGCGGCCGGAAGGCGATTCAGCGCATATCGTCGCGAGTGACCTTCTTGTACAAGCGCGTCTTTCCCATCGTCAGCCTTGGATTTTTTGTGGTCTTCTTGACTCTGCCCGTTGCCGTGGGCGACGCTTCGCCGGAATTCATCATCGTGCCGCTCGCCATACTGGTGGTCGGCTCAATCATCATAAAGAAGTTCGCATTCGATCTCGTCGATGAGGTATGGGACGCGGGCGACGCGCTGATCGTCCGCAACCGGAACCAGGAGGATCGGATCCCGCTCTCCTCGATCGTCAACGTCAGCTATTCGCCATGGATCAGTCCGCCGCGGGTGACGCTGACCCTGCGTGCGCCAAGCAGCTTCGGCCATAGGGTGGTTTTTTGCGGGCCTGTCCCTTCCGTGCCGTTCGAGGACAGCCCATCGACGGCCTGATCAGACGAATCGACGCGGCGCGCATGCGCGCGCGACGAGGCGGCGGTCCCGAAGCAGCCAATCTCGATCCGCAAGCGCTGCCGCGGTTTTTGATCCGGTCGAGCGACAGGGACCGCTGACGATGGCCATTGATCATCGACCTATGGCAGCGACAAGCGGAGAGATTGCGAAGCGCCTCAAGCGAACTCGATTGGCGCTCGGATTCGAGAAACAGGCCGATTTCGCCCGTGAGATTGGGATCGAAAAGACCCTTTACAATCCATTTGAAAAGCCTAACAGCGGGCGGCGGATCACCCTCAAAATCCGCGATCGCTTCGGAGTTTCACCGGATTGGATTTACTGTGGAGATCAGTCCTTCCTTCCCCTCAAGCTGCACCAACTAATCGAGAAAGCTCGCGAAGTCTAATGACCCGCAAGCCGACCGCGCCGCCAAGGGGTAAGATGCGCGAGTGGCGGATCACCCTGATCTGCAAAAAAGGCGAGCGGCCGTCGATCTCGAAGCTGTAGAGCCACGCCGCGGTGCTCAACGCGTTGGCATTGCCGGGTGCCCGCCAACGGCTTCAGCTGCCGCGAACAGATCGAGCGGTGCACCGGACGGCGCACGCTGCACGTGGCGGAGGCGGTGGCGGGGGTAGGGTGATCCGCTCGGTCACACGGCGTGGACCACCACCGACATGTCTCCGGTCTTGCGCCGCGTTGCAGGCTTCACCGTGACCTGCACGTCCTGGCCGAGCACGTTGAGAAATTCCATCAGTCGGCCCACCGAAACGGAAACGGGTTTGCAGCGCATAAGGGCGGAGACCTGCGCCTGCGTGGTTCCGAGCAGCCTGGCTGCCTCGGTCTGAGTGATGCCGCGCTTCTTCAGCAGCTTGTAGATTTCGACCGTGAGTTTCGCCTTCAGCAATTCCTGCTTGGAATTTCGGAAGCCCAGGTCGGCAAATACATTGCCGCTGCTCTCCTCGTAGTCGCGCTTACGCTTCATTGCTCACGCTCCTTCACCTTCATCGCATGCAGCTCGGCAGCACGTCCCAGCCGTTCCTTGACCAGATCAATATCGCGCCGCGGTGTCTCCCGGCCACGCTTCGATTTCTTCTGAAACACGTGCAGCACATAAACGGCTGTGGCATAACGAACCGTGTAGACCGCCCGGTAGGTGCCGCCGGCATCGTCCTCGATCAGCTCGAGCACGCCCGCCCCACCAAAGCCCTTGAGCGGCTTGGCGAGCGGCGGCGTTTCGCCCGTCTGCACGGCAAACAGGGCAACGCCGAAGCTACGCCGGACCGCCTTGGGCATCGCCCGCATGTCGCGACGGCTCGAGGCCACCCAGATCAGCGCTCTGGGCTCGATCTCGGTCTCTATCCAGTTATATATATTTTAATATGGAAACGCAAGGTCTGTTTCCTTGAAATCCGTGCCTGGCGACAGATCCGCGCCACTCGCCATTCACCAATGTCAACAGCCGGGTCTCGGCTGCCGGTCAATAACGCCGCCCGGCCCGAGCCTCACTCCGCTCCGCGCAGCCCCAGCGCGGTCGCGATCACGCGAAACACGCGCGTGTTCTCCATGTGGCCGTGGAACATCTCGGCGCCGGGTCCCGTCGCGGTCAGCACCACGTCGTCTGCGGCGTGGACGCCGGCGTTGATATTGGAGGGCAGATTGCCCTCCCGGCGCACCGCATCCGGCCGCGCGCAGTCCTTCTCGTTCGCGACGTAGGTGCCCTTCTGCTCGCCTTCGACCGCCGGCACGTTCTCGCCGTCGAGGTAGGGCCGAGCGTTGTCGCAGTTGTCCGGGTAGGTCGAGAACACAAACGCCAGGCGGCGGGAAACGTCGACCTTGTCGGGATAACCGTCGGCATTCGCCGGAGGATAGTTGGGAAAGCGGGACTGGGCGTAGGTGCCGAGGCGCGCGCGCATCGGGCCAGACTTCTCGTCGTCATAGGTGCCGACGATCGCGACGCCATGCGCATGATCGGCCACCACGATGATCAGGGTGTCGTCGTTGCGCGCCGCGGCAAAATCCTTCGCGACCTTCACGGCATTGTCGAGCATGATCGTGTCGTAGACCGCGCGCTCCCAATCGAGCGAGTGCGAATATTTGTCGATGCGGCCGGACTCGACCATCAGCACGAAACCCTTGTCGTTCTTCGACAGGACATCGAGTGCAACCTTCACCTGCTCGGTCAGGTCGGGTTGATCGGGAAACTTCGCGACGCTCCCCTTCTTCAGGAAGAAGCGGTCGAGCGCGCCGTCGATGTTCACCGGATTGAACAGGCCGAGCAGTTTTGTCGCCTTCGGTCCCGCGCTCATCAGGCCCGTCCTGGTCTCCACGAAGGCGTAGCCGGCGTCCTGGAACTTCCTGATGTAGTCTTCGCCGTCGCTCCGCTTGCCGCCCGCCGAGGCGGGACGGAAATTGGGCGTCCCCCCGCCCATCATCACGTCCGGCGCAACGGCGAAGAAGTCCTTCACGATGTTGTTGTAGTCCGCCCGCAGCCGGTTGTGCGCCACCATCCCGGCCGGCGTTGCGTCCTCGATCTCGGTATTGGTCACGACGCCGACCGCCATCCCGCGGGTCCGCTTCACCAGCTCGCCGATCGTCTCGACGCGCGGGTGGTCCAGGTTTCCCTTGTTGCGCGCGCAGTAGACGCCGAGCGCATTGACGCAGGACTTGTGGCCGGTGGCGTAGGCGCTCATGCTGTTGGCGCTGTCGGTCACCACCGAGTCCGTGCCCGAGGTCGACACCAGCGCCATGTGCGGCATGTCGTCGATGGCGAGCTCGCCGCCGTAGCGGCCCTCGACCAGTCCCTTCGAGAGGATGCGCGCCGCAGTGCGGTGCGCAATCGACATGCCATCACCGATGAACAGGATCACGTTCTTCGCCTTGGGCGCGCCGGGCGCGAACACGTCCCAGTTCACCCGCGCGGCCTTGTCGCCGACCGTGGCTTCGACCACGTAGTTTCCGGGCGCGGTCAGCGCGACCCCGCGGATCCAGTAGGCCGAAAACTCGCCGCCATCCTCGTGCTCGACGAACGAGACCGCCCTGCCGGCAACCGCCGCGGCATCCCTGCCGTTGATCGTGACGCGCACGGCGCCTTGCGCCGGCGAGCCCGGAAACTCGACTTTCAGATCGAATCGCGCGCCGGCCAGGATCTCGGCGCGATTGAGCGGATAGATGGTCTGTGCGTGAGCGCTGGGAGCGATCACAAGGGCAAGACAAAGCGCGGCCAACCGGGTCATGTCGAACCTCTCAGGGGGGATTTCCCGGCTCTAGCGTCGCCGAATGACAGTCTGGTGACAATCGAAAAGTCGCGGCGGTCCGGCCGACCGGCAGCGCACGCGGGGGCGCGCGCAGGGTTGCCGGCGCCGGCGCTCACCACGCCCGTTCGTGCGCAGCAGTCTACGGGCAACTCGATGATTCTAGTGCCGCTTTTTGAACCGGAAGTTCACAACCGTGCCTGCCGGGAAATCATGCGAACTTCGCGCTCGCGGCACTGGTGCAGCTTCATTCGAATCGAGTTCACACTCGTATCCGGCCGCGCGCAATGCTTCAGCGAGGCGCTCGATGATGCGCGATCTTGCTTCATCGGTCAGCGTGGATTTGGTGACCTCTGGTTTGCTGCAATCCGGACTGTCGGACGCATCCAGAGCCTTCAATGTGTCATCCATTGTGCCCCCAGTGTGCGCAACGTTGGCCGCGCGCACGCTCGACTCTTGCTTCGTGTTTGGAAGAAGAGCCCCGATCTTCTGTCCGGGGCCAGTCACGCGGAGAACTGATTTGGGAACGTCAGCAATCCGAAGGATAACGGCGCCGCGTTAGCGGCCAGTAAATGCAGGCGGGTATTTTACTCCGCCTCGCCGGTAGGTTCATACGTCCAGCAGCGCGCGCTGCTGTCGCGCACGTGCCGACCAGCCTTCAGTGCTTCGACACAGGCCGTGGCCTCGACGGCTTTCCGCCAATCGATCGGGCGACCTCGCGGGTACATTCGACGAAAAGATTGACGGCGGGGCTCAACAATCGGTTCTTCAGCGTGAGCAGTTCGACCGGTTGGACGATGTCCGGCAGCTCGACCGGCAGGATTTTCACCGCCAGTTGCGCATCGAATTGCAGCATCGATCGCGGGAGAAAGCCAAGATAGCGGCCGGTCGCCAGCAGGCGATTGCGGAGAAGGATCGAATTAGACATCACCGTCGCTCTGGGCAGCTCGAGACCGAGGGAACGAAAGCTTTTTGCGAAAAGCATTCCGATGGTGGTCTCGGCCACCGGCACGATCCATGGCTCGTCGAGGAGCTCCGGCAGCGCGATCTTTCTCCGCGGAATCCACCGGCTCCCCGGTCCTGCGACCACGAGGATGGGGTCGTGAAACAGAGGCTCCTTGACGAGATCATCCTCCTCGATCTCCGGCATCCTTCTCGAGATGACGAGATCGACCTTTCGCTCACGCAGCGCCACGCGCATGAAATGAGGATCACCGTGGTGGACCGCTTGAAACGACATCTTCGGGTGCTTGCGCGCCAACCTGTCGATGATCGCCGGGACGAGACCTGCCATCATGACATCGTAGCTTGCAACCCGCACTTCACCCGACGTCGGGTCCGACAGGAACTCGATTTGTTGCACGCCACGCCGCAGGTCATCGAACACGGCGACGCCGCAATCGAGCAATGCGCGCCCGTACATCGTCGGCTCGACACCGTGCGAGCTTCGATTGAACAGACGAACCCCCAGCGTATGCTCGAGATCGGAGATCGTCCGCGAGACGACCGGATGCGAGATGGCGAGCCGTTCTGCCGCCTTTGAAATGCTCCCCGCGTTCGCCACCGCGACAAGGACGTGGAGGTCGCGCAATTTGATGCGACGGCCGACGCGGTCCGCCCACTGCATGATTTTGCCCCGTGTCCAAATGGCTACGGCACGGTCCGAAAATAGCACTACCGGCTACAGAAGAAAACGATCAATCTTTGCAGCGATCGTTGTTCGGCAGACGCGAACCTTGAAGGAGAGCGCCGATGCCAACATTATCGCCGCAGAACGCCGTGACATCCTCCTGCCGGCGTCTTGGGCGCCTTGCGGGTGCCGCTTTGATTGCGGTCGCCTCGTCAGTCCCGTTCATTGCAGTCCCGATCCGGGATGCGCTGTCCGGGACGGCGGGAACGATCAAGATCGTCGTTCCACTTCCGCCGGGCGGCCCCCTCGACGTGGTGAGCCGTCTGCTCGCGGAGCAGGTCGCTCGCGCCGAACGGCAGACGATCATTGTCGAAAATCGCCCTGGCGCGTCGCACGTGATCGGAACCGAGGCGGTATCGCGTGCGACGCCCGACGGAAACACCTTGCTGGTCACCGCAAATCCGTTTGTGATCAATCCACATGTGCGAAAGTTGAACTACGACCCGCTGAACAGCTTTGAGCCGATCTGCGAGCTGGCGCGGGCGCCTTTGCTGATCCTCGTCAACGACAGCTCCCCGCACCGGACGCTTGCCGACCTGCTGAACGCGGCACGTGCCAGGCCGGGCGAAGTGACGCTGGCGGCCACTGGCCCCGTAACCCTGTCCCGCATCGCCGTCGCAATGTTGGAGCGCGCCGCCAATGTTCACATGAACTTCGTCTCGTATCCCGGTGCGGCTCCGACGGTCAATGCTTTATTGGGCGAGCAGGTCATGTCGGGATTGACCGATTATTCCTCGGTGGCGGGACATTTGCGGGCAGGAAAGCTCCGTGCGCTCGCAACCATGTCCCGACATCGAATCGAGGCGCTGCCCGATGTGCCGGGCATCGCGGAGTCCGGCTACGGCGACTCCGAGGCCGAGCTGTGGATCGGCATGGTTGCGCCGGCGAATACGCCCAAGGAGGCGATTTCCCGGATTGCCGGCTGGGTCACCGCGGCGATGCGGGCGCCCGACATCAACGCGAAACTTGCCGCGCAAGGTCTGCATCCCGCCGGCATATGCGGCGCGGAATTCGGCGCGCGCCTGCGCAAACAGTACGATGAGTACGGCCGCATCATTCGCGAGATGAACATCACGGTGGAATGAACGCGAGTCCGCAGAGAACTTCCGCCATTCGTGGCTGAGCCAGCCGGACAGGCGCGGGTGGCACCGAGCGGACGTTTTTCACTTCCTCGCGATGCCCAGCACCGACGCGATGTGCGCGACCTGCGCGTACTGCTCCTTGAGCGCGGCGGTGTACGCGTCGACGGCCATCGGCGCGGGCAGCTGCCCCGTGATGGCCAATCTTTCGCCGACCGTCTTGTCGTCGAACGCGGCGACCACGTCCGCCGCGATCCGCCGGCGCAGATCGATCGGCATGCCGCGCGGTCCGAGCAGGCCCAGGACGGGGCTCGCCAGTAGGGACGGAAATCCGGATTCGACCACGTTGGGAATGTCCGGCGCGATCGGCGATCGCTCGCGGTCGTTGATCGCGATGAACTTGATCTTGCCGGTCTGCGCGTAGTTGCGCATTGCGGCGTAGGATTGCATCGACAGCTGGATGCGGTTCTCGGCGAGATCGATCGGCGACTTGGTGATGTCGCGATAAGGCGCCTTGGCGATGCCAAGCCCGTTCTCCTTGACGAACCCGTCGAACACGAACTCGGAAAATCCCGGCGCCACTGCATAGCTCGTCTGGCTCGGCTTGGCGCGCGCCAGCGCCACGAACTCGGCCAGCGTGGAGATGCCGAGACTCGTCGGCACGGCGACCGCGATCTGCACCTTGGCGACGCCCGCGATCGGCGCGAGGTCGCTCTCGGGGTCGAACGTCATGTTCTCGTGCACGTAGCGCTGCACGACGAAGATGCTGCTCGGGCCGAAGAACAGCGTATGGTCATCCTTGGCCGACACGACGGCGCCGAGCGACAGCAGGCCGTCGCCGCCGGGCTTGCCGTCGATGATGACGGGCTGGCCCCACTTCTGCTGCAGCTTGTCGGCGATCAGCCGCGCGGCGGTGTCCGCGCCCGAGCCCGGACCGAACGGCAGCACGAAGCGCACTGGATGCGTGGGCCACTGCTGCGCGAGGCTTGCCGTCGAGGCGATCGCGTGAACTGCGAGCGCGAGCACGGCGGCCATGGTGAGGCGAAACCAACCCTTGAGCATGACCCCTCCGCGACGTCCAGACCTGATGTGCGGCGGCGCGGGCGACGCCGGCTGCAGATCCGCCCGGGTCTGGACCATAGTGCACCGGATTGTCCAGTACGTCGCTGTCGCACGGGTCCGAGCCTGTCCCGTCGCCGAGCCCTTCCCGTATGCCGACGCAGGCCATTACGATGCGTCCGGCTGAGCCAGGCGGGGGCCACCGATGCGTTCCATCGATCGTAGTCGCGACGAGCGGTGGCTGATCCTCGCGGTTCTGTTCCTGGCGCGAACCGCGATGGGCTTCCAGTTCCAGGCGGTGGCGGCTCTGTCCTCGTTCCTCGTGGCCGATCTCGAGATCGACTACGCGCGGCTCGGATTGCTGATCGGGCTCTATCTGCTTCCCGGGGTTGCGATTGCGTACCCGGGCGGCCTGCTCGGCCAGCATTTCGGCGACAAGCGCATTGCGCTCCTCGGCATGGCACTGATGGCTGCCGGGGGCGTCGCGACCGCAATCGCCGACGATTCTGCCATCATCGCCGCCGGACGCCTCGTCAGCGGGGGCGGCGCGGTGCTCCTCAATGTGCTGCTCACCAAGATGACGACCGACTGGTTCATCGGCCGGGAGATCGGCACCGCATTGGCCGTCCTCGTCAGCAGCTGGCCGGTCGGCATCGGTCTCGCGCTGGTCATTCTGCCGTGGCTCGCCGTGCACGCATCGACCGCTGCCGCATTCGCCGTCACGGCGGCGGCCGCCGCGGCGGTATTGGCGCTCATCGCGCTCGTCTACCGCACGCCGCCGGCGGCCACGCCCGCGCCGCCGGACGGCGAGGGCCGCGCGCGCCTGTCGCTCGCGGAGATCGGCCTCGCGTCGCTCGCGGGCGGCGTCTGGATGCTGTTCAACGTCGGCTACATCCTGGTCGTGAGCTTCGCCCCGGCGCTGCTCACCTCGCGCGGACTGTCCGCGCAGGAGGCCGGCCTCGTCACCAGCCTGGTCTCGTGGGCCATTATCGTCACGATCCCGCTCGGCGGCGTCCTGATCGACCGGGTCGGTCACGCCAGCGCGCTGATGGTCGCGAGCTTCATCCTGCTCGGGTTCGGCGCCGCGCTGGTGCCGGCGGCGCCGTCGCTCGCGCTGATGACCTTCATCGGCGCCGTCGCCGGTCTGCCATGCGGCGCCATGATGGTGCTTCCGGGCGAGGTGCTCCGGCCACAGACCCGGTCCGCCGGAATGGGCGTCTTCTACACCTGGTACTATGTCGGCATGGCGCTGCTGGTGCCGGCCGCGGGCATTCTGCGCGACGCCAGCGGCTCCGCGGGCGCGCCATTGTGGTTCGCCGGCGCCCTGGTGCTTGCCGCGATGGCGGTGCTGCTCCTGTTTCGAATGTTCCAGCGGCGCGTGCGGGCCGCTGCGTGAGATTGCAGGGAGGAAACGATGGCTTCAGATCAGCCACCGATCGACACGTTGCGGGCCGTCCTCGATGCCTTCAACGCGCACGACCTCGATCGGATCATGACGTTCTTCAGCGCGGACTGCGTCCTCGAAATGCCGCGTGGCCCGGACCCGTGGGGAATCCGGTCTGTCGGCGCCGCCGCCGTGAAGGAGGGGCTGCGCTCGCGCTTCGCCGGCATCCCCGCCGTCCGTTACGAGGACGACACGCATTTCGTGTCGGGAGACATCGGCGTGTCGCGATGGACGCTGCGCGGGACCTCGCGCAGCGGCGAGCCGATCGAGGTGCGCGGCTGTGATTTCTTCACCTTCCGCAACGGGAAGATCGTCAAGAAGGACTCCTACTGGAAGATCAGGGACGCATCGTAGCCCATGGAGCGCAGTGAAATGCCGGGATGCCTCCCCGGATGTCGCTTCATCAACCCGAAGCCGCAA
>Ga0126376_10002748_pt1 | contig 10065 bp, 5 predicted proteins | sample PanSoiMetPlot_15_FD_92760 | JGI IMG/M metagenome (GOLD analysis project Ga0126376, IMG submission 92760) | Tropical forest soil microbial communities from Panama - MetaG Plot_15 | ecosystem: Environmental > Terrestrial > Soil > Tropical forest > Bulk soil | place: Panama | collected 2016-02-17 | reverse complement strand
GGATGCTCACGCTGTAACGCCGCCGCGATCAGCGACGGCGTTGAGCCTGCCCGGTTGGAGCTGGATTGATCTTCCGGGATACCTGCTTGCGGATTCACTTGTTCCATCTAACTCTCATTCACAGAGTTTAAAACGAGCGCCGCTTCTCATGTCTCGATGCGATTGTATAAGGCTTCGAGACCGGCGGCTCTCGCAACGTCGAGCCATCAGTGATTGGCAGAGTGCCGGGCGTGATCGCGTCTCGCGCCTCTTCATCAGGAGCATCGCGCCGATCCCGAATCGACTCCTTCATTACTTTTTCCTGCAGCATCATAACCGCGTGAATCAGCATTTCCGGGCGCGGAGGACAACCGGGAATGTAAACATCAACCGGCACGATCTTGTCGACGCCCTGGACGATTGCATAGTTATCAAAGACTCCGCCTGAAGTCGCACAAGCGCCCATCGAGATTACCCACTTCGGCTCAGGCATTTGATCGTAGATGCGTCGCAGGACCGGCGCCATTTTGCGTGCCACGCGGCCGGATACGATCATCACATCCGCCTGCCGCGGAGAAGCACGAAAAACTTCCGAACCAAAGCGAGCCAGGTCGTTTCGGCCGCTGGTGGCGTTCATCATCTCAATCGCGCAACAGGCCAGGCCAAACGTCGCCGGCCAAAGCGACGACTTGCGCGCCCAGTTGATTAGCGAATCGAGTGGCGCAACCAGTACCTCTGGCAAACTCTCGGCAATTACGTTCTCGAGTCCCATGGCATTTTCCTTACGCCGCTTTGGATGAAGGGGAGTTTTGCAACCGGGAACCTGAAATCTTGCTCTCCAGCAATCTTGCCTCAGCCTCGGCTTCCCGGCGCGCGTTCTCGCTCCAATCGAATGCACCCTTCTTGATTACATAAACCAGACCGGCAGCAAGCAAAGCGATAAACAGAATCATCTCGAAGAAAACGAGATTGTTGAGACCATACTCGGGCGCGGACAATCGCCGGAAAACAACCGCCCACGGCACCAAGAAGATGACTTCAATGTCGAACAGGATGAAGATCATCGCAATCAGGTAAAACTTGACTGAGAATCTTTCGCGTGCCGAGCCGACCGGATCCTTGCCACACTCATACGGCATGAGCTTCGTCCGCGTCCGTTTTCTTTGTCCGACCAGTTGTGACAGCCCGATGAACGTCACGGCAAATCCCGCCGCGACGATGAACATAAGCACAATTGGCAGATACTGGGTTAGATCGAAGCTCATCAGCCTGTTACTCTCGAGCGCTGGCGTAAGAGCAAAAAAAATTTCGTTAGCTAAGAGTAATAACTCGTTACTCTTTGCCGTTTGCCCTTAGCGCTAGCTTGAGAATCATTGTACAAGCTTGATCGTAGGCGAACGATCAAGGGGTGTCAAGCGGATCGCTTTACTAACGTCATCTAAAATTGATTGATTGACCGTTGAAAAATCGATGTGCTAACTTTCGAGTTGGCTTTCGGAATTGCTTCGCAAGAAAACCCCCCGACAAGGGTCTGAATCACAGTGATTACCGGATACAACACGGACGTCAAATGCGGCGACGTCACCTATCACGTGCAAACCGAAGACAAGGGTTTGGAAACACCCGTGATTCTTTCGCTGGTGTATTCCGGAGGTGCGATCCTGGCGAGCAAGCGATCGCCTTACGATGATTTAGTAGCCAGCGGATTCGACGAAAAAGAGCTGGCTGATCGGCTTCAGCGCCAGCACAAGCTGATTTGCGCTGCAGTTCATGCCGGGCGAATCGAAGAATTGAAAAAGCTGGGGGCCAAAGAAGCTGCACTTGCGAAAGATGGTAACCGCCCTCAGGTTGAAGCAAATGCAGAGAGCGACGCGGCGATTCAGTCTGCAGTGCAGGCGGTCAAAGACGAATCACCGGATCGTTTTTCAATTTCAACCGACGAGCAGGGCGAGAGTGAATTGACGGTCGTGTTGTCCGGTGGTCGGGAACTGCGCGGCGGCCGCTCCGTAACTTTGCGACTCAATGTCCTGCGCCGGGGCCCGAATGGTCAAGAACGCGTGCCCGATGCAAAGGTAACTGTGAAAACCCTGAGCACCGCCTTTCCACCTCAGTCAACGTTTGCCACCACCGACGACCGCGGCGCCGTCGCCGTGCTGATTTCGCTTCCTGACTTCAAAGAGGGCAGGGCAGCAGTTCTGATTCGAGCTGAGGCGAACGGCGAAGTTGCCGAGCTGCGAAAAGTCGTCTTGCCGCGGCGAAGTTAACCCACGAAAAAGTTGCGGATTCAGGTAAACGGAGAAAGCCAGGAAGTGCCCGACGGATCGAGTCTGCAGGACCTGGTTCAAGAACTCTCTCTGCCGCCGGCGCGAATCGCTATTGAGCTCAACCGAAATGTAGTGCGACGCACCGACTGGGGAGCAGCGATTTTAGCTGAAGGCGATCGAATCGAGATTGTGCACTTTGTCGGCGGCGGAAACGTCCGGTAAGGCAGCAAACCGCGAAGCGGTTATGACCTCCAGCCCGAATTGCCAAAGGCTACGTCGGGTAGCAGGTACCAAACGAAGACGCAACCCTGTCAGGGTTGGGACGCCTGTTTTAATCCGCGCACACAGCGTAGCCGCTGCGCGGCAACACTGGGCTGAAGGACAAAACCGCTTCGCGGTTGTTTTCCGATTCGTCAACGTGAATTTGCGTCCACCAAGCACTCCTGCATTTCGTGTTCGGCAACGGGCGGGTGTAGAGTGATCTGACAGAAGAGGAATTCGCAATTATGTCCACACCAGCACCAGCTCTTACAGATCAATTTCAAATCGCCGGCAAGGTATTCAACTCGCGTTTAATCATCGGCACAGGTAAATATCGCACATACGAAGAGATGAAGGCTGCTCACCGCGCTTCAGGCGCCGAGATGGTTACGGTGGCCGTACGAAGAGTGCCGCTCGATCGCAGCAGCGAATCATTTCTCGATCATCTCGATCCGGCTTTGCAGATTCTTCCGAACACTGCAGGATGCTATTCCGCCGAGGAAGCTTTGCGCACCGCGCGTCTGGCGCGCGAGGCTCTGGAAACTGAATGGATTAAGTTGGAGGTAATCGGCGACCAGACAACTCTGTTTCCGGATAACGAGCAAACTCTTGAAGCAGCCAGGACTCTGGTGAAAGAGGGCTTCATCGTTTTGCCTTACTTCACAGATGATCTGATCGTCGCGAAGAAGTTGCTTAACGCGGGATGTCCGGCGGTGATGCCTTTGGCGGCGCCGATTGGTTCTGGTCTGGGCATCCAAAATCCCGCGAACCTGCGCATCATGCGCGAGCAACTGCCGGACGCGACGATCATTGTCGACGCGGGCGTCGGCACGGCCAGCGATGCAACGATCGCCATGGAGCTCGGCGCGGATGCCGTTTTGATGAACACGGCGATTGCCGAGGCAAAGGATTCGGCAAAGATGGCTGAAGCGATGAAGCTCGCGATTGAGGCCGGACGCTTGGCGTACGTGTCAGGCCGAATGACGAAGCGTTTGTATGCGAATGCTTCGAGTCCCGTCACAGGCGTCGTTCGTTGAGGCGTCAGGTTTTCGAAGGAAGCAGCGGCCCCAATCTTAAGAAATCAAAAGCCAGATCATAACAGGTCAAAACAGGGGTCAGGCCTTCGATTCTTCGATTCTTTTCCCACTAGGTTGTACTTGTTTGCCCCTAAAATCGCGAAACAAAGTAAAGGCACACTGGATGAGAATCGAAGAATCGAAGGCCTGACCCCAAGTCCTGACTTGAATGTCCAATTGTGGAAGCTGGGAATTTTCTTTGCCTGCCCGCTGGTCGCACTATTCTTGGTCATCGGAGCTTTCATGGCATTTCCCACTCATGAGCCACTGGGCATCGTTATGCTTTTGGCCGGAATTTTATTGGGCGCCATCTGCCTCAGCTGGGCGAGTCTCGCGATCAATTGCCCACAATGCAAGGCGCGACTATTTTGGTTAGCTTTGAAGAGTCAACCGCAGGGAAACTGGATGAATTGGCTTCTTTCCCTTGAACGTTGTCCGAAGTGCCAATTCGAGCCGTGATCGTCCGTGGTTTGGGCCCACAATCTCGCAAGCAAACTCCTCCACGAATCGCCACCGAGAATTAGGAGCGACGAGTAGCTCGTCCCGCAGCTGCATGTGTTAGCCGCACTGGCAGTGTTCCGTGGACTAACAGCTGCGGTAATGAAATCACCCGTAGTCGCCGGACCATTCACTCCCGAGTCCTGACAACCGTTAAGCTTTCTCTGCACCGAGGTCGTATTGTTGCTCGGGCCCGGCGCGTTTTCTGCCGTTGAAGATCCTTCACGACAATTTGCCGTGGTTCCGTAACCAACGAAATCAAGAATTGCAGCGCCTGACGGACAACCAGCGGCAGACAGAGCTGCGTTGCCGTTGACCAAAGCAACTTTGCCGGCACTCGCCGCTAGATTGATGGTGCCGGTCGCGTCAGGCGCTGGCAGGGGGCTACCCACGGCGCCGGCCGATGCTTCCTGTATCAGGAAGTAATGACCGGGCAAGAGATTTACATTCGGGAGAGCTGTCACCGAATAGCTACCAGTCGTTGACGTGGCGGCCGCATACTGGACTGACAAGCCATTCAGGCTGATGGGCACATCTCCACGGTTAAAGATTTCGATGAAGTCGTTTGTGTAAGTTGCGGCTGAGTTTCCGCCACCGCCGTAAATCTGCGTGATCACAAGTTTGGTGCCGTCATTATCAATGATGCTGCCCTGCGCCTGACCGTCCGATATTGTCGCGTTAGCCGTATTGCTGAGGTTCACAAGAAATGTTTCACAGACTGCCTCGTTCTTCGTATCACCAATCACCGCGACAATAAATGTGTAGGTAGTTTCGCCCGCCGGAATCGTCTGGCCTGTCAGACTCTGAGGAACATAGTCATTGTCTTCGCTGGACGGGTTATCGTCCTGCGCGGTTCCGTCGGCAGTCGCGATATCGAACGTGATGCCGCCGGGAGGAGCTGGAAGCGACGAGGTCACGACAAATTCGAAAGTCGTGGTTCCGGTATCACCTTCCGTTTGGGTCACATCGCTAATGCTCAGTGATGGACTGTCGTCATTCTGAATCACTCCGACGGCCTGGCCATCGCTGACAGTTGCGCCTGTTACGTTGGTTACCTCTACCAGAAAGGTTTCGTTCGGCTCTATTTTCAAATCGCCGTTGACGGCGACATTGAACGAGTAATCCTGATGTCCGGCAGGGATGGTCACGCTGGTCAGCTTTTGCGGGACGTAATCATCGTCCTCGGTTACCGGATCGTGATCCTGAGCAGTGCCGTCTGCCGTCGCGATGTCAAAGGTTACGCCGCCAATCAATGCGGGTGCGGACAAGTGCACTGTGAAGACGAAATCGTGGACGCCACTATTACCTTCGTTTTGAGCAACATCGTTAATAGTCAGAGTCGGCGGAACGTCGTTATCGATAATTGTGCCCTGGCCCTGATTGTCGAGAATCGCCGCATTGACAGCGTTCGAGAGATTGATGAAGAAGGTCTCGTCCGGTTCGTCAAGCGTATCGCCGTTGACCATCACAGTGGCGATCTTGGAAGTTTCCCCCGGATTGAATATGAGTTGAGTCGCCGGCTGCGCCGTGTAATCTTCAGGCGCGGTTGCGCTTCCGTTGGACGTTGCATAATCGACTGTGACCGTCGATGAGCTGGCGGTGATCAACGAGATAGTAAAGTTCGCAGCCCCGGTTCCCGTGTCGCCTTCGGTCACCGTAACATCGCTGACCACAATATCAGTCATTTGACCGCCGCACGCGTTTAATTCCGTGCTGCTGTTGCGCGGGACGGGTGAGTGCGCGAAGAAGTCAGCCGCGTTGTCAGTCGTATCAAAACAGCCGCCACCTTTCCTGACAACAGCAGTTGTGTTACCCGGTGCGGTAGAGGGACCGTCTCCTTCATAACAATGACCAGAGGCATTTGCGTTGCCGCCGTAGCCGATGAAGTCAACGATAGTTCCGTTGCTCGGATTCAAAGGTGGTGTGCCGTCGTCTCCCGGACAAGCCAAGCTGGGCAAAGCGCCGTTTCCCACGACCAGCGCGACCTTTCCTGAAGTGGCCGCCATGGCAATCGTTCCCGTGGCATCCGGAGCCGGCAGGGGAACGCCGTTGGCAGTGCCACCGGATTCCCGGACAAGAAAGTAACTGCCGGGAACCATAACGCCGTTAGTCAGATTGGTTTTTGAACTTCCGAAATTGGCGCCAACGCTGGCGTATTGGACTGAATACGGCGTGACCGTGAAATCAACGGTCGTCGTGCCTGGATTGAAAATTTCGACGAAGTCATTCTGGTAAGACGCGCCGGAATTACTGCCACCGCCATAAACCTGACTGATCACCAGGTTCGCGACATCATCGTTTTGAATGATGCCCAGGGCTTCGCCGTCCGCGATGGTCGCTCCGCCGCCGGAAGCATTCGAGATCCTGACGATAAAGGTCTCATTAGGTTCAACCAGCATGTCGCCGATAACTCTCACGTCGAACGTCGTAGAGCTTGAACCCGCAACAATCATCTTTGAGGTGGAGCTGTTCGCGATGTAGTCGTTGTATTCGCCGTTTGGATTATTGTGTTGTGCCGTTCCGTCAGACGTGTTTATGTCAAACGCGATCCCGCCGGGCGGAGCCGGTCTTGTCGACGTTACGGTGAAGGTAAACGTGATAGTGGCGCTATCACCTTCCGCGAGCGACACGTCATCGATGTTCAAGACGGGACTATCGTCGTTCTGAATCGTCCCCTGACCCTGGCCATCGATCACGATTGCGCCTGCAGCGTTTGAAACGTTGACTGAAAAGGTTTCGCCCGGCTCGATATTAAGATCGCCTTTAATCGTGACCTCAAATTGATAAGTTTGCTGGCCCGCCGGAATTGTTTGGGCGGTCAATGAATTCGAGACGTAGTCATCATCTGCGACCGTAGCGGTGCCGTCCTGAGTTGATATTTCAAAGGTAACCGGCGCCGGCGCGGGCGCTGAGAGGTTGACACTGAAAGCGAAGATCTTTGTGCCGCTATCGCCCTCGTATGCCGAGACGTCAGTGACCGACAGGGTAGGGAAGTCGTCATTTCGAATCGTCGCTTGTGCCTGGCCGCCTATGACTGTTGCACCGGAAGCGTTGCTGATATTCACGAGAAACATCTCGTCACCTTCAACCGTCGTATCACCGTTTATGCTGACGCTGAAACTGTAGGTTGTGTGGCCGGCTGGGATAATCTGATTAGTCAAAGCCTTCGCAACATAGTCTCCGTTCGCGGCCATCGCAGTAGCATCTGCAGTCGAAATGTCGAACGTGACGTCGGCGCCCTCGGCTGGCGCCGAAAGAGTAACTGTAAATGTCGCTGTCGTTGTGCCGCTATTGCCTTCTGTCACCGTCACATCATTGATCGACAGATTGGGTGGCACCCCGGCACAGTTGTTTGCCTCCGAACTCGAATTGCGCGGTGCCGGAGTCGAGATGAAGAAGTTCGGACTGTTATCGTTCGTATCAGTACAGCCGCCCGCCCTACGATAGGTGGCGATTGTGTTGTTGCTTAGCGAGAAGACGGCCGGGCCGTTGCCCTCGTAGCAATGATTTGAAGTGGTGACGGTTCCGCCGTAGCCCAGGAAGTCCGCGACATTCGCGTTCAGCGGATTGAACGGAGCGGCGCCATCGTCTCCCGGGCAGTTCCCAGTCAACAACGTGGCGTTCGAGACAAGCGCCACTTTACCAGCGGTTGTACTGGTCAAATTGATCGTCCCCGCGGCATCAGACGCCGGCAAAGCCGCACCAGACGAGCCGCCCGAACCCTCGCGAATCAAGAAATACAGTCCTGGAGCGATGCTTCCCGAACTCAAATCTGTCTTCGACCATGTAGAACCTGAAGTGCTCAGGAACTGCGCAGAATAGGGCGTTACGGCGAAATCGACGGTCGTCGTTCCTCGATTAAATAGTTCAATGAAATCATTTCCGAAAGTTGCATTGGTTAACCCTCCTCCGGCAAACAACTGACTTATAACCAGATTAGCTACATCATCGTTCTGGATTGTTCCAACACCTTGAGAATCGCCAATTGTGCCACCGGCCGCGTTGCTTAGATTTGCGAAGAAAATTTCGTTTGGCTCGACCAGCGTGTCTCCATTCACCTCGACTTCGAACAAATAGCTGGATTGACCGGCCGGAATGGTCTGACGGATACGTGAGCGTGCTACGTAATCACCACTCTCTGCCTTCGCCGTTCCGTCTGCTGTTTCGATGTCGAAGCTGAGACCGGATGCCGGCGCCGGCGAGTTCGTGCTGACCGTAAAGGTTAACGTCGTCGTTCCGGAGCTTCCCTCATCGGCGGAAACATCATTGATCATGAGCTGTGGCCCGGTAACGGTCAGGACGGCTTGATCACTGCTGGCCGTCATTGTTCCATCGGCGGCCGACGCGCTTATGCGCGCGATTCCGGGATTGTGAGCCAGGACGCTTGCCGTGAAGACGCCGGTTAAAGGATTGGGCATGATTGAATCGACCGTCGCTACGGTTGTGTTGTCTGAAGTAAATGTGATTGGCACTCCGATCATTGCGCGGCCAAACTGATCGAATGCTTGTGCCGTGAAGGTTGTGGCCTGGTTCACGTTCGTGGTGATTGATGCCGGTGACAATGTCACTGCAGCCGGATGGCCGGGACAGCTGCTGAACGGTGTACCATCGAGTTTAAGACCCGCAGAGAATTTTCTGGCGTGCGCCGCTGCGACTGACGTGTGAAGGACAAAGTTGCCGGTAACATCGGGCGAGCGCGTTAACGATTGGCCGTTACCTCCGTTGAGCCCGCTTACGCCACCGTACGACATTTGAGTAACAAGATTTCCCTTCTCGTCACGAACCAAAATCGTAAGTCCACTATTGGTCAACGCGAGACTGCCGGAAGAAGATTTCACAACTTGCGCGCATCCGAAGAGCGCGTTCGCCGGATCGAAGTTGCCTCCGCCAAAAATTACCATCGCTTCTCCGGCAGCAACGTTCACATTGGTTGCGAACGTGTGACGTACCGTTTCGTTAGCACTTGAGCTGGAGCGTGTTCGCACCGTCCAGCCCGAAATATTTATCGCAAAGCCCGTCGAATTAACCAGCTCGATGAATTCGTCCTGGACTCCATCGCGCACGCCGTCGTGATTTGCATCACCGTCATTCCCGGCCGGCGGGTCAGCCAGCACTTCGTTCACCACCAGCGTCGGCTGAGTTACGTTGAGAGTTGCGAGGCCAGTGACTCCTTGCGTTGTAGCCCTGATCGTCGACTGACCCGGGGCGAGTCCGGCGGCCAGGCCATTTTTATCGATCGTCGCAACATCGGTTGCGTTAGAGTCCCAGGCAAAGGTCAAGTCAGGAATTTCGTGCCCAAATTGATCGAGCCCTTTGGCAATGAATTGTTGAGCGCCGAATGCAGGAATGGTCGCAGGATTCGGCGTTACATCGATACGAGTCAGCACTCGCTGGATGGGGCGAACAGTTAGAGTTGCGGCCATCGATTGAACTCCGCGCGCCATTGCGGTGATTTGACTGCTGCCGGCAATCAGGCTGGTTGCCAGTCCTGCCTGATCGATCGTCGCGACCGACGTGTTACTGGATTGCCAGACAAAAATAGGGCCTGCCAGTTCCCGATTGTCAGCATCGAAAGCCCGGGCTGTGAATTGCTGTGTTGCGCCTTCGTCAACGACTGGTGAGAAAGGGCTCAGATCAATGCGTGAGATCGGAATCGTCAGGAATGGAGTTGTGTCTACGCGTGTGCCGGGACTGAAAGGCCTTCCGTTCGCACCCGTGGCAGATAAGTGGCCTGTAAATCCTCCGGTGATGTCGGGCGAACGTGTCAGCGATTGGTTCGAGCCGCCGCTCAAACCTGTTGCGCCACCATACTCGAAGATATTCACGACGCCTCCGACGCTATCCTGCAACGTGACAATTCCACCTGTGTTGCTCAAGGACAACGCGCCGCTCGAAGCTTTTAGGACCAAAGCTCCGCCGAAAACTGGATCAGCGGGATTGGGAGCGCCGCCTCCGAAGACCACTACGGCTGTTCGGGCCGCTAAAAT
>Ga0126376_10002747_pt1 | contig 10065 bp, 6 predicted proteins | sample PanSoiMetPlot_15_FD_92760 | JGI IMG/M metagenome (GOLD analysis project Ga0126376, IMG submission 92760) | Tropical forest soil microbial communities from Panama - MetaG Plot_15 | ecosystem: Environmental > Terrestrial > Soil > Tropical forest > Bulk soil | place: Panama | collected 2016-02-17 | reverse complement strand
CGGTGGTCGCCCAATCGTTCAACTCCTACGAGCGAGACGTGCAGCGGCCGGTGTCGCCGCACGAGCGTGAGAATTCCCTCTACCAAGTCGTCTCCGCGAAAGTCGCTTAACTGGCGAAGACTTACGCCGTTGGCAAGATGTGTGTCTCCATGCGCGTAACAGCCGGGACAGCGCAAGGGACACTCGCGCGTGATTTCGATCGAAAGGAGCGGAACACTGCCGGTTAGAACACGTTTCCATGCGGAAAGTACGTCGCGTGTGTTCATGAATCCTGCCTGCGGTCAAAACTGCACGGGCACCTGATGCCTTCCACTATCGCCAATAGTCCAACTGAACAACTCGAGCCTTGTGATGATAGTGCGCCCGCATGTCTACTTCGATGAATGAGTCTGGGGAAAGGTTACAGGGAACAGGGTCGGTAACCGCCGGGTGACATATCCTCGCTAGATTTTGACTTTCGCATCCGATGCCCAATCGTAGTCCTGCCGGCTTCCCTGCCCTTTGGTTTTATCTCCCTTACTGAACTTGAGAGAGAGGTGCGGCTTGACGCATTCTTACGGCCTGAGCTTGTGCCGGTCCCGGGGATAGAGTACTGCTTGGCGGAAAAGAATGGGCCCCCCAATCCGATCCCATTATGGGACTTAAAGAGATGGTCGGAGGGAAGGTGGGAATCGCGAGCAAGGGCCCAAACGGGAATGAGTGATCCACCGTGCCCCTGTCAAAAATCATCTCTTTTCCAATTGCGCAGTAGTGCTCACCAGAGATCGAGCTGAGCGGTAGATCAGAAAAAGCGCTACTCCTTCCAGGAGGTGATATAGCGCATTGTGATTAAAGTAATGCGGGTGGATCGAAATATGAGCTTGCTGCACAAGCGAGGCTGTAACGGTCAAGAACAATCCCATTAGTCCGACCAAGGCGGCACGGCTGTGATTCCTCGCGTAGAGCAGCGAAAGCGCGAGCGCAAGAAATATCAGGCCGGTGAGATAGTCGATGACCGCGATCCTGAACGACGCATTCCAGCCGACGACGATCGCTACGTACAACGCGAATATCAGGATAGCGGCAGAAATGACCAGATTGCCGGATCGCGGCGTCAGCAGGATGCGGGCAGCAAGGCCATACTCCGACAGCGCCGTGATTCCCAGAATGATCATGGTAATCAGCCAGGAAATCGTACTCAGATGAGACTGCGGATTAGTGAGGAAACCGTGAACTATGCCGCCTACGAACGCGGCAAGCCCAATCGAAGCAAACAGGAGCACGAACCAGAGCCTGAGTAAATTCGACGGGGAAACGCGATAAATCCAAGCGCTAAATAAGAAAGTCTCTACAACCAAGGCATAGTCAGTGAGAGCTACATCAGGTTCAGCGATCATCGGTTATCCTCTGCTGCTCCTACTCTGCATGATTTGTCTGGCTGGTAACCTCACCGTGCGGTTGTCTTTCGTGGCATCGCACTGCTGGGTGCCGCATCTGGCTGACTTAAATGGGAAGAGGGAGGACAGTGGTTCCACTATTTCGTTCCGAAGATCCCGATCTGTTTCAGGAGCAGGGGGAATCTTGGATCGTCGCGAAGGATATCCGCCATGGGGTCCTGATTCACGAATACGAGATAGTCGCAGCGCTCGGCCAAGGCGTTGTTGAGCCACTGGAAGGCGTGATCTTTATCATTCAGGCCGGTATAGATCCATGCGAAGTAGATAGCTGGAACGTAGTCAGACCTGGAGAGTTGATTCAGCTGGTTAAGGTATTGCTGCGCCTCTTTTGTATTGCCGGTTCGCGCGTACGCATAGCCAAGGGGCGCTAATGTGGCTGCGTTGGGAGAATTCGCCCTGGCCTTTTGAAACTCGGAGATCGCGTCAGCATAGCGGTTCTGCATGAGGTACGCACGCCCGAGGTTGTAGTGCGCCAGGGCCGACGCGGGATCCAATTCAAGGGCTGCTTTGGCCTGATCGGCGGCGTGAACATAATCACGATCGAAGTAGTAGGCCTCAGCCAATGCAATGTTCACAGCCAGGTTTAACGAATCCTGCTCTTTGGCGCGAGTGACGGTTGCGATCGCACTCTGCGCGTCGCCAAGCGCGTAATAGTACAGGCCGAGCCATTGGTGGGCGGTGGCATAGGAGGGATCGAGTTGTATGGCTCGATCGAATTCCTGCTTGGCTTTGACAAGATCGTGGTCGTATACCAGCGAAATGTAGGCAAGGGAAGTGTGAGCCTCAGGCAGCGACTCATCGAGGCTGAGCGCCTTCTCCGCCGCCGCCTTCGCCTCCGGGAATGCCTTCGTCGGTGGCAGAACTCCGGATTGAGCAGAGCCCAGAAGCGCGAGTCCGTCGGCGAGCCCGGCGTAGGCTGCGGCGAAGTTTGGGTCCGCAGCTATGGCGGACTTGAAGTAATTCATTCCTTTCGCCATGCTCACGACTCCACGCTTGCTCCAGAAATATCGGCCAAGCAGGAAGTCTTCGTAGGCTTGCGGATTATTAGTCTTGACCTTTGCTCGTAGCGGCGAGGAAGCGTGCGGAGCAAGAAGCCTGGAAATCTTGTGCTCTATATCTATGGCGATGCGGGATGAGACGCTCGAAACAGTCTGCATCTCCACATCGTAGCTCTTGGCCCAGATTTCAGTGTGATCGGAGATCTGAATGAGCTGAACGTTGATCCGCAGATGATCGGCCTCACGTTTTACCGTTCCCTTGATGATGAAATCAACGCGCAAGTCACGCCCGATCTGGTCAAGCGTCTCGTGTTCATACCGAGCAGCCGTAACTCGTTCGACTACGATAACGTTAGGTGACTGTATCTGGGCCAGGGACGAAACCACATCATCCGAAATTCCGCGGGCGAGGTAGTCCAGCTTGGGATCGTCGCTGAGGTTCTCGAAAGGAAGCACCGTTAAGCGAGCAGGAAGGGAAACGGATGAGCCGGAAATCAGATTACGCACCAGGAAAAAAGCGCTAATTCCGAGAGCTAGTACTATCGCCGCGATGAGGATTTTCTTGCCTGTGGAACCCTCCTCCAGATCCTCGGGATTATCAAATTCCTTTACTTCGAGCGGATAGTCGTACGAATTTTCTTTAGGTAAATCCAGACCGTTCTCGGGTTGGCTGGAAGCCGCTTCATCGACTTCATGGCCGTCGGCCTCGATGAATGCTCCATCCGAGACCATCCAGGCGTCGATTTCAGACTTGAAGGCAAAGATAGCCCCGGTCTGCCGCTGGCGGTGGATCGGCAGTCCTTTCTTCTCCCAGCGCTGGACTGTCCGCACATCCTTATTAAGGTAGATGGCGATCTCTTTCCAGGAGTCAAAGCGCTCGGTCGTGATATTCGGCGCCATATTGTTGAGGAAATGGTGTCGATTGTATTCCTGAAAACGACAACAGGCACGACAAAAAGCGACATTTCGCGGCAGTAGGAGCGATTATCGGACGTTATTCGAACGTCAAAATCGCGCGAAGGGGCTCCGGAGGCCAAAGCTTCGCTCGTAATTGCCGATTTGGGAAATTGAGCACCCCGTCAAGGGCGTTGGCGCTCCGGCACAGATCGAACATTTAAACGGCAACGCGCGGCAAGGCTCCTGCACCGTCGCTTGCCGCTTGAGCACGAAGCAATTGCCACATACGTTCTCCGCTGCCGGACCGGAAACCGGTTCGAGCAAAAAGGAGAGCAGTGATGCAGAGTCACAGCAAGAATGTGCAGATTTGTAGATGGCTGCTCATAACCGCAATCGTAATGATCCTGAACGGTTTCGCGGCGGGGCAGCAGATTATTACGGGCAACGGTCAGGACGGTTCGGGGTATGAGATCGCCATGCCGGCGCAGTGGAACGGGGATTTGGTTCTCTATGCCCATGGCATCAACGATCCCCAAGAGCCGCTGGTCGTGCCCAGCCAGGACAGCGACTTTGGCCCGTTTCGTGACGGGATGGTCGCTCGCGGCTATGCGGTCGCATCCTCAAGCTGGTCGACTAACGGATATGCCGTCAAGGATGGGGTACAGCGTACCCATCAGCTCAAAGGCATCTTCAAATCGCAGTTCGGAAACCCGAACCGCACGATCCTCATTGGCAAGTCGCTGGGTGGATTGGTGGTTCTCAGATTGGCGGAGCAGTATTCGTCGCAGTACGACGGAGTACTCACGATGTGCGGCGCAGTTGGTGGCGGCATGCCTCTGATTCAGTACTTGGCAGACGAACGGGCGGCCTTTGACTACTTCTTTCCAGGCGCTGTGCCGGGCGATGCCTTCCACACTCCACTGCTGGATTTCACTCCAGCGCCACCCAGCCCGGTCTTTCTCTCGGCGTACTTCGCGCTGTTGAACGGATTCACGCCGCAAGAAGACTTCAAAACTCTCCAGTTCGCCAACGTTGCCAAGCTGAATGCCGTTACCGCCAAGGAGATCGTTCAAGGTGCGTTGCAGGGAGTGGGCTTCAGCGTTCGGTTCGGCACCGATCTGCTCGAGCGTACCCACGGCGGCATTCCCTATGACAACCGGAACATCACCTACATCGGCGCGTTTAACGATAACAACTACACCGATGACGCTCTGAACGCAGGCATTGAGCGATTTGCTTCGGATCCCCAGGCGGTGAATTTCGTTAACAAGTACTACGACCCAAGCGGAAACCTGCAGATCCCAATGCTCAGTATTCACACCACTCGCGATCCGCTGGTTCCCGCCTTTGAGTCGGAGGATATCTACGCCGGACGGACAAAAGATGCCGGTAAGTCAGACTTTCTAGTTCAGCAAACCGTGAATCGTTTTGGTCATTGCGCTTTTGGCAACGATCCGAACAACGCATACATGGATGGCGATCCCGGGCTAAAGTTGAATTCCTTCGACGCGCTGACGAAGTGGATTGCAGATTCCATGCAGAAGCCACCGGCAGGCGAGCTAGTCCCGTAATGATCTCGTCAACGCGTGGCAGCTTGGTCGCGGGGCGTGATCTTCACTATGCCGGTGTCGAAATGGAGAAATCCTCGGCGGCAAAGCCCTGCGGCTCGGATCGGGCAGCAGCGCGACCCAGGCGCTTTTGACTTTGCAATAGAACGAGCGACCTAAATGGGCCGCGTTTTACGGCGGCCCAGCTTTTTCCTCTCCGGGAGAACTGGAGGCGAGAGGTGGGGACTCAACATTTGGATGGACTTCAATGGACTATGCTCGCGGCCATCGCAATCGTGATCCTTCCCTGGACCGCTTGCGTGCCCGGAGCGTTCCGACTGCCATCTTTTTGTCTGCACGGGCCGACGCTAAGCACGATTAGTCCAATGCAGGTGAAAGCGGGCTCTCCGGAATTCGCGCTCATGGTCATCGGAAAAGACTTTCATTCGTCGTCGTACCTAATGATTAGCGGGCAACACCGCACAACGATCATCGGAGGCGAGCATGAACTCTCGGCGCTGATCGAGCAATCGGACGTTGCTCAGCCGGGAATCGCGGAAGTCGTTGTAGTCACGCCAACTCCTAAAGACGGTTGCGGCGGTGGAGTCTCAAAGGAACTGACGCTAGCGATAACGCCATGAGAGGGTTGATTCTTCCCGTTTCGGACTAGGTATCAGGTCTCAAAGAGATGATACCCACCTGAACAGGCAGCTGAAAAGTGCTTAACGACTGAGGTACTTGCTCACGAGCAACAACTATGGTTTAGGTCCGCGCCTATAATTTAATCGCAATCTTCAAGCGTTTTGTCTTGATCGAAGAGGTAGTTATGAATCTCGCCGCCGTTTCGCGTCAACGAGGCATGATGCTTGCCCTGGCGGTCACCTTGTCGACTCTGTCGACCATCGCCTTCGCGAGTGAGAAAGCCATCGTCTCGCCGCCGCTAACCATGCGTGCGGGAACGATCCTGAACGTGCGCATTAGCCAGCCGCTCTCTTCCGATCACAATCGCGTTGGGGACACCTTTTCGGCAATGCTTTTACAACCAGTTGTTGTCAACGGCATCGTAGTGGCGCGGCGAGGTCAGAATGTGGCTGGACGAGTGGTAGAAGCGAAGAAGGCGGGCAGGGTTTCTGGAGTTTCCCGTCTTGGGATTACGCTGACAAGTCTTACCGCAGTTGACGGGCAAAGCGTGCGGATCCAATCACAGTGGCTCATTCATCAGGGTCAAGCATCCAAGGGACGCGATACTGCCGCTGTCGCCGGTGCAACGGGCCTGGGTGCAGCGATCGGCGCAGCTGCTAACTCGGGTGCCGGCGCCGCAATCGGAGCGGGAGTCGGAACGACTGCCAGCGTGATTGGCGTTCTGCTGACAAGGGGCTCGCCAACTGTGATTTATCCGGAGACGCCGGTGACCTTCCAAACTACCGCATCCGCTACTATCGAAACGAACGACACACCGGAAGCCTTCCGTTTCGTCGAACGAGAAGACTATGCTGAGGCAGAGACGCAACCTCCACAGGTTGTCGTCCATCAAGTTCCACGGCACGTAGCCTACTCATATCCATACACGTACTACGCGCCTGCCGTACCCTATCCTTACTACGCCTATTACCCATATCCTTATTATTCCGGGCCAAGTTACTACGGGCGGGGCGTCAGTTTCTTTTTTGGCTTTCCCGGATACTATGGCTTTCCTCGCGTTTACGGATATCCCTGGTCTTACTATGGCCGCGTGCACGTTCCGTACCGTGGAGTCCAGATTGCGCACGGCTTTCACTCCGGTGGGCGTCACTGAACCGCGGAGTTCATGCTGTGACCATCTTCGCCGCCCAGCTCTTTACGAATGATCCAAAACAGTCGAGCGCGTCGGAGAAATTGTCTCCAGCGGCGGCAAAGCCGAGGCGGAAATGCGACGGCACATCGAAGCAATCTCCCGGAGCCAGCAGGATTCCGTGCTCAGTGGCGGCCTGGCAAAACGGACGATCGTTCTCTCCGCTCACCAGCCAGGGAAACGCGGTCATGCCACCCTGCGGCGGAATCCAGCCGAGTACGTCACGATGGTCCTCCATGAAGTGCTCGAGGAGCTTCAGGTTTCGAGTAGCGGTTTCCTGAGTCCTGCCGAGGACGATGTCCCGTTTGCGGATTGCGATTTCCGAAAGAATTTCTCCGGTGGTGTTGTTCGAGATCGAGAAGTAGGCGCGTGCCGTCCAGTATTGCTGGCGACGCCTAGGGTCGTGCTCGATCATCCATCCCGTGCGCACGCCGGCAATGGAAAATGCCTTCGAGAGATCGGAGATCACGGTGGCGTGCGGCAGGCGCGCTGCCGATTTCGTTTGCCTTCCGTGGTAGATGGGATGGTAGACCTCATCACTCACAAGCTGAATTCCACGCTCGGTGCTGAAATCGTGCAGAGCCTCCATTTCTTCGTTGCCGATGGTCGCGCCCGTTGGGTTGTGCGGGCTGTTGACCAGGATGAGTTTGGTCTTCGAATCGGCGAGACGCTTGATCTCATCGGGATCGATGCGGAAGCCGTTTTCGCGGCGCACTCGATAGAAGCGTGTTTCCAGGCCAAGAGATTCCGGGAGCGCCGAGAAAGTAGTGAATCCAGGCAGCGGAATGATTACGTTCGCGCCGGGCTCGGCGGCCAACCACATAAGGGCGACGAGCGCCTCGGAGGCGCCGGTCACGATTTGCACGGCCTCTACTGGGACGCGCTGCATTTCAGCGATCGCCTCACGCAGACTGTCGGCGCCGGCAGGACGGCTGTAGACGAGGTTGTGGTTCAGGAAGCGGTGACGCGTTTCGTCGTCAGCGAGAGCGAGGATGTCGTTTACGGTCCAGGTCGGTCCGGTGCTCGCAGCGAGGTTGAATTCTATGTCGTGTTCGTACTGGTCCAGCCAGGCATCAAGCAGGAAGGACTTGAGTTGCATGCAAGCACCTCGAAGAGAGTTGGTTCGTGTTATTGATTCTGGGAGTCGGCGTGAGGATGACTTTTAGTTTGCGAGCGATGAGAGTCCAGGGTGGAATGGCTGGCAACCAGCACTACTGAGCCAGAACGTTTAGCTCAGCCACAGTCGCCCAGGGACCGCCGTTAATCTCGCTAAGCTCGCGCAGGCGTATGTATTGTGCCTGCGTCGGATTGAAGTTCACCGTTTTCTGACTCTTGTCTCCGGGTGTGGACATGAGCACTCCGCTCGAGACTAAGGTCCATGTATTGCCGTCGCTGCTGAGATAGAACTCATACTGCTTAATCTTTCCGTTGTCGCTGCTATCCTGCCGCGGCAGATATTGGAATCCGACCAGGGTGTAGCTGCTTCCCAAATTGATCTGAATTTCGTGGGGCGGTCCGGCAGCAGAAGGACACCACTGCGTCTGCCACGTGGTGGACGGATTGCCATCGAAAGCCTGCGTTGCTGAGCCGTTCACGCAACTGGCCTCCTGGCTATCGACATACTTCAGCGTCCACGCACTTTGCGGCACTCGCCCGCTGGCGACGGTTAGCGTCACCGTGCTGGTATGCGTGATGCCGCCCCCGGTTGCGGTCACCATAATGGGATAGGTTCCACTCGCGGCATTCGACACGTTGATGTTCATGGTTGTAAGGGCTGCACCGGGTGCGGCTACGGAAGATGGTGTGAACGTGACGCTCACGCCTGCCGGTTGGCCAGTGGCAGTCAAGGTCAGGGCGTTGTCGAAGCTGCCAGCCACGCTGGTGGTGATCATTAAGTTCGCATTGCTGTTTCGAGTCAGAGACACGACAGAGGAACTTACCGATAATGAGAAATCGGGCGTATCTGCTGCCCGCGTCATCAGTACGTTTAGTTCGGCCATCGTTGCCCACGGATTTCCGTTGATCTCGGTGAGCTCTCGTAGGCGTACGTATTGTCCCTGCGTTGGGTTAAAGGTCACTGTCTTGAGGCTCTTGTCACCAACCGTCGTCATTAATACGCCGTTGGAGACGAGTGTCCACGTGTTTCCATCGCCACTAACGTAGAACTCGTATTGCTTGATCTTGCCGTTCTCTCCGCCGTCCTGCCGTGGCAGATAAGTGAAGCCTACCAAGTTATAGGTCGCGCCCAAATTGACTTGGATTTCGTGTGGCGGCCCAGGAGACGATGGACACCACTGAGTCTGCCAGATAGTAGCGGGATTCCCATCGAACCCGAGCGTCGCCGATCCGTTCACGCAACTGCTCTCCTGACTGTCGGCATACTTCAACGCCCAGCCGCTCTGTGGCACCGTCTCAGGAGTAACTGTCAAAGTAATCGTTGTGCTGTGGGTGACTCCACCGCCACTGGCATTGATCGTGATGGGATAGTTCCCCAATGGGACTGCCGCTCCTACGCCGAAGCTCACAGTCGAGCTTCCCGATCCAGGACTCGCTAAAGACGGAGGAGTAAAGGTGACACTCACGCCGGCTGGTTGTCCTGAAGCGCTAAGCGTGAGCGCACTGTTGAATCCAGCATTTGCGATCGTCGTTATGGATGCGCTATTAGCGCGACCTGGTGCAACACTGACCAGAGTGGGATTCGCAGATATCGAGAAGTCGGGGACCGGCAACGCACTCGCGCTGAGCACGTTTAATTCGGCCATCGTTGCCCAGGGATTTCCGTTGATTTCGCTGATCTCTCGCAAGCGCACGTATTGTGCCAGAGTCGCGCCGAACATAACGGTTTTCTGGCTCTTGTCGCCGACTGTAGTCATCAGTTGGCCACTCGACACGAGTGTCCAATTATTCCCATCACTGCTGACGTAGAACTCGTACTGCTTGATCTTGCCGTTCTCACTGCTATCCTGCCGCGGCAGATAGGTGAAGCCCACCAAGTTATAGGTCGCGCCCAAATTGATTTGGATCTCGTGCGGCGGTCCCGGTGAACTTGGACACCACTGGGTTTGCCATGTGGTCGCAGGATTTCCATCGAAGCTCATGGTTCCCGACCCATTCGCACAGCTGGTTTCCTGGCTATCGACATACTTCAGTGTCCAGCCAGATTGCGGAACGATGTTTGGAGCAACCGTGAGAGTGAGTGTTGTTGTGTGGCTTGCACCAACTCCGCTCGCGGTGATGGTTATTGGATATGTCCCAACTGGTACGGAGCTGCCGACGGCAATGGTGACGGCGGAGGTCCCGGATCCCGGAGTGGGAATCGTAGATGGATTAAAGCCGACACTAACACCCGTCGGCTG
>Ga0126376_10002746_pt1 | contig 10066 bp, 13 predicted proteins | sample PanSoiMetPlot_15_FD_92760 | JGI IMG/M metagenome (GOLD analysis project Ga0126376, IMG submission 92760) | Tropical forest soil microbial communities from Panama - MetaG Plot_15 | ecosystem: Environmental > Terrestrial > Soil > Tropical forest > Bulk soil | place: Panama | collected 2016-02-17 | reverse complement strand
TTGAACGGTGGCTAACCGCGCCGATGCAAGAGGAGGACGGTCAACTGATCAAGCGTGACAAAGGCACACCTCAAGGTGGCGTAGTCACGCCCCGTACACAAAAGGCAATTTCCAGTTTGAAAGAACGGTTGTGGGGTGGCGAGGAAGGCATACATTGCTTGATTGTCGTCGTAAATGGTAATACAGTTATGTCAGATGACCCGTTCAACCAAGATGCAGAAGGCTCGCCAGCTGAATGCCGCTCGTGCCCTGTTGCAGTGTCAAATCGCGCTTCCCGAAGCCGTGCATCGGTTGTCACGCGAGTTCGACTTGTCAGAGCGCCAAGCATATCGCTACCTGCAAGAAGCCTCGCAACTCGGTCGACCGATCGAAGTTCCCGAAGCCACTGTGCCGATCACCTTGAAGCTTCCACCGCGAATCGTGGAACTGCTGCGGGAATACGCGAGAAGCAGTGGCCTGACCATTGGAGCGATCGTCGCCCGCGCACTAAATGCATTTCTCTGCGCAAAGAAGAATGGGGCCGATGCTCTCTACGGTCCGCGTCCCACGCCAATTGACGATGATGTGAGAGAGGAATACTGAACAAAGATTCGCAACCAACCGAAAAACAAGAACAAAAAATCGACGTGAGCTGCAGATGCGTAAGCGAGAGCCAAGGACCGTCTAGACAACGGGTTATGCCGCGCGGGACGAACTTTCGGCAGACGACGGTGCGAGATTCCAGGGCAACAGTTCCTCGATGCGGTTGATCGGATGCTCCGCGACGCGCGACAGAACGTTCCGCGGATAACCTTCAGGGTCAATTCCATTCAGCTTCGCCGCTATTGCGCGAACATCAACTTGCGGCTGATGCCCAACTCACGCAAACAACCTGCGCTGATGCAACTCCCCTGGGTTGGAGCGGCGGAGTTTGCGCCGAGACAGAACAGTGGGGCGAGTTCTACGAATTACGGGCGGTTCACTCAATGCGTCAGCAGCATGGACGGCGACGTTCAACAACACTAGGTCCGCTGCCTCTCGGACAGCATAACGACGAGCCAAGATGTGTTCCTCGCCCTGTGCGGCCTTCTCCCATTCGATTGCGGCAAGCAATGTCTCGACGCTGCTCGATTGGTTCTGCCGCAAGTCGAGAATTTTGGTTGCGATATTCATGTTGCCCCCTGGCAACACGTCCCGCAGGGATGTTCTCTTCCTTCGGGGCGAACGACCAATAGTACTCTCGAACAGTGGTCTTCGGACCGGGCCGTGGCGGCTAGTACTCTTCGGCGACTAGAGATCGCTGAACACTCTCTCCCTCGTTCATGCTGCGTTTATGTCAACAATGGGAACGTATGCGCTAATTGGTTTTGAGTGCTTCCAGCTATCGCTGTTGGTCACATACTCTGCCGGGAGGAGGAATCATGGTCAGCACTTCAATCCGCATTCTGAAAGTCAGCTTACTAGCCTTATCCATACTCGGAGTCTCTCTTTTTGTTGTTGCAAGTCGCTCACAGACTCGCGCAAAGACTGCTCCAAAAATCTACGCCCAAAAACTCGTCGAGGAGATTCTCTCCACGCACGCAGGACTTACGGCTCTCGAACTCGCTGCGACGCCTCCAGGCAAGAAACAGTGCGTTAACATTGCCTCCAACGAGACCAAGGGCATCGGCGAGAAGTGCGATAAGGATGAGTTCACTGCCATGAAGACTGACAAGCCGTTTGTGGAAAAGGAAAAAGAGAACGGCAAGGAAGTCTACGACGTAACGATTCCTGTGCACGACGCGAATGGCAAAATCATCGCCACTGCTGGAATCGACTTCAAGCCTGAGCCAAATCAATCGGAGGCTCAGGTGACGGAACGCTCACACCAGATTGCCAAGGAAATCGAATCCAAACTCAAATCGAAAGCGAAGCTTTTTGAACCGGTGCCCTGATTTTGTTGGGCACTTCCGTACTAACCCATTGTCCGGTTTTCCCGTTTGAACTAAGCCGCTGTCGCGGCGGCCGCTTCGCGTGCTATGCTCCGTCATGCCGAAAGGTCGCACTTTTACTTGCGATTTTCGCTTTTTTCATTTTTCTAAGCTACGCAAGATCAATATGTTGCAAACGAAGTGGATTGAATTTCCATAGCCATCAGGTCGGGGTCTGCCCTTAAGCCCGCATCCGCCGCAAACGCCACCGGCTCCCTCCAAACGGCTCTATCGAAAGTGCTCCGGAATCGCGCCTTCGCCCCAATCTAACTTAATTTGCCGGACCACTTCCGATAGAAAACTAGCGTTTATCGAGACTCAGGCGTGATGACGCGTCTCAAACAGCGCAGGGGCCGCTGCGTTATTGCAGAGTGAAGCGCTGTCCTTTTTGACAGGTCATCCAAGCAGCAAACAATGCGAAATCTATTGTCCGTCTGATCGTAAGTGCGTGGATTTGTCAGAATCGCTCGTTATTTGAGCAGGTGAGGTGATACATGAAGTCTTGCAAAAAGATTTTATCCGTACTGATGGTTTTCTTATGCGTATCATTTTCTTCCATTGGTCGAGCGCAGGCACCTGCAGAGGTTCCGGTTTTCAAGATTACGCCGGAAAAGAGCACGATTAAGTTCGCCGTGAAGGCTTCGGTACCGATCGAAGGTACTTTTCAGAAGTGGGATGCCGCCTTTACCGTCACGTCAACAGCCGCAGAGAGCGGCGTCTTAGATAGCAAAATTCAGGCGGACAGCGTGAATACACGGAGCGGGATGAAGGACAAAAAGCTGAAAAGCAAAGATTTCTTCGACGTCGCTCAAGACCCGTACATTGCATTTCACTCCACAAAGATTGTACAGACCGGTCCCAGCACCTTCGACATTGCGGGCAAATTCACAATTCGCGGTGTCACGAAGGACGAAACACTAAATCTGACTGGTTCGGGCAAGGGGACAGGCCACGGGGAGATTACCGGGACAATGGCCTTTGATCGCAAGGACTACGGCATGAACCGTGGTATTCCTTTCATCAGGATTGCCGAACGCGTTGAGGTGACGGTCTATCTGATAGCCGACCGAGTTAGCGGTCCTCCATTGGTCTTCAAGCAATAGTGAGCGATGACTAGCGTCCCGGACAGCTAGAGAGGCGTGCGGGCTTCGTGCCGCGGTGGCCCTTCGCTTTCAGGACTTTAGACCTGTCGCAGGTTTTTCTGTCACGGTTTCAAGTAACGAAGCGCAACACACCCTGCTTTAAAAATCTTTGACTCGACAAGTTTCAATTGTAATCGCTCCTGCAGGCCACTACCTTCTAACAACCGTCTCCCTTGCCCTGCAACTATTGGCTGAACGACAAAACGATATTCATCAACCAGACCAAGCTCTATCAGCTGTGAAGGGATACTCACACCACCGATTAAAATATTTTTGCCTTGTTCTTGTTTCAATTTAAGAATTTCATCTTGAAGGTTCGTACGAACAATTCTCGTATTCCCTTCAGCGCTCACTAATGATTGCGAAAAAACAATTTTGTTGATGGAGTCAAATGCGTCAGCAAATTCGTTCATTGCCTTTGTCTGAGAATGGCTTTTTGCGACATCAGGCCAAAAAGGAACCATCAATTGATAGGTTTTGCGCCCAAAAACGAGTAGGTCAACATCTCGCATGAGGTGCGTGAAATATTCATGTATTCCTTCATCGGCAATCATTTTAGTGTGGTCGCAGCAGCCATCTAGGGTAATGTTGATCGCGTAGATTACATTTCTCATCTTCTCCACTCCTCGGGCGTCTTATAATCCGTTGGCGTTGCACCCTCAAAATCGAGGACTGGTTCAGTTTGACAAAGTCCGGCTCACCTAGCTAGCCGTTGGAGGTTCAGGGAGATCGTCGAAAAAGAGATAGACCGAAGCAATGTGACCGTTCCGGGCGACGATAAAATCGGTTCCCGCGTAAGCTGGTGGTTTGCCGGGAGTACCAGATACCCACCGAACCCGCCCGGCATCACCTAATTCCTCGGGAGGAAAGAGGGCTGGTATTCGAAATCTGGATGTGTTGCTTTTATCAGACCAGCGATACGATCAATCTCGTCACGGCCGCGAAATACACCGCCTTTCGGATCATAGAATACTGCGTCTTCCTTGAAGATCTCGTCGATTGCAGCGCGACGACGCACGGGGTCATTTTCGCCAAATACCTCGCTCAGATTACGTAGCAGCAAGGTCGCTATGCTGTTGGACATCTGGACACCCGCGTTCTCCGTTTCAGATAGTAGGCCGCGAGCCACGCGACCTGGCGAGTTCGTCTACGGTCTATGCCCCACGCGCGGCACTTTCTATTGTTAATTCTTCACAAATCTGGCATTCGAAGGAAACGCCGGTCTTGCGTGTGCGGGAAACCGGGGCTGTCTCCAGTTTTCGAGTTTTTCAGTTGATAGTCTGACCGCAAATCGATCCGCTAATCGAACTGGACGTCACACTCCCGCTGCTGTTGTTCACGGAGACGCTGGCGGTTACATTTAATGAGCAGCTTCCTGTCGGGAATTGTCCTGCCTGAACAGGCGAGAAACTGACGCCTCCGCCTATCGTTAGGTTCACCGTCGTCGTAACGCCGTTGTCGTTTCCCTGCACGGTTGCCGTTACATCGGGATCGCTGTTAATGACCAAGGTGCCGTCCGAGCAACTGCTTGGCGTCGCGGTAATTGTTCCACTGGCAGACGTGCCGCTCGCGCTGAAGTTTCCCGACACCATAATCGAGCCACCGTCCGGACAATTGAAGGTACCGGAAACGGAACAATTCGATCCACTACAGGTGACGTCCTCCGGCTTTGATACGGCACCGGGCTGGCTGTTGCTTCTTTGGAGCGCAACGCGCATATTATCTCTTGTGGTAATAGCTAGCGGCACCGCTGGGTTGCCCAGTGCACTTGCCAGAGCCTTGCTTACATCATTAGAAACCGTGGTCCCGACTTGCCGGGCCTGAGCCTGCGTCAAATTGGTGGAGTTGACGTTACTGCCTCCACCGCAACCCGCGAGAGTTCCCAAGATCACCAAGGTAACTGCAATTAACCATGCCTTCATGATTCCCCCCTAGTTGTAGGACCTTTCAAGTTCTCATCCCAACCTTCTCTCCACTCGCATCACGTGCCCGTGAATTGGGTGTGGAAAACCGTGCCAAATCGTTTAGAGTTTGGCGTTATGGTGGACTGACTGGACCACTCGGCTGATGGCATCGATCACAACGTCGGGCCTGTCAATAATCACGAAATGGCCGTTCTTTTCTGCGATCAATTCCTTGCTGTTTTGAGATAGAGACAGAAGTTGGCTCTGCAACCTGACGTAGTCTGGACTGCGCATCTCCTCGTTGCTGACGTCCACGAGTGGCCTTTCACCGAGCGGACGTGGGTGTTCCTTACTGAATGCGTCGGCTTGTTCGACACATTGCATCGAGGTTTCGTGGTTGGACTGCAGTGCAGCTTGATCTCGACTTTGGGCGATGAACCAATTGTGAAGATCACGGTCGCGGGGTGATAACTTCTGAAAATTAGGATCGTCTTCAAGCCCAAATGCTTTCCCCAAGAATATTGGAGGCGCAGGAGTAGGCTGCGCAGTCTTAACTTTCGCACCATCGGAAACAGTTAACCTGCTTATCATCACGAATGCGGGGTCTACAAAAACTATGCCGGCCACTTCATCCGGATACTGCGCCTCGTACATACGCGCTACGAGACCTCCTAGCGAATGCCCAACCAACACGTAGGGCCCTTTGATGTTCGCATTTTTTAACGCCGTGTGGACCTCGTTGACTCTGAGTGAACAGGAGTCTTTTGGACCGGAATCGCTCCACCCGATTCCCGAGTGATCATACGAACATACTTGAGTAAATTTGGCGACCTCGGGTTGCACAAGCCCCCAATCGAACGAGTATCCTGCGCCCACGATGACGACAGCGCGGCTCCCAGTACCAATGCAGTAGAGGTGTACTCGACAGCCCCCGACGTCGATCAATTTACCTAAGGGTGCTGGAGCGCTCTGAGCCGGAACGATGGTTTGAGTGTGCATTCCAACTGGAAGCCCGAAAGATAGAGCTAGGAAAAAGAGTCCTGCCCTTTTGCAAGTCGCAAGCATGAGTGTCTCCTGCACTTCGGGCGGTAGGACCGGGGGAGCCACAAGTTTAGTGGTCTTGCCATTCAATTAGAAGGGCAAAGTCCCGGTAAGTCTTCAAATCGTCCATGTGGGTATCACCGGGACCCAACTTACCCGCGAAGCGCGTTAGATCGTAGCCACATCCATACAGTTGAAGATTTTGCTCGCTACTTCAACTGCCGACCAGATCGCTTGGGTCCGCGGCATATTCGCGAATACCAAGCAGTGCTCTTTCAGAAACGGAACATTGCGGATGCCTTTCGCGGTCGCGGGGAAGTCACCTGCATAGCGAACCAGCACATAAGTTCGCAGACTGTCTTGTCTTGGTGACATTATTGTTCGGCGGGGTTTCGTTTGCAGTTCTCCTTGTGCCGGCGCATCGTGCCGCAAACATGGATTCACTCTCGGTGCTTCGGGCAGATTAGGAACTCGACGCCGGATGAAAGCCTTCGAAATCCGCGATAAGTTCGGCGTGGACTCCCTCAAACTCGTGGAGCGACCCGACCCCTCCCCTGGACCGGGGCAAGTGCTGCTTAAGATGAAAACATTCTCCATCAACTATCGGGATCTGCTTGTCGTTGAGCGTGTCGGGAGATGGAAGCCACCTCTTGGACGGGTTCCGTGATCTGACGGAGTGGGCATCGTCGCGGCCACAGGAAATGCTGTATCCCGGGTAAGCGTCGGAGATCGAGTTGCTCCGATTTTCTATCCGAGATGGTTGGAAGGCAAAGTTGCAGCGGAAAAAATGGGACACGCTTTGGGCGGCGCAGCCGCAGACGGGGTGCTGGCAGAATACAGGGCTTTTGACGAAGTGAGCGTTGTTCGTGTGCCGGCGCACTTAAGCGACGAGGAAGGTGCCACGTTGCCTTGCGCAGGTGTGACCGCGTGGAGCGCGCTTTTCACTTTCGGGGATATCGCTTCCGGCGATTGCAAATCGATGTTGCGACTATATTGTCATGCTTCATTCGTAGCGCAGCGCGACAACCGGATCGACGCGCATCGCGCGCCGCGCGGGCACGTAACAGGCCACGAGCGCCGTTCCGGTGAGAAGCCCAGAAACTCCGCAGAAGGTTGACAAATCGGTTGCGCTAACACCAAAGAGTAGATTCCTTAGCATTCCCGTTAACGCAAAGGATCCGCCCAGACCAATCAATACGCCGACGATGGCCATGACAGCGCCTCGCTTCAGCACTAATCTCAACACCTCGCCAGGCTGAGCACCTAACGCTACGCGGATGCCGATCTCGTGCGTGCGTTGGGCAACCAAATGACACAGCACCCCGTAGGTTCCGACGACGGCAAGCACCAAGGCCAGGGCGGCGAAAAGGGCAATCAGCACGGTTCTAAACCGTGGTTGCGCTGTAGCCGCGACAAACCGCTCGTCGAGCGTGCCAACCTGCGAGACCGGCAGCTCCGCGTCAAGCAGCTTGAGTTCTCCGAGCACAGCGGTGGCAAGACTCAGGGGATCGGGAAGATCCGTCTTGACGGAAAAAAACACGTCCCAGGAGTGCGCCTGGCTGAGCGGCTCGTAGATAGCGGGCTGCATAGTGTCCGCCAAGCCCGTGTACTTCACATCGCCTACGACGCCGACAATCTCCCCCTTCTCGGTGATGCGCTTTCCAATCGGGTCTTCGTGTGGGAAAAACTGCCGCGCGGTCGTTTCGCTGATGATTGCCACGCGCGGTGCATCGGCCGCATCGGCGGCGCTGAAGTAGCGGCCGCTGCGCAGCGGAATCCCGAGAGTGCGGAAATAATCCGCGCTGACGAGAATCATGTAGGCGATGGCTGGCGGCTCACTGACGTCCACCTGGTGGCCTTCGATCGCGAAATTGTCCGAGTAATCATTCGTGTCGGGCGGCAGACTGTTGCTCACGGCCGCGGAGCGCACGCCGGGCAACGCCTGGATTCGTTCCAGCAAGCGCGGGAAAAAGGCATCCAATTGTTGCGCCTTCGCGTATCGAGGTCCGCGCAAAGGTACCTCCATTGTTAGAATGCGGGCTGTGCTCACTCCGGAATCGACATGTTGCAAGCGCCAGAAGCTCTTGATGAGCAGGGCCGCGCCAATTAGCAGCATTACCGTTAGGGCCAGTTCCGCGACCACCAGAGCGCTACGCCAGCGTCGTTTAGGAGCGCTTTCGGTCGTGGCCCGTCCGCTTTCTTTCAACGCTTCGTCGAGATTGAGCTTGGCCCCTTGCCACGCTGGCGCTAGGCCAAAGGCCATTCCCGCCAGCAGGGACACCATCGCCGTCCAGCCGAGCACGCGCCAATCCATTGCAATTTCGCTCAACCGGGGAAGCCTATCGGGCGCCAGCCTCAAAAGCAGCGGCACACCAGCCGACGCCGTTACGAAACCCCCAAGCCCTCCTCCGAACGCCAGCAAGATGCTCTCCGTCAGAAGCTGACGAATGATGCGCGCGCGGCTGGCGCCGAGAGCCGTACGCAGAGATATTTCCTTCATGCGCGCCGCCGATCGCACTAACATCAGGTTGGTCACGTTCACCGCGGCAATCAGCAGCACAAGGGTCACTGCCGCCAATAAGACCAGCAGGCTCAACCGCACGTCGCCGACAATGAACTCCGTGAGCGGCAGCACATTGAAGTTAAAGAACTGTCCGTAACTATTCTGGCCCGAGGGGAAGCTTGTCCTGATGGAATTCGTCTCGGCGCGCGCCGCTTGCAGGCTTACATCTTTTTTCAGACGGGCAACGCCACTCAGAAAATAGGGACCGCGCCGTTTCGGTGTCTCCAACTTGACCGTCGTCCACAACGCAACCGCTTTGTCGGGAAAGTCCAGGTGCGGTGGAGCCACGCCGATGATCGTGCATGGCTGGCCGTCTAGGTTGAGTGTGTGCCCAGCGACCTCGGGATCGGCAGCGAAGCGCCTGCGCCAGAGGCCCTCGCTCAAAACAGCCAGGCACGGCGCTCCAGCCCGATCCTCGTCCAGGAGAAAAGTTCGGCCCCTGTGCGGCTGCACCCCTAATACTGAGAAAAAGTTTGCCGTCACCTGCGCCGCTTGTATCTGTTCGGGCAGTTCGCCGCCAGTCAAATTGTAACTGGTGGTCTCGAACGCGCCAATTTCGCTAAACGATCTGTTCTGCGCGCGCCAGTCGAGCAAATCAGCCACCGCGAGCGGTGTGCGGTCGCCTCCAGCCGCAGCCGCTCCTCGATTCCAGACCATCACCAGGCGCTCAGAATCTTTGAAGGGCAGCGAACGGAGCAGGATTCCATTCACCACGCTAAAGATGGCCGTGTTCGCCCCGATCCCGAGTACCAGCGTGAGAACTGCGGTAGCTGTGAAGCCGGGGCTCTTCCGCAGCAGCCGCAGCCCGAAGCGAACATCTTGCAGGATGGTTTCAAGTAGGTGCCCTGCCCGCACTTCGCGGACCTGTTCCTTTAATTGTTCGAGACCACCAAGTTCCAGGCGGGCGTGGCGTTGGGCTTCCTGCGGGTTCATGCCCGCGCGAATCTTTTCGTCCGCCAGCAGCAGTTCGTGCGCTCGGACCTCGTCATCCAATTCACGCTCTTTGCGTTTTCGGTAGAGCAGGTTGCGCAATAGGCTCGTCATGCGGCTAAAACCCATGATGTTTCTCTCGAGAGGCTTCGAGCGTCCGTGTCATTGCTAGCACGATCCGGCCCCAGCGCTTCGTTTCCGTTTCCAGTTGCCGGCGCCCCGCGCTGGTCAGCTTGTAATATTTGGCGCGTCGGTTGTTTCCGACTCTCCCAAAAAGAGACCAGCCACCCTTGTTCTTCCATGCGATGTAAAGCCGGGAAAAGCGAGCCAGGCTTGACTTGAAACGTTCCCTTGGTGATTTGCTCGATGCGGCGGGAGATACCCAGGCCGTGCATTTCTGCGAGGGCCAGCGATTTGAGGATCATCATGTCCAGTGTGCCTTGCAACAGGTTGGTCTGATCCGGCGCCAAGAGTCTCTCCTATAGATTATCTGTAGGAAGATACGGCCTTTGCTATAGAATGTCAATAGGAGCGCGT
>Ga0126376_10002745_pt1 | contig 10068 bp, 8 predicted proteins | sample PanSoiMetPlot_15_FD_92760 | JGI IMG/M metagenome (GOLD analysis project Ga0126376, IMG submission 92760) | Tropical forest soil microbial communities from Panama - MetaG Plot_15 | ecosystem: Environmental > Terrestrial > Soil > Tropical forest > Bulk soil | place: Panama | collected 2016-02-17 | reverse complement strand
GAGGAATTCCTGGTGTTGGAGGGCGTGTTCTCCGACGAGCGCGGTGATTATCCGGCCGGTTCCTACGTGCGCAACCCGCCGGGCTCCCGCCATCGCCCTTTCAGCAGAGGGGGCTGCATACTCTTCGTCAAGCTTCGCCAAATGGCGCCCGACGATGGCGCCCGCGTGGCGGTCGACACCGCGAAATCCCCCTGGCAGCCCTATCCCGGCGCCGAGGGGCTCGACATGATGATGCTTCACACCCACGGACGCGAGCGCGTCTATCTCGCGCGCTGGGCGGCGGGCGCCAGCTATCCGATGCATCGCCACGCTGGCGGCGAGGAGGTCTACGTTCTCTCGGGTGGGTTCGCCGACAATCTCGGCACTTATCCCGCGGGCACGTGGATTCGCAGCCCGGTTGGGAGCGAGCATGCGCCCTTCTCGAAGAACGGCGCGGTGATCTACGTGAAATCGGGGCATCTGCTCGACCCGGCGGTCTGGGGCCGACCAGCAGCCTGAAGGACTTTAGGCGCCTTCAGTCGAGCGCGCAGGAGCAAGCGCGGCCTCCCGTAGAATGAGCGGCAGGAGCAGGACCACGGTGGCAATCGCGTACAGGATTCCGAGCGCCGACAGAACGGCGGCTAGCCCCCAGCCGTCGATCCCGTAGCCCACGACAGGTCCGAGCAGGCTGAACGAGGCGCGCACGGTCAGGCTCGCCATGGAGAGCACGGTCGCCCGCATCTCGGAGGCGATCCTCTCGTTGAGCGCGCTCAGAAACAGCACTTCGGCCATGCCGCCACTCACGCGGATCAGGGCTCCGAGCGCGATCCCGCCCCAGCCGGGAAACGCGGCCATGCCGAAATAGCCGATGACCGGCAACACGCCGACTGCGGCGCGCGTGGCGCGCCGGCCCAACCGTGCGACGCCGACCGCGGCGAGCTTGCCGCCGAAGCCGGCAACCAGATTGTAGCCGGCGAAGAGCGCGCCGAAATAGACGAGCGGCACGCCGCTGTCTTCCCAGTATTTCTGGTTGGTCCAGACCATCACCAGCCCGGCGATCCCCCAAGCGACCATGTTAAGGAAGATGAGCCGCGTCGCGGCGTCGCGCTTGAGGAGGGTGGCCAGGATCTCCCTGAGTGGGACCGGACGCCGCTTCGCCCGCTCCACAGTCGAAGCGGGCTCCGCAATGCTGAGCACCAGAAGCACGGGGATCCAGCCCAGGATCGCATTCGCCCACAAGAGGTGCCCGTAGGAGAGGGCGACGACCGCGCCACCCACCAGCGCGCTCGTGGCCGCCCCGACTCGCGCGGCGAGCTTCGCGTTGCCGAGGACGGCCGTCGACCGCGAGGTCTCGCCGCCCGCCGCGAGGTGCGACTCGCAGAGGAGCGCCACATCGCCGCCGGAGATCATGCTGAGCGCGATCCCCATGGTGAGGTGATAGAAGAGGAAGCCCGCGTAGCTGCTCCAGAGCGGCAGCAGCGAGAAGCTCGCGGCCTTCAGCGCCGCGCCCAGGAGCAGGGTCTTCTTCCGGCCCCAGCGGTCGGAGAGCAAGCCCGTCGGCACCTCGCCCGAGACGATGACGAGCGCGAACACGGCTTGCAGCTCCATGAACTGCGCCATGCCGATCCCCTTCGTCGCGAGATAGGGGACGAGCAGGGGGATCACGATCATGAACTGATCGAAGAAGGAGAAGCCGTAGAGAAGCCTGATGTTGCGCTTCACAGAGCAGGCCCCGCTGGAGACGTACCGCAAGTCTAGCGCGAGGGTAACCGGCCCGGCCCCTCCACGTGTTTGGGACGGGCCTGCACAAAAACGTGGATGCCCGGCACAAGGCCGGGCATGACGTCGAATCAGTGGCACGGAGCTCGGGAGCGCTACTCCCGCAGATCCTCGAAGAATTCCTTGACGCGGGAGAAGAAGCCCTCGGCTTCGGGGCTGGTGGCCCGCTTGCCATCGCCGGCTTCGGCGAATTCGCGGAGCAGCTCCTGCTGTCGCTTGGTCAGGTTGACGGGGGTCTCGACGGTGACCTCGATGTACATGTCACCCCGCGAGGGCGAGCGCAGCACGCTCATGCCCTTGCCCTTGAGGCGGAACTGCCGGCCGTTCTGGGTGCCCGCGGGGACGATGAGCTTGGCGCGGGTGCCGTCGATCGCGGGCACCTCGATGGTACCCCCGAGCGCCGCGGTCGCCATCTCAATCGGCACCCGGCACTGGATGTTGGCGCCGTCGCGCTGAAAGAACCGGTGCGGCTTCACCGAGAGGAAGATGTAAAGGTCGCCCGCAGCGCCGCCGCGCACCCCGGCCTCGCCCTCGCCCGAGAGCCGGATGCGGTTGCCGTCCTCGACGCCCGCGGGGATCGAGACAGAGAGGGTCTTCTCACGGCGGACACGACCCTGCCCGCTGCAGACCCGGCAAGGATTCTCGATCACCCGACCGCCGCCGTGACAGGCGGGACAGGTGCGTTCGATCGTGAAGAAGCCCTGCTGCGCACGCACGCGGCCATGGCCGTGGCAGGTGGGACAGATGACGGGCTTCGAGCCCGATTCGGCGCCGCTGCCGCTGCAGGATTCGCAGGCGATCAGCGTCGGCACGCGCACGCTCGCCTGCTTCCCCTTGAAGGCCTCCTCGAGGCTGATCTCCATATTGTAGCGGAGGTCGTTGCCGCGGGTGGCGCTCTGCTGGCCGCGCCGTCCGCCCATGAAGTCGCCGAACATCTCGTCGAAGATATCGGCGAAGCCCGCGGCGAAGCCGAAGTCCCCGGGGCCCGCCCCGCGCCCGCCGTTCTCGAAGGCGGCGTGGCCAAAGCGGTCGTAGGCCGCGCGCTTCTGGTCGTCCTTCAGGACGTCATAGGCCTCGTTGATGTCTTTGAATTTCTGCTCCGCGGCCTTGTCCCCGGGGTTGCGGTCGGGGTGCCATTGCATGGCGAGCTTACGGTAGGCCTTCTTCAGATCCTCGGGACCCGCGCCCTTCGACACACCCAGCAGCTCGTAAAAATCCTGCTTAGCCATCGACTGCGATCCCCAAGCCCGCGATCACGAGGCCGCCCCGGCGCGGTGTTCCGTGTCCGGGGCGGCTCGAGCGTCCGTTGCGCGAGGGCGTTAGCCCTGGCCGCGCTTCTTCTCGTCGACCTCTTCGAAGTCGGCGTCGACCACCTTGTCATCCCCGGCAGGTTTGCCCGGGCCCGGCTGCTGGCCGCCATCGGAACCCGCGCCCGGCTGCTGCGGGTTCGCGCTTTCGGCCTTGTACATGGCCTCGCCGATCCGTTGAGCCGTCTGCAGGAGGCTCTGTGTTTTCGCCTTGATCGCGGCCACGTCCTCGCCGGAGGTGACGGTCTTGAGGTCGGCCACCGCCGCCTCCACGGCCTGGCGCTCGGCCGCCGGCACCTTGTCGCCGCCATCCTTGATCGCCTTCTCCGCCATGTGGATCGCGGACTCGGCGTGATTCTTGGCGTCGACCAGCTCGCGGCGCTTCTTGTCTTCCTCGGCATGCGCCTCGGCGTCCTTCACCATCTTCTCGATGTCGGCCTGCGAGAGGCCGCCCGAGGCCTGGACGCGGATCTGCTTCTCCTGGCCGGTCGCCTTGTCCTTGGCGGAGACGCTGACGATGCCGTTGGCATCGATGTCGAAGGTGACCTCGACCTGCGGCACGCCCCTGGGCGCCGGCGGGATGCCCATCAGGTCGAACTGGCCCAGCAGCTTGTTGTCCGCCGCCATCTCGCGCTCGCCCTGGAAGACGCGGATGGTCACCGCGGTCTGGTTGTCCTCTGCGGTCGAGAACACGTTGCTCTTCTTGGTGGGGATCGTGGTGTTGCGGTCGATGAGCCGGGTGAACACGCCGCCCAGCGTCTCGATGCCGAGCGAAAGCGGCGTCACATCGAGCAGCAGCACGTCCTTGACTTCGCCCTTGAGCACGCCCGCTTGGATCGCGGCGCCCACCGCCACCACCTCGTCGGGATTGACGCTGCGGTTCGGTTCCTTGCCGAAGAACTGCTTCACCGTCTCGATCACCTTGGGCATGCGGGTCATGCCGCCGACCAGGATCACCTCCTGGATCTCGGAGGCCTTCAAACCCGCGTCCTTGAGCGCATTCCGGCACGGCTCGACGGTCTTCTGGATCAGATCGTCGACCAGCGCCTCGAGCTTGGCGCGCGTCAGCTTGATGGTGAGATGCTTGGGCCCGGTCTGGTCGGCCGTGATGAACGGCAGGTTTACCTCGGTCTGGGTGGTCGAGGAGAGCTCGATCTTCGCCTTCTCCGCGGCCTCCTTGAGGCGCTGAAGCGCCAACCGGTCGTTACGCAGATCGATGCCCTGCTCCTTCTTGAACTCGTCCGCGAGATAGTCGATGACCCGTTTGTCGAAGTCCTCGCCGCCCAGGAATGTGTCGCCGTTGGTCGCCTTCACCTCGAAGACGCCGTCGCCGATCTCCAGCACGGAGATGTCGAAGGTGCCGCCACCCAGATCGTAGACCGCGATGATGCCGGTGCCCTTCTTCTCGAGCCCGTAGGCGAGCGCCGCCGCGGTCGGCTCGTTGATGATGCGGAGCACCTCGAGACCGGCGATCTTGCCCGCGTCCTTGGTCGCCTGGCGCTGGCTGTCGTTGAAGTAGGCGGGGACGGTGATCACCGCCTCGGTCACGGTCTCGCCGAGATAAGCCTCGGCGGTCTCCTTCATCTTCTGCAGCACGAAGGCGCTGATCTGGGAGGGCGCGTACTTCTTGCCGCGGCCTTCGACCCAAGCATCGCCGTTGTCGCCCCGCATGACCCTGAAGGGGACCAGGTCGATCTCCTTCTTGACCATCGGGTCCTCGAACCGGCGGCCGATGAGGCGCTTGACGCCGTAGAAGGTATTCTCGGGATTGGTGACACCCTGGCGCTTGGCCGCCTGACCCACCAGGCGCTCACCCGATTCGGTGAACGCCACCATCGAGGGCGTGGTCCGCATGCCCTCGGCGTTCTCGATCACCTTGGCGTTCTTGCCTTCCATGACGGCGACGCACGAGTTCGTGGTGCCGAGATCGATTCCAATGACTTTAGCCATGACCACCTCTTGCTGTCGGCAGGCCCCCCGAGCCCGGAGCGGCGCTCGGCAGAACCCCCTTTAAGAATGCGGTCCGCAGTGGCCGAAAGGCCCCACGGACCCTGCGCATATATATGGAGGGGCCCGCGGGCCTGCAACCCGGCTGCCATCCAGAAAAGTGGGAATTGGGCAGGTTTTTCCACCGGATCGGGGCACCGGAGGCGCCCTCTCGGGCTAAGATGCGGCGCTTCGCGCCTTTGAGCCAAACCCTCTCATGACCGTCTCTTCATGATCGTCTCGGCAAGCTATCGCACGGATATCCCGGCCTTCCATGCCCACTGGTTCCTGGCCCGGCTCGAGGCTGGTTTTGCCGAAGTCCGCAGCCCCTACGGCGGGGCACCCTACCGGGTGAGGCTGGGGCCTCCGGAAGCGGCGGGCTTCGTGCTCTGGACACGGAATATCAAGCCTCTGCTGCCGGCCTTGGGTGAGGTCGGCGCGCGTGGGCCCTTCGTGGTCCAGTTCACGATCACGGGCTATCCGCGCGCGCTCGAGCCCTCCGTGATCTCGGCCGAGGCCGCGGTCGCCCAAGTAAGGGCGCTCAGCCGAGACTGGGGGCCGCGGGCCGTGGTCTGGCGCTACGACCCGATCCTGATCTCCTCGCTGACGCCATCCGATGAGCACCGCTCGGGCTTCGCCAGGCTCGCGGCGGCGCTTCGCGGTAGCGTCGACGAGGTCGTGGTCTCCTTCGCGGATCTCTACCGCAAGAGCGCGCGCAACCTCTCCGCCGCGGGCCGCCGCCACGGGTTCACTTGGCGCGATCCGGATCTCGAGGAGAAACGCGCGATCATCGCGGAACTCGCGGCGATCGCGGCCGAGTATCGGATGCGCCTCACGCTTTGCACCGAGCCCGCGCTGGCGAGCGGCGGCGCCGAGCCCGCGCGCTGCATCGATGCCAAGCGTCTCTCGGAGATCGCGGGCCGGCCCGTCCTCGCGCGCGAGAAAGGCAATCGCCCCGGCTGCCTCTGCGCCGAGAGCCGTGACATCGGCGCCTACGACACCTGCGCCCAGGGTTGTGCATATTGCTACGCGGTGGAGAGCCCCACGCGCGCCGCGGCAAGGATCACGAAGCTCGATCCGGGGGCCGCGTGTCTCGGCTGAGCGTCCCCTCGCGCGGCCGCGGATTTCCGCCGCGGCCTCGCGAGGGGTTACACCACGGTATCGATGCGAAACGCCGCGGGATCGGGGCGGTCGCCGCCGTCGGGCCTGTCGCCCGGACCGCCACCGCCGTCGGGTTTGGGCTCGCCCTTGGCGACGCCCACCATGGCGGGTCGGAGCAGGCGATCGTGCAGGAGATATCCCGGCTGCAGCACCTCGATCACGGTGCCGGCAGACTTGCCGGTGTTCTCCGCCTCGAAGATCGCCTGATGGAAGTTGTGATCGAACCGCTCACCCTTGGGATCGATGCGACGGATGCCGTGCCGTTCGAAGACGCCAAGCAGGGCGCGTTCGGTGGCGGCGACGCCCGCGAGCAGGTTGCGGGCGACGTCGTCGCGCAGTTGGCTCTCGGGCACGCTGTCGATCGCGCGCCGGAGATTGTCGGCCACATCGAGCAAGTCGCGGGCGAATTGAGTGACGCCGTATTTCATGGCGTCGCTCCGTTCGCGCTCGGCACGCCGGCGCACGTTCTCGGATTCCGCCAGAGCCCGCAGCAGCCGGTCCTTGAGATCGGCGGCTTCCACCTCCGCTTGCCGGATCTGCTCCTCGAGCGAGACCGCGGGCTGCGCTTCCGAACCTTCCTCCGGCGGCGGGGCGCCGGCGCCGTTGCTTCTATCGTCGCTCATCACGGTGGCTGACTTTCCTGAACGGTTCTTACCCGAGAAGCCGACCCACAACCTTGGCGGTGTAATCGACCAGGGGAATGATGCGGGCGTAATTGATGCGGGTCGGCCCGATGACGCCGATGGCGCCCACCACCTGCTCGCGGCTGTTGGCGTAGGGCGCCACGATCACCGAGCAGCCGGCGACGCTGAAGAGCGCGTTGTCGGCGCCGATAAAGATCTGCACGCCGTGCCCCTCGCGCGTCGATTCCAGGAGCCTGAGCAGGGTCTCCTTGGTCTCCAGCATGTCGAAGAGCGCGCGCAGCCGCTCGAGATCGGCAAGCGCGGTGACGTCGTCGAGCAGCTTCGCCTGGCCGCGCACGATCAGCGCCGAGCCCTCGGCACCGCCCGCCCAGGAAGCGAGCCCGGCCTCCACCACCTTGCGCGTGAGCTCGTCAAGCTGTGCGCGCTGGGATTCGATGTCGAGCGCGAGCTGGGTTTTCGCGTCTTCGAGGCTGCGGCCGACGAGCCGCGCATTGAGGTAATTGCTCGCCTGCACCAGCGTCGAGGGCGGGACGCCCACGGGCACCTCGACGATCCGGTTCTCGACGAGCCCTTCCTCCGTCACCAGCACCACCAGCGCCCGGCCCGGCGACAGCGGCACGAACTCGAGATGGCGAAGCGGCCGCTCGGTCTTGGGCGCCACCACCAGCCCCGCGCAGCGCGAGAGGCCCGCAAGCGCCGCCGTCGCCTCCTCGAGCGCTTGCCCCAAGCTCTTGCCAGCGGCGGCGCAGCGCGATTCAATCGCCTCGCGCTCGTCCTCGCTGACGCCGCCGATCTCTAGGAGCCCGTTCACGAAAAGCCGCAAGCCCGCTTCGGTCGGGAGCCGACCCGCCGACGTGTGGGGCGCGTAGAGCAGACCCACCTCCTCCAGATCGGCCATGACGTTTCGGATGGTCGCCGGCGAAAGGTCGAGGTTCGAGCGCCGCGCGAGGGTCCGCGAGCCCACGGGCTCGCCGGTCTCCACATAGGCGTCGACGATCTGCCGAAAGATCTCCCGGCTGCGCTCGTTGAGTTCGGTGATCAAGGGCTTAGACACGGGCAGCGTCATGACGCTAAGGCTCCGGCCAAGCCTGAAAATAACGGGTCATTGCGCGGGGAATGTAGGGAGGGGACTCCGGAGCGTCAACCGGCGGTCCCGATCAACGACCCCGGCCTCTTTACGGTATGCTTCGCGCGAATTAGGGTCCCTGCGCCCAAACCGAGAGAAAGCTCCGACCATGCCGCGTCCCTCCGGTCGCGCTCCCGACGAGATGCGCCGCATCGTGCTCGAGCCCGGTGCCGCCAAATACGCCGAAGGCTCCTGCCTCGCGCGCTTCGGCGACACCCACGTGCTCTGCACCGCGACGGTGGAGGACAAGGTGCCGCCGTTCCTGCGCAACACCGGAAGCGGCTGGATTACCGCGGAATACGGCATGCTGCCGCGCTCGACCCATACGCGCACCGAGCGCGAGGCGAGCCGCGGGCGGCAGACCGGCCGCACCCAGGAGATCCAGCGCCTGATCGGCCGCTCGCTTCGCGCGGTGACCGACCTCAATGCGCTCGGCGAACGACAGATCCGCATCGACTGCGACGTGCTTCAGGCCGATGGCGGGACGCGCACGGCGGCGATCACCGGAAGCTTCGTCGCCTTGAGCCTTGCGCTCCAGGACATGGTCGCGAAAGAGGCGCTCGCGGCCTCGCCGCTCACGGATGCGGTCGCGGCTGTCTCCTGCGGCATCGCACAGGGCGTTCCAGTGCTCGACCTCGACTACGCCGAGGACTCCTCCGCGGACGCCGACGCCAACTTCGTGCTCACGGGCGCGGGCGGCATCGTCGAGGTGCAGGCGACCGCGGAGAAGAACGTATTCGCGGAGCCTGAGTTCATGCAGCTGTTGAGGCTCGCGCGCAAGGGCATCGGCGAGCTCTTGATACATCAGAAAAAGGCGATCGGCCTTGCCTGAGACACGCCGCTTTCGCGAGTCTCGCCTGGTGATCGCCACCCACAACCAGGGGAAGCTTGCCGAGATCGGCGACCTCCTGCGGCCGTTTAACATCGAGGTCGTGGGCGCGGCCGAGCTGGGATTACCGGAGCCCGAGGAGACCGGGGATAGTTTCGAGGCGAATGCGAGCCTCAAGGCGCATGCCGCGGCAGATGCGAGCGGGCTCCCTGCGCTCGCGGATGATTCGGGCCTGGTAGTCCCGGCGCTCGGGGGCGAGCCCGGCATCTTCGCCGCGCGCTGGGCGGGCCCGCGGCGGGATTTCGCGCTCGCCATGCGCACCGTCGAGGATCGACTACGTGGCAAAGCCGACCGGCGCGCTCATTTCGTGGCCGTGCTCGGGCTCGCTTGGCCGGACGGCCACGCCGAGCTGTTCCGCGGCGAGGCTCACGGCGTGCTGATCTGGCCGCCGCGCGGGGGCAAGGGCTTCGGCTACGACCCGATGTTTCTGCCCGATGGCTACGAGCGAACCTTCGGCGAGATGGATCCCGAGGAAAAGCACCGGATCAGCCACCGCGCCGCCGCCTTCCGCAAGCTGGTGGCAGCGTGCTTCGCTATAGAAGCGTTGGAATGACGGCGGTCCGCAGAGCCTCTGCGAGCGCGTCGAAGAACGCACGGTCGCGGCTTGCCCTCTACATTCACTGGCCTTTCTGCCTTTCGAAGTGTCCCTACTGCGACTTCAACAGCCACGTCCGCGAGAGCATCGACGAATCGCGCTGGCGGACGGCGCTGCTCAAGGACCTCGAGCACTACGCCGGGCTCACCCGCGCGCGCGCAATCGCGTCGATCTTCTTCGGCGGCGGAACGCCTTCGCTCATGTCGGCCGAGACGGTGGCCGCGGTGCTCGAGCGCGCGGCGGCGCTATGGTCGCTCGAGCCCGACGTCGAGATCACGCTGGAGGCAAATCCGACCTCGGTCGAGGCCGCGCGGTTCCGCGATTTCCAGAGCGCGGGCGTCAATCGCGTCTCGCTCGGCGTGCAGGCGCTCGAAGACGGCGCGCTCAAATTCCTGGGCCGCGGCCACGACGTCAAAGAGGCGCTGTCGGCGCTCGAGGTGGCACGCCAAACCTTCGTGCGGTTCTCCTTCGATCTCATCTACGCGCGGCCGGGCCAGACCGTCGCTTCTTGGGAGCGGGAGCTCGACCGGGCGGTCGCACTCGCGGGCGAGCACCTTTCGGTCTATCTGCTCACCATCGAACCCGGCACCGCCTTTGCGCCG
>Ga0126376_10002744_pt1 | contig 10069 bp, 7 predicted proteins | sample PanSoiMetPlot_15_FD_92760 | JGI IMG/M metagenome (GOLD analysis project Ga0126376, IMG submission 92760) | Tropical forest soil microbial communities from Panama - MetaG Plot_15 | ecosystem: Environmental > Terrestrial > Soil > Tropical forest > Bulk soil | place: Panama | collected 2016-02-17 | reverse complement strand
GTGTGCATAGATCAGCCCTTGTGGGGGAGGGTTGGGGGTGGGGGGTCGGGAGGTGGTGGGAAGGCGGGCCCCAATCCACGACCCCCACCCCCAACCTCCGCACAATCGAAATCGGCTGTTGCCAATTTCGCTCTCTTTATTGAGTGGCCGAAACCCGCGTATACGCCGTGGGGGAGGAGTTCGCGGCAATTCGGGCGATAAACCAGTCAGTGTGGGTTGCGGCCCGGAGTGAAACATTATTGCCACAGTCATGGCAAATTTGGCCTCATTGGCCATGATTTCGAGCCTATTTAGCTATTTTTGTGTTTCGCTCCTCAGAGTTGCGCATTACCATCAAAACTCAGGTAGTGGGCGGAATGCGGCCGTGCGTGGCAGGCGAGGAACTGGGGGAAGTGGCAGAGCCGTTCTCGTTGCGTGCCTGTGGCTTGCCGCGGGACTGGGCGTTTTTTCCGTCAGCCTTCGCGTAAGTGATTCCGCCGAGCGAGCAGCCCGGTCGCGAGCGCTTTCGCTTCACCGAGCCGCCGCCGTCCCGGGCCGAGCCGGCCGGGCCGAGGGTGAGCGTGCCGGGCATGGTCGCCCCCGAGGGGGCGGACAAAGTCCGGCTCAATATACGCGGCGTCGAGATCGAGGGGGCGACCGTCTACCGGCCCGACGAATTGCAACTCCTCTATGGGGACATGACCGGCCATGAGGTCACGCTTTCGGCGGTCTACGATCTCGCCCATCGCATCAAGGCGAAATACGGCGCCGACGGCTACGTGCTATCCCGCGCCATCGTGCCGCCGCAGAATCTGACCAAGGGCGCTGCCGTCATCCGCATCCAGGTGATTGAAGGCTATATCGACACGGTGGTGTGGCCGGCGTCGCTGGCGCGTTTCCGCGATTTTTTCTCCTATTACGAAGCGAAAATTATCGCCGCCCGGCCGGCGAATGTGCGCACCATCGAGCGCTATCTGGTGCTCGCCGGCGATCTGCCCGGCCTGAGGTTCTCCGCCAGCCTCAAGGCTTCGGAAACGAACCCCAATGCCGCAACGCTGCTGGTCGAGGCGACGTACAAGCCGGTCGACGCCTTCGCGCGCATCGACAATCGCGGCACCGCGGCGCGCGGTCCGTTCCGATATCTTGGCTCGGTGACGGCCAATAACCTGCTGGCCAACCACGACGCTTTCACCGTCACCTATGCGGGCGTGGTGCCGACGCGCGAGCTCAACTACATCTCGACCACTTATCGGCAAGTATTGACTGCTGAAGGCCTCGCCGCGTTCGGAAGCGACAGCTCTAGCGACGTGTTCAGTCATCTATTCACCGAAGACCGCATCGCGGCGCCCGGTTCAAGATCGATGCCGATATGGCGGACGACTGGCGTGGGATCAACCAGTTCAACGTCACGGTGAGCCAGGGCATCAGCGGGCTCGATGCGACGGCGAACGACAACCCTTTGGCCTCGCGCCTCGCCGGGCGGGTTGATTTCACCAAGATCGAGTGGACGGCGAACCGGACCCAATCGCTCGTCGGCCCGCTTTCGATGTACCTTGCCGCGTACGGGCAATATGCCACCACGTCGCTGCTTACGCCCGAGCAATGCAGCTTCGGCGGCCGCTTCTTCGGCCGCGCCTTCGACCCCTCCCAGTTGTTGGGCGACAGTTGCTACATGGGCAACGCCGAGCTTCGCGTCGATTTGCCGGCGTTCTGGAATGTAAATTTAGCCCAGGTCTATGGCTTCACCGATGCCGCCGAACTATTCACCCGGGAGCCGAGCCCAGGCCTTGCGCCATGGAACCATGCCGCCTCCGTCGGCGTGGGCCTGCGCCTCGGCTGGCTCAATTCCGTGAGCGCCGACCTCACGTTTGCCAAAGCGATTGACGGGCCGCGCGACGACACGCGGCTCTTCTTCGCTCTCACGGGCAGGTATTAAAGGTACCGAAGGTCAAAACGTCGCCCGCAGCCCCGCATAGGCGGCGAGCGGCATGCCGGGTACGAACATGCGATGGTCGCTGAGGCCGAGGGACGCGGGGACCGAGGTGGGGTCGAAGAATGTTCCGGTCGTGAAATAGTGTTGATTGAACAGGTTCTGCACCAACGCGAAGACTTCGACGTTCTTGTTCACCTGGTAGGAGCCGTGCAGGTTTACGACCGCGTAAGGCGGCACTTTGGGGTTCTGGTTGGCTTGGTCGCCGGTCGCAAACTGGCTGCCGACCGCATAGACGTCGATGCCGAGCTTCCAGGCGTCGGTGACGGCGTATTCGACGCCGGCTTTGAAACGCTGCGCCGGAATGCTCGGAATGTGGTCGCCAGGCGTGACGAAGATGTTGCCATTGGCGTCCGCGAACGGATTGTTCGGCGACGGCAGGATCATCGCGGTTTGGAACGTCGCATCAACAAAAGCGTAGTTCGCATAGACGCTCCAGGGATTCGCCTTCAGTGTAATACCGGCTTCAACCCCCTGGCGTAGCGTCTTGGCGGCGTTGAGGAAGAAGCCTTGGCCGAGCACGGTGGTGCTCGACACATTGATGATATCGTTGGTGTTCTCCGTGCGAAAGACGCCCGCGTTCCAAACGAGCTGGCCGTTGGCCGGAAAGAGCGCAAAATTGCTGAGCGCGAAGTTCCCGCGCAGGCCGGCTTCGACGGTGTGCGCCACGATCTGCTGGAGCGGCGGATCCGAGACAAGAAAATTGTCGATCAGGCACGGGATTGACGGATTGGAGCAGCCGAGTTCCAACGGCGTCGGTGCGCGGTTCGCTTCCGAATAGCCCGCATAGACGGTGGTATTGGGGAGGAGCTTGTACGTCGCGCCGACCACCGGGTTGAAACGCTGGAACCGGTTGTCGCTTGAGAGCAGGCCTCTCAGCTGATCGTCGAGCGTGATTTGGGCGATGTTGAAGCGTCCGCCCGCCGTCAGCGCGAGCCGCGGCGTGATCTCGAAGGTGTCGGTTGCGTACAGGCCCGTATAGGTCGTGTTCGACAGCAAGCTCACGGGCGCGAGATTAGCTTGGCCCTCGACAATGGGCTGGTTGATGATGAAGCCGGTGCCGGTGACAAACAGGTTGTCATCGATGGTTCCAAGCTCGCTGGCGGCGTTGAATTGCGCATGGCCGCGATCGATGCTCATGCCGACCACGATGTTATTGGGATGATCAAGAACCTTGGCGGTGCTGGTCGCCTGGACCGAGCCCCCGAAGCTCGCCGCGTTGGTCTGCGTGCGGTCGATCTCGCCGAGCGTGGCGGTGGTCGGGATGATCAGATTGCCGGCCCCGTTGAGCGGAGTCGAACCATCGCCGAAACAAAGAAGCTGCGGGGACCCGGAATCACAGAACTGGGCCGAGGTATTGTTGGCGTCCAAATGGTGCTGCCAAAAGCCGCGGAAGTAGGCATTGCCGGCGAGCGTGAGCGTATCGGTCGGACTGTAGCTTCCGGTCGTGGTCAGGAAGGCGAGTTGATTGTGAGTATCCTGCGGCCAGGTGAAAACGCTCGACCATTGCCGTTGGAGCATCTCCAGCGGGGTCCCCACGGTACCGGCAAGCGTGTTGTCGGCGCCCGTGAAGGAGAGGTGGAACTCGCTCTGATCGTTGCGCGCGCCGAGGTCGAGATACATACGTTTGAGCCGGGAGGACGAGTTGAATTGGCGCCAGCCGTTGTCGCTGATCGCGTCGGCCATTGCATAGCCCGCGATGTTACCGTCCTGAAATCCGGCCTGGGCCGCGCCCTGGATGCGTCCGAAGGAGCCGCCCATCACCTCGGCTTCCTTGCCCTTATAGGTGAAGCCGTTCTTCATCTCGACCGATACGGCGCCGCCGATCGCATTGAGCCCGAAAATCGGACTGTTGGGCACCAGCGACAGGCGATACACCGCCACTTGCGGGATGAAATCCCAATTGACGGTATCGCCGAAAACCTCGTTGACGCGCACGCCGTTCTGATAGACGGCGATTCCCTGTGGCGTGCCGAGCACCGGAGAGGCCGTGAAGCCGCGGTAGTTAAGATCCAGCTGGAACGGATTGCCGGTCTGGTCGCTCGTGGCTACGTCCGCCAGAGTGCGCAGCAAGGTTTCGAAAAAGGTGGGCGATTTGGCGGGATCGAAATCCGCCGCAGTCAGGACCTGCGTGTTGGCGGGCACCTTGTCGCGATCGATGCCGCCGGTTGCGGGCTGCTCGGGAGCGGCTTGGGAGGGAGTGGAGGGAGTGGCTTGGGAGGGAGTGGCTGGCGCAGGGGCTGCCGGAGCTGCACTTGTCCGGCGCGGTGGCACGACGCGCCGCGGCGGTATTGGCGACGGCGCGATGACGTTGATATCGGGCAATACCGTTTGGGCCGGTGTAGCGGACGGGGCAACAGCAAACCCCACTGCAATTGCGGGGGCGACGACGATGGGCGCGCGCCAGCCCCATGCTCGGCCCCGTCCGGTACCCGAATCACAAAAAGTGCTGCGATTTTTCATGACGCCCCGCCCACGCATCTTCGCCGACATACTGTTCTGGTCGATTCGGTGCCGCCTGTCGCGGGATCAAGTTCCAAATCCCACCGGGAAGTTTTAGCAAAGCGGTCTCAGGGGGCAGGGTTCCAAGATTGCGCCGCCAATAGCTTTACGGCGGTGCTGACCAACTCGGGAAGATTGCTCGCCTGCAGCTTCTGCTTAAGCTGGGAGCTGACATTGACGACGGTTTTGTAGCTCACATTGAGTTCGTTCGCGATGCGGTCATAGGGTTTGCCGTCAGCAAGCAGCGCCAGCACCTGCAATTCGCGCGGTGTCAAGTCGGCGAGCGGACTGGCGCGCGTGCCCGAGCCGGACAGCGCCACCTTCATGGCGAGCGCGCCGTCGAGGTAGGGCACTCCATTGGAGACTTGCTGCACCGCCTTGATGAGTTCCTCCGAGGAGGTGTCCTTGAGGATATAGCCGGAAGCCCCCGCCTCCAGGGTGCGCGCTACGATCATCGCATCGTTGTGCATGCTGAGCACCAATATGTAGGCGCGTGGATTGTGGCTGCGGATGCGGCGGATGAGATCAAGACCGCCAAGGCCCTTACCCTGGATAGCCAGGTCGACGATCACGACATTGGGCTCGTGGCGCCGGTAGAGCCGGTAGCCGGCGACGAGATCGCTTGCCGTCAGCACCGGCTCGATGCCGGCATCCTCAAGCACGCGCCGGCATCCCTGCAACACGATGGGGTGATCGTCGATGATGAGAACCGAGGTCATTGCGGGTAACAGCTAAGCGATTTCAACAGCAGGTGTGCGCATTCTGCCGCCGGGACTCACACGGGGGACCACACCGAGGGTATGGGACGTCGCGTCGGCAGCGTCACGCTACCACTCCGATTCCGCTATATCCACTGCTGCCTGCGAGGCGCCAAAGGCGCTCTGTCATCGGCGGGCACTGTTGCCAAACACCGCTGTGGCCGCGGCATTGCAGCGCCCGCAGCATCCTATGCCGGTACTCACGCGCGGCTAGAAACGCCACAGGCGAAGTAATCTCCTGCCTGATAAGGCCAGATCTGCGTGCTCGGCGAAGTATTTTTCGGTGCGTAGCGCTGATAGCTTCTCCGCCACCGCGATGTTGATGATCGCCAGCAAGCAAACTCCGTCCCGCTGGCCGAGCCTCGACAGCAGCGCATGCGCCCCATTATCACCGCGAACACGACGGTAGGTGGAAGAAGGCCCCGCTCTACCCCTCGTCGCTATAACCGCGCAAGCGTCAGTGCCGACAGCTACAGCCGCCTACGGAATGGCTCCGATCGGATCCATCATACGTTGGATGACGGATGGCTGGCTGACGGAGCTGACCTCGAAAGCCGCGGCAAAGCGATCGTCAAACGAACTCTCGGCCGTCACATCCCCATTGGACACCGTCGCGGAGCCGATTCTTGCGGTCCGGCTGCGGAAGCTCCACCCCAGCTCATTCACCTCGTTCGTGGGTGCCGGCGGTGTGTCGGCCGACGGTCTGTTATCGACGACCGGCTCGACCGGCTCGACCCGCCGGCGCTCGGCAGTGTTTTTGCGCGGCGGCGTCTCAATACGGCGGGCATGATTTTCGCGCATCGCCGGAAACCAGCACTTGACCCCCTTATGATTGGGCTCCTGCATGGTCCAGGACGCCCAAGCGCCCGGATATTCCTGCCGAACAGCCTCCGCCGAGGGCAGGCACTGTGAGGAAGCATTCAATTCCTCTAAGGATGCCGACAAGAATACGACGGCGGGACATGGCAACAAGAGAAGAAGCACGGTACTGCGGGACAACGCCATGCACACATCTCCTTCTGGTAGATCTCGGGTTGGATAAAACACCGGCCACCCCCATGGAGCAGAGCAACCGTTTCTCGAATATACCTGCGATGAAACGGCATCGCCGCGGCTGCGACACGTTCCTAATTGGGCTTTTTGTCCTTTAGCTGGAGCCTTGGGCCCCGGGATTTCCTTGCAAATCAGTTCAAATTTGCTCATTCAATGGCAGCTTTAGGTAGTTTATACGACGTGACCCATGGCCACCGCCGCGGCACGCGAATCGCTGCACCTTCAAAGCCGAATCAGTAAGCCAAAGCCGAATCAGTAAGCAAATTCGTCAATAGATGCGCTCAAGTTCATGTATCACTTCACCACTTCACGCCGCGGCACGTGCGCGGATGGCGCAATGGCCGGCAACCTCCGTCCGGATGACGGCCCGCGTCGGCAGGGAACACGAGGCTCTCCCCCACCGCCTGGGTACGTTCAATGGAATGCCGCTACTACGGACCTGCTGTTATCCGTCGGCTTGGCACGAAATCTATCGCCAGCTGTTGGGCCAGTTCAATTTGCTGCAGCGTCATTTTGCTGGCCAGGGCATCGCGCAGCCGCAAAATATTTTCGCGATTATGCCGCGGCGCGTGTGCTGCTGCGAGGTTGACCCATTTATGGGCGAAAATGACATTCTGGGCGACGCCGAAGCCCTTATCGTACATGAGCCCGAGCAGATACTGGCCGGTCGGATCACCCTGTTCAGCCGATCGCAAATACCAGTCGACGGCTACATCGTAGGACTGCGGAACGCCCCGGCCGTTGGCATACATGAAGCCCAGAACCGCCTGGGCATGCGCGTCGCCGCGTTGGGCCTGCGGGATGATTCGCCTTGCCGCGGCAGTCAGGTCGCTGCGGCCGACGGAAGCACGTCCCAGCAGGAGCGAAGCAGCCTGCGCGACCGGGACGACGCCGACCCAAAGAACGACCCCGGCACAGATGAGACGTGTGATCTTGTACATGACTGCTCTCCAGCGATTCTACTTACCGATCGGTCTGCGCAACGATGTCGTTTTCCGCGCGTTCGGGTGCGGTTTCAATTTCGGCCTCGTAGTCACATCGTTCTTCATGGTGTCCTGGAACGAAGGCATCTTAGAACGAGGAATAATACGGAAACAGAAGCAGTGTCGTTTCAAGAAGCCAACCGATCCAGATTGCGGGCGCCAGGAACAGGCCGAATGGCATTCGCGTGGTCGGCCTGACGACGCGTCGGAGATAAAAGTGCCGGATCAGGTAGGCCCCAAGCGCCGTAACCGCGGCGATCTGAATGGCAATCGGAATGATCGACCAGTCGAGCCAAACGCCGGCAACGCCGGCAAGCTTGACGTCGCCGAGCCCGATGCCCTCGCGTCCGCGCAGCCGGCGATAGAACATGCGCACGCCGAGGAAAGCCAGCGCCGATATGGCACCGCGCAACACCGACCACGCGAGGGCTTGTGCCCATATGTCGGTTTCCTCCATTGCCGCATAAACGAGACCGAGCACGAGTGCCGCGGCGCTCAATTCATCGGGAATGATAAATCGGCGCGCATCGACCGCCGCGATCGCAACCATGAGCACCGCAAGGCCGGCGCCTGCAACGCCACGCCAATCGGGGACCAAAGTAACGCTCGCGACGACGCCAATGCACGCAACGCCGGCCAACGCCGCGATGTTAACCACCCGCATAGCCGACGTGATTCGCAAGGCGACGGCGCACCAGCGTGCCAGCAATGGCGGTGACGACATCAAGATCATCTACGCGCTCGATGATAGGACCACGCCGCGGCACCCTAACGAACCTTCGGCGCGGGCGGAACTTCCGGATGAACCGGTCCGATGATGTCACGCAGCTTGGTGCGCAACTCCTCCCCGACGAAACTGGCGTCCACGCTGTCGCGAATGATCTGCGGGCGAATGAAGACGATCAGCTCGGTGCGACCGTTGGTTTTGGTCTGGTGTGAGAAGGCGTCGCCCAATGCGGGAATCTGGTCGAGGATCGGGATGCCGCCGCGCGTGAGATTTTGCTGGTCCTGAATCAATCCCGCCAGCAACACAGTCTGGCCGTTCGCGACCGCGATCGAACTCTTGACCTTGCGTTGCGAGAAGGTCGGCGTCAGGGCGTTGACCTGCGTAGCACCTGCGGCGGCCGCAACCTGCGCGCTGATCTCCTGCTCGATCTCGAGCCGTACATTGCCGTTGACGCTGATGCGGGGTAGCACGCGCAGGATGATGCCTACACTGCGATAGTCGATGGTTTGGACCACCGTGTTGGCGGCCGTCAGCACATTCGCGGAGCCGGTCGAGATCGGCACATCGGTACCGACCATCAGGGTCGCCACCTGATTATCGACCACGACCACCGAGGGATTCGACAGTATCCTGGTGGTGGTCACATCGTGCAAGGCGTCGAGAACCAAGTTCGCCTGAAGTTCCTGACCAAGCAGAATATTGAAGCCCGGAAATGCCCGGCTGAGGGCCGCACCGACCAGAGACCCTCCCGCGCTCGTCGGAACTCCCGGCGGCGACGTCGGTATGTTCGATACCGTGCCCGGTACGCCGCTTTGTTTGCCCTTTAGAAAGAACTGCACGCCATAGTTGAGAGCGTCGTTCAGTGTGACCTCCGCGACAGTCGTATCGATGGCGACCTGCAGCTGCGGACGATCAAGCTGCACCAGGGTCCGCTGGATGATCTGGTATTGTTCCGTGCTCGCATAGATAAGCACCGTATTGCCGACCGCATCGGCCGTGATCCGCACCCCTTCGAGCAACGGCTGGCCACCGCCGGCACCCCCGGGAACGCGGCCTTCGAGACCACCTCCCTCCGCGCCCGCGGTTGGTTGACGACCGAGCGTGCCGAAACCCAAGCCGGCGCCCCCGCCCGCTCCCGCTCCCCCTCTGCCGCCGCCGCCACCGATGCCGGCGCCACCACCGAGGCCACCGCCGCCGCCAACGGCGCCGCCACCGCCGATCGCGCCGCCAAACGAGACATTGGCGCTCGCCGAGGGGGCTTGGGGCGACAGGCGGTCCTGGCTTGCGGTTATGCCCAAGCCGCCCCGCGGAGCGACCTGACCGGCCGGCGTTTCGAACGCGCCGCCGCCGCCGACAAAAATGTCATTCAGCACGCGAGCGAGCTGGCGTGCCTCGCCGTACTTGACGTGATACACGTGCACGCCGGCCCGTGCCGAAGACGTATCGGCGGCGTCGAGCCGCTTGATCCAGGTCTCGACCGACCGCAGGATCTCGGGCTTGCGGGCAACCACCAGAACGGCGTTCAGGCGCGAGACAGGCTGAAACTTAACTGTATTCTGGCTAAGGCCCCCTTCGCCGGAATCCATGATCTTTTCCAGCTCCGTTATGATCGGCTCGGGAGCGGTAAAACGGATCGGAAAGATGCCAACCGATTGCCCGCGCATCCAATCGACGTCGAAGCCGAGCACCGTTTCGATCGCAGAGCGACGCTCGGCGCCGCTGCCTTGAATGAGCAGCATGTTTCGTGACGTGTCGGCGCGCACCGTCCCGGGCTTGGTGGCAAAGCTGTCGAGCAGCTTGATCAACGTGGCGGCGGAAACGTAACGCAATGGAATCACCGAAACCCCATAGCCCGGCTCGGCGTGCGCCTCGCTCGGATCCAGGTTGCCGGAGCCGACCGCATCGCCGAGCGGAATCAACCGATAGCCCTGGACATCCTTCACCAGGACGACGCCGCTCAGCCGCAAGGCGTTCTCGAGAACGAACAGCAGATCGGATTTCGGCACCGGCCGGCCGGATGACAGGCTGATCATCCCCATGACGCGCGGATCGATAGTGTAACCGGTCTGCAAAATGT